>WNGJ01001342.1_pt2 | contig 24119 bp, 22 predicted proteins | sample 5400611 | NCBI WGS metagenome assembly WNGJ01 (sample SAMN13153375, study PRJNA577476) | soil metagenome | isolation source: 40 cm soil or saprolite under Garry oak tree replicate 1 | place: USA:California | collected 2016-06-15
CAATTCGAAAGCCTTCGACGTAAACGCCCTGCTCGAGTTCCAGCGCAACAAAGAGCGCTACGCTTTCCTGCGCTGGGGACAAACCGGATTCCGCAACCTCGCCATCGTTCCTCCCGACACCGGCATCGTCCACCAGGTCAATCTCGAATACCTAGCCCGCGTCGTCTTCGTCCAGGAAAGCAACGGCCGGCGCTCTGCCTACCCAGACACATTAGTAGGCACCGACAGTCACACGACGATGATAAACGGCTTGGGAGTACTGGGTTGGGGGGTGGGGGGGATTGAGGCGGAGGCGGCGATGTTGGGGCAGCCGGTTTCGATGTTGATTCCCCTGGTGGTGGGGGTGAAACTCACGGGCCGCTTGCGGGAGGGCGCTTCGGCTACTGATTTGGTTTTGACCATTACTGAGATGTTGCGCAAGCACGGAGTCGTCGGAAAGTTTGTGGAATATTTTGGGCCGGGGCTGCGGGAGCTTCCGCTGGCGGATCGGGCGACGATTGCGAACATGTCTCCGGAGTATGGAGCGACGTGCGGGATTTTTCCTATCGACAATGAAACTTTGCGCTATCTGCGCCTCACCGGGCGGGGCGATGAGCAGATTGCGCTGGTCGAGGCCTACAGCCGCGAGCAAGGACTGTTCCACGACGAGAAAACTCCGGAGGCAGAATACTCGGAGTTGCTCACGCTTGATCTCGCAAGGGTTGAACCGAGCCTGGCGGGGCCGAAGCGTCCGCAGGATCGAGTGTCGCTATCGCAGGCCGGCGAATCGTTCCAGAAAGCTTTGCCATCGCTGATCAAACCAAGAGCTGCCGCAGCCGCTGCGGCGACGGCAACAACCGGCGTTTCGTCCGCACCGATTCCTCCGAATACGACCGCCTCGCAATGGGAGCAGGAAGGCGGCAGCCCGGCTGCCGTCGGAGTTGAGGATCCCAAAGTGCATGAGCACGTCCCGCCGCACGTAAAGGACTCACTGCAACATGGCAGCGTGGTGATCGCGGCCATCACTTCGTGCACCAACACGTCAAATCCCTCGGTGATGATGGCCGCTGGTTTGCTGGCGAAGAAAGCGGTCGAGAAAGGAATGACCGTGCCGGCGTGGGTGAAGACCTCGTTGGCGCCGGGATCGAAAGTGGTGCGCGACTATCTGGAGAAGGCTGAGTTGATGCCGTATCTGGAGAAGCTGAAGTTTCATGTTGTGGGCTACGGATGCACGACTTGCATCGGCAACTCCGGTCCGCTGCCAGACGAAGTTTCGAAGGCCATTGAAGAAAAAGATCTGGTGGTTGCTTCCGTGCTCTCCGGGAATCGCAACTTTGAAGGTCGAATCAACTCGGAGGTTCGCGCCAACTATCTGATGTCGCCGCCTCTGGTGGTGGCGTTCGCGCTGGCAGGGCGCATCGACGTTGACCTGCGCAAGGACCCTGTCGGCAAAGATAAAGAAGGCAAGCCGGTTTATCTTTCCGACATCTGGCCTTCGCAAAAGGAAGTGGAAGGCACAATTCAGCAAGCTGTCACTTCCGACATGTTTACGAAAAGCTACGCTCACGTCTTCGAGGGCGACGAGCGCTGGCGCGGACTTCCGGTCCCCAAGGGCGAGACCTATGCCTGGGAGAAAGATTCCACCTATATCCGCCGCGCTCCTTATTTCGATGACATGGCGCTGAAGCCGTCTCCAGTGGAAGAGATCAAGGGAGCGCGCGTGCTGGCGGTGCTCGGCGACAGCGTCACCACCGACCACATTTCTCCTGCGGGATCGATCAAGAAAGACAGTCCTGCGGGCAAGTATCTGCAAGAGCATGGCGTCAAGCCCGCGGACTTCAACTCTTACGGATCGCGCCGCGGCAATCACGAAGTGATGGTGCGCGGAACCTTCGCCAACGTGCGCCTGCGCAACAAGCTGGTCAGCGCGGAAGGCGGATTCACGCGTCACTTGCCGAGCGGCGAGCAGATGACGATCTTCGAAGCTTCCCAGAAGTACCTCGCTGCAGGCACACCGCTGGTCATTCTGGCCGGCAAAGAATACGGCTCAGGTTCGTCCCGGGATTGGGCAGCAAAGGGCCCGCGCCTTCTCGGAGTGCGCGCGGCAATTGCCGAAAGTTACGAGCGCATTCACCGTTCGAATCTGGTCGGCATGGGAGTACTGCCGCTGCAGTTTCTGGCGGGACAGAATGCGGACTCGCTCAAGCTGACCGGAGAAGAAGTGTTGGAGATCAGCGGCATCCGTGACGTGGTCGAGCATTTCGCCGCAGGGCGCCAAGTGAAAGTTCGGGCCACCGCCAATGGCAAGGCGACAGAGTTTTCGGCAATCGTGCGCATTGATACTCCTCAGGAAGCGCTCTACTACGCTAACGGCGGCATTTTGCAATATGTGCTGCGTCAGTTGCTGGCTGCGAAGCCTAGTGCGCAGCCCGTCGGCGTATAAAGCTTGCACAACAAGTCACACTTGACACAGCAAAGCGAAGGAACTTATCGGCGGACTGCTGAAGGAAATCTCGTCGACTAAACACAGTTCGCTCATTTTTGCTAACGCGGACAAGGCGAACGCAGTTTCTCTCAAATCTGGAGATTTTAAGTCTGTAGATTTTGAGATTGCAATAGGTCGGCGGAAGGGCACAGGCTCATTTGAACACCTCGATAAATTACGAAAATTGCGCAACGCGGCAGTGCATGGGAACAGACAATCCTGCGCTGGCGGGCAGGCACGTCCGTCTTGAACCGCTTGACCACCGCCACGTCGTCGGCTTGGCAGCCGCCGCGGCAGCAGAACCCTCGCTCTACCGGTGGAGTCCCGTGCCGCAGGGCCAGGTCGAGACTGCCAGCTACGTCAGTACCGCACTGGCCTGGAGGGACGCAGGTACAGCCGTGCCCTTTGCGATCGTTGCCGTGAGCGTCCGCGCGGATGACAATGCGGTCATCGGGTCTACGCGCTTCTGGAACCTGGAACGTTGGTCGTGGCCGCAGGGACATGCGCGGCACGGACGGGACGTCCCCGATGCCTGTGAGATCGGCTACACGTGGCTGACCCGGTCGGCCATCCGGACTGCGGCCAACACTGAGGCCAAGCTGCTCATGCTGACGCATGCCTTCGAAACGTGGCAGGTGCTTCGCGTGTGCTTTCACACGGATGCACGCGACCAGCGTTCGCGCGCGGCGCTCGAGCGCATCGGTGGGAAGTGCGAAGGGATTCTCCGGGTCCACCGGATGGCTGCGGATTTCATCCCCCGCGATTCGGTGCGCTATTCGATCCTGGCGGAAGAGTGGCCGGAAGCGAGGGAAAAGCTGGCGCGGCTGCTGGGTGACCGGGGCTGAATCCCCGGGTTCATTCGGAACGGCTTACGCGGCGCTGAAGCGCCGCCCTTCCCCGGTAGCTCCGACTGCGGCACGGCTAAAGCCGGTGCTTGGGACAGGTTTCCCGCAGCATTTGCGGTTATATATCCAGCCTTTGGGTGAACATACGGGGATCGCGGAATTTCTACCTATTGACACGGGTTGCCTTGACAGCGTTTGTCTGGAGTCAGCCATCAGCGCTCTGACTCCGCAAAAAATGAAGATGCTCTCGGCGGCTATTCCACCGTGACGAGGCGGGGCGACAGATTTCCCGACACATCGGCCGCAGCGAGGAGGCCGCGGGTTGCATCTTTACGGTGCAGGGCGCTGCGCTTGCGAAGCCACTGCTTCAGAAGTTTTCGCGCGGACGGCGCCAGGCTCGAGAAGAAGAGCCCGGCGCGTCCCTGATCGCTGGCCCAAATGACGTCGGCGTGGCCGTGCAGCGTGGAGGTTGTCCCCGGCAACACGCAGCGGAAGGCCAGCTTTGAGAGCATGGGCACCGGTTCTGGGGCTTGGACAGCGAAGCCCTGCTCGCTGATATCGATGCCTATCGCGGGCAACGTGCCAGTATCGAGCTCGAAGTAGACTACCGTCTTCATTTCGCAGCGCGGCGCTTGGCGGCGGTTTTTCGCCAACAGCTTCTGGCTGGCCTGGAGTGCTTCTTTCACTTGCGCTGGGTCAAGCGGCTTGTAAAGGATGCGATCGGCGCCGGACTGGAAGGCGTGTCCCGTCCCTGGCCAGGCTCGGCTGGCGACAGCGAGCAGAACGGGCTTTTGTGGAGGCTGGAGCAGGGCTCCCATCTTGACGACTTCTTGGGCGCCGGGCAGGTCAAAGTCTACGATCAGCGTGGAGCAACGGCCCTTCGTCACCAACTCCATGGCTTCCTGGCACGAATGGCAGATCACTTGGCTGATTCCAAACTCGGATAAGACAGCTTTCAATCGGTGAAGGATTGCAGTGTCTGTACTCAATACCGCAACAGAGCGACGCATGAGCTCAAAGCTAAGGCCAGCGGCGCACGGCGTAAAGTCACAGCGGTAATCGCAGCTGGGTTACCAATGCCAATTGAAAACACGGTTGATACGAGGTAGTGGCTCAGTTTGATTGTCATCCTGAACAGACGTTTTTTGCGCCGTGAAGGATCTAGGCGAGCCGCGCGAATCTGCGAGTCGAAGGGTCGCGTTCCTTGCGACCGAACCATCGCGCGTTTGGCTCGCTTCCATTCTCAAACTGAGCCACTACCTGATGCGGAGCCAGCTTCAGGCTTCACGCTGCGCTGTTATAATAAAAAATTGCGCTCATGAAGACGAAGCGTCTGATTCGATCCACCACAGTCTTATCCGTACGCCGTGACGGGCACATTGTCCTCGCGGGCGATGGACAGGTTACGCTTGGCGAATCAGTCATCAAGCACACGGCGAAAAAGATCCGACGCCTGTACAACGAGAAAATTCTGGCCGGATTCGCCGGTTCAACCGCCGATGCGTTCACGCTTTTCAGCCGCTTCGAATCGAAACTGGAGCAATATCACGGCAACCTGGGTCGCGCCGCAGTGGAGCTGGCAAAAGATTGGCGTACGGACAAGTTCCTGCGGCATCTGGAAGCCCTGTTGCTGGTTTGCGACAAGGAGCAGACGTATCTGCTCAGCGGTCAGGGAGACGTAATTGAGCCGGACACCGGCATCGCCGCCATTGGCAGCGGTGGACCCTACGCGCAAGCCGCCGCGCAGGCGCTGGCGCAACATACCCAGCTCGCCGCCCGACAGATCGCGGAAGAAGCCATGAAGATTGCCGGTAAGATGTGCATCTATACGAATGACGCAGTAACGATCGAAGAGCTGTGAGAGATCCGCTGGCAGGCATTATGAAGTCCAAAGCTTATCTCTTCGTTTTTGACGGCCTCGCTGACGGGGAGCATGGCATAATCCGCCCATCGGCTTGCGTAGCAGTCTTGAAAGGAATCTGAATAGTTTCATGGCCATCTATTTACCCAGCTCCGCCGAAGAAGAACAGCTCGCCCTCGACGAACTCACGCCGCGTGAAATCGTCGCCGAGCTCGACAAACACGTCATTGGACAGAAAGATGCCAAGCGCGCCGTCTCGATCGCCCTGCGCAACCGCATGCGCCGGCAGAAGCTGACCCCCGATCTGGCCGAAGAAATCATCCCCAAAAACATAATCATGATCGGGCCCACGGGGGTGGGGAAAACCGAAATTGCGCGGCGGTTGGCGAAGCTTTCGAATTCTCCTTTTCTGAAGGTGGAAGCGTCGAAGTTTACGGAAGTCGGGTATGTGGGGCGGGATGTCGAATCGATGATTCGCGATCTGGTGGAGACCGCCATCGAAAACGTGCGCGAGGAGAAGCTGGAGGATGTGGCCGACAAGGCCGAGCTCAATGCTGAGGAGCGGTTGCTTGATATTCTTCTGCCGCCCTCCCCAGCGCCGCGTCCCGCGGAACCGGTTTCAACCGCCGGCGGCGTGGTCATTGATGGCAACTCCGGGTTGACTGAATCTTCCAACCGTACCCGCGAAAAGCTGCGGCAGCAATTGCGCGAGGGCAAGCTCGACGAGCGCATGGTAGAAATTGACGTCCGCGAGCGCAATTTTCCATCCTTTGAAATCATCTCCAACCAAGGTGTGGAGGAGATGGATGTAAACCTGAAGGACATGCTGCCCAACATTTTTGGGCAACGCACCAAGAAGCGGAAGATGAAAGTGAATGAGGCTTTCGAGTATCTGATCCAGGAAGAAGAGCAGCGCCTGATTGACATGGATCAGGTGACGCGCGTCGCCATTGACCGGGTCGAAAATGCCGGCATCATCTTCCTCGATGAAGTGGACAAGATTGCCGGCCGCGAGGGCGGCCATGGGCCCGACGTTTCGCGCGAGGGTGTGCAGCGCGATATCCTGCCGATCGTGGAAGGCACTACCGTGAACACGCGCTACGGCATGGTGCGCACTGACCATATCCTGTTCATTGCCGCGGGAGCGTTCCATGTTTCAAAGCCCAGCGATCTCATCCCCGAATTGCAGGGCCGGTTCCCGATTCGCGTGGAGCTGCAATCGCTGACCATGGAAGATTTCGTCCGCATCCTCACCGAGCCGAAGTCTTCGCTGGTGAAACAGTACACGGCTCTGCTGGAAACCGAAGGAGTAAAGCTGGAGTTCACTCCAGAAGCGCTGGAGGAAATTTGCCGCTTTGCCTTCCGTGTCAATGAAGGTACGGAGAATATCGGTGCGCGTCGGCTGCACACCATTATGGAGCGCGTGCTGGATGAGATCAGCTTTGACGCGCCGGAGAAAAAAGGGCAGCACTTCAACGTGGACGCGGATTATGTGCGCAAGATGCTGACTGACATTGTGAAGGACCAGGATCTTTCCCGGTACATTTTGTAAGCACAAATTCCCCGCATAACTAGAGTGAACAGCGAAGGAGACCGTCCGCGGTCTCCTTCTTCCTTCTAACGTGTTTAGTCCTTTGTATTGATTGTGCGCGAATCAAATGTCTCCAGCGGGCCAGACTTCGTCGTGCTCGGGTCTGGGACCGCTACATACTCGCACGCGATTGACTTCTTCGTGACCGTGATCCGCAGGTAGCCGTGCGGGCTGTCGTTGAAGCTCTCCAACACCCCATCGCCTCCAGCCATTTTCACCGGCAATTTTGCCGTGTGGAAGGCTTTTGAGAGCCCATGCTGCAAGTTCGTGCGCTGGTGTGCCGATTCGTTAGATAAACAAGAAACAACAAAGAGCTCAGAATCAATTTTAGGGCGGCTGGCCCAGGCTACACGCCTAGCTTAACTCCGCGCGGTGCCCCGGAGGGGTAAACGAGCACTCAATCGGACGGCCATCCGCTTTGGACGGGTACCCTCGGGAGTAGATCGCGCCGTCATTCTCAATTGATTTGCTACACCATGCACTCCTCGACTAACCTACAAATCCAATCCATGAATAACCTACAGACCCAATGCATGAAAACCATTGACCGTGCCCGCCTGCAATCTTTGATGGAACGTGAGCAGAAGAAGTTTGTGGACGAGCGTCCGAAATCGAAGACGCTGTTTGAGCGCGGACGCAAGTCGCTGCTGGCCGGCGTGCCGATGAATTGGATGGTGAAGTGGGCCGGCGCTTATCCGCCTTTTGTCCGCGAGGCGCAGGGGGCGCATTTGTTCGACGTGGACGGTCACCGCTATGTAGATTTTTGTCTCGGCGACACCGGTGCAATGACTGGACATGGTCCGTTCGCCACAGTGAAGGCGGCGGAAGAGCAGATGCGGCGGGGGATTACATTGATGCTGCCGGGCGAGGACGCGATCTTTGTGGCTGAGGAATTACACAAACGCTTTGGACTCGCCTACTGGCAGTTCGCGCTCACCGCCACCGACGCCAATCGCTTTTCAATCCGGCTGGCGCGGCAGATCACTGGGCGTCCGAAGATTCTGGTGTTTAACTGGTGTTACCACGGCTCGGTGGATGAGAGCTTCATTACTCTTCAGCCCGATGGCACGGCAAGAGTGCGGCGCGGCAACGTTGGTCCTCCGGTCGATCCGTCAATGACAACCAAGGTCGTGGAGTTCAACGATATTGCTGGCCTGGAAGCGGCCCTGGCGCCAGGAGACGTGGCTTGCGTGTTGGCGGAGCCGGCGATGACGAATGTTGGCATCGTGCATCCGGCCATTGGCTATCACCAGGCGTTGCGGGAACTGACCCGCAAGCACGGTACGCTGCTCCTTATTGACGAAACCCATACTATCTGCGCCGGGCCCGGCGGCTACACACGAGCTGAAAATCTGGAACCGGACATTCTCGTCTTTGGTAAGGCGATTGGTGCAGGCATCCCGGGCGCTGCGTACGGCTTTTCGCGGGAAGTTGCCGACCGCATCACGGCCCACCAGAGCCTCGAAGATAGCGATGTAGGTGGCGTTGGCGGCACACTCGCGGGCAACGCACTCTCGCTCGCCGCGATGCGCGCCACATTGACCAAAGTTCTGACCCAGGACGCATTTGACCGCATGATACCCCTGGCTGAACGCTGGACCACCGGCGTAGCCAAGGCAATCGTTGATGCGGGGTTGCCGTGGCACGTCACGCGCCTGGGATGCCGCGCAGAATATCTGTTCGCGGCTGAACCTCCGATGAACGGCCGTGAGGCGCACGACGCAATGGATTTCGAACTCGAACGATTCATGCACCTTTACGCAATGAACCGAGGGATCCTGCTCACGCCCTTTCACAACATGGCGCTGATGGCGCCGCAGACTGAGACCGAAGACGTGGATCATCACACCAAAGTGTTTCGTGAGGCGTTAAAGGAGTTGGCGGCGTAAAGGAGTTACTCGTATTCGGAGCGAGCCCTCTCTGCCAAGAGCCGAGACTCCGGCAACTGATTATCCGCAACTTCCGCTCTGTTACCCTTTAGTCTCACTCATGAAGCCTCCCCTTGGAAAGCTGCTGCTGGGATTGGCCGCTTTAGCTATGCTGGCGAGTTGTGCATCGGTGGGTCCGCCGCTGCCTCCTTCCCTGGAACTGCCAAAACCGCCGTCGGACCTGGGAGCCCAGCGCAAGGGCGACAGAGTTTTATTGACGTGGACGGTTCCTTCGGTCACGACTGACCGTCAACGTATGCGACGTCCGGGACCAACATGGATCTGCCGCGGGCTTGATCCGATTCTCAGCCAGTGCGGAACACCAGTAGGAGAAACTTCGTCGCTGCCGAATATTGTCGCGACGAAGGACGCCGCCGGGAAAAAGGTGTCCGCCAGTTATACCGATGTGCTCCCTGCTCAGCTCGAAGTAAGCACTCCTAGGGGCTTTGTCACGTATGCGGTGGAAGCACTCAATCGCAATCGCCGGGGCGCCGGACTGTCCAACCAAGTACACGTCACGACAGCGCCGACTCTGCCACCTCCGGAAGGCTTCCGCGCAGAAGTGACGAAGGAAGGGATGGAGCTCACGTGGACACAGCCGTCTTTACCCGTGAAGCCGGTGGGAGCGGTCGCATATCGTCTGCGGTTCTATCGGCGTGCAGAACGCAGCCAAGCGAGCATCAGCCTCGGGGAACAAGATTACGCAACCGGCGTTCGGGATCTGGCGGAAGCGGTTTCGGAAGGCCGGAAGAGCGGGGAAGAAGTCTTGTCGAGCGGCGAAGAGCAGCCACGATCAGCCTCGACGGGCAAATTTCTTGATCAATCCATCGAGTGGGAAAAGACTTATTACTATCGCGCTACGGTTGTGACCGTAGTCACCGAAGCGGGAAAGCTGCCCGCACCGGTCGAAGGCGATGACACACCCGAAGTAAAGGTTTTGGCGCACGACATTTTCCCCCCTACGGTGCCCTCTGGTTTGCAGGCGGTGTTTTCTGGGCCAGGTCAGCAAGCGTTTGTCGACTTGATCTGGGCTCCGGTGACGGACGCGGATTTAGCGGGCTACAACGTCTATCGGCATGAACCAGGTAGCACGCCCGAGAAGCTGAACTCGGATCTCGTGAAAGCGCCAGCATATCGCGATATGAAGGTGGTCAAGGGAGGGACTTACATCTATTCGGTTTCGGCCGTCGATGTGCGAGGCAATGACAGCGCACGGTCGGAAGAATCGAGTGAGAGCGTACCGTAGTAAAGAGGGCAGCGACTGAAACAAATAAAGAGGAATGATTTTCGACGCCAATTTTCAATTGCCGATTTGAACCACCCACTGCATGGCTTTCCGGTCAGTTTGCAATTGGAAGTTGACAATCGACAATTGCAAATACTACTCCACTCCGTGGTGAGATAGAGCTATGAAATATTGCCGCTTTCAACGCCACGGCCAAGCCCAGTACGGGCTGGTTGAACCTTTCGCGGGACACGATCTCATCACACGCCTGCTGGTTACGCCTCCGGAAGAAGCCGGCGGAGACGTGGAGAGCCTGCGTACCCGAAGGATCGATCAGATTGCATTCGGTGACGCACAGCTGCTGCCGCCAATGCAGCCGTCGAAGATCGTCTGCGTGGGGCGCAATTATCGCGAGCATGCGGCCGAGCTGGGTCACGAGGTTCCGCAGCAGCCCCTACTTTTCTTTAAGCCTCCGTCGGCTTTATTGTCGCCCGGTGGGACGGTGTTGCGGCCTAAGATTTCGCAGCGTGTGGATTATGAGGGCGAACTGGGCGTCGTCATGGGCAAGACTTGCTACCAACCCGCGGCGGAGGAAGACGTTCGGACTTACATACTTGGCTATACCTGCGTGAACGACGTCACCGCCCGTGACCTGCAGAACAAAGATGGCCAGTGGGCTCGAGCCAAGGGTTTTGACACCTCCTGCCCGGTGGGTCCGCTGGTAACGGATGAAATTGATCCGTGGACCGGCATCGGCGTTGAAACGCGGGTCAATGGTACGGTGCGGCAGCAGGGGAATACGCACGATTTCATCTTCGCGCTCGATGTGATCATCCGTCACATCGCGCAAGTGATGACTTTATTTCCCGGGGATCTGATCGCCACGGGAACTCCGGCGGGAGTTGGGCCAGTCGTGGCGGGAGATGTGGTGGAAGTGAGCGTTGAGGGAGTTGGCACGCTGCGGAATGTCATCGCGGATCAAGGGTCGGGGACATCAATTGTTGATTCTTGATTGTTGATTGAAAGCTAGGTGACCAAGTTTTTACGAAACAATCAAAAATCAACAATTGCTTCTACTGTATGCGGAAGCGCTCTCGCATCAGTCGTTGCAGGCGAGGCTTGTATAGCAGGTCGTAGGCCAGCTCCTTGTCGGGAAACATGGCAAGTGCAGCGCGTTTGGCGCCAGCAGCCAGTTCGGAAGCCTCCTCCAGCGTCAAGCTTGGGTCCTGGCCGATTACCGACATCACCATGCTCATCATCACCTGCAGGCGGCGGATTTTCCGACCTTCGTCTTCTTCGTGCTGGCTCTTCCCTTCGCCGTTGGCTAGGGGGAAATCCTGCTCACCAAACCGCCGCTCCGGAATGTTCATGCTAGTCCCTGGAACCCACGTTTTAGATGTCATCCGACAGGGGAGAGTTGCGCGCCCCAATCTCCAACATTGTCCCTCAACCGGACAAGAAAACAAACTGCACGAAGGTGCTGTCTGGGGGGGCGACTTGGGGAGGGCAGACCCGCAACCCGCAGCCGCAATCCGGCATCGGATTTGCAAGCTACTGCAACGACGATCGTGAAGGGAGTAAAATTCTGTTCGAGCGCGGGCCCGTCAACAACGGTTCGGACCCGGGAATTGGAGAAGTGATGGCGGATTCTTCTAAAACAACGGCAGAATCGCGGCGACGTCCCGATCCCAACGAAAACCTGGTGAAGATTTTCGACACCGAACAGGAGTCGGAGGCCATGGTGGTGAACGGCCTTCTGGAATCGGCAGGCATCGACTGTGACATGACGGCGCTCTCGGCGCCGCAAGATACGTTCCCTGGTGTGGGTGGCACGATTATCCTGGTTCGCGAGGAGGACGCCGCAAGGGCGAACCAAGTGATTGCGGAGTTTCAGCAGTCGCCGAGCGCCAGGGACGACGAATTCTCGGGCGAGACTGTCGAGGGTGACACTGAAAGCGGCATTCGTGAGCCGCCAACCAAAGGCGTGACCGAATGGCCATCGAGTTAGAAAGTCACGGCGCCGTTCCTGTCGGTGCGGTAGACACGCGCTCCTGAATCCTCCAGCCGCTTCAAGGCTTCCATTCCGGGCTGGCCGAACGAGCCCAAGAGCGCTATCCGTTCGCCGATGAAAAGAGAGAGTCGTCCGGCGAAAAAGCGCAGACCCACGCGAAAATGTGCGGCACGCGGAGGCAGGTGCGGGCCATGCCCCGAACATAGGCAGCTTGGGAAGTAATTAAGACTAGTCGAAGAAGGGAAGCGGCGAACCACATCCCGCGTGATTCCGCGCGGTGCGTGGCAACTACGAACCCCGGTCACCGCACGAGCTTCACGATGCTTTCGAGGTGATAGGTTTGCGGAAAAAGATCGATCACATGTGCCTGCTCGACGCGATATCCCGCTGTCAACAATGGCACCAGATCACGCGCCAGCGTCGCCGGATCGCATGAGACATAGATCAAGCGCGCTGCTGCCACGTCGGCGAGGGAACGCGCCAGGGGTTCGCCCAGGCCGCGGCGAGGAGGATCCACCACCACCAAGTCGGGCTTCTGTTTGCCTGACACAATTCTGCCGGCAGCCTGTCCCTTGTCGCTGTGTTGGCTCAGGTATTGCTCAGTCGTCGCCTTAACTGCCTCTCCATTCGGAGGGAGATTGTATTGCAGGTCGGGGAGGGCCCGATGTGACGGTTCTACGGAAACGACGCGACGGAAGTTACGAGCCAGGGCTGTGGAAAAAAGTCCCACTCCGGCATAAAGGTCGAGGGCGAGATCGCCGGACGCTTCCTGAGTGACGATGTTAACTAGTTCGTCGGTCAAGTTTCGGTTGGTTTGAAAGAATGATCCAGCGCTGACCCGGTAGGCGAAACGTTGCGTCTGATAGGTCAAGTAATCTGTCCCGAACAATCGCTCCGCGGCGCTTGCTGACTTCTCTCGAGGCTTTGCCTCACGAAACGCGACGATGCCGACGATTTCCGGCAGCACAGTGCGTAATCCTTCGGCCCAGTTTTTTAAAGAAGACTCGGGAGTCTCTGGCGTGCAAGCAAGTTCCACAAGAAGCTGTTTGTCATCGGCGTTGGCGAAGAACTCCGCTTCGCGTAATCCTTCTGGAGTTTTCCCCGCCCTGCTTATCTGCCACAGTGCGGCGATGCCGCGATTGATGAGCGGAGAGCTAATGGGACATTGCTCTACCGGCAATACTTCGTGCCCTCCGAGCTTGAAGTATCCTGCGGCAAATTCGGGCTGCGTGCGAATCTGGAGCCGGGAGCGGTTGCGGTAGTTCCTCGGCGGCGACGGATGCACACCAATTTCGCTCTTGAGTTCAAGTTTGGCGATGCGCCGGAAGTTTTCGCGCAGGATGTCAGTCTTGATTTCGAGTTGATGTTCGTAGCTGGCGTGCTGGTAATGGCATCCGCCGCACCGGGCGAAGTAAGGACACCGAGGTTGCACCCGGTGCGGAGAAGCGTCGATTACGGCTTCGGCTTTGGCTCGGGCGAAGCCCGCCTTCTCCTCAGTTAAGGAGGCCTCAATCTTTTCTCCGGCGAGAACGAAGGGAATGAATACAGCCTTGCCGCGTCCGCGATCGTCGGGGAGCAAGCGAGCGAGGCCATCGCCGCCATAAGTTAGCTTTTCGATGGTGAGAAGCAAGGTGTGATTCTACGGCAAGGGGTGGAAGTCCGCGCAGGTACGTCAGCATTTCACGGTCTGCCAGCCTACCCCTTTCATCCTCCGGTTTCAGCTGTGAGTCTCAGCCCGACTGCCTTGCTCACGGCGGCCAGCGTGGACAGTCGGGGATTTCCGCGCGTAGACAATGTCCGGTAAGGGCTCTCGCGCTCGAGCCCGCGGTTTTGGCGATTTTCGCGATTCCCCGAGCCTGCACAACCCGGCGCAAGGCGCCTCACACCGCCCGTCCCGCGGCCGCGCCCGACGCCCACGCCCATTGAAAATTGAAGCCACCAAGATGTCCCGTAACGTCCGCGACCTCGCCGATGAAGAACAGCCCTCGAACTTTGAGGCTTTCCATCGCCTTGGCTGACAGCTCGTTCGTATCGACGCCCCCCGCCGTGACTTCGGCTTTTTCGTAGCCCTCTGTGCCAGCAGGGGTGATGGGCCAGGCATGAACCCGCCGTTCAAAATCAGCGAGCGTAGTATTTGTCCATGAGACGGGAGCATGCCGGTCCAGCCAACGGTCGGCGAAACGCTGTGGAAGGAATGTGCGCATTTCAGCGCGCAAGGTTCCTATATTTCTTGGTGTCTTGGGATGGTGAAATGCCGCAGCGACATCTCGGCCAGGCGCAAGATCAATGAGAATTGGCAGCGATTGTTTCCAGTAGGAAGAAATTTGCAAGATCGCCGGACCACTCAAGCCGCGATGCGTGATGAGCATCTTTTCGCGGAAGTGCTGCCCATCGAACGACGCCACTACACCGGCGGAAACTCCGGCGAGGTCGCAGTAATGGGACCGGTCTTCAGCAGTCAGCACGAGGGGCACGAGACCTGGCCGGGGCTCGCGGATCGCGAGTCCAAACTGGCGCGCGAGATCATAGCCGAAGGAAGTCGCTCCGATTTTTGGAATCGATAGACCACCGGTCGCAACCACCAACACAGGGGCATGAAACTCTGCCTTCGCGGAGCGTGCGACGAAACCGGTGGTGTGCCGAATCTCCTTGACGGTTGTGCTCAAGAAAATATTCACCCCAGCATCTCGGCACTCGGCTTCGAGCATGCTTAGGATCCCGGTCGCGGAGCGATCGCAGAAGAGCTGCCCAAGGGTCTTTTCGTGATACGGGATATGATGCTTTTCCACCAGCGCGATGAAATCCGAGGGCGTGTAACGGGCCAGCGCGGACTTGGCAAAATGGGCATTGGACGAGAGAAAATGCTCGGGCTGGCAGTGAATGTTAGTGAAATTGCAGCGTCCCCCACCGGAGATGAGTATTTTCTTGCCCAACCGAGCTGCGTGCTCGATGACGGCGACACGACGGCCGCGTTTGCCGGCCTCAATGGCACACATCAGACCCGCCGCGCCGCCGCCGAGAATCAAAACGTCGAATGAATGAATCACAGGGCGATCACATGTAGAACAGGCTGAGTCTTGGCAGGTTGTGTTTTTCCAGCAGGCGCTTGTGGACGTACTGCTTCTGCAGCTGATCGATTTGTGCCGCCGGCATTTTGCGGCGATAAGGTGCAAGGTCGCGATCAGCCTCGGTGCGAACCATTACCATCTCTTCGTCCTCCGCAGCGGCGAGTAGGGCGGCGAAGAGCTTTTCTTCGAGCACAGTCAAGTGACGCTCCAAGTCTTCCAGCCGTGGCACGGGCCTCTTATTTTCCATCTCATCCGCCAATTTGCGGAGGGTACGCGACGTCTCCCATGCGGCAGTGCCCACGGAAACTCCGCCGCGCTCCGGAAGTTTCGCCGATTCCAAAAGATCAGCGTTGCGTCTCAGGAAAACTGCGATTGTGTCCGGCTCAAAGCCCTGTCCGGCGGCTGATTTGGCGGAGAGTCGCTGCCCCGCTTCGTCCGCAACTCCAACGGTGGCTTCCTTCATATCTTCGGCCGCGGCCAGCACTTCCTGAGAACAATAAGCTACGCTGTTCACTTTTTTCGTTTTCGACGGCCGCTGGTCGTAGCGGTCGAAGGCAGCTTCAATGCCCCGCAGCGCGGCCTCAAGCGGAATGCCCGCATCTTTCCAGGTTTCGATAAGCGCCCAGTCGAGGGTTGAAAGCAGCAGCCCTCCTCCCCGCCGTCGGAGAAAGTGCTCTTCAATTTCGGTGAAATAGTTGAAGTAGTTGTCAGAAGCCATTATTTGGCTGATTTTCCTTGTATATGGCGCACGTCTGGCGCACTCCACTCCATAAATGACTTGCTCGGAATACCTCGGTATTACACGCCATGTTACTCGAAGCCATCGAATTTTTGACAGCACAAGGACTAGCTCAACGGTTGCGCGTCCAGGCCTCTTGGGTGATTGACGCCAGCCAGCCCGCACGCAACTCCGACCCTCTCCCAATAATAAAGATCGGTCGGCACAACCGTTATGCGTGGATTGACGCCAGCATGGCAGCTTGGCTTGGCTGAAACGGAGAGGATTGAAATAATGAGGAAGTACTCGTTACAACGGCACCACCACGGGAACTGGGTGATGAGATGGTCGGTCTACAAAGACGGCAAGCGCACTCAGCCTACGCACATCGTCGCTTCTCTCAGGAATTATCCAAAGAAGGCAGACATGGAGCCCTTGGCGTCGGCCTACTTCACCCGCGTGCAGCGATCACGAACGGTGCAGGCGGGATCGTCCCTCTCGCAGTTCGTGACAAGCGTGTTCCTCCCAGATTGCGAAACTCGGCTTAACACTGGCACGGTGAAGCTTTACCGGCAGCAGTGGAAGCGGCTGGAGCCGCATCTTGGGTCCATGCGCCTTCGAGACGTGATGACCCCTCATATCCAAACGGCACTTGACGCCATCCATGAGGAACGCAAGGACGACATCGGCCACGACCTGTATATGTTGATCAAGGTCACCGCCAGCGCGATATTCAGCCTTGCGATTCGCCGTGGTGACCATCCGGGACCTAACCCGGAGAACAACACTTCGGTGCGAGGCTACGGCCACCGGGAGCATCGTGAGAACGGCGCGTATGACTTGAATGAGATCAAACAATTCCTCACGCTGTTTCCTAACGGCGACATCGCGGTAGCCATCGCCGTCAACGCATTCCTCGCGCTTCGCAAACCGGAAGCGGAAGCTCTGACACCAGAGGATTTCAACGCCGCTACGGGCCTCGTCCGCATTCACACGAAAACGAAAACAGGCAACGACGAGAACCCGCCTGTGGTCGCCCCCCTCCGCCGCATCCTAGCGGCAGGATGGAACCAGATCAACATGCGGAATGCGGAATACGAGATTCGCCAACGGTTGGAATGCAGCGCGACGTTGAAATGGCGAGGCTGGTACGCCTTTCGCAGAGGGATGCTCACTAATCTGTGGCGGCTGGGAATCCCGGTGGAAGAGGCCGCGATGACCCTCCGCAATTCCGCCGAAGTCTGCCGCAAGCATTACCTCCGTCTGGACAGCGCAGTCAGTAAGCAGAGCGCCATGGACACCTTGGAGAAGGCGTACGACCGAGAAAGCGTCACTATCCAATAACCGGACAAGTGGCATGACCACTATTACGCAAGTATTACAAAAGAGGCGCAACGAGGCTCATCCAACCCCGCATATGCGCAAAACAAAGTTCGTATCCAAGTCAGGACGTTATGCTTGCGAGGGTCCCGCAGGTTCGGACCGAGTGCCTATGGAAGAACTATTAGCTTGGAGGTTGTAACCTCGTCACCCGCCGGGGGGGTGACGGGGTTACGACCTGTACGAGGTGCTCGCCACCCAGAAATGTTGTCACCAGACCCGCCGAATCGGAAGGACTAGTCGATGCGACGCCTCCGGCTTCCTACCGACGGGGGCTTTCTATTCGCGGGCCAACCAGTATTAACTCTCAGCGCTTCGCCAGAGCGCCAATCGGAGAGTTTGGCGACTTTCCGTTTGATTGAATGGGTGGTGTCGGCTACGACATCAAGAGGGGCGGTTACTCACATCGCCGCCCTTCACACGTTTTCTCCCACTAGGTGTGGCGGCTTACCCAAGCTGAAAACGTGTTGAAGGACGAATGTGAGAAATGAACACCAGACTTAGCGCATCATCCCTGCTTGCAAAAGTGAAGCAGGATCAAGAGAACGCCACCGCCGTAAAGACTTGCTGGGAAGCATCGCTGCCAGTTCCCGCGCCATCCCAATTTGAACTAATGCAAATGGTTCGCACCGTCAGCCTAGACCACTTGGTCGAGGGCATCGACAGCTACGCGAAACTGATTTCCAAGAGAGAAGAGAAGAGGGAACGGCTGGAAGCCGAAGGCCAGGAACTGCTACCCGACAAGTATCCACTTACCACCCTCAACGCTAAGAACTACGCCTGCTCAACGGGCCGCAATCTGGATGAAGCCGAAGACCCACAGGACGACCGTCCTGAAACCCCGCGCCGCAGACGCCGCCTGATGGTGGAGGGCATGGGCGACTTTCGCGAAGCCACCAATGAGGCCGATGTCCATCTCGGGTCAACGGTCGCGAGGACATTCAGGGCGGCCCGGAGGGTTTCTCCCACTAAGTCACTCCGGTTCACGTTGCGAATCGAGGCCAGAACGTGCGTCGAGTCAGTGCGCATATCGCTGCGGGCGCGCACCAGGCCCAGAGCCTTGCACTTCTCCAGGAGCCGCTGCAAGAGCGACATCTCCGCGTGCCCTTCAATCAGCCGATCGCGAAAGCGAGACAGAATGGAGTAGTCGAAGCCCGGATCGCTTAGTTCGAGACCTAGAAGATACTTCCAATCAATCCGAGTGCGTACGGCTTCAGCGGCATCCCGGTCGGAGAGACCTTCGGCAAACTGCATGATCGTTACGAGAGCAAGTCGCCACGGCACCGCTGCAGTTTGTCCTCTCACCGGGAAGAGAGGTGCGAACAGCGAATCGTCGAATATCGTCCCGATCTGGTCACGAAGGGTTATGTAGATGTTTCCGGCGGCGATAGCACCTTTGGCGACACTCAAGGTGACTTCCGGGATAGGACCCAAAGGCAGCGATTGAAGCATGTGGGTTGTGGCAGACAACCGCCCGAGCAGCAGTCTCGGAACTTTGAGAGTGTCTAGGTCTTGAAAGCCCCCTAACAACGGCGATTCCCCTTCTTCCAATCAGCTGGCCCCGCCCGATTCTATTTTCGCACTCAAATAGTTACTGGGTCGGCTTTTGTTTCTTCTGGTATATATACCGGAAGATGAAAACCGAACCCAAAGGCCCCCAAGCCGCTCGCCTCCGCCAGCGCAAATTCGAACTTCTCCACCGCTTTTCGATCTCCACGGATCTGCTGCCGGGCTCGCTTTCCGTAAGTCACCTGCGCTGCGGCAAACCTACCTGCCACTGCGCCGACTCCAAAGACCCCGGGCATAGCGCTTGGTCGTTCACCTTTATGGTGGAGGGCATGAAGCACGTGGAGCACATACCCAAAGCTTGGGTCGATGAAGTGCGCCGGCGCGTTCGGGCCGGGCGCGAGTTCCAGGACGCCGTGCGCGAAGTTCTCGCCGCCAATGCGCAGCTCCTGGTCTTGGCCAAGAAACAAAAACTGAAGCAACCGTGAAAGGACCTTGGCCTCGTCGCCTGCGGAAGTATGTCTGCGGGCCGCTCGGCCTACAGAAGTACTTGCAGTCGCCCGGGGACGGGCGGAGGCAGCCGCAGATTCCAGCCCAAGTTTTGATCTGGGCTTTGCTGCTCGGACAACTGCTGCGGCAGTTCAGTTTTCTTGCCATTGAAGCGTTGGCGGGCTCGCCAGTTCGTTCGGCTGCGGGCGTGCATCGTTCCTTCAGTGACGATACCTTGGCCTACTTCACCGAACGACTGGATCCCGCACTCACTCGTGTCGCTATGGCTGCGACCCTTCGCAAGGCGAAGCGCAACAAGGCCTTCGACGGAAGCCGGTTCATTGGACTGGTGGTGGATGGCACGGGCGCCGGGCGGCGCCGCGCCGGGGGCTGCAAGTTTTGCCGTCCCATTCACAAAAAGAACCAGCAAGTGGTGGGCTATCACCATAAACTGGTGATGATCAGTGTGGCCGGAACGGGCCTCTCCCTTCCGGTGGATGTCGAACCCTATGGACCGGGCGACAGCGAGTATGCCGCTGCCCAGCGTCTGCTGCGCCGTGCTGTCGCCAACCTGGGAGCACGGTTTGCCGATTACGTGGTAGGCGACGGAGAGTTCGCTACCGCGCCTTTCCTGCATACTGCCGATGAGTTGGGATTACCCGTCGTAGCTCGCCTCAAGGGGAATCTGCCCGAGTTACACGCCGCTGCCCAGAAGCGCTTCCGTTCTCAACCCCCGAAACTCCCCTTCCGCTACCGCCAGGATCGCGTGGAGATGTGGGATGCCGACGACTTCGATCCCTGGGAGACCTTGCGTTGGTCAACCGTTCGCGTCTTCTTCTATCGCCAGCACAAACGCAACGGCCAAGTCGTCGAGGCTTTTTGGCTGACCAATTTATCCCCCAAGCAAGGCCGGCACTCGTTTCTTGTTCCAGCTCGCCAAGAGCCGATGGGAGATCGAAAATCAGGGTTTCAATGATGCTAAGAATCGCTATGGCATGGAACACATCTGCCATCATCATCCCAATAGCATGCTCACCGGCTGGCTCCTGGTCGCTCTGGGTTTAACCATCGAGCGGCTGTATCGGGTCCGCTATCTGCATCGCGGGGACCATCCGGTCAGGACCGCGATCGAACTACTGCGCATCCTCTGGTTTCATCTCGCAGCTCCCAGTGCCCCCGATACCAGTTAACCCGCTCCAGTCCTTCGCCCCGAGTTTTTCCCAGTGCCTTTGCCGATTCTCTTAACGCTACTGCTGAGCCCCCGTGGGGCCGGCCTTGGCTCGCCTGAAAATAGCCCCCTCGACTGGTAGTCGCAAATCCCCCTCGAAAAAATCCCTCCCAGCGCGCTAGCTGGTTTCCCCTTTCAAAAAGTTCCGAGACTGCTGCCGCCCGAGCGTGGCTGTAGACCACCTACCTCTATAGAGGTAGCATGTCTACATCTATGGCGCGGAGGAACCAGTATCATGACCGGGTGGAGTTGCTCCAGGGCACGCTTGACATGCTTATCCTTCAAACGTTGCAGTGGGGACCGCAGCATGGATATGGCATCATGCAGGCTCTCCGCGTGAATTCCGGGGAAGTTCTTCAGGTCGAGACCGGCTCTTTGTACCCTGCCCTCCATCGACTGGAGCGGCAGCGCTGGGTGCGCTCGGAGTGGAAACATACTGAGAGCAAGCAGCGGGCCAAGTACTACCAGATCACTGCAGTCGGCAAGAAACAATTGGCCTCTGATCTCAGCCGCTGGCAGCGGATCGTAGAGGCAATCGGGGCGGTCATCGGTCGCGAGCCGAGAGAAGGCGAAGCATGAGCCTGCTGTCGAGGCTGTTTGCGAATCGCCAGCGTGAACTGGAGGAGGAGGTCCAGTCTCACCTCCAGATGGCCATTCAGGATCGCATGGACCGTGGCGAGTCGGCGGAACAGGCAGAGACCGCTGCAATCCGTGAGCTCGGGAATGTTGCGCTGGTGAAGGATATCACTCGCGAAACGTGGGGGTGGGTTCGCCTGGAGCGTGTTGCGCAGGATCTGAAGTACGCCCTGCGGCAGTTGCGGACATCACCGGGTTTTGCGATCACGGTAATAGGGACGCTCGCTCTTGGTCTGGGGGCCACCGGTGCGATGTTCACGGTTGTCGACCGTGTACTGTTGCGGTCGCTGCCATACGAAAACGCCCGACAAATAGTTGAGGTCAAAGAGGCAGGCCGAAGGGGAGTCCGTGATAGCACGCCGTTTCTCGATCTGCAGCAGTGGCGTGAACGAAGCCACAACCTCAGTGATATCGCGTTCTATAGCGCCAATAACCATGTTTCTTTCCTGGAGGGAAATACGGCAGCGACGCAGGTTGTCGCTCCGAGGGTAAGTGCCAATCTGTTCGCGCTGCTCGGAACGCATCCTGCTATCGGTCGCGGCTTTGAGGGCCGACCGCAAAGCGGGTCAGTTCGACCGCAAGATGCACAGACAATGATCTTGAGCGACACGGTTTGGCGAACCGTCTACGGCAGCGATTCGAACATTCTAGGCAAGGCCATCAAGCTCAACGGGGAGTCCTACACCGTTGTAGGTGTGATGCCGCGTGGCTTCACATTCCCTTTCGGCGGAGCAAACCCCGTTGTTTGGACGCCAATTGTGCTGGCAGACGCAGACGCTGGTACTTACGCAGCGATTGCGCGGCTCAAGTCCGAAGTAACCCTGGAGTCCGCGGAAGCGGAACTAAAGGAAATCCAGGCCGAAGTATCCAAGGCATACACAGACCCATATAAACGTGAGGAGGTCACTTCGATCCAGGTGCAGCGGTATGGCGATTCGTTAGTAGGCAGGGATGTCAGCAATGCGCTGCTGGCTCTTTTTGGCGCTGCGGTGGTGTTATGGCTTATCGCCTGCGTGAATGTGACGAGCCTGTTGCTGGCGCGCTCGACGGCGCGCCAGCGGGAGATTGCCGTGCGTGGCGCACTGGGAGCCAGCCGCGGACAAATCGTGCTGCAGCTCCTGATAGAGGGGCTGGTTCTGAGCGGAATCGCCTCACTCTTGGGGCTGGGTTTGGCCGTGCTGACGGTGAGACTCTTCGAGCATGCACTGACGACCCAGTTCAACATCCACGCTACGTTGACGCCAAACGCTTCAGTGATCCTGATCCTGCTGGGACTGACGCTTGTGAGCGCTCTGCTGGCGTCGATATGGCCAGCCATCGGCGCAGCAAGAGCTTCTATTGAACCCTCGCTACGCCAAGGTAGCGCCCAGGGCGGAACCGGGAGAGCACAACATCGAACCCGCGCCTTACTCGTAGTATCGGAGATTGCGATGTCGCTGACCCTGCTGGTCGGATGTGGGCTGCTACTACGCACGATCTACGTATTGAGGCATGTGCCGCTGGGGTTCCGGACAGACCATGTAATCGTTGCCAACATGACGATTCCATCGTTCAAGTTCGCGGGCAGAGACATCCGGACGGAACTCTATCAACCACTACTGGAGCGAGTGCAACACTTGCCGGGTGTGCAAAGCGCGTCGCTGATGACGGAGGTCCCCCTTGGCAAAACGTTCCAGATGGTCTTCACGTTCGCCGTGGAAGGAAACGCGGCCGCCGATATCCGGCAACGGGACTTGAGTGCTCAGTTCCGTGCCGTAGGCCCGGAGATGCAGCGCGTATTCGGCTTTCGGATGGCAGAGGGAAGATTCTTCAACGAACAAGACACCACCAGCTCCCAGCCGGTAGTAGTGGTGAACCGCGCGTTTGTAAAGGGGTTCCTGGGAGATGATCCGGATCCAAAAAAAATCCTAGGCGAGAGTCTGATTGGCTACGGCAAGGATCGACGGGCGGTCGTAGTGGGTGTGCTAGACGATGAGCGGCAGGTGTCAATCGCCGAGCAATCGCAACCGGAGATCGAAGTTTGCATTCCGCAGATCACGCCAGACAGTAGCTTTTACAAGAGCGCGGAAGGGCTGGCGATGGATCTAGCGGTGCGGACAGAACGGAGTCCTTCCTCAGTCGTCCCTGAGTTGCGTCGGTTAATGGAAGACGCAAGTCCGGAGCTCGCGACCAGCAACTTTACAACGATGGATCAGGTTGTTGAGGACTCATATGGGAGCCAGCAGCTTGCTGCGAGGCTGCTGGAGATGTTTGGCGGGTGTGCACTACTTCTGTGCGTGGCTGGAATCTACGGATTGCTGGCATACCTGGTAACCCAGAGAACGAGAGAATTGGGCCTCCGAATTGCGCTAGGCGCCCAGCGCAGTGACGTGATGTGGCTCGTATTGCGGCAGGCTACTTGGATGCTGCTCGTAGGGTCGGGTATCGGATTAGTCTTGGCGTATCTCTCCAGCGTTCTATTGAAAACATTCCTTTATGGAGTCAAGCCAAATGATCCGTGGACGATGGGAGTCGTCACGCTGTTGCTCACAGGAGGTGGCTTAGCAGCAGCATATTTGCCGGCTCGACGCGCAGCTGGGGTCGATCCTATGCAGGCGCTCCGCACCGAATAAGCTTGGTTCTAACCGCTCTAACGAGTGCTCCATCCGAAGGTTACTGAAGCACTCCTGCCCCTCCAACAGCGAGCCCGCCTAACAAATGAGGGAAATATTGCGGTGCAATCACACTTAGCCCGCGCCGAAGGAATTCGCCAACGGTATCCATGACGGAATCAATCCCCAGCGCATTGAAGGATAATTCCCGGAGGGGTTCCTTGGGATTCTGCCGGATGACTGGTTCAGCCAAATCGACTGGCAGACTGAGTTCTCCGACCTCTATAAGCCCAGCCTAGAAGGTGTAATCTACGGCTGGCTTCTGTCGCGCTGGCCTTGGCTTAGTTGGCTCCGAGACAAGTTGTCATCCATGCCGGATTAAGGTTTCCGAGCTTAGTTCTTAGTGTTTCGTGCGGAGGTCTAGCTGTCGATTTCGCCTAGTTGGATCGCCGGGGACTCGGCTCGGCAACAAACCCCATATTGTTGCCAAATTCGGAACCACGGGCTATTCGCGAGCATTTCGTCGTGCCTTCGATTCGCAGCCGAGAGGTCGCTCGAAGTCAGCGGTCTGGTGTCCG
>WNGJ01011948.1_pt1 | contig 24110 bp, 23 predicted proteins | sample 5400611 | NCBI WGS metagenome assembly WNGJ01 (sample SAMN13153375, study PRJNA577476) | soil metagenome | isolation source: 40 cm soil or saprolite under Garry oak tree replicate 1 | place: USA:California | collected 2016-06-15
CTCAAATCGGCGCCCTGCTCATCATACGTGACGCCGAATCCGTCCATCGCATCGAGGATGAAATCGAAATGTCGCGCCGTCTCTCCGCCAGCGGACGTCTCACCCGCGGCGTAGCGCACGAGGTCAAGAACCCCATCAACGCCATTGTGCTCCACTTGCAGCTTCTGCAGAACAAGCTGGCTCAGGTTGATCCCGACACGCGGCGCCACATGGACATTATCGGCAGCGAAATTCATCGTCTTGACCGCGTGGTGCAGGTGCTGGTGGACTTCACCCGTCCGCGTGATCTGCACCTGGAAGAAGTCGATCTCCGCCGCCTGCTCGAGGACGTGGCATTGCTGGCTGCTCCCGAAGCCGAGCAGCACGGAGTTAGGATCGAGCGCACACTATCCGCAGATACGCTGCCGATCAAGGCAGATGTCGACTTGATGAAGCAGGCGATTCTTAACGTGGTGCTCAACGGAGTGCAATCGATGCCTGAAGGAGGCGTTCTGACTATCGCGGCCTGGCGCGATGAGGGGGTGGTCACAACCGAAGTTCAGGATCGCGGCAGCGGTATTCCGCGGGAAGCCCAGGACAGGGTGTTTGAACTCTACTTCACAACCAAGAAAGAGGGAACCGGCATCGGTCTGGCCCAGACCTATCAGATCCTGCAATGGCACTACGGCTCTGTAGAATTCGAATCCGAGGAGGGTCAGGGCACAACCTTCCGCTTCCGCATCCCATTGGTCACCTCCGGCCTGGAGGCAGACCATGACGCTGCTCCTCAGTCTGCCTTGTCGAAACCTGGAGCTTGATTTCTCTTCTTTGATCTCATAAAGGCGTAGAATTTGACATCGCGGAACCTCGCGGGCTTTATATGCTTCTGGCGGCAATCCTAGGAATTTGTTTGCTATCTCCCGCCACCTCGCCGGCGGCAGGGACTGTACTCGTTTCTGAACCCGGGCCGTCGGCCCCATCCGGAACTCCAGCGGACTCGCCCGCACAACGGAGCCAGGACAGTTCTACCGCGCCGCAGAAACCAGAGAAATCGTCCGCCCCCTCGTCGCAGCCAGCGCCGGCTTCGACTCCTGCCCAGTCCAGTCCAGCGCCAGCGACCACTCACCAGGGTCGTTGGCGCAGAAAAAAACGAGCTGCCACACCGGACTGCCCAAACTCGACAGGCGCTGCCAAGGGCTCCGAATCAGCAGGAGCCACCGATTCCCCCAAGGCTTCCGGCGGGTGCTCTACCGCCAAGACCGTCGTGCGCGATGGCGGAACCTCCGAGCCCACCGTGCAACTCAAAGGCAGCGGCAGCAGCGGACGCGGCTCGCATCAGGGCGACACGGCGGAGCAATTGCTCGCCTCCACTGAGGATAAACTGAAAAAAACCGAAGGCCAACCGCTGAGTTCGAATCAGCAGGAAATGGTGACTCAGATCCGCCAATTCATGGATCAATCCAAGGCCGCCGCCGCTGCTGGCGATCTCAATCGTGCCCGCAATCTTGCCGTGAAGGCTAATTTGCTTTCCGACGAGTTGGCGAAACCTCAGCCTTGATGTCTGCTTAGCCGATCCTTCATCGTCCAGCATTTCCCTTGGCTCGCGCCGCGTTAACCTTGGCCAGCAAATCCTGCGACAGGGCCTGCATGGGACCGGGAATTTTGGTCGCCTCATTCAATATGTCGCGTGCCTCGGTAACTTTGTTCAACTTGGCGTAAGCAAAACCCAGGCGATACAGTACAACCGAATAGGGCTGCTCATCCTGCCCTTTGAGTAAAGCGGCAGCCGTCTTCAACTCCGGAATGGCGGCCGCGGTCTTGTCTTGCTTCATGTAGGCGTATCCCAGGGTCGAGTGTGCTACTCCCGCCGAGAGCTTGCGCGGTTTATCTGCATCCGGCGCATCCGCCTTGGCTGCGCCGATGGCTTTCTGCGCGTACGTGATGGCTTTGCCGACGCTCCCGGGTCTGGAATCATCGGAATAGAAACTAGCCAGCAACAACAATGCCGGCAGCGAGTTGGGATTCACCGCCAGGGTCTTTTCTCCATAGGAAACCAGCCGCGCCTGGTCATTCAACTGCCCTGGACCCAACGTGTACATGGCATAACTCGATGCTTGATCTTGAAATTTCGAATCGGGAAAAGCCGCCGTAAAGCGTTCGATATCCCTCATGCGGGTCTTGGCGTCTTTCTCGTCCGGAATGATGTTGAATGCGATGCTTTCGAGGAAGTCGCAGCTGTTCTTGGTGGCCTCTTTCTCGCTGCTGACTTGGGTGGCGAATTCCGCGTCGCTGTAATCCATGAGCTTGGCATTGTCCTTGGCTTGTCGTGCGACACTGGCTTGCGATACCAGGATGTCGAGATTGTGCGGCGATCCGGCCAGGGCCTTGTCCCCATACTCCAGAGCCTTGTTCAAGTCGCCGGTCGCCTGGTAGGCCTGCGAGATCTGCCAGTTTCCATAAGCCACGGCTGCTGGATTCGCCGAAAACTTCTGCCCAAAATCCTCATACATCGCCAGCTTCTTCTGCGCATCCGGCTCGTTGGAAATGTTTTGAAGTTCGTGATCTTCGGGCGTGCCCGCCGGAATCACAATCCGGTCGACTTGCCCGTGAAAGGGAATTGAGAGCAGGACGACGATCAATAGCCGCGACCCGATCATGCAACTCATAGGTCACCTCCTCGCAGTAGCCAACGGATCAGTCAGGAGTTTGACTTTCGCAGCAGGCGAATCCTAGCGCCGATTGCCGCAGATATCAAGAGCCAGCAACCCGAGCCAGCAACCCGAGCGAACCCGAGCGAACCGGAGCGAGCAACCCGAACCGCTGAACAAAGACACAATCCACCCCGGAGACAGCGGGGCGGTTTTCCCATTGGAAATTGACGACGGAAATGAGTTCTGCGTAGCGAATTGTGATCTGGGCTTCGTTTTGGCTTAACCGCCGGCTTCGGATAAATTGAAGTCATGCGTGCCATCCTCGGGCGACGTTCCCTGCGTTTTGTTTTTGCCGCCAACGTAATCTCCATGTTGGGCAGCGGCATGAACGCTGCCGCGGTCGCCTGGTACATCCTGGAGGCCACGCACTCCGAGATGGCGCTTGGTACCTTTGCCGTCCTGCAAACACTGCCCGCGATGTTGATGCTTCCCTTCACTGGGGTCATTATTGATCGCGAAGATCGACGCCGCCTGGTTATGTGGCTCGATGCTCTACGCGCCATCGTCATCCTGGCGGTCGCCATCCTTGCCATTCGCGGCCATGTCAAAGTCTGGCAGCTCTATCTAATGAACACGCTTGTCGCCGCCGGTTTTTGGATGTTCTGGCCTACCATCACTGCCCTGATTCAGGAACTGACCCCAGAGGGCCAATTCGTTCAGGCCAATACGTTTCTGCTGGCGGGCATTCAGGGGGGCTGGCTGATTGCCGGATCCGTCGTCGGCTTCATGTACAACCACATTGGCCTGGGCGGCGTGCTGCTCATAGATTTCTCCACTTACCTGGTTTCGTTTCTGTGCTACTTCGCGGTTCGCAAAGGCCGCCACATTGTTCTAAGGCCCGCGGAGCTTCGCGCCGACATCCGGGCCGCAGAGACACAGTTCGAGCGCTTCTGGCGGGAAATGCGAGAGGGTCTGCATTTTCTTGGCGATCATCGAGCGGTCGTGTTGCTGGGAACGAGTTGGGCTTTGTTTCTCGGAGCCATGATCACGGGAGTGGTGGTGACGCCCTCGCTCAGTGAGCGCATTTTCCACGCCGGCGCAGCCGGGTATGGATGGCTCAACGCGGGGTGGGGGACGGGCGCCTTCCTCAGCGCGTTATACGCCCCTCAGGTAATTGCCTTCGTAGGCGGACGTCGCTCCATGGCCTTCTCCATGGCGCTGCTCGCCGTGTGTGCGGTTTGCGCACCCGTATCCCACTGGCTGGTTGCCGGAATGCTTATCTATGGAGCCATGGGCTCGGCGCGCGGCGTAGGCGGCATTGCCATGAACACCAGCCTCATGGAGATGGTCCCGCCGCATCTGATGGGGCGCGTGCAAAATACGTTCTACTTTTTCGGGACGTTCCTTCAGCTTGTGCTCGCACTCGCCGTCGGGGCCGTGGCACATAACGTCAGCCTGGTGGCGGCCTTCGCCATTCTGGCTTGCGTCTACGGTTTCGCGTTCGTGGCCGCAAGTTGGCCGGTCGGAAGCGCTGCGCAGGTAGAAACAGTCGGCATCACCGAGTAAGCCTACTCATCCCGGAGCGCCGAGATATCGAGATCAGATTTTCGATCGTTGATTTTCGATCGCCGATTTTCGATGGGCCTCGATCACAGATGGCTTGAGATTTTCCATCGGAAATTGGCCATCGGAAATTGAAGATTCTGCATCTCTCTCGGCTCCGGTAGCAAATCCACTCCGTCGACTGTTATCCTTTCCCATTCCAAGGAGAAACCATGTTCTCTGACCTTCAGGGCCGGAACGCTGTTGTCTTCGGGGTCGCGAACAAGCGCTCCATCGCCTGGTCGATTGCCCAGAGACTGCACGCCACCGGCGTTAAGCTGGCCGTCACCTACCAGAATGAGCGGCTGGAGCAGGAAGCGAAGGATCTCATTCTGTCCCTTCCCGGCGCCGAAGCTTACATGTGCGATGTTTCCAAAGACGAAGACATTGACCGCCTGTTCGCCACGCTGAAACAGCGCCACGGCAAGTTGCATGCGCTGGTCCATTCTGTCGCTTACGCGCCCGCCGACGAACTCAAGGGAGATTTCATCAACACCACGCGCGAAGGCTTTCGTGTCGCCCACGATGTGAGCGTCTATTCGCTGATCGCGGTCTCCCGCGCCGCCGCGCCGCTGATGGAAGACGGCGGCTCCATTATCACCATGACCTACTACGGCGCGGAGAAAGTGGTGCCTCACTACAACGTCATGGCGGTTGCGAAAGCAGCGCTCGAATGCAGCGTGCGCTATCTGGCGAGCGACTTGGGCAAGAAGAAAATCCGGGTGAATGCGATTTCCGCCGGGCCAATCAAAACCCTTGCTGCGCGCGGCATCTCAGGTCTGGGCGACATGCTGAAGTCGCACGCCGAACGCGCTCCTTTGGGCCGGAACGTGGACGTCAAGGAAGTGGGTTCAACTGGGGTTTTTCTGGCGTCGGATGCCAGCTCCGGCATCACCGGCGAAGTCATCCATGTCGACTGCGGTTACAGCATCATGGGGTTTTAAAGGCAGCTCCCGGCTCTGACTTCTGAAGGAGTTTGTGAAATAATCATTACGGGATGCAAGTGGAACGCGCAGCACTGGTTGTCTTCGCCGCTGCTATGCTTTTTTCGATGGTGCGCGAATGGAGTACCCCGGTGGTCTGTTCGCGCCCGCCATTTACTTCCACCGCATCCGCAGTTTCGTCACCTCAGCGTTCGGCTGAGCAGTGAGACAAGCTCAGTTAATCCTTCAGCTGAATTCTGCGGTCGCTCTGGTTGGTACGCTCGAGACCGATTTCCAAGTCTCTCTCATTGTGAAACCGCGGAAACTTTTCTCCCCATTCAATCAGCAAAATGCTGTTGTCGGAGCGCAGATCATCCAGCCCCAGCGTTTCCAGTTCGCGGGCGGTATCGACGCGGTAAAGATCAATGTGGTAGACAACCACCCGCGGCCCGCGATATTCATGGACCAGGGTGAAGGTGGGACTGGTGACGTCTTCCTCAGCGGCCGCCTCGAATGCCGCGGCGATTCCCTTGACCAGAGTGGTCTTCCCCGCCCCCAGCTCGCCACAGAGCAAAACCAGTTTCGGCGGCGCCAGCAGTTCCGTCAGGCTGCGACCGAAGGCCATGGTCTCTTCGGGCGAATGGGTAGTGATTTCCCGCCTCATGATCATGCGATCCGCTTCGTGAACCCGCGGACACGATCACCAGTATAGCGAGAGCGGTCACTCCGCGAGCTGCCCCGCCCCCCCATGCTTACCGGGTCCTAGGTGCGGAGAAATGCGCTCGACTTCAAGCCCAACTGCCCCCGGTCCGCCACATGATCGACGGACATTCGGAGCCGGCGGTGGTCGTCGTCCCCGAGCGCCACGAAGCGGAAGGGTTGCAGCACGCCTGCTGCCGTGGTGGAGGTGGGGCTGAGGATTTCGGCCATGCCCTGCACGGGGCCGGATTCTGTCTGGAAGGCGACCTCGACGAAATCACCGTGCCCCAGGCAATGAACCATCTGGAGCAAGCCGCCGGTGACAGAAACGCTTCGGAGTTTAGCTCGAGTGCGCCGGCCATCTTCCAAACGAATCGAAGCCAGGACAAGATCGCCTAGCCGGACTCGGGCCGCGCGCCGCGAAGGGTGAGGTTGGGGAAAGTGAGTCATAAGCAAGCCAGAACGAAACTATGCCATGCGATCGAATGACCCGACAGATTACGGAAGCTCCGTCCGAACACCGCTCTGGGAGCCCGCTTCAGGGCGGTTAAGCCACGTATCAAGAAGCACATAGCGCGGGTTGACTGGCGTGATACTGTCCCAACGTACAGCGGTCACGCGCCCCAGCGAACGAATTTCTCTTGCGCCGCCTGCCAGGTGCGACGAAACGCCTCCGGCAAGCCTTCGAGGAGATCGGTTGCAAGCAGTGAATGTTCACCCCTGCTCTCCCGCATCACATCTCCTGCCAGGCCGTGCAGATGAACTGCCGCCACGACTGCCGGTGTCACCGCTTGGGGATGCTGCGCCACCATTGCGGCCGCCATGCCAGTCAGAATGTCGCCCGTACCACCTGTCGCCATACCCGGATTGCCGGTCATATTGACCCACGCTTCGCCGTCCGGCCTCACGACCAGAGTTCGGTGCCCTTTGAGGACGACAACCAGCGCATGCCGTCGGGCGAACTTGCGCGCCACTCCGAGCCGGTCTTTCTGAACTTCAGCCGTCGTACCCCCTATCAGCCGCGCCATCTCTCCCGGGTGCGGAGTGATCACCAGCGTACGTTTTTTGCCATTTAATGCGCTCGAATGACCTTCGAAGGCGTTCAGCCCATCGGCATCAACCACCATGGGTATTTCCGACTTTGCGATCAAACTCCGTATCATCTTAGCCGTCTGCGGATGGCGCGAAACTCCCGGACCAATCGCCAGCACCGACTTTTTTTCTGCCAGCGTGTTCCAACCTTTTAACGCCAACACGGAAATCGTTCCCTCCTGGGTTTCTGCCAAAGGCTCGGTCATTAACTCGGGATAAAATCCCGCCACCGTCTTGAGCACCGATTTCGGCGTCGCTACGGTCGACAGGCCGGCTCCAGTGCGCAGAGCAGCCAGGCCTGACATGGCAGGCGCCCCGGCCTTGCCTAAAGAACCGCCAATCACCAACACGTGCCCATAAAGTCCTTTGTTGGAATCCGCAGGACGCGGCCCGATCCGTGGCGCGACATCTCGCGCGGTGATCAGGTTGAGTTCTAAGGATGAAACCAGCGCCTCGTCCGGCGACCCAATGTCGGCGACCACCGTCTGCCCTTGCGTGAGCTGACTGAACACATGCGCCGGACGTGGCGCGGTGAAGGTCACAATCGCATCCGCGCGGGCCACCGTTCCAGTTTGTTCCCCCATCAGATCGGCGTCGGCGCCCGAAGGGATATCTACCGCGACTACAGGGACGCGGCTCGCGTTGATCACTGCGATTGCTGCGGCGTAAAACCTGCTCACCGGAGGCCGAAAGCCCGTGCCCAAAATCGCGTCAATGTACAAATCAGCGTCCCATGCCGGCCGCACACGATCGCTCTTTAATTCTTCGCTCGACTGCATCACAATCGCGGTAACTGGCAAGCGGGCAAACATGGCCGCGGCATCGCCTGTCAATCCTGAAGAGTCCGTGAGTAGCACGACCGCGACGCTCTTACCTGCGTCGTGCAGGCGACGTGCCGCAACGAACCCATCGCCGCCATTGTTGCCCTTGCCGCAGATGACGCTGATTTTCCGAACCGCAGGATATTCTCGAAGCACGAACTCCGCCACCGCCGAGCCTGCGTTTTCCATGAGCGTCAGCGAAGGAACGCGAAAGCGCTCGATGGTGGTGCGATCGATAGCGCGCATTTCCGCAGCCGTGACGATCTTCATAACATTCGTTCGTCAGTATCATTCGCCCTCAGCCGGCATGAAGTCGACATTGCGGGGAATGATGAATGACCTCGACTATAAAACAAAAAGGCCCTGCGCGCTGTGCGGAGGGCCAGGAAGAACGATGAATCTTAGTCTGCCATGGTAGGCACATTTTTGGTCCGGGCTGCGCTCTCCAATGCTTGTACCTTGCTGTGCTTGCGTCCGTAGCCGAAGTAGATGGCCAGCCCGATTACGAGCCAGACCACAAGCCGGATCTGTGTGGCCGGTGACAGAAAAATGATGAGCGCTCCGGAGAAAAGAATCGACAGAATCGGAACCAGCGGCACCATGGGTGTCTTGAACGGGCGGTTAATCTCGGGATGCGTCCGGCGCATGACCCACACTCCCGCACTGACGAGTACAAAGGCGAGCAGCGTGCCCACGCTGGTCATCTCATCCAGCACATTCAGTGGAATCACTGTGGCCAGGATGGCAACGAAAATACCCACAACGATGGAACTGAGGTACGGCGTGCGAAAGCGACGATGAATCTTTCCAGCCCAAGGCCAGAGCAGACCGTCACGCGACATCGAGTAGAACACGCGCGACTGTCCGAGCAACATCACAAGCATCACGGTGGCCAAACCGCCCAGAGCACCGACTTCCACCAGAAACGTAGCCCATTGTTGTCCGGCAACGCGCATACCGACGACAACGGGATCGGGAACGTTGAGCTGAGCGTAAGGAACAATGTGGGTCAGCAGACCGGAAACCAGGATATACAGCACCGTGCAAATGATAAGGGAACCCAGAATACCCAGCGGCATGTCCTTCTTTGGATTCCTGGCCTCCTGCGCCGCAGTCGAGACCGCATCAAAACCGATGTACGCGAAGAAGACAACACCGGCGCCCCGCAGAATTCCCGACCATCCGAAGTGTCCCCATTCGCCGGTATTTGCGGGGATGAAGGGGTGCCAATAGTTTGGCTTCCACGCATGGGAGAACAAAAAGGCACCCGCAAGGGCAATGAACATGCACACCACCGCTACCTTCATAATTACGATGGCGCTCGTGAAGTTCGCTGACTCCTTGATGCCAATCACCAGGATGGTGGTGATTACCATGATCACCAGGAAGCCGACATAGTCGTATTTCAGATGCAGGTGCATACCGAAGAGGCTGAAGTCGGAGGTGGGAAAGGTAGGCAAGTTCAAGCCGATATCGTGAAGGAACGCCCGCAAATGACCGCTCCAACCCACGGCTACGGTCGCTGCGCCGAAGGCGTACTCCAGAATCAGGTCCCAGCCAATGATCCATGCCACCAATTCTCCCAGCGTCGCATAGGAGTAGGTATAGGCGCTGCCCGCGATCGGGATCATCGAAGCAAACTCAGCATAACAGAGTCCCGCGAATGCGCAGGCGACGCCAGCCAGCACAAACGAAATCACAATGGCGGGTCCGGCAAACTGCGCCGCGGCCTGCCCCGTGATCACAAAAATACCTGCCCCAATGATTGCGCCGATGCCGAGGGTTAACAGATTCAGGGGTCCGAGGGCGCGCCGCAGGCTTTGTTCGCCTTCAACTTCAACTGCTTCCTTCATCAGTGTAGGAAGGTCTTTCTTCGCGAACAGATTCGCCATGCTTCATTTCTCCTTATGGCTAAGATGCGCTCGTCGTGCCCGAACTTCGCGACCAGGCGTAATAAACCGGGATCCCGATCAGCACCACGATGAGGCCCGGCCACGTGTACTGCGGCTTGTAGCGCAATAGTACGACATCTATAAATAATGCCATCACAATATAAATCGCAGGCAGCACCGGATAACCAACCGCCCGATAGGGACGCTCGGCATCCGGACGTGTCCGCCGCAACACGAATAGTCCGGCAATCGTCAAAATGTAGAACACCAGGATCGCGAAAGTGATGTAATCCAGGAGCTGCCCGTAACTGCCCGAGATGCAGAGCACGCATGTCCATACCATCTGCACCATCAGCGAAACTGCCGGCGTCTTATAACTAGGATGCAGTTTCGCCACTCTGCGAAAGAAGAGCCCGTCTTTGGCCATGGCGTAATAGACGCGGGCTCCCGAAAGAATCAGTCCGTTGTTGCAGCCAAAGCTCGAAATCAGGATCGCCGCCGCCATGAGCAGTCCGCCCACAGCCCCGAACATCTGGGTCACGACCGCGGTGCCAACCCGGTCCTCGGAGGCGTACTTGATTCCTCGTCCTAGAATCGTTACTGCACCGGGCGTTCCATCGAGGGGGAGCGCGCTCAAATAAATAAAATTGCAGGCGATGTACAGCGCGACCACGACACCCGTACCCAGTGCCAGAGCTAACGGAAGATTGCGGCTGGGATTCTTTACTTCGCCTGCGGTAAAAGTCACATTGTTCCAGGCATCGGCGGAAAACAACGAACCGACCTGAGCCACGGCGAGTATGGTCAGAGTTCCCACCATTACGATTGGCCCGCCAACCCCCACCTGCACCGCGTGTTGAGCGCTGAGTGCGGCGTTGCGCCAGAAATGTCCGTTAAAGTTTGCCGCCAGTGCCTGAGCATTGCGCCCGATGGCGAGCCCGAAAACTGCCAACCCCAGCAGCGCTGACACCTTGGCAAAAGTGAACACGTTCTGAATGGCTGCTCCCAGCCTCACGCCAAAGATATTCACCACGGAAAGAAAAATCACCAGCATGATGGCCACCAGGTTCTGGGTGTTGAGCCCGACGTCCATGTTGCCAAGCACCATCGGGCCGAGGCGAATCGGCGGCACCTTCCAGAAGTGAAGGATCCAATGGGAGGAAGAAACGGAAGGAAAGAAGACTCCTAGAAACTTGCCGAAAGCCACGCCGACGGCGGCAATCGTACCTGTCTGAATCACCAGAAACAATGTCCACCCGTACAAAAAACCCCAGAGCGGTCCCAACGCCTCGCGCAGATAAACGTATTGTCCGCCCGCCCGCGGCATCATGGCCGCCAATTCGCCGTAACTGAGCGCGGCCACGATGGTCATGAATCCGGCCACCACCCACGCGCCAATGAGCAGCGCAGGCGAGTCCACTTCGCGGGCAATCTCTGCTGAAACAATAAAGATGCCGGAGCCGATCATCGACCCCATGACCAGCATGGTGGCGCTGGTCAGGCCTAAGGCTTTGACCAGTTCCTTATCTTGTTGACTGTGAACTTCCCAGTCGCTGGCTACTGCGGGATGCGTTGTCGGCGTACTCAGGACCCCTCCTGTGCAATTATCCGGCCGGCGCGCTCGGCATAATCGGGAAGGGCACGGCTTCCGCCGTGCCGCAAAAGTTCAGGGCTTTCGCCCCGAGGTCATATTCGCGGGCCGATCGAAGGTCCAATGACTTTACCTCAAGATACGGAAAAATTCCTCTGCTGATTTGCGCGGCTCCGCTAACAAGTCCGATATCACCGCCACCGAATCCGCACCCGCTTCGATCAGCGTAGAAAAAACCGGGCCAACGGCAAGGTAGTCGGCGGAGGTCGCGTCGGCTGACTGCAACTGCGCCGGATTGTGCGTCGAAACTCCGAGCCAGAACTTCGGTCCGACAATCTTGCGCACCGACTCCGGCGAAAGGTCATCCTGCCCGACGTGCACGCCATCGAATCCAGCCGCCAGACAGAGATCCGCGCGGTCATTCATCATCAACTGCACGCCGCGCCCTAAACGCCTCCGTAACTCCTGGCCTTGCTCCAGCATGATGCGCGCGTTTCCGCTCTTGTTGCGGTACTGCACAAGGCTGCATCCCCCCGCCTCGAGGTGTTGAGCGGCGGCGAACAGTGCGTCCGCATCGAGAAAGCAAGAGCTGTCGATAACGGCGTAGAGGCGCGGAAGTCGAATCATGGGCATGCTGCGGCCGCCGATATCCTACGCCGACTTCTCCTTGCCCGCCGCCAGAAATCGCTCGATGAATCCTGTATCGATTTTCCCCGCGCGGAAATCGGGATCCGCCAGAATCCTGCGGTGCAAGGGAATCGTGGTGTAAATGCCTTCCACGATGAACATCTCCAAGGCTCGCGCCATCCGCGAGACAGCCTCATCACGGTCCTTGCCGCGGACGATCAATTTGGCGATCAGCGAGTCGTAATACGGAGGAATTATTCCCTCGGCGTAAGCGGCCGTATCCACGCGCACCCCCGTCCCTCCCGGCGGATGAAAGGCCGTAATCTTCCCCGCCGACGGCGTGAACTTCTCCGGGTGTTCAGCGTTGATGCGACATTCAATGGCATGCCCACGATGCACGATAGGACCGTGCAGCACCTCGTCCATGGGCGATCCTGCCGCGATCATGATCTGGCTTTTCACCAGGTCCACGTCCGTCACCATCTCCGTCACCGGATGCTCCACTTGAATGCGTGTGTTCATTTCGATGAAATGGAGCCGCCGGTCCTGATCCATTAAAAACTCAATCGTGCCGGCGTTCATGTAACCGATATCGGTGAGGGCCTTGCACAGGATCGCGCCAATCTGGTCGCGAAGCTCAGGAGTGACTTGCGTTGACGGCGACTCTTCCAGCAGTTTCTGATGACGCCTTTGTATGGAACACTCGCGCTCGCCCAAGCTTACAACCTTGCCGTGCTGGTCAGCCAATATCTGGAACTCGATGTGGCGTGGCCTCTCCACGTACTTTTCCATGTACAGGTCGCCATTGCCGAAAGCTCCGGCAGCCTCGGCCTGTGCCTGCGTAAATAACGCCGGTAATTCTTCTTCACTGCGCACAATCCGCATTCCACGTCCGCCACCCCCAGCCGACGCTTTCACAATCACCGGATATCCCACCTGACGCGCCCACTCGATGGCTTCGCCATCGGAGGCAAGAATCCCTTCCGATCCCGGCAGAATCGGCACCCCCGCTCGCTTCATTGCAGCCCGCGCTTTTTCTTTCTCTCCCATCAGTCGGGTGATTTCGGGGGGCGGCCCGATAAACTTGATGCCGCTGGTTTCACACACTTCGGCGAAGTTGGCGTTTTCCGCGAGCAGGCCATAGCCGGGATGCACCGCATCCACGTTCGCGATCTCCGCGGCACTGATTACGGCAGGAATATTCAGATAGCTGAGCGCCAGTTGCGGCGGCCCGATGCAGATCGCTTCGTCGGCAAAGCGCACCGGCAAAGAATTACGGTCGGCCTCACTGTAAATCACCACCGTGCGGACGTCCAATTCCTTGCACGCGCAGATGATGCGCAGTGCAATCTCGCCGCGGTTGGCTATCAGGACTTTCTTGAACATGAAAAGCGTGGGAACAATCGCCCCACCCGTCGAGGCCGCGCGAACGCTGTGCTTCAACCTGATTCAGGCAGTTTGCAGAGGGCAACAAAAGCGCGCCCCAGCGCGCCCGGAAAAGTTCAACCTCTCACTTACTCGGCCGAATCGCGAACAGATCCTGGCCGTATTCGATGGGCTGCCCGTTGCTGGCGAGCTTTTTTACGATCTCTCCCGCTACGTCTGACTCGATCTCATTCAGGAGTTTCATAGCTTCTACAATGCAGAGCACCTGGCCGACCTCAACCGTATCTCCCGGCTTCACGAATGGGGGCGCTCCAGGTGAGGGGGCTTCGTAAAAAGTGCCTACGATGGGAGATTTCACCATGTGGACCGACTCTTCGGGAATAGCCGCCGGAGCTGCCAAAGGTACGGCAGGCGAGCCCGGAACCCCGGGAACCGGGACCATCCCGATCTCGGGGGCGGCTGGCTGCGCTGGATGTACAGCAAAATAGTGTGCCTCGGTCCGGGGGTGAGCACCTGGCTCCGCCGCCCGCTTGATCCGGACCTTCACATCGCCGCGTTCCAGCTCAAACTCAGCGATGTCTTTTTCAATTAAGAACTCGATGAGTTCCTTCAGCTCTTTTTGGTTCATTCGTATACGGTGGGACCGCTTGCCATTACCGCGCGCGCATCGAGGAACGATGAGCAGGGCCGGACGCGATTCTGCCCGCCCCCGATCCAAATCATCCGGTTAGATCGCTAAGAAGTCTTTACTCGTGGGCGTCAGTAGTTCGCAACCGCGAGCGGTGACGGCTACGATGTCCTCAATCCTCACGCCCCATTTTCCCGGAAAGTACACTCCAGGCTCAATGGTGATTACCATCCCAGGTTGCAAAACCTCATCCTGACCCTGTGCAACCCGGGGTGCCTCATGAATCTCAAGCCCGACGCCGTGTCCCGTCGAATGCGTAAAATAACGCCCTAACCCCGCCCGGCGCAACACCTTACGTGCCGCAGTATCCACCTGAGCAACGGCCGCCCCCGGTCGGACTGATTCGATCGCTGACAACTGGGCTTGCTTAACCGCGTCGTAGGCGCGACGGGCTTCGTCTGTCGGTTCGCCGACCCATACAGCGCGGGTCTGGTCCGAGCAATAACCAGCGAGTATAACACCGAAGTCGCAGACCACGAATCCTCCGTTCGCGATCGCTTGCGAGGATGCCCGCCCGTGTGGCAGCGCAGACCGGGCTCCCGAAGCAATGATCGTGGGGAACGACATTTCCTCCGCGCCTGCCCGCCGCGCAGCGTACTCCATCTCGGCGGCTACTTCGTTTTCTCTTACACCGGGACGGATAACCTCTAAGGCACGGTCAAACAATCTTGTCCCCAATAGCACCGCCGCACGGATGCGCTCCAACTCCGCCGCATCCTTCACCATGCGAGCCCGCTCCACCAGAGGCGGCGCGTTTCTGAGCTGAACCCCGCGCGGCATCAGGTCTCGGAGTCGCTTCTTTTCCGCTACGGTGAGATGATCAGCCTCAATCCCAATTCTCCACTCATTTGACTTCTTCCGCATGCCCGCAACCCGCTCTGCGAGCGCGGTGACTAACGCCTTGCGGGCGATGACCACGCCCGCCCCCTCGACTTCCTCACGTGATTGCGTGGCGTAGCGGACGTCAGTGAAGAACACGCTGCCCGATTCCTCGACCAGCAGGAGGCCGGCGCTGCCGGTAAAGCCGCAAAGGTATTGAATGTTCGGAAGGTGACTGATGAGGAGCGCGTCCAGCCGGCAGGAAGCCAACTGCCCGCGCAGATTTTCCTGACGGCCTCGATGGTTCATTGTCCGGAGTTTAACAGGCAGGCGATCGAAGAGCTCTTGGTTCTTAATCGCGCACCACGTAGTGGTGACTCTCTGTTTAGGCCCAGTTCACACTGAGCCGCCAAGGCTCGATGGAATTGAGTGAACGTGGCGGCATTCGAATGAAAATGAGAACGGAGCTCCCAAAATAAAACCGCCGGTTCCGTGACGGGTTCTTCACGGAAACCGGCGGTTCGAAATCTTCAACCGCGCTGCTAGGTCTGAATGATCCGCGGCGTGATGAAGAAGATCAACTCCTGGTTAGAGGTATGAACCTGTGTGTGACGGAACAGATTGCCCAGGATCGGAATATTCCCCAACAAGGGCACCTGCGAGACGTTGATGGAGTTCTGCGTCTGGATGACGCCGCCAATCACCACCGTGCCGCCATCGGTCACTAGCACTTGCGTGGTAGCCTGCTGCGTGATCAAAGTTGGGTTGCCCTGCACCTGCTGGCCAAAGTCGGGCGTCGTGTTTTCCACGTCCACGTTCAGGAAGATGGTCCCTTCCGAAGTGATCTGCGGAGTCACTGTGAGCCGCAGGAAGGCGTCCACATACGTTACCGTCGGCGGACCCCCTAACTGTGCCTGGGTCACGATGGGCACGCGCACACCCTGTCTGACCAGTGCTTGAATGTTGTTCTGGGTCACGACGCGCGGTCGTGACAATACCTTCAGCAATCCGCGTGATTCAGCCATCGTCAGGATGGCATCGATGCGGATGTTGTTGCTGGAATTCTGGAATGAGAGACCGCTGGTCGGGCTCGTGACTCCCAGGTTTGAGAACAGTGGGATCTGGTTGATCGCCCCCCCGACCGGCGCTGTGGTCCCCAGAATGGTGTACAGGGGATTGCCGCCAAACACTCCGATCGGAGAGGTCCCCACGCTGCCTGCTCCACCCACCGTGCTCGTGCTGTTGCCCCAGCCGAAGCCCAGTTGCGTACCGATGTCGCGGGCAAATTGCCGGGTGGCCGCCACCACGCGGGCTTCGATTTCCACTTCCTGCGTCTTACGGTCCAGTTGCGTCAACAGCCGGTCGATCGTAGGAATTACGCGTGGAATGTCATTAATGATAACCGCGTTGGTGCGGTCATCAGAGACCACTTCGCCCCGCTGGGAAAGGAATTTCTTCACAGTCGGGACTACGTCCTTCGAATGTGCATAGCTCAGGAATCGGGTCACCGAAACCTTGTCGACGGCCAGGGCCTCGGCCTCCACTTGCGCTCTGCGGCCTTCGGCTTCCTTTTTCAGCGTCTCCACTGTGGCAATGCGAAGGACGTTGCCTTCCAGCTCGCGCGCCATATCGTTGTTCTTGAGCACGATGTCGAGCGCCTGATCCCACGGCACGTCATCGAGCACCACGGTAAGAGAGCCATGCACGTTAGGATCGAGGACCACGTTCAACCCGCTGATCTCATGAATCAGTCGGAAGAAGTCCTTCAGATCCACATCTTTGAGGTTCACCGAAATCGGCTCACCGGTGTATTTTGGGCCGTTTGAAGCCGGCTGCTGGCCAGACTGCGCCTTCTGCTCCGCCGCCAGATTCACCGCCGGTTGAATGCCGGTATTCGCCGTCTGCGCCGCGTTAACGCTCACCGGCAACAGTTCCACCGCTGTCTTATCCGCGAACTTTGCCGCCGCTTCCTGGGCGCGCTCCACAGGTACAGTGGCCGCAGCCGCCGGTTCATTTTTCTTTGGCTGGTAGCGCGGCTCGACGAACACATAACCGCTGGGCGTCGCTGCAGTCTTGACAACTGCGTCGGTCTGCCCCGCCGCCGGAATCGTGGCGGTCACAGCTGGAGCCGGCTGCGCCTTCGCTTCGATGACTGGCGCGGAGAATGGCGACGAGACCTTAGCAGCGCGGATGGGCGAGACTTTCGCCGCCGCGCTTGAGGCACTCGTACCCGCATTCCGGTCCGGTCCTGGCGTGTGCAGCGTAAGCACCAGCTTCCCGTCTGTGCTCGGCTTCAGCTCGTAAGCACAGGCGCGGTCCAGGTCGACTACCACTCGCGTAGTCGTTGTGCTCTGGCCGTTCATGCCGATGCGGATCCCTTTGACCCCGCCGCTGCCCACTGTGATGTGGCTCTGCCCGGTGGCCATTACGGTTCCCGGCAGATCCACGACCACTCGCGCTGGCGAGTCCAAAGTGCTCAGCTTGGGCGTCAGGTCGCCGCGAGAACTGATCTCGACCCGGATATCATCCGCGCCGCGCACCACGTTCACTCGCTGCAGCTCACTCAGCTTGACCGCCGGTGTCTCGGCGGCCGAAGCTGCCAGCACCAAGAGCAGCAACGGTAGGATTACAGTCAGCAGTTGCTTTCGCATTTCGCCTCTCCCCAAACCCGCGGACTTTGCCGCGTGTCGTTCCTGGAACTTGATTTCCTGACGTTCCGGCTTTGCCGGCGCGTCATTCCGGCTTCTATACGGCCGGCGTAAAGATCCGCTTCACCACTTCACGCGTGAAGGCCTTGCCTAGCTTGTCTTGCACAGTCTCCTGGAACACAACCGAATCGCCGGTGATTCTCACCACATAGCCGTTGAACACCGGGTCTTTCTCCCGCAAAAAGTAAGCCTTATTCAAGGTATTGGTTACCACCGCGATAAAGCCGTTCTCCGACTTCACCACGCCGCGCAGGTTAATCTGCCCGATTTCCAGACATTTCTTTCCCGTTGCGCAACCCGATCCCCCCGCTTGCGAGACCACAGGACTGAAGAAGGGATCGCGCTTCCCCGTCATCGACCATTTCTTCTCTTCGGGCTTCGCCGGCTTGGTTGGGTCTGCCGTTTTTCCGCCATCTGCGCTCTTGCGCGGATCTGATTTCTTGTTTGTCTCTATTGCCGGCTTGGCCGCAATCGTGGCTGCCGGTTTCGCCCCCTTTCCCGCAACTTTTGGTGTCGTCGGCGCGGGCAGAGCCTTCGGAGTCGGTTTTGCAGCGGGTGGCCTGGCGGCGAACACCGCCTTAGCCGCCGGGATCTGCGTCTTCGGTGTAGCTGGACCCTTCGCTGGAGCGCTGGAAACAGCGGAGCTGCTCTTCGCCGTAGGGGCCGCTGCCACTTTGACAGCCGGTTTCGCAGTACTCGCAGAAGCTGTCGCCGGCTTAACGGCCGGCTTCTGAGCGGTTGGCGAAGCCACCGCTGGTTTCACAGTCGGTTTCGTGGCATTCGCCGGCGTAGGAGCAGGCGTAGTGGCCGGTTTCGTGGCCGTCGCCTGAGCCGCTTTTGGTTTCGCCGGGGCCCCAGGAGCCGGTTTCGCCACCGAGCTTACGGTGGCAGCCTGGTGCGCCTGCGACTTCGTAACGTCCTGGGTGTCGGTGGTATTCGGGTTCTGTGCCCCGGCCACGCCCGCCATCATCGCCATTGCCAAAATGCCTGTTATCAGCTTCATAGCCATCCCTTACCTGTTCACCGTCGCCGGCGTCGTCCCAGGCGTAGTCCCGGGCTTAGCCCCGGCGCCAGTGCCTGCAGGTGCCAAATCATGACTGAAGAATGTCGTCGCCGTGCAGGTTGCCACGACGCTCTCGTTGGGGGCGTACTGATACGTGTGTTTGGCCTTCGCCGCCGTGGGATTCTTGGTGTTTGCCAGTATCAACCCAGACATGTTCACGATGCGTTCCAGCTTGCCCACGCGGTCGAAGAAATTCAGCATCGAGTAATAAGGGCCATCCAGCTCGATGTCGAACGGCATTTCCGTGTAGTACTCCTTGGCGGTGATGGGCTTGGCGGTGTAGCGCCGCAGTTCCACGCCTGCCTTTTGTGCTTCGCCATCCATCATCTCCATGAATCCATCCACTTGCTTTTCGTCGGGCACGATGCGCCGCTCGATGTCCAATTGCTGCTTCAGGTTAGCCACCTGCCGCTCCATATCTTTCAGCTTTGGACGGTACGATTCGAGTTCATTATTTTCACGAACCTTGTCCGCAAGCGCGTGCTGCGCCACTGTGTTCTGGTCGCGCTGGCTCTTGAAGATCGTGTAGTACAAGGCCGCCGTCACTAATGCTCCCCCGGCGACCACAACACCCCACTGCTTCAGGCCCGATAATTCGTTGAAATTCATAGGTCAGCCTCTTAGGACTTTCCCTTCTCGCAGGTCAGCGTGAACTGGAACGCCTGCATATCCTTAATCTGGTCGTCCTGGAACGTTTCCTTGATCTCGACGTTCTTGAAGAATCCCGTCTTCTGCAGGTTGGCAATCAGGTTGGCCACCGCATCCGTGCTCAGCGCCGTGCCTTCCAGATTTATGCTCGCACCCTGATCATCCATCTTGCTCAGCCACACGGCCTCGGTGTGATTCACCGTTTCGCCCAGCATGGCTAGCAGGTTCACGGGCCCGGCTTGCCCGGCACGCAACTGGTCGATTACGTCGACGCGGCGCTTATAGTTGTTGGCCTGGGTCTGGCGCTCCAGGTAGCGCGCTTTAACGTCGGCCAGTTCCCGATTTGTCTGTTCGGCGACCTTCATGTGCGCCGCAATCGCCTTCGATTCCTGGTCCTGCCGCCACCAGTAGCCCAAGTTCAATACTCCGGCCAACAGCAGAACCACCAAAACCTTCAACTTCGGCGATCCCATATCGCCCAGTTCGATCGAAGGCATCGACGGAATGCCGGCCCGCTTGTTCTTGCCCTTTGCTGTTTCGAGCAGGTTGATTCTGATCATAGGGATTCAAAGCTCCTCAGGGCCAAGCCCACCGCCACTGCCATCTGGCCCGGATTCTGCTCCACTAACTCCGCTCCTCGACCTTCCGCCGGCGGAATGATCCGCTGGAACGGATTGAATAGTTCCACTGGCATGGAGAACTCTTGCCGCAAAGCTTCCACCAGCCCGGGCACCTTGGAAGACCCGCCCGCCAGATAAATCTTCTCGATGTGCTCGCCCGCCGCACTGGCCCTGAAGAAGTCGAACGTCTTCTGGATTTCCAGCACGATGATCTCGGTGCTTCAGGGACTCAGCATCGTCGAAGCTCAAGTCCAACTCCTTTTGCAGAGAGTCCGTGTACTGATGACCGCCCACGCTTACGTCGCGCGGAAACAGCGGCGTCGTGCCTTTCACGATGTTGATGTTCATCACACTCGCGCCCAGGTTCAAGAGCGCCACCACCTGGCCCGGCGCCGGCTGGTAGTTGTACTCGTAGCAGTTCTGCAGCGCCAAGGCATCGATGTCGACAATAGTCGTGCTTCGTCCGGCCATCGAGAGTACGTTGGTGTAGTTCAAAATCTTGTCCTTCTTGACTGCCACCAGCAATACATCCATCTGCGGGCTGCCCACTTCTTCGGACAGAATCTGGTAGTCCAGGCTGACGTCGGCCAGATCGAAGGGAATGTGTGACGCCGCTTCCTTCTCGATGGTCTCGGCCAATTCCTGGTCGCTCATGGAAGGCAGCGAGATCTTTTTCACGATCACGGAATGGCCGCTTACTGCCGTGGCCACGGCTTTGGTCTTGATCTCGTTCTCGTTGAACAGTTTCGAAATTGCGCTCGACACCGTTCCCGAGTCCACGATCATGGAGTCCACAACGATGTCGGAGGCCAGCGGTTCCAGCCCCAGGTGCGCCACTTCAATCCCGGCACGCGTCTTCCTCAGCTCCACCGCCTTGATGCTCGAGGAACCCACATCGAGACCTACCATTGTTTTCGATCCCATTCCAAACATGTGCCCGCCTTTTGTAGCGCCGGTCTTGCCGGCTTCTCGGTTTTTAGCACCGGCGTCCCGCCGGCCGTATCGAGGTTGCTTTGACTTCTCTCAGGACAAGCTTGCCCTCGACATTGCGACTCTTACTGCGCTCCCGCAGCTTTGCTCTTGCGTTTCGGCCGCGGTTCCACTTCGCTTGACTTGTCTTCCATCCACTGGTCCAGCTTTGACTTCTTGAAGCGCCAGCGGTTGCCCAGCTTGAATGCGGGGATTCGTTGTTCCCCGACGTACTTATAAAGCGTGTCCGGACTCACTCCCAGGTACTGCGATGCCTGACGAATATTCATCACTTCTCGCGAGTCGGCCATAGTCCTTACTTTCCTCAAAACCCTTCCCTGCGCCCCTGTTCCGGCCTCGCGGGTTAAACGTGGGAGTCGTTCCCGACCTCGTAGGGCTTTCCGTGTCCAGAGCATATATCAGGCCCGAAAAACCCCGCCTCCAAGCTAATCTCCGCGTTTTACTGGGTTTTCTGCCCGTTTTCTGGAATTGAGAATGGGCCCCCTCATGCCCCGCACCCATATATTGTGGTTGTATCGGAATATAGCGCAATTAGGGGTACCGCGCGCGCAGAACAAGTCTGTCAGCCCGTGACTGGTAACCGAAGTACTAGAGACGGTACGGAAGTATTACATCGGGGGCGGCAAACTCTTCGGTGTGTTTCTCTGTCCGCTGCCCTCTCAGGCCATACCTAGCCATATCTAGCCATCTCTACCGGACGGTTGGCGGGATTGGTAAACTGCGATAACCTCATGGTTTCCTTCGGAGGAATCGGTGCGCTACCTCGATCGTCTGCAACCGCTCGCTCTGCTCGTCATGCGTCTGGCCCTTGGCGCCGTTATGGTCGGCCACGGATACCACAAGGTCTTCGGCGGACTTCATCATCACGCTCAGTTTGTCTCCAGCCTCGGGCTGCCCGCTGGGGCGGCCTACCTATCTTCCTTCACTGAGTTCTTTGGCGGCCTCATGATTCTGGCCGGACTCTTCACTCGTCTGGCCGCCTTCGCCATCTGTATCGATCTGGGCGTAGCCATCTGGAAAGTCCATTGGCACCACGGACTGATGGGCGAAGGTGGATTCGAGTTCCCGCTCGCAGTGGCTACGATTGCCTTCGCGCTGATGTTTTTTGGTGGCGGTCCTATTGCACTTGATCACATCCTGCGCGGCGGCGGCACCTGGTCGAAAAAGTAACCGTCCGCAGAAACTGGGCCGGCTCTTTCCTTGAAAACTTCATGCAACTATTTGCCCACCCCGGGGTTCACCAGCGAAGACGAACAACCGGTGCCGCTCAAAACGACATTGCACCGGCGCTGGCTCTGTTTCTCGCACTGATTTGAATGTTGCTCCGCCAAAAACTATGATGCCTACATCTTGCATCCCAGAGGTTTAATGGAGGCATCCTAGCGATTTTGCAGCGAACTGATTGGAGGTTCCTCTTGAGAAAGACAGCCTTGCTGGCAGTGATTTGTGGATTCATCTTTCTAGCCAGCCTCTCCCAGGCGCAACAAGCTGACGCTATGCTCGGCTTCGGCACGATTATGTCGTCGGGGTCAACCGCGTGCGGCCCAAACAGTTGTGTGATACCCGAAAAGGGCGGCTTGTACCCCACCATCAGCGCGGACGTCATCTTCCACAAACGCGTCGGCTTCAACTTTGAGGCTTCTTGGAGAGCGAGACAAGGAAATTACGCCGGGCTTGGCATACCTTTCCGCCCCATCCTTTTTGACTTCAACGGCGTGTACCAGCCCCACCTGAGCAAGAAGGTAGGCGTCGATCTCATGGGAGGCATCGGCTGGCAGAGCACCCGCTTCTATGGTTACCAGCCGACTAGCAACTGCGTCTTTTTCGGCGCCTGCTACACCAGCAGCAACCACTTTCTGGTCGATGTTGGCGGCGGCATCCGCTACTACGTACGGGGACACATCTTTGTCCGGCCCGAGGCTCACTTCTATCACATCGTAAACAATACCAGCGACTTCAGTTCGAATAACCTGGTTCGAGTAGGCGCCTCAATCGGTTACACCATCGGTCCAGACTAGAGCTGTGACTCGCGCGATGGCCGCCCGGCTCGAGACCTCCAACGCCGAGGGCCCGGGGGTGATTTTGTCTGCTCAAGCTATTGGCGGCTTGTTCGCTGTGGCTAGGAATCCGGCGGTGGAATTCGAAAAGCGGCAACAAACCACGGGGGGCGTATTGAAAACGTCGGCGTCGGCGGTAATCACATCCGCGTGCGTGGTTCTTTGGTTTGCCAGTTTAGGTCACGCTCAGCAAACTGACTTTACCGTTGGCGCCAACGCCCTGCTCTCCTCCACCTACAACAGCGCCTCTCAGACTTATCTGCCCCCAGCGGAGAAAGGCGGAACCTATGCCAGCGCCAGCGCCGATATTGTTTTTAAGAACCGCGTCGGCTTTAATGGAGAAGTCGCATTCAGGGCCAAACAGGGCTTGTATAACGGCTATCAGGGTTTTCGGCCGGTCTTTTATGACTTTAATGGCGTCTTCGCGCCTCGACTGGGCAGGAAAGTAAGCGCCGAGTTGATGGCTGGCGTTGGAGGCGAGAGCATACTTTTCTACAACCGGTACGCTACCTGCAATTCTAATTACTTTTCAGGTTGCCTCACCCACGCGAGCAGCAATCATCTCATGATCCACATCGGGGGTGGCGTCCGTTACTATTTTTGGCGCAGCTTCTTTGTCCGGCCCGAGGCCCATCTATACCTGATCCACAACAACGTTCAATTCAATTCCGATTACGTTGGACGCATCGGCGTCTCGATCGGCTACACCCTACGCCCCAATTAAATCTTCACCCTGAGACCGAGGCCTCAAAAGAGGCCTCACAAGAAAAAGCAACGTTCAGCAGACGCTGCCTCTTGCGGTTTCGCGCGATGTATTCTTACCTCATGGACATGCAGATCTCGGCCTCATGGATGGCTCTATCCAGATCTGCAATCGCCTTGGCTCGATGGCCTCGAAAATCGTGCTCAGCGCTCTCTAGATGGTGCTTCGCGCTCCGCATCGCCTCCAGCGCTTCATCGATGTGCGGATGACGCTCGGGCATCGCTGCCGCGATCAGGGCTAGCGGCGCTGCCGCAGCCACTGGTGCCGTGGGCGCACTCGGCGTCTTAGGCCCGGCCGCCGCCACCGGGAAAACAAGAGTCAACAGAAGTGACGCCATAATGAGTAAACTCAAAAAACCGATCTTCTTCATGCCTTCCTCCTCCAAGATTTCAGTTCGGACGTCGCGGCCGGATACACTGCGCGGCAGTCGACCCGCGCATCGGCAAAATGCCCCGGTAACCACCTCCGCTGGGACAACCGCAGTATAGCCA
>WNGJ01001344.1_pt1 | contig 24106 bp, 22 predicted proteins | sample 5400611 | NCBI WGS metagenome assembly WNGJ01 (sample SAMN13153375, study PRJNA577476) | soil metagenome | isolation source: 40 cm soil or saprolite under Garry oak tree replicate 1 | place: USA:California | collected 2016-06-15
GGCCGACCTGGAGCGGGTCGTAGCCCAGGATCTGCTGCATGTAGAGCGCGCCGAGGAAGAACATCCCGAACATTCCGACGACGAGGAGCGCCTGCACCACGTTCGCCCCGGAGACGTTTCGGGAGCGGAAAAGCCGCAGCGGCATCAACGGATTCGCGACCCGCGCCTGGCGAGCCAGGAAGGCGCCGAGCAGCCCGATCGCCACGGCAGCGAGGGCGAGCGTCTGAGTTGATCCCCACCCTTCTTCGGCCACCCCGAGGATCGTGTACACGGCGAGCATGAGGCCGCCGGTGAGCAGCGCCGCGCCCGGGAGGTCAGCGCCGGCGTCGAGGCCCAGCCCCTCGCGGTCGGGAACCAGCCTGATCGCGAGCAGCGCGGTCGCGACGCCGATCGGCATGTTCACGAAGAAGATCCAATGCCAGTTGATCGTCTCCGTGAGCACGCCGCCCAACAGCAGCCCGACCGGGCCGCCCGCGACCGCAACGAACGTGTAGACCCCGATCGCCTTCGCCTGCTCCCGGGGCTCCGGGAACATGGTCACGATCATCCCGAGAATGACCGCGGAGGTGAGCGCTCCGCCGACTCCCTGGACGAAGCGGGCTCCGATCAAAAGACCCTGGCTCTGGGAGAGCGCGCAGAGCAGGGACGCGCCGGTGAAGACGCCGAGCCCGACCAAGAAGACGCGCCGCTGGCTGATCAGATCGCCGATCCGTCCCGAGAGCAGCAGGAGGCCGCCGAACGCGATCAGGTATGCGTTCACGACCCACGCGAGGTCGTTCTGGCTGAAACCCAGGTCCTCCTGGATAGACGGCGGGGCGACGTTCACGATCGTCGCGTCGAGGACGATCATCAGCATGCCGACGCAGAGGACGTAGAGCGCCAACCAATGCCGCCGCTCCGCCCCCGCGATCTCAGGAACGCTGGTCCGCTGCATCCGCTACCTACCTTCGCCGGAAGCGCGCCGGTAGGTCGGCGGCAACCCAGTTCATGTCATCACCCTGTACTTGAGGTGCGTGACGCCTGGCGCCTCGACCGCCCGGACCTGCTCAAGCTTGATCTCGGCGCCCCCGAGGTTGTCGAAGAGGCGAGCGCCGCCCCCGAGCAGCACCGGAACGATGTGGAGCTCGAGCTCGTCCAGGAGCCCCGCCGCCAGGTACTGCTGAATAACCTGGGCGCCGCCCCAGAGCCGGACGTCCTGACCGTCCGCGGACTCCTTCGCCCGCTCCAGCGCCCGCTCGATCCCGTCGGTGACGAAGTGGAACGTCGTGCCCCCCTCCATCTCGACCGGCTCGCGCGGGTGATGGGTGAGGATGAACACGTCGTAGTGGTACGGCGGGTTGTCTCCCCACCAACCCTTCCACTGCTCATCCCCCCAGTCCCCGCCGCCCACGGGCCCGAACATGTTGCGGCCCATCACGCCGGCGCCGACGTTCTCGAACGCCTCCTCCCAGATCGGCGTGCTCTCGTTCACCTCGCCGCCGTGCTCGTCATGCGACTCGCGCCAAGCGGCCAGCGAAACGGCCCAGTCATGCAGTCGCTCTCCACCCTCGCCGAGCGGGTTCTCCTCGCTCTGGTTCGGGCCGGCGGCGAATCCGTCTGCCGAGATCGAGATGTGACACCTGAGCTTGCTCATCGCGCCTCCTCAGTAGGCGGCCGCTTGGCCCGCGGGGACGTCGACGTATCGAGAACAGTTGCGGACACGGCGAAGGACGTTGTGGTTGAGGTGGAAGCCAGCATCGCAGGGCGGACCCTAGCGGACCACGGTTTCACATCCCTTTCACGAGCGTTCCACGGCCGTAGCGGCCCCTCGACACGGGACGGTGCCACCGCTGAGGCAAGTACTTGCCGGCTGGAAACCTCATAGTACTTTCCATGTAGGAACGTACTGTCGAGGACGAGGCGACTGGGCCGGAAGACGAGCCGGCCTGCCCGGTAGCCGGAGACTGCCCAGGTGAGAAGGAGCAGGCCCCCCAGGACCTCGCTCATGTTGGTCGCGAACTCCCACATACGTGACGCTCGCTCAAGCAGCCGGCGGCTTCATACGCGAAGCCCACCGCTCAGCAGGCGCCGGGCGAGCCCTGCCTGCAACCAGGTGACCGCCTTGACGACCCAGGGGGTCACGAACAACGCCACCATCCCGCCCGCGGCGTGGACGGCCCATGCGCCGGCCAGGCTCGGCCCGCCCCAGGAATCCTGGTAGGAGTCCATCGTGCCGGGCCGAAGCGGGTACGCGACGTTGATCGGGACCAGCAACCACAAGTAGGCGGTCAGTGCCAGCCCGACCAGGTTCAGTGGCAGGCTCAGCAGCGCGTGGGTGAATACCCGGCCGGCCCCCTCCCGGGGTGCAGGCTCATGGGTGCGCAGTGCCAGGAACCGACGGGCAAGGCCTCGCTGCAACCCTGCCGCGGCCCGGGAGCCACCCAGCAGCGCAAGTGGTATGCAGACCAGGCTGATTGGCGGCGCGAGGAGCACATACAACGTCCGCCGCCATGTGTCGACGCTGAACGCCAGCGCCCACCACGGCACGGAGGAGAACCGGGATGGGGTTGTGGTGGGGGGCGTCACCCGAGGAGCCAATCTGCGTCGTCGCCGTCGGGTCGTGCGGATGCAGCTCCAGGGTGGAAGCTGGAGGCGTTCAGTCCATCCAGGATGGCGTCCAGCGCGGGCTTGGCGACCCCTTCCTCGGTGAACAGGCTCATCGGCGCCCAGCCACCGGACGCCAGGCAGTAGTCCGGGCCCCAAGGCCTGATACCGGCAACCGCCCCAGTCTGGACCGACTGGACTACCAGATCGCGCAGGTAGCGGAACTGCCCATAAGGTATCTGCGGATAGCCGGCCTGGGTGTTGTTCCATGGGAACGGCGACCCCATCACGTCGGAGGGGTAGCCAAACTCCGCGAAGAACGTCCGCTTCCCGAAGCGCTGCCGCAACGCGCCGGCGATGTCGAGGAAGACCGCCCTGCGGTCACCCGGATCGCCGTTGGTGGGATACAACGACGTGCCGAACTGGTCGGGCCAGTAGCCGGCCTGGTGCATCGCCTCCCAGAACGCGACCGGGTAGGTGGCGTCCTGGACCGCGATGTTGGCCAGGTGGGTGCTGAACCTCGCCGCGGGGTCCACGGTGCGGACTCCCTCGGCCACCGCCGCCAGCAACCGCCCCACATACGGCCACAAGTGCTCCTGGAGCCAGGCGATCCGGTCGGCCTCGGACATGCCCAGCAACTGCACGGCGGTCATCTGCCCAATGGCCGGGTCGACAGCGTCGGGCGGACTGTAGTCGGTGGTCCTGAAGCTCCGCACCGCGACGCCGGCCACGCCCCATTCGACCTCGTTGCCAAGGTCCCAGTAGTTGACCTGCACGCCGGTGGCCAGGATCTGCCGGGCCACCAACGCCCCGTACTGCCGCAGTGCGCGCTGCATCTGCGCGATGGTCAGCGATGACCACGGCCCCGGGAGCCGGATCGACGGGTAGTCGCTGAAGTCGGGTGCTGGCTGGTCGCCGATATCCCCATAGACAGCCCACAGCCCAAGTTCCGGGTTGAGCGGCAGGCCCAGATCCCGTGCCAGCCGGGCACGCTCAAGCGCGCGGGCGAAGCCGTGTTCTGCATCGACGACCTTGGCATTCTTCCGGGTGGCGACGCGCACGAACACCTCGGTGGCGCCGTGCCGGTTGAACAGTCGCTGCACGTCCCTGACCGTCCCGGCGGTCCGCCCGCCGTCGGTGAGCGCAAGCGACTCCAGCACGGCTTCGATGAACGGGCTCACCGACAGCGACACCCGGAACCCGCCACGATGACGGCGATCATCCGCGGTCATGGCCACGGCTGACTGGGCCGGCAGCGCGGCCGCGGCGCCGAGCGCGGCGGCACCACCGAGGAATGCTCTGCGACTGAGCAATAGACCGGCCTCCCCATTCCAGGACCCGCGCAGCCTGGGACGACCATCCCAGGTGCGTGTGGACTCTGGCAGGCGCCGCCTTCATCTCGACATCATTCCTGCTTCATTCGCTTGCGACCCACGCCGCGTGCAGCTTCGTCCGATGCTGACGGCTGGCCATCCAGGTTGCGTCCAGGTTCTGTCCAGCGGGTGCTGTCACGGTGGACGCCGTGACCCGAGCGACCGTGGATGTGCATATTGGCCTGCACGGCCGGCGTGATCTGTGCGGGCAGGTGTGCCGGCAGCTCCGCGCGGCGATCCTGGACGGGCGGCTGCTGCCCGGCCAGGCGTTGCCGTCCAGCCGCGAGCTGGCCCAGCGGCTGGCCCCGGCCCGCAACACCATCAGCGTGGCCTACGATCGGCTGGTCGCCGAGGGGTTGCTGGTCAGCCGCGCCGGCGTGGGGACCTTTGTCAGCGCGGGCCCCGGGCGCTTGCGTGGCTTCCAGGGCGCGGCAACACTGCTCGACGACGCAACGGCGGGCAGGCCGCATGGATTGGAGGGCTGGTGGAGTTCAGGCTGCTTGGCCCTCTGGAAGTCGTTGACGGTGGTCAGCCGGTGCCGATCCCGTCGGCCAAGCATCGGGTGCTGCTGGCATACCTCCTTGTTCGTCCCGGCGAGCTGGTGACCGTCGATGAGCTCGCTGAGGTGATCTGGGGGGACGCCCTGCCGGCCAACCCGCGGACGGCGGTGCAGACCTACGTCTCCCGGCTACGGCAGCGCCTCCCCCTCGAGGAGGTGCTGCAGAGTCGGCCGGGCGGGTACGTGCTGGCGGCAGCGCGTGGCGACATCGACGTCGGCAGCTTCGAGATCCTGCTTGAGCAGGCGAGCCAGGCGGCCCGTGCGGGTGACCGGCAGGCGGACGCGGGGTTGTTGCGGCAGGCGCTGGCGCTGTGGCGTGGGGTGCCGTTGGCGGATGTGCCGTCGGAGATGCTGCAGCGCAACGTGGTTCCGCAGTTGGTCGAGCAGCGCCTGCGTGCCCTGCAGCGCCGCATCGAGGCCGACCTTGCGCTCGGCCGCCACGCCGAGGTGGTGGCCGAGTTGCGGGCGTTGACCGATCAGTATCCGCTGCGGGAGAAGTATTGGGCGCTGCTGATGCTGGCGCTGTACCGCTGCGGTCGCGAGGCGGATGCGCTCCAGGCCTACCAGCGCGCGCGGCGGGTGCTGGTCGACGAGCTGGGCATCGACCCCGGCCCGGACCTGCGTGGCCTGCACCAGGCGGTGCTCACCAACGACCCGGCCTTGGCGGTCCCGCCGGCCGCGGCTGCTGGCGGCGGCGGTGGGGTCAGGCCATCGCAGCTTCCCTTGGACGTGGCCCATTTCGTCGGCCGCGCGGACCTGGTGGAGGAGATCAAGCGGCTGCTCGGCGACGACCAGCAGGTGCCGGTCGTGGCGGTGTCAGGGCCGCCCGGGGTGGGCAAGACCGCGCTGGCGGTCCATGCTGCGCATCGCCTGGCCGAGCGCTTCCCCGACGGGCAGCTGTCTGTGGACCTGCAGGGCTCCACCGCCGGCCTGCGACCGCTGCCGCCATTGGAGGTGCTGGGCCGCTTCCTGCGGGCGCTGGGGGTAGCGCCAGGAGCGATCCCCGGCGACCTGGCCGAGGCGGGCGCCTTCTTCCGCTCGCGGGTGGCTGGCCGGCGGCTGCTGGTGGTCCTGGACAATGCGGCCGACGCCACGCAGGTGCTGCCGTTGCTGCCGGCCAGCCCTGGCTGTGGGGTGGTGGTGACCAGCCGGCGGATGCTCACCGCCCTGGAGAGGGCCAGCCATCTGCGCCTGGCCGTCCTGGACACGGGCGAGGCGCTGGCGTTGTTGGGTCGGCTGGCTGGCCCGCAGCGGGTGGCGGCCGAGCCCGAGGCAGCCGCTGAGGTTGCGCGCTGGTGTGGTCACCTGCCATTGGCATTGCGGATCGCGGGGGCCAGGTTGGCCGCACGGCCGGCCTGGCCCGTGGCGGTGTTGGCGGAGCGGCTGGGGGATGCGCAGCGCCGCCTGGACGAATTGGAGCTGGCCGAGGTTGGCGTGCGGGCCAGCTTCGCCGTCTCCTTCGCGCAGCTGCAGGCCAGCCAGGACCCCTCGGACCGGACCGCGGCGACTGCCTTCGAGCTGCTGGGGGTGCTGGACGGCCCGGAAGTGGGTGTGCGGTGGTGGTCAGGCTCCTGGAGTCGCCGGAGGAGGCCGCTGAGCGGGTGCTGGAGCGGCTGGTGGACGCGCACCTGCTGCACACACCCGCGCCGGGCCGCTACCGGTTGCATGACCTGCTGCGCGTGTACGCGCGTGAGCTGGCGTCCGAGCGTCACAGCGAGTCGAAGCGTGCCGCAGCGCTCACCCGTGCGCTGGGGTATTACACCGCTAGCGCCTGGCAGGCCCTGGCGGTGCTGTCGCCCGGCGACCGCCGGCTGGCGCACGCCGACGAGCGCTGGCGCAAGGGTGGCGTGGAGTTCGCCGACGCCACCTCGGCGCTTGCCTGGTCGGAGACCGAGCGGCCGAACCTGCTCGCCGCCATCCAGCAGGCCGCCACCCCGGGCGTGCCCGACGAGATCGCCACCCAGCTGGCCCAAGCGCTGTTCGGGTTCTTCGTAGTGCGCGGCCACCAGCAGGACTGGGTGCGGGTCAACCAGGTCGCCCTGGGGGTCGCCCGCCGGACGGGTGACCGGTCCGCGCAGGCCCAGGCCCTCAACGACCTCGGCATCGCCTACAAGCGGTACGGCCGCTACAGCGAAGCGCTGACCTGGCACCACGAGAGCCTGGCCCTGTTCCGCGAGCTGGGCGATCGCAGCGGCTACGCCTACAGCCTCATCAACCTGGCGGTCGTCCACCACCGACAGGGCCACTACGAGCAGGCGGTCGCCTGCTTCCAGGAAAGTATCGAGGCCTGCCGGGCGCTGGGCGAACGCCGCGGCCGGGCAACCGCCACGGGCGACCTCGCCCTCGTGCTGGCGCACCTGGGCCGCTACGAGGAGGCGCTGGCCTGCCAGCGGGAGTGCCAGGCGCTGTTCGGGAGGCTGGACGACCGTCGCGGCCATGCCTTCAGCCTGAACGTCCTGGGCATCATCTACCAGCGGCAGGGCCGCCACGAGGAGGCGCTGGCGCCAGTGCGGGAGAGCTTGGCCGTCTGCAGGGCACTCGGCGACCGCGACGAGCAGTCCTCCAGCCTGATCACAATGGGCAGGGCATACCACCGCATGGGCCAGGACGAGCGGGCACTGCCGTTGCTGCGGGAGAGCCTGGCCGCCCGCCGCGAGCTCGGTGATCCGTACGCTCAAGCCGAGAGCCTCCAGGAGCTGGGCGCGGCCTTGCGGGCGCTCGGCCGCGCCCAGGAGGCGCGAGCGCACTGGCAGCGGGCGCTGGCGATCTTCGAGCGGCTCCGAACCCCCGAGGCCGACCAGGTCCGCGCCCTGCTCACCGACGTGTCCACCCCGTTGTAGGGGATCGCCGCCGAGCCTGAGCCGCCGGCGCGGCGATGGTGTACTCGTCGGCGGTCACCCTGACCGAAGGCGGCGCCACGTCACGGCGGCGAGGTTGGCGACGATCATGACGCTGACCTCGACCCGGTGAGGTGGCGGTGGAACCATCCGGCCACCACGGTGTCCACGCGTGCGGCGTGGGGGGTCTGGGAGGCGGGGTCGAGCCCGGGCTCCTCAGCCAGGGCGTGCGCCATCTCCGGGATGGTGGTCAGCGCGGTGCGGTCCGGCGCGTGCCTGGACAGCATCTGCCACAGCTGCTCGGCCGGGGCCCGGATGCCCTCCTCGTCATCCAGCGCACCCACCACCAGCAGCACCGCGGCGTCGCGCTTGACCAGCTCCTCGGCACGGGCGACGAAGTCCAGCCGCTCCGCGACCGCCCGCGACTGCTCGGTCCAGGGGTAGGTGACGTCGAACCGCCGCTCGTTGGCGGCGACCACGCCCGCGAGCCGGATCGCCGGGCTGACCAGCGCCACGGCGCCCACCGGCAGGTCAGTCTCGGCGAGCACGCACAGCGCGACCAGCGCGCCGACCGAGCCGCCCAAAAGCCCCAGCGGCCCCTCGCCCAGCGGCAGTTCGGTGCGGAGGGCGGCCAGGGCCGCGGGGAACTCCTCGACGGCCTGGCGGCAAACCGGACCGAACACCTTGAGCACCGCGTCCTGGTAGCTGAGCTGGAAGAACGCCTCGAGACCGCCGTCGGGCAGGCGGCTACCGCTGAGCGGCAGCCCGAGGTACACCCGCCAGGCCGGCAGCCCCTTCAGCGGCAGCGCCGCGGCCATGGCCCGCTCACTGCGCGGCGGGTCATGCAGATGCCAGGCCACCACCAGCGGCGCACTCTCACCCTCCGGCGTACCCACCGGGGGGAGCGCGACGTAGGGCACCCCAGCGGCGACACCGACGATCTCCTGCATGGGAGCCTCCCTAGCTCAAACGACCGGGCCCACGGAAGCATAGGGCGGGGCCGTTACCGTGCTGGCCGGTAGGTCGCGATGATCACGCCGCTGCTCGTCGGCTGGGACTCGACCAGCTCGAGTTTGGTCAGTGCGGCGTCGTCGGCGAACAGCCGCTTGCGGCCGCCGCCGGCGACCACCGGGTGGATCAGCAACGTCAGCTCGTCGAGCAGGCCCTGGTCGAACAGCCAGCGCACCAGCGACGGACTGCCGCCAGTGCCGATCGTCCCGCCCTTCTGCTGGCGGAGCTCGGCGACGAAGTCGGCGACCGAGCCCTTGATCAGCGCGCTGTTCGACCACTGGTCGACGGAGTCGAGCGTGCTGGAGGCGACGTACTTGGGCGTGTGGTTGATCCAGCTGGCGAACGGCTCGTCGGTCGACGTCGGCCAGTACGCGGCCCACTCGGTGTAGGTCACCCGGCCGAGCAGCACGACGTCCAGTTCGTCGAGCATGCGCGACATCGCCGCGCCCATCTCGTCGTCGAAGGCGAACTGCCACTCATTAGGTGCCTCGACCACACCGTCGAGCGTGCTGAACAGCGACGCGGTCACCTTGCGCATGTGATGAACCCTCCTCGACTCGGCGTTCAAGCGTGCGGCTATCGACCTTGGGCGAACCGCCGCAACCTGGGGGCGAGCACGTCGGCGGCGGCGCTGTGCTGCTGGCCCTCCACCGCCTGCAGGGACGCGGTCGGCAGCAGCTCGGCCAGGGCGCGGGCCGCGGCGATCAGCCATGGCTCGGTGCCGGTGCCGTGCATGACCAGGATGGGGACGGTGACCGCGGCCCAGCGATCGCGGGGCAGGGGGGCACCCGACATGGTGGTTCCCATGATCCGCCCGTCGTAGGCGATCGTGTGCGCGACCGCTTCGAGAGCGGGCCAGAACGGGCTCTGTCGCATGCCGGGCACGGCCTCGGCAGGCATGCCCGCCGCCACGGTGAGGAACAGCTCCACGGCGTCACCCGGCCGGCCGCCGGCAACGGCGTCGTCGAGCCGCTGCACGTAGTCGGCCGGCCGGGGCGGGCGGCTGTCGTCGACGACGAACGGTGGTTCGAACAACGCCAGCCGGCTGATCGGGAGACCGGCCGCTGCGGCGTCGAGGGCCAGCACCGCGCCGGAGGACCACCCGAAAACCACAGCCGGTGTACCGGCGTGGTCGATCAGGGCGGCAAGGTCCTCGATCTCGCGCTGCACCGCATACGGCGCGGTGTCGGTGCTCTCGCCGCGGCCGCGACGGTCGTAGACGTAGACCCGAAACTCCTCACGCAGCAGCTGCCCCACCTCTGCGTTCGTGAGGTTGACGCCGCGATAGGCGGTGGCGCCATCGACCACGATCAGCGGCTGGCCGTCGCCCCAGACGTCGAACGCGATCGTGGTGCCGTCCTTGGAGCGGACCGTTCCCATCGGGGTTCCTCCTCATTCGGATCAAGATGGCATAAGGTACACAGTTTGGTCGTGTGGTCTCTCGACCGGCTGGGGCAGGTCGCCTTCCTGGCTGGGCTGCGATGCCGCCGGGGTGGGCCCGACGGGTAACGCCAGCAGCACGTACCGCGCCCGCCGCCAGGTGGCGGGACGGCATCGCACGCCAGGACGCCCACTGCGCGGGCTCAGCCGCGGGCTCAGCCATGGGCGGTCCCCGCTCGGCGCCACATCGCCACACCGAGCGCGAGGCTCCACAGGGGCACCACGATGCTGGCCAGCAGGCCGTACAGCAGCACCCCGGGGAACAGCTCCTCCCGCAGCAGCAGCGCCAGGGCGGCCAGGATGATGACCGCGCCGACGGTCAGCCCGGTCCAGCCCAGCCAGCGCGCGTAGCCGTCCAGCAGCATGGCCCGCCCCAGCAGCAGCAGCGGCACGCCCCACAGGATCAGGATCGAGGTCAGCGAGGTGCCGCGCAGGATCGTGAACGCGGTCCGGGCGGCCAGCTCCAGCTCGGGCCGCTGTGCCGGCGCGGCGGTCTCCCAGGCCGCGGCCAGGTCCTGGCCGGCGACCCCGTCGATGGAGAAGTCCACGATGAACACCGCCGCGCCCACCAGCACGCTGGCCGTGGCCAGGCGCCCGAGGACGCCGGCCAGGCCGCTGCGGAGCGGGGCCGAGAACGCGACGATCCCGCCGGCCCAAGCCAGCACGCCAAGGATCGTGCCGATGTGGATGCCGGCGTAGAACGGGTGGCGGGTGATGAAGGCGAGCGCGGCGGGCGCGTCGGCGGCAGGCAGGTCGCCGTGGGCAAGGCGGAAGCTAGCGATGGCCAGCGCGCCGGCGATGGTGCAGCCCGCGCCCAGCTTGAGCGCCGCGGGCTGGGCGGTTTGCTGCGAGGTGTGCTGGGGCATCGGCAAGTCCTCGTTGGTCGGCGGCTGATCTCCAACAGCTCGGCAGCTGTGCTAGTCAACGGTGCGCTCGGGGGATCCGGAGGTCGTTATCGGCCGTGTTGTGTTATGGCTGCACCACCATCCGGCATCAGGGTGGCCGGGGCGGATTACGGTCCTCACATGGCGTCGAGGTCGTCACGGCGTGCTCGCCGCAGCTGCAGCGGAGGCACCAGCACCGCGCTGCTGGGCTTGGTAGGCGGCGACCGCGGCGACAAGCTGGTCGTGGTAGTCGGCTGGGGCCTGCGGGGCTCGTCGTCCAGGTAGTAGGGCGGCTCCCACACGGCCAGCTTGGTGACCGGCGGGCCGCGGGCGGCGGCCTCCAGCGCCAAGGCGCCACCGAGGGAGATGCCGTACAGCATGGCGGCGCCGCCTGCGGCGTCGATGACGGCGGCCAGGTCGTCGTACTCGCGTCGACGCTGAACGGCTGGTTGTCGCCGCTTTGGCCGCGGGCGCGGCGGTCGTAGTTGACGACGGTGAAGGAGTTGGCCAGCAGCTGCGCGACCGGCGCGTTGGCGTTGCGGTCGGTCGGGCCGGCGCCAATGATGACCACGGCGGGCCCAGCACCCGGTCGGTCGAATGCGATCGTGGTGCCATCGCTGGACGTGATCTTGTTCACAGGTCTTCCTCCTGCCATGTCGCCCTGTGGCACGCCATAGCTTCCTTCGCAACCAAATCGAACGCGCGGGCCAGCGGCTGCCCGGATTGGGCGCCACGATTGCAGGTGCCGATCTCACGCCGCATTCGTCGCGCATTCATTGCGCATTCACCGCTGCCCTGCCGGCGTGCAGCGTCCTCGAGAGGAGCGGGACGGCGAGCCCGCGGCAGGCGGCGGCCAAGGGATCGGCTATCGAGATTCCCGGCTCTGGAGCGCCCCGACCTGCGGACTGGCCGGGCAGGGCAGCTCGGCAAGCAGCGTGCGGACCTGGGTGGCGGCGTCGGCAGCCTGCAGCCGCTCGTAGATCGCCAGGGCCCGCAGCCAGTGCGCCCGCGCCTGCTGGGTTCGGCCGAGAGCCCGCAGGGTCACGCCGAGCTCGTGCAGGCTCTTGGCCTCCGACGGGGAGTCGCCCAGCTCCTGGCAGATGGCCAGGCTCTCCCGGAGGTGGGCCAGCGCCACCTCATAGCGGCCCTGCCGCTCGTAGACGATGCCAAGGTTGCCCAGGCTGTGGGCCTGGCCGTGGCGATCGGCCATGTGCTGGCGGATGGTGAGGCTCACGCTCAGGCAGACCAGCGCCTCCTCGTCGCGGCCCTGCCGCTGATAGAGCTCGCCAAGGTTGGCAAGGCAGCCGGCCTGGCCCCGGCGGTCGCCAAGGTCCTGGCAGATGGCCAGGCTTTCCTGAAGGCAGGCCAGCGCCTCCTCGTAGCGGCCCAGCGCCTGGTAGATCCTGCCAAGGTTGCCGAGGCTGAGGGCCTGGCCGGTGGAGTCGTCCAGCGCGCGGCGGATGGTCAGGCTCTCGCGCAGATGGGCCAGCGCCTGCTCGTGGCGTCCCTGCCGGTAGTAGCAAGCGCCGAGGTCGTTGTGGGTCTGGGCTTGGGCAGCGCGGTCGCCCAACCGGCGGGCGACCCCAAGAGCGATCTGGTCGGCCTGCACCCAGTCGTCCCAATGGCTGCGCACCCAAAAGAACCCAAACAGCGCCTGGGCGAGCTGCATCCCGATCTCGACGGGCACGCCCGCAGTCGCCACCGCCTGCCGCACCGCAGCCAGCAGGTTGGCCCGCTCGACCTCCAACCATCCCAGCGCCGCGGCAGCGTCGGGGAACTCCAACCCGCCCTCGCGCCACCACTCGCCTGCCCGTGTCAGGCGATAGTCACCCGGGCGCAGCACCGCCAGCGTCTGCCAGGCGCACGCCACGTAGAAACTGATCGCACGCGTCAGCGCCGCGGCCTGCGCCCGCGCACTGTGGTGCTGGCTGGCCAGCTCGCGGGCGTACAGGCGCAGCAGGTCATGGAGCCGGTAGCGCCCAGGAGCGGGCGTCTCGATCAGTTGAGCATCGACCAGCCGCTCCAGCACCCGCTCGGCGGTCTCCTCCGGCGCATCCATCAGCCGCGCCGCCACCGGCACACTCACCTGTGGACCATCCGGCAGCCCAAGCAGCCCGAACACCTCGGCGGCCGCCCGATCCAGCGCCTCCGCACTGTTGTGGAGCTGCTGGTAGGACACCTGGAAGCTGGCCCGCACCCCGGCCTCGGCAACCTCCAGCTCGTCCAGGCGGCGCTGGGCGTCGGCCAGCCGCTCTGCCAGCGCCGCCACCGGCCAGGTCGGCCGCGCCGCCAGCCTGGCACCGGCGATCCGCAACGCCAACGGCAGATAGCCGCAGCAGCGGGCCACCTCGGCGGACGCCTGCGGCTCCGCGGCGACCCGGTCGTGGCCGGCCAGCCGGCCAAGCAACTCCACTGCCTCGCAGGACTGCAGTACCTCCAGCAGCACGTGGTCGGCGCCGTCGAGGCTGACCAGGGCCCGGCGGCTGGTCACCAGCACGCCACAGCCTGGGCTGGCTGGCAGCAACGGGGCGACCTGGGCGGCGTCGGCGGCGTTGTCCAGCACCACCAGCAGCCGCCGACCGGTCACCCGCGACCGGAACGTGGCGCTGGCCTCCTCCAGCCCGGCCGGGATCACAGCGGGGTCAAGTCCGAGCTCGCGCAGGAACCGGCCAAGCACCTCCAATGGCTGCAGAGGCCGCAGTCCCGCGGTGGCGCCGTGCAGGTCGACGTAGAGTTGCCCATCGGGGAACCGTCCGGTCAGCCCGTGGGCAGCATGTACCGCCAACGCGGTCTTCCCCACCCCGGGCAATCCCGACAGCGCCACGATCGGCACCCTCGGATGGTCAGCCAGAAGGTCCTCGATCCGATGGACCAAGTCGTCGCGGCCGACGAAGGCGGCCAGGTCCAGGGGAAGCTGGGACGGCCTAGCCCAGGGGGCAGGCAGGACGGCGGGTGACGGGAACGCCAGTGCCGGGTCATTGGCGAGGATGGCCTTGTGCAGTCGACGCAACGCAGGTCCGGGGTCCACGCCCAGCTCGTCGGCCAGCAGGCGACGGACGCGCTGGTAGGCCTCCAAGGCATCGGCCTGCCGGCCGCATCGGTACAGCGCGGTCATGAGTTGCAGCCACAACGGCTCCCGCAGCGGGTGCCGCTCGGTCAGGACCCGTAACTCGGCCACCAGTTCGGCATGCCGGCCTACAGCGAGCTCCGCCTCGACCCGGCGGTGCAGGGCGTCGAGGCGCTGTTCGGCCAGCCGTCCGCCCGCATCGCGGTGCAACAGCTCCGAGGCCACGTCGACCAGGGGCTCGCCACGCCACAGCGCCAGCGCCTGGCGCAGCATCGCAGCTTCGGCGTGGCGGTCCTCCGCCCCGGCCGCGTCGCGGGCTTGCTCCAGCAGCATCTCGAAGCGATGGACATCGACATCGCCAGGGGCCACCGCGATCGCGTACCCCTCAGGACGGCTCTGGATCAGTTCGGTACCGCCGAGGAGCTTGCGCAGCCGCGCGACATATGTCTGGACGACCCTGCGGGGATCGGCCCGCAAGGCGTCACCCCAGATTGCCTCAGCCAGCTCGTCCAGCGTGACCAATTCACCGGCGCGCAGTAGTAGGGCGGCCAGCAGTATTCGATGCTTGGCGGACTGGATTGGGACCCGCCGGTCTCCGTCGATAACCGTGAGCGGGCCGAGCAAGCCAAACTTCACCGCGACTCCTCGCCTGCCTCCGTTACATGCGAATACTGCCCACGCTACCGGAATGGTCGTACTGGTCGTTGGCCGCGCGCTCGGATCGGCTGGCGGCAAGGCCAGACGGCGGCTCCGATCAAGTCCGGGCTGGGCCCAGCAGTCGCTCCAGCAGGCCGGTGTCGCCTGGCCAGGGTGGTGGCGGCGGCGGGGTTGGAGGTGCGGCCGACCAGCGGGCCCAGCGCCAGCACGACGGCGGCGTAGGTTCAGCGGTCGCGACACCAGTTCCTTGGCGGGCACGCTGAGGAGCGCCGCCGGCCCGCTGGGGTGGAGGGAAATCGAGCCGCCAGCCCAACTCGAGTTCCGCACCATGCGGCAGGCAACCCATGGGCTCGGGTCGGCAGTCCGAACTGGACTCCTGGGGCCTACTGGAGTTCACCATACCGCTGGCGCTGTAGAACTCCGCGTCGGCGAAGGTCGCCAGTCACAGGTGCGCTGGTCCAAATCCTGCCGAGCGAAGGAACAGATCAGAGACAGATCGGGAACAGCAGCAGCCATCGTCCCGGTGTCCCTGATCTGTTTCGCGCGTGTTCCTCCTGATCAGAAATCGCTGGAGTGCCTGGTCACGACGCGAATCCGAGTTTCCGCGCCCCACAGGGTCCAACGTACTGCCCCCGGGCCCGGATGGTGACCATGTGTCCGCTGGTCGTGGCGCTGGTGGCAGGTCGCAAACTCAGCTCCCCGCAGGTCCCCTCTCACCCCCACCGGGCCCCACCCATCGGCCGTGACCAGCACGAACGCCACGCTGACAGCCCCTACCATCACCCGCCGTCCCCACCTGTTGCGCCCCGTCCCGCGCGTCTTGGCGTCACACGGAGGGAAAGTGGAGGGAAATCCGACCGCCCGACCGGCGTCGGGCACCCTGCGTCGCGGGCAACATGGGGGGCCCAGGCCGGCGAATAACGCTTGAATTCGTACGCGCGTATCGGTCAGTGGAGGCGGACCGATACGCGTACGAACCCCGCTGCCCCGGGTCCGAGCTTGTGGGTGACTACCCATGCCTGGGGCTACGCGGGTTGAGCGGTAAGAGTCACCTGCACCGGGTTCGAATCCCGGGAGCTGCACGAGAGGAAGAGGAATCGAACACCGCCCGGTGTTGACGGAGGTCTTCGCCGGGTGGTGGGCCAGGGGCAACACACGGGTACGCGTCCGGTGTGATGCTGGGCAACGGACTCACGGTAGAGTGGCGCGGTCGCGGATCGTTGGTAGGCGGAGCTGTGCTGATGGCGGTGGATGCTGCTCTTCTTGATCGGGCGGGTGAGCTGAAGGGGGAACTGGTGGCGTTCTCCCAGCAGCCGCGGTACGACCGGGCGTTCAGCGAGGCGTTGGCCCGGCACGGCGACAGCTCGGAGGTGTTGGACGAGCACCGCTTGATGATGCTGTGGGACTACTTCGTGCTGGAGCATCGGTTGCGCAACGGCCGGACCATCGTTGAGCAGTTCGTCGATGCACACGCTGAGCTTTCGCGGCAGGAGCGGGAGATGCTGCTCGGTTGGCGCGATGTGGTGCAAGGGCCGTTCGAGGTGCAACGCCGCGACGGGCCGGCCCTGATCGTGGTCAACCTTGTGGACGATCTGACCTACCGGGTGCGGTCCAACATGGGCACGTCGGTGTTCCGGCAGATGCCGCGCCGATCGTTCTTGATCACACGGCTGGTACCGCTCGGCGAGGAATGGATGTTGAGCGGGCCGACAAGCGTGCTGCGGCCGGCTGAACGGGACGTCGCCTACCGCTTGGCGTTCGAGATGTCGCTGCGTACGCCGGAGGCGGTGTATCGCAATCCGGAGAAGTTGGCCAAGGCGTGGGAGATCCAGCGGACAGATCGGCAGCGGTTTATCGGGTTCTTCGGTGCCGACCTCGTGGTCGTGCCCGGTGGTCAGGCGCAGGAGCGGCTGAATGAGTTCTACGAGTCTTGTCGCGATGAGGTGCTGCGTACGACACCGGGGGCGGCGCGTGGCGGCGGCGGGGCCGCTGCGCCGGTAGTGGAGTTGCCACTGGATCTCGTCGAGTCCGAGACGGTGGCGTTGATTTACGACGAGGAAGACGGACTGGGCTTCTATGCGGAGTTCGGTCTGGTTGAGGCGGCCTTCGCCGACCCGGATCTGGTGCGGCGCCGTCGGTATCGGGAACACGTGCTGTCGTACCTGCACGATGACAGCGTCGAGCCGATGGTGCTGCGTCGGCTCGCCGACCGGGACCCGGACAAGGCCAGCGTGCTGTTCGGCAGGCTGCTGAAGCGACCGCGGTTCGATTGGGCCCGTGACGGTGAGGAGTTGCTCCGTACGGCCAAGGCCGGCCACTTCGCCAGGGTGCCTCGACCCCGGGTCAGCCCGCTCAGTGAGCGGCTCGCCGCCTACGCCGGCCGACGATGAGATTGGGCTCAGTCCGGCCAGGTCCAGTCCGGGCGTGGCCGGACTGGGAACGGCTGTAGCCCGAGGTAGTGGCGATACGCGGCGTGAATCCAGGCCGTAACCGTGTCCGGCGGAAACGCCAGGTCGGCGAGGGCTACCTCGCCGGTGCCGTTGGACCCCTCGCAGATGGCGACCAGGCCGCGGGCCTCATTGGTGTAGTCGAAGCCGGTAACTGTGACTGGCGCGCCGAGCAGTGTCGCTGCGGCGGGGAGCCGGGTCTCTTCTTCGATAACGGTGAGGAAGGCGACGTACTGCTCGTCGTCGCCGTAGGCGTCGACCAGGATGATTTCGACCACGCTGTCGAGGGCGCTGCGCTGCCTCATGGTGGATGAGTATAGGCGTGCCTTGTCGCAGTCGTGATCCTGGTGGAAGGGGAACCGTGTCTGACAGTGACGTGGCGGTGCTGGTGGACCGGCTGCGCTGGGATCGGCGGCGTGACCCCACCGGGGTCGCCGTGAGTACTCGCAAACCGTCCGGGCTCTGGCCGAGGCATGCGAGCGGCTGATCGCGTCGGGCCAGCCGGGACAGGCCGTTCCGGTGCTGCGCAAGGCGGTCGACCGGACCACCAACGCCCTGATGAACATGGACGACTCGTCGGGGATCGTCGGCGATGACCTGCACGACATCATGAGTCTGTACGCGCGGGCTTGCGCGGCGGCGCCGCCGAACCCAGCAGGTCTTGCCGGGTGGCTGGTCAAGCTCCAATGCGACGGCCCTGGCTGGCCGCAGATCGTGCTACGCGACTTCGCCCCGGCGCTGGGCGAGCGCGGCGTCGCAGAGGTCGAGCGGCTCGTCGCACGACGGGCACAGACCGCGGACCCGCAGTCATGGACCGGCTCCTTCGCGGTGCGCGACTTGCGGGAACAGTTGGCGGACCTGTCCGGTGACATCGACCGGTACGTCGCCGTGTTGGCCGAGCATCTGACCAGTGCGGTGCAGTACGAACGAATCAGCCTCGCACTGCTCGGGGCCGGCCGCCGGCAGGAGGCGATTGCGTGGGCGCGACGCGGACTGGCCGAGCGGCCCGGCTGGCCGCACACCGACCGGCTGCGTGCTGCGCTGGTCGACATGCTCCTGGACGAAGGCGATACCGAAGCCGCCGTGGTAGTGCGGCGAACCGAGTTCGAACGGCACCCCACCGCGACGGCGTACCGATGCCTTGCAGAGACGGCGCGAACGGTCGGCGCGGGCGATCCAACGTCGTGGGCGCTGACGGTTCTCCGCGGCCGGGTAGCGCAACAGCCGGCGTACGCGACCGAGTTGATCGCCATGCTGCTCGCGCTCGGCCACGACGAACAAGCCTGGCTAGCCGGCCTGGAGCACCGACAGTGGATCGGCGAGCGGCAATGGCTGTCCCTGCTGGAGCGCCGCGGCGTGTCACACCCGGCGGATGTCATCGGGCCGTACCAGGACATGGTGGAGCGGTACATCCGCGACTCCACCGACAAGCGCCGCTACCGGCGGGCGGTCGCGCTACTGCCGGCGCTGCGTGCCGCATTTGCCGCAACCGGCGACCCGGCGGCGTTCCCGGCCTACGTGGCGGATCTGCGGTTGCGGCACCAGCGCCGGCCGACGTTCCTCAAGACACTCGACGCCGCCAGCATATAGCCGACCCACGCTGCCACCCGCTCTCGTCGCCCGAATCGGTTTATCGACTGCCGCCATGAGCACTCGGCCCGTTCCCCACGGTGGCCCCTGCAACGCCGGTAGGCGAGTTCGCGACGGGGCCCGGAGAACCTACCCCTTGTCCCCGGCCACGAAATCGCCGGAATCGTCGCCGAGGTCGGCTCCGAGGTCACCAAGCACGCCGCCCAGACCATGCTGCTCGGCGTCCTCGCCGCAACGCGGGATGCGGGGCGCACTACTCTCGGGTGACCCTGTACGCCTGGGTCGCTGCTGCGCGCGCTCGCACGCCGCACGGGACCGCCGACCTAGCCTCCGCGGGGCAGGTCGCGTCCGAGGACAAAGGCCACGGGACCCCGACGAACTCATGGACGACCTGTTCGACTACCCGCGAGGCGCGGCAACGCTCCGGCATGACCAGAGCCGCGCCGCGACTCGAACTCCAGCCAATCCCACAATAAACGCCGGGTCCACGAGCGTGATGGACGAGTCAATGAGGTTGGCTGCCGCCACGCCGGCACCGGCCGCCGAACGGTCACCGACCGGCATCGGAGCGGAGGCGGACCGACACGCGTACGAACCTTGCCGCCCCATGATCAAGGCCATGGGTGAGCACCCGGGCATGGGATTGATGAGCTGAGTACTGTCTTGAGTCAAGAAGTTGGCAGGACGGACGTGCAGGCCAGTCCCGCAAGCGGATCGCTAGCCGGGCGTCCCGTCGCGCTCGCTTCTTTGGGCGAGGCGCTGGAGTTGCCGTTCGTGCACGCCAGGCAGCCAATCCTTGCCGTACGTGGCCGATGGGCCGACCCGCGGGTCGCTGGGAACATGGGCGTCATGCAAGGCGTGCACGTACGCGCGATCCTGGTCGATCCGTGCGCGTACCTGATCAGCTCCGCCGATGGACCCGTGGCCGGGGACGAGGACATCGACGTCGCCCGCCACGCCCTCGAGCAGCCGCAGCGCGGCGAGGTAGTCCTCGATCGGGTCAGCGGTGTCGTTCAAGTCGAGCATCGGAATCAGGACGTCAGAAAGCATGTCGCCGGCGACGAGAACCCCGCGTTCCTCAATCAACAGCGCCGCATGGCCCGGGGCATGCGCTTGATGCTCGACAATCCGGACTTGAGGGCCATCCCACGGAATCTGCGCAGTTTCGGCGGGCAGGCCGGTAATGAGGCCGAGCAGGTCCAACGGTACCTGCTCGGCGATGTCCGGCGGTATCAGCGCGGCGATGCGGGCCTTCGCACCCGGGTCCGACAGCCGATCTCGGACAGTGGCCGCGCAGCGGGCCGTGCCGTAACGGGGCGCCGCGCCGAGTTCGGCGTGCCAGAGCAGGTGATCCCAGTGCGGATGCGTCGAGAAGCCGGCCACAACGGTCTGGCCCAACTCGCGAAGGTCGTTCGCGAGGCAGGCGATTTCGTAGCCGGTCACCCCGGGGTCGATGAGCAACACGCCAGCCCGGCCTTGCACGACGACGGCGTTGCTCTGCATGAACTCGCTCTGGTGGATCAGCACACCCTCCGCGACCGGCCTCAGCACGGGGCTCTCCTTCCGCTTGTGGTTTGCAACCGCTTGTCGAGACGGTAGTGCCTGGCGGTGGTAGATTGCAAGCAGTATGGGCGAAGCGTATGTGCCGCGGTCGGGGTGCCCGATCAACGCCGCCATCGAGGTGTTCGGCGATCGCTGGAGCCTGCTCGTCCTCCGCGACATCGTCTTCGGAGACCGCCGCTATTTCCGACAGCTGCAGGCCGGCTCAGAAGAGGGGATCGCCTCAAATATTCTCGCCGACCGACTCAAGCGACTCGTCGAGTTGGGATTGCTCACCCGTGAGGACACGCGAGCCGGCCAGCGGGCGCGCTACAGCCTGACCGAACCCGCGATCCAACTCGTACCCGTGTTCGCGCAGCTCGGCAGCTGGGGACTTCGCCACCGGCCCACGAGCCGCGCGCTGCGCGTTCGCGCCGAGCTGCTCGAACAAGGCGGCCCCGCGCTCTGGCAAGAGTTCATGGACGAGCTCCGCCGCTCGCACCTTGGCTCCGAATCCCCAGCGCGATCACCGAGCGTTCGCGAGCGCCTGAACGCGGCCTACCTCGCTGCTACCAACTCCTCGTAGCTGCCAGGCAGTCGACCATGTCCAAGGGCGCCGACGGACGCCGCCCGAGCTGTCTCACATGTGAACCTCCACCGGCACAGGAGCGGCGCTGAGAGCCGTCGCCGGCCAGCTCGATGACGGGATGTCTCGTAAGACCCGCCCGGTGCCGCGTCGCGGTGACCGGGCCTTCAGTGGGACGCTGCGTCACGTGTCGAGGTAGGCCTGGCGCGGCGTTCGATCGTCGAGAGCTTGGTGTGGCCGGATGCGGTTGTAGATGTCGCGGAAGCGGGCGGTCCATTGCGAGCGCGCCGCCGTCGTCGATCGGGGCGCGGTAGAGGTGCTCGTACTTCAACGTGCCGAAGAATCGCTCGATGACGCCGTTGGTCTGCGGGCTCCGGACGCGGGTCCGGACGTGGCGCAGCAGCGGCTCATCGCCGGCGAACGCAGATTGGTAGGTCTGGCCGCGAAAGCACGAGCCGTTGTCGGAGACGACGGCGATCGGAGCGGGGACGACGTCGATGACCTCGCCGGTGTTCTCGTCGACCAGTTCGAGTTCGCCACGGTCGTCCCGCAAGTCGTCCAGGCCGAGAACGCGTTCGGCCTCGTCGACGGCCGCATCGAGACACGCGAGTGCGTCCACGCCGCGGCCGGTCGGGGTGATCCTGGCGGCGAGGCAGTACTTGGTGGCGTAGTCGATGACCGCGCAGATGCGCCAGATCCCACCGCCCGCTGTTTCGAACTCGCTGAAGTCGGTCTGCCAGACCCGATTGCGTTCGGTCGGCGGGTCGTGGAACACCTTGCGGCGCAACGCCGCCCAGGACTTGCGATCAGCCCGAAAACCCCGCGGCAGCAGCAGCCCACGGCGGCGCAGGGCCCGCTCGACCGTCGAAGTCGACACCTCGAGGCCATCGGCGCGCATCATCGCGGCGATCTTGCGATGACCCCACGCAGGCCAGTCGGCCGCGTACTTCGCCGCCAGGGCCTCGGCCGCATCAACGGCCGGCGTCGGCCACGGCCCCTTCACCGGCGCGTCGCCGCTTCGGAGCGTGGCCAGGCGGCGGTGGTAGGTGCGCTCCGGAATGCCGGCCAGGGCGGCGAACCTCGCGACCGGCAGCTCGGCTGCCGCTCTCAGGGCCTCGAGGTCGGCGAAGGGACCAGGTCGACGTACTCCGAGCCCTTCTGCCAGATCCGTAGCTGCACTGTCGCCTCGGCCAGCGCGAGCTTCAGCTCCTGGATCTCCGCGCGTTGCCGTCGCTCGACCAGGCTGCCGCGGCTGCCGGCCTTGCCCGGCATGCCGTCTTCCATCGCCGCCTTACCGGCGTCGACGAACCGGTTGCGCCACCGGTTGATCGACTCTGCCGAGACTCCGTGTCGACGAGCCGCTTCCGCGACGGTCATCTCATGGGCAGCACCGCGAGCACCAGCTGCAGCCGCGTCTCGACCGGCACCGGGTCGTTGCTCCTGCTCAAGATCGAACTCCCTGTCACGGATCAGTCCCGAAACCCTGCCAGAAAGTCTGACGCACACCAGTATGGAAGGCCCTCGGTCTGGCGATTTCCGGCGCCGGGTGTCTGGTTGGTATGGTCGCGCACCTGGCTTGGGTGTCCCGATTGGTCATTCACCGGCAGAGGGACTCGGATGCGTCAACTCCTCGCAGCGGTGGTCACGGTTGTGCTGGTCGCCATCGCGGGGTGCTCCTCCCAGCCCCAGGTGACCTCCGCGCCGGCGGTGAGCCCGGTGGCGCCGCCGACCACGGTGAAGCCCAAGGCCCTGTCGCGCGCGGCGGCCGCCAAGCGCTACCTGGCGATCGTCCGGCCGTACAACCTGGCCTTGGAGCGGCTGGAGCAGGCGTTCAACGCTGGCGAGTCGGTGGTCAGGCTACGGACGCTCGCGGAGCGGGTCGCGCGGTCGAACGCGGCGCACATCCGCCAGCTCCGTGCGACGGTGTGGCCCTCGGTGGTGCGCGCGCCGATGAAGCGGCTGCTGGCGGAGTCGGCAGCGGCGCAGCCGTCCTGGCGTCAGGCGGCGGAGGCTGGCACGCGGGAGGACCTGGCGCGGTCGGTGGTCGCGGCGGCTCGCCACGACGGGACGGATGCCGCGAACGAGATCCGCCGTGCCCTGGGCTTGGACGACTACGACGAGACCGACGTCTCCTGACGGCGGCCACGCAGCCCGCGCTCGGCGCTGCGGGCGCGTCCCGCAGGCCGGGGCCGCTTCATATGACTGCGCCTGCGGGAGGCTCTCGGCCCCGGGCGAGCGAGGTACAAGGTGAGGTTTCTGCGGCGCCAACGGCTGACCCGGCCGGCTGAGCGGCTCCTGCGGGCCGCTGGCGTGGACCGGAAGTCGATTGAAGAAGTCACCGACGATGCGGTCTGCCGGCAGGTCGCCTTCCGGGTGGTCAGGCGCGAGGCGGGGGGATGGACGCGACGCTGGCGGTGGCGGAAGAGCTGCTCGCTGAGGAGGCGAATTACGACTTCGTCATGATGTTGCTGGAGGACGTCCAAAATCTTGTCTCGCACCGGCTGGAGATATTCCTGTCGCCGGCGGAGGTCGCCGCGCTGGGTCCGCGCTGCCGAGTTTGCTGGAGGACTCTGAAGGACTTCTGGGCGGCGGTGGCCGCCTGGTGTGCCGAGGCGCTTCCGCCTCTGCAGTCCAGCGAGCAGATCCTGGCGGTGCAGAACGAACAGCTCCAGGCTGCTGTGGACCGGCAACCGGACGCAGCTCGATGGTACCAAGGTCGGCCTCGCGGAGGCTGTGAGGTATGAGCAGGCTGTCGGGGTGTCCATCCCAGGGTTCAGTCATGTCGTCGCCGCGCTCAAGGCCGCTGGGCAATACTGAGAGGGTTCCCCGCGGCCAACCAACGAAGGCCAAACCACCGCTCGAGGGACTCCGTCGCCTGATCAGAACCAGTAGCCCTGGTGCTGAGCGGGGCTTCCCAGTGATCCACCGGTCCTTTGCGAACCCCGGAGGAGGTTCCACGAACCGGACGAGCCGAGGCTCACGCTTGGTCGACAGCGGGGCCCACAGCCCGTTGGGTTCAGAAACTCGGACGTCATGCCGCGACCCGGTAGTACTCGTGAACCAAACCCCGAGACGATCCCGACGCCGAACGCGGTCGGCGACCGCGACAACGGACGGTGTTGGTGTGGATTCGCTTTCGGTACCGCTCGGCGGACGAAGCTGAAGGCCTCGATGCGGTCGCTCATCGTTGTAGTGCCGCACATACTCGTTGAGGACCCGCTCAAGATGGCGCCGACTCCAGATCAGCATCCAGTCCAGGCACTCCTGCCGCACGGTTCGTACCCACCGCTCGGCGAACGCGTTGGCGTTCGGCGCCTGGATCGGCGTCGTGATGGTCCGGATGCCGTCGCAGGCAAACACGTCGTCGAACGCGCGGGTGACCTTGCTGTCGCGGTCACGGACGAGGAACCGAGGTGCGCTGGTCACCCATCCGCTACCTCGTTCTCGGTTCATCGAGAACTCTCTTGCACGCTGGACCACCCACAGCTCATTCGGATGGTCGGTGACGCCGACGAGTCGAACCTGCCGGGTGT
>WNGJ01002871.1_pt1 | contig 24102 bp, 22 predicted proteins | sample 5400611 | NCBI WGS metagenome assembly WNGJ01 (sample SAMN13153375, study PRJNA577476) | soil metagenome | isolation source: 40 cm soil or saprolite under Garry oak tree replicate 1 | place: USA:California | collected 2016-06-15
CTACTCACCGCTACGGCAGATCCGGAAAACCGTGCCAGTGCCCGGAATCTGAAGCAGGGGCCCATCGGCCGCGTTCTTGACCTTGGTGTCCGGCCCGCTCTGGCCGGCCGGCAGACCGTGCCCGGACTCGAGGACATAGACCTCGAAGTTGCCTCCGCTCGTTGCACGGAAGGGGATGCCGGTCGGGAAATTGAGCCCCGAGGCAAAGCCCGGGTCGTACAAGGCTGTTTCGGCCGGGCACAGTGGATTGGCGACGACCGCCGCGTTGACCGTCAGCGGAGCCATACACGCGAATGCGAGGACTAGCCGAATGCCGACAACACGATCGCCCCGTGCGAACGGAGATTCCCGTCGTCGGTTCAAACAAGAAGTGAACCGCCGCATGTTTCCTCCCTTGGGGGTTCGGATGCTCTAACAGGCTCCCTTTGTCAGACCCGCGCAGTATCCCCGCGCATGGTGGCAGGTCAATGGGGACTTCGACCCAATCCGTGGCTTGATCTGCGCTTCAAGGCAAGCGGAGGTGGCTCGGATCTCTGATGGGTCAGAGGATGTAGCGGCTCAGATCCTCGTCCTTGACCAGCGCCCCTAAGTGGTCGTCGACGTACTTCGCGTCGATGCGCACCGGGCTGTTGCCGTCCCGATTGCCGCTCTCGCCGGCGGCCTCGTAGGAGACGGTCTCGAGGAGCCGCTCCATCACGGTGTGCAACCGCCGCGCGCCGATGTTCTCGGTGCGCTCGTTGACGTCAAAGGCGATCTCGGCGATCCGCCGCACGCCGTCGGTCGCGAAATCGACCTCGACGCCCTCGGTCGCCATCAGCGCCCGGTACTGCGCCGTGAGCGATGCGTCGGGCTCGGTGAGAATGCGCACGAAGTCGCCCACCTTGAGCGAGTCGAGCTCGACCCGGATCGGCAGCCGCCCCTGCAGCTCCGGGATCAGGTCCGAGGGCTTCGACAGGCTGAAGGCGCCGGAGGCGATGAACAGCACGTGGTCGGTCTTCACTGGCCCGTACTTGGTGGCGACGGTGGAGCCCTCGACGAGCGGCAGGAGGTCGCGCTGCACGCCCTCGCGCGAGACGTCCGCGCCGATGGTTTCCTGACGGCGGGTCACCTTGTCGATCTCGTCGATGAACACGATGCCGTTCTGCTCGGCGTTGGCGAGCGCCTGGACCTTGAGCTCGTCCTCGTTGATGAGCTTGCCCGCCTCCTCGTCGGTGAGGAGCTTGAGCGCCTCGCGCACCTTGAGCTTGCGGGTGCGGGTGCGGTTGCCGCCGAGGTTCTGGAACATCGACTGCAGCTGCTGCTGCATCTCCTCCATGCCGGGCGGCGCCATGATCTCGACGCCCATCGGCAGGGCGCGCAGCTCGATCTCGATCTCCCGGTCGTCGAGCTCGTGCGCCTCGAGCATCCTGCGCAGCTTCTCGCGGGTCTCGCCGTTGCGCGGCTGCGCCGGCTCATCGGTGGAGAAGCCCATCACGCGTGGCTTGGGCAGGAGCGTGTCCAGCACCCGCTCCTCGGCGGCCTCCTGGGCGCGCTCGCGCACCTTGGCCATCTCCTGCTCGCGCGTGATCTTGACCGCGACGTCGGCGAGCTCCTTGACGATCGAATCGACGTCGCGCCCGACGTAGCCCACCTCGGTGAACTTGGTGGCCTCCACCTTGACGAACGGCGCATTCGCGAGTTTCGCCAGGCGCCGGGCGATCTCGGTCTTGCCGACCCCGGTCGGACCGATCATGAGGATATTCTTGGGCGTGATCTCCTGCCGCAGCGGCTCGCCGACCTGCATGCGGCGCCAGCGGTTGCGCAGCGCGATGGCCACGGCGCGCTTGGCGGCTGCCTGGCCCACGATGTGCTTGTCGAGCTCCTGGACGATCTGGCGGGGCGTCAGGGACGGCATGATGCTTGGACCGGCCGCGCTCACGTGTGCTTCAACTCCTCGATGACCACGTTGCGATTGGTGTAGATGCAGATGTCGGCGGCGATGTTGAGCGAGCGCTCGACGATGCTGCGCGCATCGAGCGTGGAATTCTCCACGAGCGCGCGGGCGGCGGCCAGCGCGAACTGTCCGCCGGAGCCGATCGCCGCCACGTCGTACTCGGGCTCGATCACGTCCCCGTTGCCGGAGATCACGAACAGCTTCTCCGGATCGCCCACCAGCAGCAGCGCCTCGAGGCGCCGGAGGTAGCGGTCCGAGCGCCAGTCCTTGGCGAGCTCGATCGCAGCGCGCGTCAGGTTGCCGTATTTCTCGAGCTTGCCCTCGAAGCGCTCGAACAGCGTGAAGGCATCCGCGGTGCCGCCGGCGAAGCCGGCGATCACCTTGTCGTCCGCGAGCCGGCGCACCTTGCGCGCGTTGCCCTTCATGACCGTGTTGCCGAGGGTCACCTGACCGTCGCCGCCGAGCGCTATGACGCCGCTGCGCCGTACGCCGAGGATCGTGGTGCCGTGGGGATTGAAGAGTGAATTCTCGCTCATGGGCCTTACCAGTCATGGCGCGCCGCGGCGCAGCCCGTGCATCGCCCAAGCTTCAGCCCTTGCGGCGCGCGCGCGGGTGGGTAGCGTCGTAGATGCGGGCGAGGTGCTGGAAGTCAAGGTGGGTGTAGATCTGGGTGCTCGAGATAGCGGCGTGACCCAAGAGCTCCTGGACGCCGCGCAGCTCCCCGCTCGACTCGAGCAGGTGCGAGGCGAAGGAGTGCCGGAACAGGTGCGGGTGCACGTGCATGCCGAGCCCCTGGCGCCGCGCCCAGTGGGCGACGCGCGCCTGCACGGCGCGCGCTCCCAGCCGCTCGCCCGAGCGGCCGACGAAGAGCGCCGTCTCGCCCTGGCGCGCGAGCCGCGCCCGCTCGGGCAGCCACGCCTTGAGCGCCCGGGCCGCGGCCCGCCCGACCGGCACGATGCGCGCCTTGCTGCCCTTGCCGAGCACCTGCACGGTGCGGTCGCGGAGATCGAGGCTCGCGATGTCGAGCCCCACGAGCTCGGCGAGCCGCAGCCCCGAGGAATACAGGAGCTCCATGATCGCGCGGTCGCGGGCCGTGAGGGCGTCCCCGGGCGGGATCTCGAGGAGGCGCGCCATCTGATCGGGATCGAGCGTCTGAGGCAAGCGTCGCGCGGCCTTCGGAGCGCGCACGTCGTGGGCGGGATTGGCCCGGATGCGCGCGCCCGTGCCGCGCCGGGCGGACGCGGGGGCCGCCCCGCGCGTGGCGCCGTCCCGGCCCTCGCGCAGCAGGAATTCATAGAAGCTGCGCACCGCGGAAAGCCGCCGCTGGATGCTGCGTGGCGCGAGGCCCGAGGCGTGCGATTGCGCGGCAAAGAGCCGCACGTGCTGGGTGTCGAGCCTGTCCCAGTCGGCGACGCCGGAACGGTCGCAGAACCTGACCAGCGCGGTGAGATCCCGGGAGTAGCTGCGATCGGTGTGCGCAGACAGTCGGCGCTCGCTCGTCATGTAGCGGCGGAAGCGGGCCACCCACTCGAGCGCCGCGGGAGTCATGGCCCGTACGGTCCGAGTACCTTCAGGGCGAGCTGCCGCTCAATGCTTCGGCGATCAGCTCCGCGAGGCGCGCCAGGAACTCGGTGCTCATCGCCGGGTGAAAGCGCTCGCGGTCGGCACTGCCGAGCGCCAGCAGTCCCATCGAGCCCTTCATCCCGAGCGGCACCAGCGCCACCGACCCCATCTCGGGCCCTTCGGGCCCGAACAGGAACTCGCGCTGCGAGTCGCGCGCCTGCCCGCAGCGCGGCTTTCCGGTCGCGAAGAGCGACTCGAAGGACTTGAGGTTCGGATCGCTGGCCGGCACGGTGCGCACGAAGCGCGGCGTGGCAGGCGCCTGCGATGGCTCACCGATCAGAACCAGCACCGCCTGGAAGGCCTCGAAGTCCTCGCGCAGGCCCGCCTCGATCCTCGAGAGGGCCTCATCGCGCGGCATGGCGCGCAGCAGCCGGCGGGTGAAGCGGTGCAGACGCTCGGAGAGGGCATCGTTCGCGCGCGCGACGCGCAGCAGCTCGGCGAGCTTGCCCTCGAGGGCGGAGAGCTTTTCGCGCAGCACCTCGATCTGGCGCTCGACGAGCGAGATGGTCGAGCCGCCGCGCACGTGCGGCAGCCGCAGCCGCGCCAGCACCGCCTGATGGCGCTCGAAGAAATCGGGATTACGCTGCAGATAGCTCGCGATCGACTGTTCTTCGTCATCCGCCGCGGCGAGCCCGCGAGCTTCTCGTGTCGTCATGGCGTTCTAGACCTCGACGTGACCTGCAAAGGAAATTTCTGCGGGACCGCTCAACCACACGTGCTCCCCCGGACCCGCCCAGTTTACGCGTAACTCGCCGCCGCGCACCCTCACGAGGACTTCCCCGTCGAGCAGCCGGCGGCGCCGCCCGACCGCCACCGCCGCGCAGGCGCCGGTGCCGCAGGAGAGAGTCTCGCCGACGCCGCGCTCGTACACCCGCAGCCGCACCTCGGCGGGCGAGACGATCTCGAGAAAGCCGGCGTTGACGCGCTTCGCAAAGCGCGGATGGCGCTCGATCGCCGGCCCGAGCGTCGCCACCGGCGCCGTCTCGACGTCCGGCACGGTGAGCACGGCGTGCGGATTGCCGATCGAGACCGCGGCGATCGCGAGACTCCGACCGGCGACCTCGAGCGGATAGCTGTCCGCCTCGCGCGGCGCATCGAAGGGGAGCGACCGCGGATCGAAGTCGGGCACCCCCATGTCGACCGACACGTCAAGGCCGCCGTCGATGCGCGCCTGCACGACGCCCGAGGGGCTATCGAGGGTGAGCGAGCCGCCGGGAGCGAGCCCGCGCTGCTTAAGGAGCGCCGCCACGCAGCGCGCGCCGTTGCCGCACTGCTCGACCTCGTCGCCGTCACGGTTGAAGATCCGGTAGAAGACGGCGGTGCCCTCGCGCCGCGGGCGCTCCAGCACCAGCGCCTGGTCGAAGCCGATGCCGGTGCGGCGCTCCGCGAGCCGGCGCAGCAGCCCCGGAGCGAGCAGGGACTCATCGGCGGGCGCATCGAAGACGACGAAATCGTTGCCGACCCCGTGCATCTTCGTGAAATCGATGCGCATTGCGGGCAAAGCATAGCCGAAACGCCGGGCGAGTGGACGCCTCGGGGCGAGCGCCCTTGCCGATGCGAACCGGTGCGCCCGGTCGAATGGCTTGCAGTGGTGCGCGCGAATGGCGCCGGCTGCCGGGTCAACCCACGCAGGGCGCCTTCACCACAAACTGGATACCGGTTCGACGATTATTTTCGGCGCCGGGCCCGGCACGCCATCCCCGCTGCGATTCGACCAACTCAGACAGCTCAGATATCGCTGAGCCGCGGGATCAACCGATACGGTGATCGTTCCGCCCGCACCACCTCCGCCGGGTCGACCGTCAGAGCCGGGGCGTCCATCCTGACCATCCGTGCCCCTCGGAAATCCGTCTCCGCCGCGCCCACCGCGACCGCCTCTGCCGCCGGAACCGCCCCGCCCGCCCTGGCCACCGTTGGCCAACACGCGTAGCGATCCCCCGTGAGGATCCACGAGAAAGAAAGACTGCCGAACGCCACTCAGTACCTTTACCTGAAGCAAATCCGGTTCAGCACGCGCGAGCCGCATCCAGATGCGGACATTCGCTGCAGGCCATCCATCCTGGCCGTTGGAACCGTCTCCGCCATCGCCCCCGTTTGATCCTGCACCACCCGGCCCGCGAGTACCCGGCAAACCGGTGGCGGGATCGACCGGGGCTGGGAGGGCGTCCATCCCAGACATGCCATCGAAGCCGGCCATGCCATCCATACCATTGGCTCCATCAGCCGCGGAAAAGGCAACCTGATACGCAATGTCGTAGCGCACCGGGATATCGAGCTCTGCCACAACGCCCGGATGACCGACGAGTGTGATCCGAAGATGTCCTGTTCTGCCTTCGCTCAACAGCGGATCCGCAGACAGGGAAACTCTGCCCCTCTTGCTGACGTTGACGACGCTCGCGTCGATCACGTAGCTGTCAAACAGAACCTTGCCCCCACCCGCGCCGGCAGTGACGAACTTCTGGCCGTCTGGATTCGTGGCGACGATCACCAGCTGAGCCGATTGCCCGGGTCCCAGCGCGCTCACTGCCCTGTGGTCGCGCCGAGTGACCAGTGCGACGGATACGGCAGATACGGGGACGCCGTCCAACCTGGTGCGCAATCCCAGTCGCACGGCAAGATCCGTGCAACCCGAGACGGCGACTGACACCGCCACGAGGACGACCGCGCTCCTCAAGCGCTCCGGAGAGAGGTTGTGCATGACCGCCTTCCCTGGTGATCGCCATGGTACGAGGGAAAGCGGCAAGCGCCCGCAAAGAATTCCAAAGAAACGTGCGCGGGAATCAAGGCCCGCGCTCTTTTGCAATGACCGGCGGCGTTGGCCCTAGCGCAGCGCCGCGCGCATCTTGAAGATGCAGCGGTCCATCACCGTGAAGATCCCGGCCTCGACCGCGCGCTCGGCGGCGGCCTGGTCGATGACGCCCTCCTGCAGCCACAGCGCCGGGAGCTCGAGGCGTATGCAGTCCGAGACGATCCCCGCGACGCGCACGGGACGGCGGAAGACATCGACGATGTCCACGCGCTCGTCGCCGCCCAATACTTCGGGCAGTTGATCGAGCGAGGGCACCGCGGGCTCGCCCAGGATGCTCTCCGCGGCCGGCGTCACCGGGATGATCCGGTAGCCGAAGCGCTGCATGGCCCGGGGAGCACGAGGTACGCGTCGAGCCGCACGGGCGGACGCTGCGCGTGGCTCGGGGACAGGCGGTGCTCGAAGCCGCTCTCGGCGCCGGCCTCAATCTCCCGCACAGCTGCAAGTCCGGCCACTGCGGCTCGTGTCGCGCCCGGCTGCTGGCCGGCGAGATCGGCTACCCCAACGGGCTGCCGCTCGGCATCACCGCGGAGCAGGCGCAGGGCGGGGAGATTCTGCTTTGCCAGGCGCGTGCGCACTCGGACCTCAGGGTCGAGGCGCGGCTCATCGCCGGCATCGAGGACGTCGAGATCAAGACGCTCCCCTGCCGGATCGCGCGCCTGACCCCGCTCGCGCCCGACGTGATGCAGGTGCTGCTGCGGCTGCCGGCGGTCGAGCGGCTGCGCTTCCATCCGGGCCAGTACCTCGACGTGCTGCTCGATGGGACCCGCCGGCGCAGCTTCTCGATCGCAAGCCCCCCGCACGACAGCGACCTCCTCGAGCTGCACGTGCGGCGCGTCAGCGGCGGAGGATTCACCGAGCGGCTGTTCGGGCACGAGGCCGCGGGCGGTTCCGCGCGCGCGCCCAGCCTCGGCGCCGCGGCAGCCTCGGGTCCCCTCGGCGCGGGCGCGCTGCTCCGGATCGAGGGACCGGTCGGACAATTCACGTATCGCGACGGTGCGGGACGCGCGCTCATGGTGGCCGGCGGCACGGGCTTCGCGCCGCTGAAGTCGATGCTCCGGCACGTGCTGGAGACGGGCATCCGGCGCGACATCCACTTCTACTGGGGCGCGCGCCACGTGCGCGACCTGTACGAGGAGCCTCTGGTGCTCGAGTGGGTGCGCCGCCATACGCAGCTCACCTTCACCGCGGTGTTGTCGGAAGCGACGGCGCTCGAGGCCGCGCATCATCGCGTCGGCTGGGTGCACGAGGCGGTGCTCGCGGACTACCCGGACCTCGAGCGCTTCGAGGTGTACGCCGCCGGGCCGCCGGCGATGATCGAGGCGATGCGCGCCAGCTTTCCGCGCCACGGACTACCGCCGGAGCGGCTGTATTTCGACTCATTCGACTACGCGCCGGATGCCGCGCAACGCGCAGCCGCCGGACGCTAGCGCGCGAACCGCCGCGCAGCGGCTTGAAGCCGCGGGCTCCCTGCGGGAAAGCGGCAGGCTGCTGATCCCGGCGGCAGCCTGCTATCCTTCGCCGACATGAGGGGGCAGGAGCCGTGATCCACGCGGCCATCACCGGCTGGGGCAAGTGCCTGCCGCCGGCGGTGCTCACGAACCACGATCTCGCCGGCATTCTCGACACCAGCGACGAGTGGATCGTCAGCCGCACCGGAATCCGCGAGCGGCGCATCTCGCACGTCGGGCTCGAGGAGCTCGGCTATGTGGCGGCCGCGCGTGCGCTGGCCGCGGCCGGCCTTCCCGGCAACCGCGTCGAGCTCATCGTGTTCGGCACCTGCAGCCACGACGACCAGGTGCCCAACATGGCGTCGGGCATCCAGGTGCGCATCGGCGCGCAGCCCGCGGCGGCGTTCGACATCAACACCGCGTGCACCAGCTTCCTCTACGGGCTGTCCGCCGCCACCGCGCTGATCCGCACGAGGGTGGTGCGGAACGCACTCGTCATCGGCGCCGAGCTGATCTCGCCGTTCATGGACTGGAGCGATCGCGATGTCGCAGTGCTGTTCGGCGATGGAGCGGCGGCGGTGGTGCTCGAGGCCAGCGAGCGCGAGGAAGGCCTGGTGGCGGAGAAGCTCGGCTGCTACGGCGAAGCGCGCGAGACGCTGCGCGTCGAGGGCATGGGCGGTCGTTATGCCAATCGCGGCGTGCTCTACGGCATCACCCGCTGGCAGTTCGAGGGCCAGGAAATCTTCAAGCGCGCCGTCCAGGGCATGAGCGGCGCGTGCGAGGAGACGCTGGCGCGGAAGAACTTCGGTCCCGAGGACGTCGATCTGCTGGTGCCGCACCAGGCGAACCTGCGCATCATCGAAGCGCTCGCGAAGCGCGCACGGGTGCCGATGGAGCGGGTGTACGTCAACATCCAGCGCTACGGCAACATGTCGGCGGCCACCGTGCCGGTGGCGCTCTGCGAGGCGCTCGAGGAGCGCCGTGTGCGCCCGGGGGCGTTGCTCCTGATGCCCGGGTTCGGCGGCGGCTTGAGTTTCTGCGCGCACCTGGTGCGCTGGGGCAGCCGCACGACGCCGCTCAACCCGAGCGCGGTCGAGCTGCCGCCGAACACCCGCCCGGCGCTCGAGATCCTGCGCGAGTGCCTCGAGCGCAAGCGCCGGCCGTCGGCGGCCCCGGCGGCCACGCCCTTCGTCTAGATCACCAAGGCTGAGCCCTGCGGACCTGTCGCGCCCCCGGGTCGGCGCCGGATCCCGCCGGCAGCTCAGCGCTTGGCGGCCCGGGCCGCCTTCTTCCTGCGCTTGGCCGGATCCTTCGGGCGTAACTTGCCGAAGGCGCCCCGGTAGATCTTGCCGCGGCGGGTTCTGCGATCGCCTTTGCCCATGAAGTGACTCTCCCTCGAACCAATGAAAAGGGCCGGTCGCGGTGCCCTCGAGGCACGCACGACCGGCCCTTGGCGGAAGTTAAGCTTACCAGCGCTTCGGTCCGCCGCCGCCGCGGTTGCCCGCGCTGCGCTCCTGGGCCTCATTCACCCGCAGCGCCCGCCCGCCCAGCTCCTTGCCGTTGATATTCTGGATCGCGCGCGAGGCGTCGGCGCGCGACATCTCGACGAACCCGAAACCGCGCGGCCGGCCGGTGTCGCGATCGGTGATGATGCTCACCGACTCGACGGTGCCGTGCTGTGCGAACAGCTCGCGCACCTCGGCGTCAGTGGCGGAAAACGGCAGGTTGCCCACATAGATCTTCGTCATGCAATCGAACTCCTGAAACAAACATTACTAGCAGGAGTGCTGACCGAAGATCGGTTGAGTCGTCGGGGCACGCACTGCCACCTGGTCGAGAACGATTCGGCTTTTCAGACTCGGAAGCCAACTCGCAAGCGAGGCGGGTGGCAAGCGGCAGGAAAGGGAAAGGTCACGAACCGGCGGGGACGATACCGCAGGGGGCGGCTCCGGCACAAGCGCGGGGCGCGCATTTGACACAATAGCGCTCCCGGGAGCCGTCCCGGCCGGCTCCGGGAGCTCCCTGGAAGGATCAGCGGCCGGATCGCCCCGCCAGCTCCTCGAGCGCCCGCAGCTGCAGCAGCGTCGAGTCCGAGGCCGGCAGCAGCTGGTTGGCCTGCTGGATGAAGGCCGGCACCTCGGCCGCGGGCATCGGCGCACTGATGAGGTACCCTTGCGCGAAGTCGCAGCCGAGCCGGCGCAGCAGATTCCAGGCGGCCGGGTCCTCCACTCCCTCGGCGACCACCTTGAGTCCCATGCGGTGACCGAGCTCGATGGTGGATGTGACGATGGTGACCGAGCCGCTCGCCGCTTCCGAGATGAAGGAGCGATCGATCTTGAGCTCGTCCACCGGCAGCGTGGAGAGCTGCGACAGCGAGGAGTGCCCGGTGCCGAAGTCGTCGATCGAGAAGCGCACTCCGGCGATGCGCAGCAGCTGCATGTTGCGCACCGCGAGCTGCGCATCCCGCATCACCGCGCTCTCGGTGATCTCGAGCAGGAGCGACGACGACTCGACCCGATGCTGGCGCAGCAGCGCGAGGATCGCATCGCTCAGGTCCGAGTCGAGAATGTCGGGCGCCGACAGGTTCACCGCCAGGTCGAGCTCGAGACCCATGCGGCGCCACTCGCCCATCTGCCGGATCGCCGCGGCCAGCACCCAGTTGGTGAGGCGCCGCGAGCCGCCGGTACTCTCCGCGAGCGGCACGAATTCCCCCGGCGACACCGGCCCGAGCTCGGGATGCGTCCAGCGCACCAGAGCCTCCAGGCTCTTCACCCAGCGGGTCGCCATGGTGACCTTGGGCTGATAGACGAGCGTCAGGCGGTCCTGCTCGATCGCGCCGCCGAGATCGGTGATCAGCGTCAGCCGGCGGCGGTGTTCCGCGTCCTGCCCGGGGCGGTACATGACCACCCGCGCGCGCGCTTCGTCCGCATCCTCGAGGGCGACCTGGACGCGCTGCAACAGCTCGTCGGCGCTCGCGCCGTGAGCGGGAAACAGGCACACCCCGCACGCCAGGCGCAGATCGAGGCTCACCCCGGCGAGATGAAAGCCGCTGCGGACGACCGCGAGGAGCTGCTCGGCGTAGAGCAGCGCGCGCTCCGCGGAGCAGCCGGGCGCGAGCACCAGGAACTGAGTTTCGCCGAGTCGCGCCACGGTGTCGTGGGCGGCGGTGTTGTGCTTGAGCCGGCGGGCGGCCTCGCGCAGCACCTCATCGCCGACCTGGTGTCCGAGGGAGGCGTTGATGGCGCGGAGGTTGCGCAGCTCGATCAGCACCAGCGCCGCTCCCGCCTCCCGAGCGCTGCCGCCGAGGAGACTCTCGAGGGAGCGCTTGAGGAGCGATCGGTTGGGTAGCTGCGTCAGCGGGTCGTGGTGCGCGCGGTAGATGATGTCGGCCTCGCGCGCCGCGATGTTGCTCTGCATGGCGTTGAAGGTCGCGGCGAGGCTCTCGAATTCCTCACCGCCCGAAACGCTCACCACGGTCTCGTACTGCCCCTTCTCGATGCGGCGCGCCGCCTGCACCAGCTCGCCGATCGGACGGGTGGCGCTACGCCCGAGCACCGCGCCGATCAGCGCGGCCAGGATGAGCGCGATGCCGTCGATCAGCAGCATCGAGTCGCGCAGGTCGCGATAGGGGGCCAGCACCTCCTGCAGCGGCTTCAGCAGGATGACATCGACCGCAGCGCCGCGGCTGTCGAGCGGCCGGGCGTAGCTCAGGTACTCGGTCTCGCCGACGCGCGCGATGCGAGAGGAGCCCCCCGGCTGCGCCGGATCGGCGCCCGCCGCCGGCAGCGAGAGCGCCGCGTTGAAAGCCGCGCGGCGCTCGGTGGGAGGCAGCGTCGAGGCGACGAGCAGCGCGCCGCCGTCCCCATGCGTGAGGATCGCCACCTGCGCGCCGACGAGATCGCGCACTCGCTGCGCGAGCGAGTCGTCGGCCACGAAGCCCATCGCGACCCAGGCGATGATCTCGGGGGTGCGCACCGGCGCGAGGAAGAACTGGTACGAACTCGTACCCAACACCCGGAACAGGGGTCGGTCGCGCTCGCTGGGAACATCCTCGAGCAGACTCGCGAGCGCTCCGGCGTCACCGGCGGCCGAGGGCGCCGTGGAGGCGAGCACCCGGCCGTGCGTGTCGAGGAGCAGCACCACGTCCGCGCCGATGCGCTGGGCATTGTTTCGGGCGGCCGAGAGAATGGTGGGCGCATCGCCGCTCGCGACCGCCTCGCGGAAGCCGAAGTCGGCCGCCAGCACGGCGACGCCGTTGGCCAGCTGGCCGGCGCGAAAGCCGATCAGGTGCTCGGCGAACGCGCCGCCGGAGCGCAGCTGCTCGGCGGCGCGCGCCTCGACCGTGTGGCGGGTGCTGACCAGCACTGCGGCCAGCGTCACAGTTTGGGTGACCACACCTAAGCCGATGATCAGCACGAGAAGCCGTTTGCGGAAACTGCCCATTAAAAGCGCTCGAATATGTCCTGCATCCTAAGAGCTAGGCGGTGCTGACCGCGAGGATTCGAGTGCGGGAATGAGACCTCCGGCACGAGTGCACCGCGGCGTCTCCGGCGCCCGCCAGTGGGCAGCCGCCCTGTTGCTGGCGGCGCTCACCCGTGTGGGGCCCGCCCCGGCGGCCACCCTCGTCATCAGCGTCCAGTCCCCCGACGGTCACGCGCTCGCCGGCGCCGTGGTCACCGCGCGTCCGCTGGATGCCCCGGGGAAGCGGCCGGCGCCGGTGCACGCCGTCATGGATCAGGTGGACCGCGCCTTCGCCCCGGATCTGCTCGTGATCCCGGTCGGCTCGACGGTGGAGTTTCCCAACAGCGATTCGGTGAGCCACCAGATCTACTCGTTCTCTCAGCCCAAGCGCTTCAAGCTGCCGCTCTACCACGGCAAGCCTTACCCGCCGGTGCCGTTCGATCAGGCCGGAGTGGTCACCCTCGGCTGCAACATCCACGACGACATGCTCGCGTATCTGGTGGTCACGGATGCGCCCTGGTTCGGCCGCACCGACAAGAGCGGCGCTTGGGTTGCCGACGTGCCGCGCGGCCGCTACCGTGTGAGCATCTGGCACCCGCGCATGCGCGAGACGGAAGCGGATCTCGAGCGCGAGCTCACGGTCGGGGACGCCGACCGCGCGCAGCTGACCGTGCACCTCGGCAAGTCGCTGCTGCCGGCGCCGATCACCGACCGTCCGCATTCGTGGGACTACTGAGGCGCACGATGCCAAAGCTGCTGCACCGGCAAGCTCTGCCGCCCACCCTGTGCCGCAGCGCGGCGCTGATCACGTTGCTGGCCCTGTGCGTGACCAGCCGGGCCGCCGACTGGGAGTTGAGCCTCGACACGCGGCTGGTGAGCTCGGATGCCGGACGCTCCTTCATGGACGGAGGCCTCGGCACCACCCGCTTCGACCGCCGGACTTCCGGAATTCAGCTCGGGCGGGCGCGCTTCGCACTCACGACCTCGCTCGGTGAGCTGTGGAGCGCGCACTTCGACGCCTCCGCCTGGGACGACAAGGACCGCAGCCCCGTGGGCGTGACGGAGGCGTACCTGCAGTTCCGTCCCTACCCGCGCGCGGGCTATCGATTTCGCCTCAAGGCTGGCGCGTTCTATCCGCCGATCTCGCTCGAGAACCGCGCCGCCGGCTGGGAGTCGCCCTACAGCCTGTCCTACTCCGCCATCAACACCTGGCTCGGAGTCGAAGTCCGCACCATCGGTCTCGAGGCGCAGCTCGACTGGCTCGGCACGCGCACCGGGCACGACTTCGACCTCGGCCTGACCGGCGGCGCATTCGCCTGGAACGAGGGCGCGGGCGTGGTGCTCGCCGATAACGGCTTCATGCTGCACGACCGCCAGACGCCGGTGTTCGGACGGGTGGGACCAGCGGGCACCGGCGTATTGCCGTTCCAGCAATTCGACGGACGTGCCGGTGTGTACGCGGGCGTGGAAGGGCGCTGGCTCGATCGTGTGGTGCTGCGCGTGCTGCGCTATGACAACCGCGCCGACCCGACCAAGATCGACAGCGTCTCCGGTGCCATCGCCTGGAACACGCGCTTCAACAGCGCCGGGCTGCGCATCGAGAGCGGCAGCGGCTGGACCGCGATCCTGCAATGGCTCGATGGCGAGACCATCATCGCCCCGCCGGGGATGCAACTCGAGTGGCCGTTCCGGGCGCAGTTCGCGCTGCTGTCCAGGCGCTTCGGCCGCCAGACGCTGAGCGCGCGCTACGACCGGTTTGAAGTCGACAGCAACATCCCCGATGGCGATGGCTCGCAGATCGGGCACGCCTTCACCGCAGCCTGGATGTTCGATGCCGATGCGCACTGGCGCCTGGCGCTCGAGTGGCTGCGGGTGCGAAGCTCCTCATACAACCGTGCCGAACTCGGCGGTCCACCGCTCGCGACCGAGACGCAGCTGCAGCTCGCGGTGCGCTACGCGTTCGGTTCCGCAGTTCGCTGAAGAGCTCTGCCGGCCTCGCCCTTAACGGGGTCCCCGGGAAATCGAGCGTCTTGATGCCCGGCGATCACTCGCCGCTCGCGAGATGCTCGATTTCCCGGGGTGCTCTAGCGGTAGCGCGCCAGCACCTTCTCCAGCGCCGGCGCGCCGGGGGAGAGCACCTCGAAGGCCAAGCTGTTTAGCGGCGCATCGGGGGTCGCGTTGAGCTCGTGGAACTCGTGCTGCGAGCGCTCGTCCACGAACAGGAGCCCCGTCAGGTACTCGCCCGCCTTCATGCGCTCCTGGATCACCGCGGCCGCAGTGACGCGGTTGGTGGGATCGTAGGCGGCGTCGAGCTTGCGCAGCACGATGCGGCTGCCGTCGTGCATGACGACCGGCAGCGTCTCGCCTTCCTTGTAGCTGGCTGTGATCTCGCGCTCGAGCGGCACGAAATCAGCGTGCACGGCGGGCTCGTAGTGCTCGCGCGTGTAGGCGTAGCTCTTGGTCGAGCCCTCGTGATCGTTGAAGGTCACGCAGGGGGAGAGCACGTCGATGAGCGCGAAGCCCTGATGCTTCAGGCCCGCCTGGATGAGCGGCACGAGCTGGCCCCTGTCGCCCGAGAAGCTGCGCGCCACGAAAGAGGCGCCGAGCGTCATGGCGAGCAGCACGGGGTCGATCGGCGGCTGGAAGTTCGTCTCGCCCTTCTTCGCCCTGGTGCCGACATCGGCGGAGGCGGAGAACTGTCCCTTGGTGAGCCCATAGACGCCGTTGTTCTCGATGATGTAGAGCATGTTGAGGTTGCGGCGGATCGCGTGGCAGAACTGCCCGAGGCCGATCGAGAGCGTGTCGCCGTCGCCGGAGACGCCGATGTAGGTGAGGCTCCGGTTGGCGGCGTTCGCGCCCATGGCGATGGACGGCATGCGACCGTGCACGGAATTGAAGCCGTGTCCGCCGCTCACGAAGTAGGCGGTGGTCTTGGAGGAGCAGCCGATCCCGGAGAGCTTCACCACGTTCTGCGGCTCGAGGGCGAGCGCCCAGCTCGCTTCCACGATCGCGGCGGTGATCGAGTCGTGCCCGCAGCCCGCGCACAGCGTCGAGAGCGCGCCCTCGTAATCGCGCCGCGTGAGCCCGAGGGAGTTCTTCGGGAGCGACGGATGCGCGACCTTGGGCTTGGCGATGAAAGTCATGTTGGTCTCCGCTCTAGCCGCTGCGCCCGCCTTTGGTGCCCTGCGCGGTGGCGAGCTGGCGGGGCTCGAGCTCCGCCAGCACGCCCTCGACGATGAACGAGGAGGAGATCGGCAGCCCGCTGTAGTGCAGGAGCGACCGCAGCTTCGATTTCTCGACAGCGGTCTCGAGGCTGAGGAGTGAGCGCAGCTGCGCGTCGCGGTTCTGCTCGACGACGAACAGCAGCTCGTGAGCCGCCAGGAAGCGCTCGACGTCCTCGCTGAAGGGGAACGAGCGCACCCGCATGTAGTCGACCCCGATGCCGCGGCGCTTCAAGACGTCGATCGCCTCGCGGATCGCGCCGTCGCAGCTGCCGACCGACACGATGCCGGTTGCTGCGCCGGCCGTGGCGTCGATGACGGCGCGCGGCACCAGCCGTTTCGCCGTCGCCCATTTCCGCAGCAGCCGGTCGAGCACCACCTGGTACTCGGCCGAGTCCTCGGTGTAGGCGCCGTACTGCGTGTGCCCCGAGCCACGCGTGAAGTACGCGGCCTTGGGATGCACGCCGGGGAGCGTGCGATAGGGGATGCCGTCATCGTCCAGGTCGAGAAAGCGGTAGAACTTCTTGAGCTCGAGGACCTCTGCCTTGCCGAGTACCTTGCCGCGGTCGGGACGGTAGGCGTCGTCCCACTTCAAGTCGCGGCACATCCAGTCGTTCATGCCGATGTCGAGATCCGACAGCACCATCACCGGGGTCTGCAGCCGCTCGGCGAGATCGAAGGCCTGCACGGCCATGTAGAAGCATTCTTCGGCATTTGCCGGGTACAGGCACACGTGGCGAGTATCGCCGTGGGATGCGTAGGCGCACTCCATCAGATCGCCCTGCTGGGTGCGGGTCGGCATGCCGGTCGAGGGGCCCACGCGCTGAATGTCGAAGATGACGGCCGGCACCTCGGCGTAGTAGGCAAGCCCCAGGAACTCGTTCATGAGCGAGATGCCGGGGCCCGAGGTCGCGGTGAAGGCGCGCGCGCCGTTCCACATCGCGCCGATCACCATGCCGATCGCCGCCAGCTCGTCCTCGGCCTGGATGAAGGCGAAATTCTTCCGGCCGCTCGCCGGGTCGACGCGCATGCGGTCGGAGAACATCTTGAACGCGTCCATGAGCGAGGTGGACGGGGTGATCGGATACCACGCCGCGACCGTCGCGCCGGCGAACACACAACCGAGCGCCGCCGCGGTGTTGCCGTCGATCATGATGTGGCCGGCGGTGTTCGCCATCTTCTCGACGCGCAGCGGCAGCGGACAGGCGAAAGCCCCGCGCGCGTAGTCGTAGCCGAGCTGGATGGCCTTCATGTTGCTCTCGACCAGCTGCGGCTTCTTGGCGTAGGTCTCGGCGAGGAGCTCGCGGATGCGCTCGAGATCGAGATCGAGGAGCGCCGCCAGCACCCCGACGTAGCAGATGTTCTTCATCAGGATCCGCGTGCGCACGCCGTTGAAGCTCTCGTTGCAGAGCTGCGCGAGCGGCACGCCGAGCGCCGTGATGTCCTCGCGCTTCAAGAGCGCGGGGCGCGGCCAGGTCGAGTCGTACACGAGATACCCGCCCGCGGCCACCTCCCTCACGTCGCGCGCGTAGGTCTCGGCATTCATGGCGACCATGATGTCGACTTGGCCGGAGCGAGCGACGTAGCCGTCGCGGGTGATGCGGATCTCGTACCAGGTGGGCAGGCCCTGGATATTGGAGGGGAAGTAGTTCTTGCCCATCACCGGGATGCCGCTCCTGAAGATCGACTTCATGAGCAGCGTGTTGGCGCTCGCCGAGCCGGTGCCGTTCACCGTGGCGATCTTGATGGTGAAGTCGTTGACGCGCGTGGCGGTCGATTGAGGCATGGGCTTCTTGAGTGTCAGGCGATCTTCGGTTTGCGCGCCTCGAGCGCGCGGGCTTCGTCCTCGGCGTGCGGCCAGTGGAGCTGCGACTTCTGCATGTCCCAGGCCGCCGTCGGGCAGCGCTCGGCGCACAGTCCGCAGTGCACGCACAGATCCTCGTCCTTCACCATCACCCGAGCGGTCTGCGGGAGCGCGGCGGACACGTACAGCGGCTGCGCCAGGTTCCTCGCCGGGGCCTTGAGGCGCGCGCGCAGCTCCGCCTCGGGGCCGTTGGCGGTGATGGTGAGACAATCGACCGGACAGATGTCGAGACACGCGTCACACTCGATGCAGAGCTTCGCGATGAAGACGGTCTGAACGTCGCAGTTGAGGCAGCGCTGCACCTCCTGCTCCACCTGCTCCGCCGTGAAGCCGAGCTCGACCTCGATGTTGAGCTTCTTGAAGCGCTCCTTGAGCGAGACGTGCGGCATCAGCCGCCGCTCGACGGGGGAGTAGTCGTTGGCGTAGCTCCACTCGTGCATGCCCATCTTGCGGCTGTGCAGATTCATGCCGGGGGGCAGCCGCTCGCTCACCGGCTGGCGCTCGCAGTGGCGGTGGATCGAGATCGCGGCCTGGTGGCCGTGCTCGACCGCCCAGATGATGTTCTTAGGTCCAAAGGCGGCATCGCCGCCGAAGTAGACGCCGGGGCGCGTCGACTGGAAAGTGGGCGGATCGATGACCGGCACGTCCCATTTGTCGAACTCGATGCCGAGATCGCGCTCGATCCACGGGAAGGCGTTCTCCTGGCCGATCGCGAGGATCACGTCGTCCGCGGGCAGAAACTCCTCTCCGACGACGCGCTCGGCGGTGATGCGCCCGCTGGCGTCGAGCTCGTATTCCATCCGCTCGAAGCGCATCCCGGTGAGGCGGCCGTTCTCGACGACGAACTCGCTCGGTAAGCGGTTGACGACGATCTCGACGCTCTCCTCCTCGGCGTCCTCGAGCTCCCAGTCGGAGGCCTTGAAGAAGCCGCGGGGCTTGCGCGCCATGACTTTGACGCTCTCGGCCCCGAGTCTGAGGCTCGTGCGGCAGCAGTCCATGGCGGTGTTGCCGACGCCGATGATCAGCACGCGCTTGCCGACCGAGTCGACGTGGCCGAAGGCCACCGACTCGAGCCAGGCGATGCCGATGTGGATGTTGGCGGCGGCCGCATCGCGGCCGGGAAGGTCGAGATTCTTGCCGTGCGGGGCGCCGGACCCGACGAAGACCGCGTCGAAGCCCTGCGCGAGGAGCGCGCGCAGGCTCGTCACCGGGGAATTGAGCCTCAAGTCCACCCCCAGCCCCGTGATCATCCCGATCTCCTCGCTCAGCACCCGCTGCGGCAGGCGGAACGAGGGGATGTTGGTGCGCATGAGTCCGCCGGGCTCGCCGTACTGCTCGAACATCGTCACCTGGTAGCCGAGCGGCAGGAGGTCGTTAGCCACCGTGAGGGATGCGCAGCCGGCGCCGATGCAGGCGATGCGCTTGCCGTTCTTCACCCTGGGAACCTTCGGCAGCCGACTCGTCACGTCCTCGCGATGATCGGCGGCGACGCGCTTCAGGCGGCAGATCGCCACGGGCTTCTGCTCGATGCGCCCGCGGCGGCAGGCCGGCTCGCACGGCCGGTCGCAGACGCGCCCGAGGATCCCGGGAAACACGTTCGATTCGCGGTTCACCATGTAGGCGTCGGTGAACCGGCCCTGCGCGATCAGTCGGATGTATTCAGGAACATCGGTGTGGGCCGGGCAGGCCCACTGACAATCCACGACTCGATGGTAGTAATCCGGATGGGAGGTATCGGTGGGTTCCATTCACTGCTCGGGCACGGTGCCCAGCCCTTCATGGGCGACAAAGGGACCGTGAGTATAGAGATGCGCCGTGGATTGTCATCGTCGTCGAACACAGTACTCGGCCTGCGAATACGGTATCCGGCGACGCCGTATCCGGCGACGGCGCCTGCCGCCGGACGGTGATTATTGCGCTGCAGCAATGCGGGCGTCCAGAGCCCATTGCCTATACTGCGTTACCGGTCCTAAGTCCGCCCTTTACCGATGTCCGATCCCCTGGCTACCGAGATCCGCCTGCGCCGCGCCTCGCGGGTGCTCGAGGTGAGCTTCTCCGACGGTAGCCGCTTCGAGCTCCCGTTCGAGTACCTGAGGGTGCACTCCCCGTCGGCGGAGGTGAAAGGGCACGGACCCGGGCAGGAGGTGCTGGTGCTCGGCAAGGAGAACGTCGGGATCAGGGCCGTCGAGCCCGTGGGGCAGTACGCCGTGAAGCTCGTCTTCGACGACGGACACGACACCGGGCTCTACACGTGGAAGTACCTCCACGAGCTCGGCCGCGAACGCGAGACGAAGTGGGCGCGCTACCTCGAGCGCCGGGCGCGCGCTCGCGACTCGCGCGGCGACGCACAGCGTTCCAAATGAAAAGCGGGCCGGACACCTCGATGCCCGGCCCGCTTCGCGCGCAAGACCCCCTCAACGGCGGCGATTCTGCGCATCGCGCGGGAGAAAATGCAACCACGATCGCGCGTCTCACTGAGCGCGCGATGTCCGATCGAATAGAATGCGTCCATCTCGCTTGAACGCGCCCGACATGAGCGACGAAGGCTCCACCGACTTCGGCTTCGAACGTGTGCCGCGGGCCGAGAAGGCGCGCCGCGTGCGCGGCGTGTTCGACTCGGTCGCCGACAGCTACGACCTGATGAACGACCTGATGTCCGCGGGCGCGCACCGGCTGTGGAAGCGCTTCACGCTTTCGCTCGCGAATCTTCGCCCGGGCGCGCGCGCGCTCGATGTCGCCGGCGGCAGCGGCGATCTCGCGGTGGGACTCGCCCGCCAGGTGGGCGAGCGGGGCCTCGTCGTGCTCGCGGACATCAACGCCGCCATGCTCCGCCGCGGGCGCGACCGGCTGATCGATGCGGGCCTGGTGGGCAACGTCGAGTACGTGCAGGCCGACGTCGAGCGTCTGCCCTTCGCCGACGGCATCTTCGACTGCATCACCATCGGCTTCGGTTTGCGCAACGTGACGGACAAGCGAGCGGCGCTCGGTTCCATGCGGCGCGCGCTGAAGCCCGGCGGGCAGCTCCTGGTGCTCGAGTTCTCGCACCCGAGCGTGCCGGGCCTGAAGAGGCTCTACGACGCCTATTCGTTCCGCATCCTGCCGCTGCTCGGCCGGTGGGTGGCCGGCGACGAAGCGAGCTACCGCTATCTCGCCGAGTCGATCCGCATGCATCCGGACCAGCCGACGCTGCTCGGGATGATGCAGGAGGCGGGACTCGAAGGCTGCCGCTATCACAACCTCTCCGGCGGCATCGTGGCGGTGCATCGCGGCTACCGGTACTGAAGGCCGCAGCGCCGCGCCCGCCGCTTACGACACGATGCTCCGCACTCTCGAGAACCTGGTGAACCGCGGCCTGCCGCGCTCGGTGCGCGCGCGCGAGCTGTGCGCGGAGCTCGCCGGCCGCAGTTTGGCCGTCGAGATCCGCGACATCGTGCGGCTGCGCGTGGCATCGAACGGGCTGCAGCTCACCGTGACGCGCGACGAGGAGCCCGCGGACGCCACCGTGAGCGGTGGGCCGCTCGGCGTCCTGGCGCTCGCCGCGGACTCGCCCGAGCCGGTCCTCGCACGGGGCGGCGTCGCGATCGCGGGGGATGCGGAGCTCGCGCAGAAGTTCCGCGAGCTCGCGAGGCTCCTGCGGCCCGACCTCGAGGAGGAGCTGTCGCTGCTCGTGGGCGACGTGCCGGCTCATCAGCTCGGGCGGCTCGCACGGCTCGCGCTCCGCTTCGGCCGCTCGGGCGTGAGCACCACGCTGCGCAACGCGGCCGAGTACCTGGCGCACGAGCGCGCGGATCTCGTGTCGCGGAGCGAAGGGGAGCAGTTCCTGCGCGGAGTGGATGCGGTGCGCGAGGGCGTCGATCGGCTCACCCACCGCCTCGAGCTGCTCGCCAGGCGGCGCGGCTCACCGTGACGCGGGTCGCCCGTCCGTGAAGCTGCGCGTGCTCGTGCGGCTTCTCGAGATCCAGCGCGTGCTGCTCGAGCACGGCCTCGACGACTACGTGCGCGCGACCCACCTCTACAGACCGCTCCGCTTCCTGTTCTTTCTCTCGCCCGGCGTCTGGTTCGAGCGCCGCCGGCGGGCGAGCCGCGCCGAGCGGCTGCGGCTCGCGCTGGAGAAGCTCGGCCCCATCTTCGTGAAGTTCGGGCAGGCGGTCTCGACGCGCCGCGACCTGCTGCCCCCCGATATCGCCGACGAGCTCGCGAAGCTGCAGGACCGGGTGCCGCCCTTTCCCGGCGCGATCGCGCGTGAGCTGATCGAGCGCGCCTACGGCCGAGCGCTCGCCGAGGTGTTCGCCGGCTTCGACGAGACGCCGCTCGCCGCCGCCTCCATCGCGCAGGTGCACCTCGCGCGGCTCCCCGGCGGAGCCGAGGTCGTCGTCAAGGTGCTGCGCCCGGACATGCGCGAAGTGATCGAGCGCGACCTCGAGGTGCTCTACGCGCTCGCGGACCTCGCGCACCGCTACTCGGGCGAGCTGCGCCGGCTGCGTCCGCGCGAGCTCGTCGCGGAATACGAGAAGACCATTCTCGACGAGCTCGACCTGATGCGCGAGGCGGCCAACGCCTCGCAGCTGAAGCGCAACTTCGCGGGCTCGGACCTGCTGTACGTGCCGGAGGTGCACTGGGATTACTGCCGCAACGACGTCATGGTCATGGAGCGCATCCAGGGCGTGCCGATCTCGGACCGCGCGCGCCTCGAGGCCGCCGGCACCAACATCGCACGGCTCGCCGAGAACGGCGTGCGCATCTTCTTCACGCAGGTCTTCCGCCACAACTTCTTCCACGCCGACATGCATCCCGGCAACATCTTCGTGCTCACTGACGATCCGCTGCGGCCGCGCTACGCGGCGGTGGACTTCGGCATCGTCGGCACGCTCGATCCGCGCGACCAGAATTACCTCGCGGAGAACTTCCTCGCGGTCTTCGATCGCGATTACCGGCGGGTCGCGCAGCTGCACCTCGAGTCCGGCTGGGTGCCCGCCGGTACGCGCGTCGACGAGATGGAGTCCGCGGTGCGCACGGTGTGCGAGCCGATCTTCGATCGTCCGCTCAAGGACATCTCCTTCGGGCGGATCCTGCTGCGGCTGTTCGAGATCTCGCGGCGCTTCAACATGCAGATCCAGCCGCAGCTGATCCTGCTGCAGAAGACGCTGCTCAACGTCGAGGGCCTGGGAAGGGAGCTGTATCCCGAGCTCGATATCTGGAGCACCGCGAGCCCGATCCTGCGCGAGTGGATGCGCGAGCGCACGAGCCTGCGCTCGCTCCTCGAGGACCTGCGCGGGGAGGTCCCGGGGATCATCGCCGCGGCGCGCTCGCTCCCGGCCCTCATCGAGAGCCGGCTGCAGCGCGAGCGCGCCGCGGCGGCGCCGCCGCCGCCCGGGCCCGCTCTCGCGGAGCTCCTCGCGGAGCTCAAGGCCGTGCGCCGCCGCGACACGCTCGCCTTCGGCGCGCTCGCCCTCGTCTTCGCCGGGCTGTGGCTCACGCGGAGCGGCGCTGTGGCCTGGCCGGGGTGGGCGCTGCTCGCCGCCGGGCTCCTGACCGTGGGCTGGGGCCTGAGGCGCTGAGGCGGTGCAACGCTCCCTCACCGAGGGCTCGATCCCGGCTGTCCTCTTCAGGTTCTCGCTGCCGATCCTGTTCGCCAACATCCTGCAGTCGCTCAACGGCTCGGTGAACTCCATCTGGGTCGGCCGCTATCTCGGGGAAGCGGCGCTCACCGCGACCTCCAACGCCAACACCGTCATGTTCCTCCTGATCGGGGCGGCCTTCGGCGTGGCGCTGGCCGCGACCATCCTCATCGGCCAGTCGATCGGCGCCAACAACCTCGCCGAGACCCGCCGCGTCGTCGGCACCAGCGCCAGCTTCTTCGCCGCGATTTCCGTGGCGATGGCCGTCGCCGGGCTGTTGCTTTGCCGGCCGCTGCTCGTGGCCATGGCGACGCCCGCCGACTCGGTCGACCTCGCGGTGGCGTACATGCGGGTGATCTTCCTCGCGCTGCCGTGCCTGTACCTGTACGCCTTCGTGATGGGGGTGCTGCGCGGCGCCGGCGACTCGAAGACGCCGTTCTACTTCATGCTGCTCTCGGTCGGGATCGATATCGCGCTCAATCCGGTCTTCATCTTCGGCTTAGGCCCCATCCCGCGGCTCGGCATCGCGGGATCGGCGCTCGCGACCTTCGTCGCGCAGGCCGTCAGCCTGTTCGCGCTCATCCGCCACCTCTATCGCCGGCGGCACGTCCTGTGCCTGCACCGCGACGAGCTCCCGCGGCTCGTGCCCGACTGGAGCGTGGTGGCGACGCTCGTGAGAAAGGGCCTGCCGATGAGCGCCCAGATGCTGGTGCTTTCCCTGAGCGGCGTGCTCATGATCACGCTCGTCAACCGCTTCGGCGTCGATACGACCGCCGCCTTCGGCGCGGCGCTGCAGATCTGGAACTACATCCAGATGCCCGCCTTCGCGGTCGCCATGGGGCTCTCGGCCATGACGGCGCAGAACGTGGGCGCGGGCAAGTGGGACCGCGTCGCGCGCACCGCGCACGTCGGCGTCCTCTACAGCGTGCTGCTCACCGGCTCGATCGTGGCGCTGCTCGAGCTCCTCGACACGCGGGTGTATGCGCTCTTCCTTCCCGAGGGGTCGGGGGCGCTCGCGATCGCCGGGCACCTGAACCGCATCGCCACGGGCTCGTTCATCTTCTTCGGCGTCTCGGTGGCGCTCTTCGGCGTGGTGCGCGCCGCGGGCGCCGTGATCGCGCCGCT
>WNGJ01002138.1_pt1 | contig 24097 bp, 18 predicted proteins | sample 5400611 | NCBI WGS metagenome assembly WNGJ01 (sample SAMN13153375, study PRJNA577476) | soil metagenome | isolation source: 40 cm soil or saprolite under Garry oak tree replicate 1 | place: USA:California | collected 2016-06-15
CCGTGCGTCTGATCGAGGATCGGCTGGAGAACATGCGCGGCGGCGATGCACACGGTCCGGAACGCATTTTCGATGTCGATGTCGCCTTCAACGATGACGGTATCGTCAAATCGATGAAGATCCGCGCGCTGGATAATGCCGGCGCCTATGCCGGCCGGGCGCCGTTTCAACTGGGCAAGCCGATCGGCGCCATCGTCGGTCCGTACAAAATCGAAAGCGTGCAGTACCGCGCGCAGTCCGTCACCTCCAACAAGGCGGTGCAGGAAGCGGTGCGCGGCTTCGGCCAGGCGCCAACCAATTATGCGATCGAGACCGCGATCGACAAGGTTGCCGCGGCCACAGGGCTTGCGCGCATCGAGGTGCGCCGCCGCAATTTCATCGCCAAGGAAGAGTTTCCCTATCTGATCCCGAGCGGCAGTACCTATGACAGCGGCGACTATCACACCGTCGTCGACAAGGTGTTCGCGCATATCGATTTCGCCGCGATGGAAAAGGAGCGCGATCGGCTGCGCGCCTCCGGCGCTCTCGCCGGCATCGGGATTGCGGCGTGCCTGGAGCCGAGCGGCGCCAATTCTTCATTCGAGCCGCTGCTCAACGAAAAGAACACCACCACCACCTGGATGGATTCCTGCCGCATCGTGGTCGACGGGCTCGGCTTCGTCACGGTGACCATCCACAACACTTCGTCGGGGCAGGGGCATGAAACCCTGGTGACCACCGTCGTCGGCGAAGTGCTGCAGATCGAGCCGGATCTGATCCGCGTGGTGCGGCCGGACTCGCTGGCGTGTCTGCCGTCCAACTCGCCGGTCGGCAGTCGCATGGCCATCATGCTCGGCGGTGCGGCGTTTCATGCCGCACAAAAGCTGAAGACAAAACTGACGCGGATTGCCGCGCATCAATTCGGGGTTGGCGAGGACAAGGCTGTTTACGCCTCGGGTGGCGTGACGGATCCTAACAGCGCCAGGCAGCTCGGCTGGGCTGAATTGATCAACATCGCCCATCGCAATTATCATCTTTTACCGGAGGGCATGGAGCCGGGCCTCGAAAGCACGCATGTGATGCAGGTGCCGACCGGCGGCAAGCTGCCGGAAAACGGCCGCGTCCAGATGTATCCGTGCCACTCCTTCGAATTTCATGTGGTGCTGATGGCGATCGACCCCGCGCTCGGCAAGCCGGAGATCAAGCGTTACGTTATCGGCCATGATTGCGGCACCGTCATCAACCCGCATATCGTCAAGGGCATGACGCTGGGCGGTCTCGCGCATGGCCTCGGCGCCGCGCTGCTGGAGGAGTTCGTCTATGATGACGAGGGCCATCTGATCACCCAGAGTTTCATGGATTACCTGCTGCCGTCTTCGCACGAGGTGCCCGAAGTCGAGATCGTGCATCATTGCACGCCGTCGCCTTTCACCGTGTTCGGCCAGAAGGGTTCCGGCGAGAGCGGCTATCTCGGCGCCCCCGCTGCGATCGCCTCAGCGATCAATGATTGCGTCGCGCCGCTCGGCATTTCCTTTAACAAGCTTCCGATCCGTATCTCTGCCATTGGCGACGCCATCGCCGACGCGCAGCAAGGCAAACCGCAAGAGCAAGCCAAATGATCATCGACTGTCACGCCCATCTCGTGCCGCCGAGTCTGTTGGACGCGATCCGCACCCAGGCTGCCAACTTTCCGTCGATCCGTCTCATCGAAGACGGTGGAAGTCTCGGTTTCTCGTTTGCCGGCGGCAAGCCGACGCGGCCGGTTTCAAAACCGCTCAGCGATATGCCAGCCCGTTTGAAATGGCTGGACGAACAGAAGATCGAGCGCCAGGTGGTTGGCGGCTGGCTTGACATGTTTGCCTATGAAGTGCCGGCGGAAGAGGGCGCCAACTGGTCGCGACTGATCAATACCCATTTGGCGCAAACCGCGATGCGCGAGCCGCGCTTCGTGCCGCTGGCGACGGTGCCGTTGCAGGACGGCGCGCGCGCCGCCGAAGTGCTGCGCGAGGCGCATGCTAGCGGCTTCAAGGGCGCGATGATCGGCACCCAGCCCAAGGGCAAAGGTGGCGTGCTCGACGATCCGACCTTGACGCCATTCTGGGAGGCCGCCAACGAACTCGGCGCGGTAATCTTCATTCATCCGGTGTTCGAAAGCGGCGACGACCGCGTCCATGATTATGGCATGGCGAACGCGGTGGGGCGCATCACCGATACGCTGATCGCAATGTCGCGGCTGATCTATGCAGGCCACGTCACCCGCTATGCCAACGCCAGGATCGTGGCGGGCATCGGCGGGGCGGCGCTGCCTTATGTGATCGGCCGCCTGCGCCGGAATTATTCGCTCGACAAGGACAAGCTTGGCGATCCCGACGCGGCGCTTGCCGCCATGTATTACGACACCATCGTCCAGGACCCGCGCGCGCTGCGCTACCTTGCCGACATCGTCGGCGCGGAAAGGATCATGATGGGGTCCGACATGCCATTCCCGATCGGTGACCTGGTGCCGTTGAAGATTGTCGCGGAAACGAAATTCTCCGACGCCGAGCGCGCCGCCATCAATGGCGGCCTCGCGCAGCGGCTGTTCGGATTGTGAGGATAGATCGATGAAGCTCGATATCGGCGGTACCGAAACCATTCAGGCTCCGGTTGAAGTGCTGTGGAAAGCGCTCAACGATCCACTCGTGCTGACGCGGTGCATTCCCGGCTGCAAGGCCATGACCGAGATTGCGCCCGATGCCTACAAGGTCGAAATGCAGCTGCGGGTCGCGGCGGTAGGCGGCTCGTTCGAAGGCGAGATCGCGTTGTCGGACAAAGATCCGCCGAAGGCCTGCAGCATCAAGGTGTCCGGCGCCGGCACGCTCGGCCATGGCAACGGCAGCGCGCGCTTCGAGATCGCGTCCGATGGACCCGACGCGTCGCGGCTGACGTTCCAGGGGGCCGGTGAAATCGGCGGGCTGGTGGCCGGCGTCGGGCAGCGAATCCTCAGCAGCGTTTCCAAGCATCTGGTCGGACGCTTCTTTACCTCGCTGCGCAAGGAGTTCGAGACGCCGATTGAAGGTGCCGCGGAATAGCCTAAGAAAAGAGTTTGGGGGATGGCCATGAGTAAAATGCGGTTCAGCCTTGCCTGCGCCTCGGTTCTGTTGCTGGCAGCGCCCGCCTTCGCGCAGGCGCCCGAACCGCTTTCGATTGTCGTGTTCGGTCCGCCATCGCTCGGCGCGTTTCTGCCGTCGGTGATCAAGGCGCAAAAGCTCGATGAGAAAAATGGTCTGGCGATCAAATTCGAGGAACGCACGCCCGACGCCTATACCGCGCAGTTCAATTCCGGGGAATTCAAGCTCGGCGGCAGCGCGGCGTTGCTGACGGTCGGGCTCGCCGACACCCGTGGCGTCAAAGTGACCTATCTTTTCAACCTGTTCGATTTCTGGGGCGCGGTCGTGACGTCGCGGCCGGAGGTGAAGTCGCTGAAAGACCTCGAGGGCAAGGAGCTCGCCGCGGCCAAGGGCACCACCAATTATGTAATGTTCGACTGGTTCGCGCGACAGCTCGGCGCCGATACCGCAAAGTTTTCGGTGATCAATACCGCGACCCCCGGCCTGATCGGCTATGCGCTCGCCGACCGCGCAGCGGCGGTTCAGCTCTGGGAGCCCGCCTACACGACGCTGTTGTCGAAGAAAAGCGAAATGCGGACCATCGATCTTGCTATTGCCGACAGCTGGAAGAAATTCACCGGCAGCCGCAACATTCCCTATCTCGGCGTCGCCGCTCATGTCGATTGGGTGGAAAAGAACCCGAAGCTCGCTCCAAAACTCTACGCCGCCTACAAGGAAGCGTCGGAATGGGTGACGGCGCATCCCGACGAGGCCTCGAAATTGATCGCGCCGAAGGGAACGCTAGATGACCAAAAGGCGATCGCACAACTCATTCGCGCCAATGATCGGCTCGGCATGAACGTGCAGTGGGCCTCCGATGTCGCCAAGGAGATCAACTCGGTCTATGCGGCCGGAAAATCGATCGCGTTTCTCCCGTCCGATCCCGCAGCTTCCACGATCTACCAGGCACCCGGCAAATGAGCGAAACTGCATCTCACGCCGGACCGTTGTCTTTGGCGGCGACGCTGTCTGCGGCGGCAAGGCGCTTTGGGTCGTCGGTCCTGCCTTTCGTTGTCGTCATCCTGATCTGGCAATTCGCCTCGCTGTTTTTTCCGCGCTTCCTGTTCCCGTCGCTGATCGATGTGTTCTGGCGCTGCCTTGAGATATTTTCCAACGGAACCATGTTCGCCGATGTGCTGGCGACGGTCCTGCGCATCCTGGCGGGTCTTGCCGGCGCGTTCATCGTCGGCGGACTGCTGGCGCTGCTGATGGTGCGCTCGCGCGCGGTCGACAATTTCCTTTCTCCCATCCTGACCCTGTTCCAGGGCATTCCCGCATTGTCCTGGGTGGTCTTCGCGATCATCTGGTTTCACGGCGTCGAGTTTCGCATCTTCTTCATCATGGTGATGACCACGCTGCCGGCCTTTACGTTTCAGGTGTTGGGCGCGTTGCGCGCAATGTCCAAGGACCTGATGGAGATGGTGTTCAGCTTCCGGCCGACCCGAATGAAACTGTTTCGGGTGATGATCGCACCCGCCATCCTGCCGGACATTCTGACGGCGTGGAAAGTCAATCTCGGCAACGCCTCGCGTGTCGTGGTCGTCGCCGAGCTGGTCGGCGCCACCGGCGGCGTCGGCTATCAATTGCTGCAGCAACAGCAATTGTTCGACATGGCCGGCGCGCTGGCCTGGACGCTGCAGCTGGTGTTTTTCGTGTTGATCGTGCAGGGCGCGCTGACGCTGATCGAGAATACCGCGTTCCGCTATCGCGCGGTGTCGGAGCGTGCGATATGAGGGATACCGTCACACCGGTCGGGGCTGCCATTCACCTCCAGGACGTTTCCAAAGTGTTCGGCAAGGCCGGCTCCGAGGAGTCCTACCGGGCGGTCGATGGTCTCGATCTCGATGTTCGTCCCGGCCAGATGCTGGCGCTGCTCGGCAAGACCGGCTGCGGCAAGTCGACCATCTTCAACATGATCGCGGGACTGACCGAGCCGACCAGCGGCACGGTGCGCGTCAGCGGACGCGATCCGTTCGCGGAGTTCGATTCGTTTCGCGGCAAGATGGCGATCGTGTTCCAGAGCGACCGGCTGCTGCCATGGCGCACCGCCATCCTGAACGTCGAACTGGGTCTTGAGATGCTGGATGCGCCGGCGGCGGAACGCCGGGCGACGGCCCAGTTATGGCTGACCAAGCTCGGACTCGGCGGACACGAAAACGATTACCCGCACGCGCTCTCCGGCGGCATGCGCCAGCGCGTCTCGATCGCACGCGCGTTTGCGACCAATGCCAATATTTTGCTGTGCGACGAGCCGTTCTCCGCACTGGATGAATCGACCGCGGGACGGCTGCGCGCGGAGTTCGTTCGCCTGGTCAAGGAAAATGGCAAGACCGCCGTGTTTATCACCCATTCGATCAGTGAAGCATTGGAAATCGGCGACCGCATCGTGGTGCTGAAACGCCCGGCGATGATCGCCTACGACGTCAGCTTCGACAGCGGCACCGGTAAGGAAGAGCGCGAGCTGATCCGAAGCCGCATCGGCGAAGTGCTCGCGGCCTGACTTGCCCGCTGGCGCGAAGCCGGCAACGGGGTGTGAACTCATAAACGGTTTAGTGCGCGGTGCGGACTTTTCGTCAAAGTGCCGTTACCGGAAGCGAAAAGAACAGGCTCACCAGGTGGAAAACGGAGCCGCGAACGGCCAGCGCCGATAAGGCAGGCGATCGCGTGGGCGCGCGTAACCGAATTCGGCCCCCGGATCGCGTCGTCGGATCTTGATGCCACCTTGCGGCTCGTCGCTCAAGAGGACCACGAAATCCGTACCGTTGCCGGTCTCGGAGCTCAGCGCTTCATCCGTGATGATCAGGGAAGATCGCGGCGCCATCCCGGCGATACGATCCAATGCGTCCTGCGGAATGACAATCCGGTCGAGCGCGGTCTTTGCACTGCCGGGGTCCGTCAGCGTGGGCCCGACGTCGCGACCATGGCCGCCGCGCGCCCGGCTTTGCGGCTCGACCACGCCGCCGTGTGGGCGTCCGCCGTCCAATGAGACAACGCTCCATCGCATGTTGGTGTCGCCGTTGGTCCGTTCCAAGGCGGTGAAAACGTGCGTGCCAATCGGACGATCGGCATCCTGGATCGTGACCGGACTCTCCAGGATGGGCTCAAAGGCTTGCCGGACATAAAGCCGCTGGGTCTTGCGGCTTATTAACACCGATACCGGCTCGAGCTCGCGCGCCACCTGGCGCGCCGCCTCGGCTGCCGCGACCCGCACAGTCTCTGCGGCGCCGACGGCTTCACGCGTACGCGTGACGGCATCCAGCTTGGTTTGCCGCTCCGCCTTTGCGGCGGCCAATTGCACCTGCAACCCCGTGATCCCAGCGATGGCCTGCGCCTTGTCGCGCTCAGCCTGTTCCTTTGCCTCGGCCGAGATTGCGGAGCCAAGCGCAGTCTCGGCGGCGGCCAATTGTGCCTCGGCTCGCAGCTTCAGATTTTCCGCCACACGCACCGGCACCATTGCCTGCGCAGCCTCCCTGAAGGCCGTCCCGGCGGCGAGCCTCGCCTGATCCGCCTTTCTGGCCGCCTCATCTAACTCGGCGGTACGGGCGGCCACCAAGGCACCGGCACCCGGCTTCGGCTGGAATGGAGGTGGAGGGGCGATCTCAATGGGCGCCACATCGGTTGGTGCCACGATCACCCGCATGCCCCGCCGGGTCACGTCGAACAGGCGGGCTGCGAAGTCGAAGGGCATCCGAATGCAGCCATGGGACGCCGGATATCCTGGCAGGCGGCCGCCGTGGAGCGCGATGCCGGACCAGGTGATGCGTTGCATGTGGGGCATGTAGGCATCGTCATACAGGTTCGAGTAGTGCTCCGCCTGTTTTTGGATGACGGCGAAGATTCCGGCGGGTGTCTCGCGTCGCTTCTGGCCGCTCGACACCGGCGCCCGGAGGATCCAGCCATTGGCGTCATAGACGGTGACCCGCTGGCTGTGGAGCGAAACGATCGCCATGATCGGCTCGCCGGCTGTGCGCGATTCGATGGACTCGACCGAGCGTTCGCTCCGGTGGTCTGTGGCGCCCACATGATCTCCGGCCGCGATCAACGCGGCCAGACCCGCAATGGCAAGATGTGCGGGCCGCAACCTTGTCTGCTTGTGCTTCGGGTTCACAAAACGAGACCTCATGCCCGTCCCATCTGATCGGGCTACGCCAGCTTGCACTCAAGAGAATCATAACGCCGTTAGTTCGAACCTGCCAACTCGGAACTTACCCTGAAAACGGTTCATGACCTCGATCTCTCACTTGACGACGTCGCTCCATTCCGGACAGCTGCGCCGGTCGACGGGGACGAGCCAGGCCTTGTAGTTGGTTTTGTCGATGACCTCGGCCGGCAGAATAATTTTTTCCGGCAACGGTTCCTGCTTGAGGTGCCGCACCGCGGCCCGCGTCGCGACGCAGCCGATCTTGAACATGTTGAAATCGACGGTCGCGAGGATGGCGCCGCTCTCGATCTGCTTCACCGCCGGCAGGATGCCGTTGATGCCGATCACGATCGAGGTGCGGTTGGCTTCCTTCAGCGCCTGCAAGACGCCGAGCGCCATGCTGTCATTGGCCGAGAGCACGGCGTCGATCCGCGGATGCTCGCTCAAAAATTTCTCCATCACGCGCCTGGCGTCGGGCTGCTGGTAGTTGCCGACCCCGGAGCCGAGGACTTCAATGCCGGGAAATTCAGCGAAGGCGCGCTGATAACCGCGCACGCGCTCGCGGTTGGTCGGTGCCGCAGGCGCACCCTCGATGACGACGATCTTGCCCTTGCCGCCCATCGTGTCGAACAGATAACGCGCCTCGCGGTAGCCAATCTCGAAATCGTCGGCGCCGACGTAGGTGACAAAGCTGCCGGGCAGGGGATTGGAGACCAGCACCACCGGGATTTTGGCGTCGTTGAGCTTCTTGACGGAGTCGACCATGGCGACGTCGTCGACGGGAATGAAGATGACCGCGTCCGGTCTGTCCTTTAGGACTTGCTCGACCATCGCCTTCTGCTCGTCGACATTATCCGGCTGCTTCGGAACGAAGTGCACCGTCCGCGCCCCGGTCGCGCGCGCAATCTGGTCGGCGGCGATGCGGAACGCCTCATAGGCCGGGTTGGTCGCGTTCTTGGTGAACACGGCGATGGTCATATTCTCGTTCGCTGCTTTTGCGTGGCTCGCGAACAGGGCCATCGAACCGATGATTAAGATCGCCACCAGATATCGCATCGTCGCCTCCTTGAATTGGACATTAATACCGTCATTGCGAGCCAACGGGTCGCGCGAATGCGCGCCCGATGACAGGCTCCGCGAAGCAATCCATCTTCTTTGATCTTAAAAGATGGAATGCTTCGTCGCTTCGCTCCTCGCAATGACGGTTTAGATCACAGCCACAGGATTTTCTTGCGGTAGTCGAGGTCGGTCAGCAGGGGCGCCGCCGGCCCCTGGTGGAACACCGCGCCGCGCTCCAGCGCGAAGACACGGTCGGCCAGCGCCAGCACCAGATCGAGATTGTGCTCGACGATTACGATCGAGCTATGCCGCCGCAGCAGGTCGAACACCCCAAACAATTCGAGGATGACGGTCGGCGCCAATCCCTCGAACGGCTCGTCCAGCAGCAACAGTTTGACGTTGCCCGACATGGCGCGGGCCACCGCCACCATCTGCTGCTCGCCGCCGGAGAGATAATCCGCCGCGACATCCATGCGCTCTTTCAGGCGCGGAAAATAGTCGAGGATGCGCTCCTCATTCCACACCACGCCGTTGCTGCCATCGGTCTTGCGCGCCAGACGGCCGAGCGACAGATTTTCCCGCACCGTCATGCCCGCGAACAGGCCGCGGCCTTGCGGTACATAGCCGACGCCCAGGCGCGCGATATCGGGGGCGGGCAGGCCGGCGATGTCGCGGCCTTCATATTCGATTGTGCCTGATGCGAGCGGGACCAGTCCGGCCAGCGTCTTCAAAAGCGTGGACTTGCCGGCGCCATTGCGGCCGAGCAGCGCCACGATCTCGCCCTCGCGCACATCCAGCGCGGCGTCATGAAGAATGTGGCTCTTGCCGTAGAAGGTGTTGACGCCTTCGAAACGCAGAATTGGCGCGGCTTCCGCGCGCGCCTCGTCGCTGCGGCTGTGCTCGACCTCGGGGATGCCGGTGCCGGTGTAGATTTCCTGCACGCGGCGGTCGGCGCGCACCGCCTCGGGCGTGCCGGTCATCAGCACTTCGCCCTGGTTCATCACCGTGACTTGCTGCGAAAAGCCGAGCACGCGATCGATGTCGTGCTCGACGATCAAGACCGGAATATTCGCGGCCACGTTCTTGATCAGGTTCGACACTCGTTCGCGCTCGGCGGCGGCGAGACCGGCCAAGGGCTCGTCGAGCAACAGCACCTGCGGCTTGGAGCCGAGCGCAATCCCCAAATCGACCAGCCGTTGCCCGCCATAGGACAGTTCGCCGCCCTCGATCGCTTCGATGCCTTCGAGGCCAAGGAATTTGATCAGTTCGACAGTTTCGGCATGAACCTCCGGATAGCTGTCGATGTCGCGCCAGATGTTGAAGCGCATCGCATGCTGCGCCTGCAGGGAAAGCCTCAAGTTCTCATAGATCGACAGTCCGCCGAACAGATTGGTGATCTGGAACGAGCGCGCGAGGCCGCGGTGACAGATCAGATGCGAGGGCAGGCCCTGGATCTCGCGGCCATTGAGCTGCACCACGCCGGTGTCCGGTGTATAGAGACCCGAAACCAGGTTGAATAACGTCGTCTTGCCGGCGCCGTTCGGTCCGATCAGGGCGTGGATTTGACCGGCCTCGACGGTCAGGCCGGCACCGGCGACCGCGCGAATGCCGCCAAAATGTTTGGCGACGTTGTCGACCCGCAGCACCGTTCCTTTCACACTCTCCGGCAGCAGGAAACCCGGCAGCGGCAGGCCTTGGTAGATCTTGCGCTTGCTCATTGCAGCCGCTTCTTCCGGCAGCGGACGCCAGTGCCGGCTAACCCTCTCCCAAATGCCGATCAGTCCTCCGGGCGAGTACATCACGAAGGCGACGAAGATCATGCCGAAATAGAGCAGCCAGTTCGGACTCCAGATCGAAAACAATTCGCGGAACAGGATGAAGAACAGCGCGCCGAGCGCCGGCCCCAGCATGTTGCGCATGCCGCCGATCACCACCATCGCCAGCAATTCGCCGGAAAACGGCACCGACACCGCCTCCGCCGAGACCAGATAGGTCTGGAATCCGAGCAGCGCGCCGGCCAGTCCCGTCACCACGGCCGAAATGACGAACACGCCCAGTTTGTAGCGTTCGATCGAATAGCCCTGAAAATTGGCGCGCAACTGGTTCTCGCGGATCGCCACCAGCACGTGGCCGAACGGCGAGCGCACCACGCGCAGCAGCACGTAGAGCACCGCGAGCCCGATCAGCGCGACCGCGGCGTAGAAGGTAGGCCCATTGTCGAGATTGAACGGGCCGATATTGCCGCCCCGCGTCAGCCCGCTCAGTCCGTCCTCGCCGCCGGTCACTTCGGTCCAGCGGAACGCGATCGTATAAGTGAGTGCTGCCAGCGCCAGCGTCAGCAACGAGAAATACACGCCACGCCGGCGCAGGATGACGATGCCGACGAAGGTCGACAAAATCGCAACCACCAGCATCGACAACAGCAAGGGAATCACGATCGAATCGTTCAGCCAGTGCTTCTGGATCAGGCCCGCGGCATAGGCGCCGATGCCGAACCAGGCGCCATGTCCGAACGACACCAGTCCGGTGTAGCCGACGCACAAATTGAGGCCCGCGGCCGCGATCGCCAGGATCACCACCATCGACGCCGTGTTCACGGTCAGGCCGAACAGCCGCATCGCCAATGGCAGCGCGACGAGCGCGAGCGCGGTGACCAGCAGCGGCTGGTACTTCTGATAAAGCCGAGTTCTTGTCATTCGAATTTCTCGATCCGCTCGCCGAGCAGGCCGCGCGGGCGGAACAACAGCACCAGAAACATCAGGACGTAGATCGACGCCTCGCCGGCGGCCGGCAGAAAATGAATGGTGATGCCGCGCACCACGCCCACCAGCAGCGCGGCCAGCACCACGCCCCAGAAACTGCCCAAGCCTCCGATCACGACTACGACAAAGGCGACGGTGATGATTTCGGCGCCCATCGCCGGATGCACGATCGTGATCGGGGCAAAGAACGCGCCGCCCATCGCCGCCATGCCGACGCCGAGCATCACGATGGCGGTCATGTAGGGCTGCAGCCGGATGCCCAGCGCCGCGACCATGTCTGGCCGCTGGATGCCGGCGCGCACCACGCGGCCGAACGACGTCTTGTGCAGCAACAGCCAGACGCCGAGCAGGACCGCGGCGACCACCACGAGCAGCATCAGCCGATAGCGCGAGAACAGGAAGTCGCCGACGATGACCGCGCCTTTCAGGCTGGCCGGCATGGCCTGCGAAAGCGGCGCCGAGCCCCAGACGATGCGGATCAACTGTTCGGCGACCATGGCGAGGCCGAAGGTGACCAGCAGGCTCAGGATCGGATCGGCGGTATAAAAGCGCCGTAGGATGAATTTCTCGAAGAGTATGCCGAGCAGGCCGACGGCGACCGGCGACAGCACGACCGCCGCGCCGAAGCCGAGATATTTCGTGATTTCGACCGAGACGTAAGCGCCGAACGCATAGAAGGCGCCGTGCGCCAGGTTCACGACGCCGCCGACGCTGAAGATCAGCGACAGGCCGAGCGCGATCAGCAGGTAGTAACCTCCGAGCACAAGGCCGTTGACCACCTGTTCGAGCAAGAACATGAAACGAGATTCTCAGGACTTAGATCAGAACGAATTTGGATCAGGATCAGGACGAAGAAGCGTCGGCGAGATTACGCCTGTCGCCGCTGCAAAATTATCGAACGCGAGCGCCAATGCGGCGCCCGCGTTGCTCTGCCGCTACAATGTGCAGGGGTTCTGCTCCTTGGTCGGGTTGATGACCGCGAGCGGTTCGTTCGCCGCCGGGAGAGCCGGTCCGAGCGCAAGAAAGTCCCACTTGTCCTTGGCCTGGCCTTTGGCCTTGACCGTGAACGGATAGGCCTCCTGGATCAGTTGATGATCCCAGGCGCGGAAATAACCCTTGCGGCTCTTCAGGATATCGAACTGCGTCTCTTTCTCGAAGTACTCGATCAGTCTGTCCGTGTCGGTCGATTTGGTTTCGTTCATGGCCTGCGCCATGATCTTGAACGAGATGTATTCGATCCAGGCATGGTTCTCCGGCGGCTTCTGATGCTTCTTGGTGAAGGCAGCGACAAAAGCCTTGGAGGCAGGTACGTCGAGGTCGTGGTGCCAGACCGTTGGCCACGTCCCGCTCAGATTGCCGTCGCCGGCCGCCCAGGCGTCCGCGGTGTTGAGATTAAAGCCGACGATCGGATAGGGCAGCCCGAATTCGGCGTATTGCTTGATCAGATTGGTGACCTGATTGCCGGCGAGGTTGCAGCAGACCACGTCCGGCTTGGCTTGTCGCAGCTTCAGCAGATAAGGGCTGAAATCGGTGACGTCGGTCGCGATCAATTCGTCGCCGATCAAATTGCCCTGGTTGGCGGCAAAGAAACGTTTGGCAGCGCCGAGCAGATCGTGCCCGAACACGTAATCGGCCGTCAGCGTGAAGAACTTCTTGTCCTTGACCAGATTGTCGCGCAGCAGCGCCTTGCCGACCGCGTTGACCATGACGGTGTTGGGGATATCGACATGGAAGGTGTATTTGTTGCAGTTCTTGCCGCGCAGCGTGTCCGAGCGCGCGCCGATCTGCATGAACAGCTTTTTGTTGCGGGCGGCGACCTGCATGATGGTGATCGCGGACGCCGAGGAGATCTCGCCCATCAGCACGGTGGCGCCGTCCTGCTCCAGCATGCGCTGCGCCTTGGTCGCGGCGGTGGCGGGGTTGACCGAGTCTTCCGACATCACTTCAAGCTGGCGTCCCATGATGCCGCCGGCCTTGTTGATTTCCTCCTCGGCCATGCGCATGCCGAGGGTGGCATAAGCGCCGAGCGCGCCGAGAAATCCGGTCAGCGGCGTGAGATGGCCGATCTTGATCTTGTCAGCCTGGCCATAGCTGATCGCCGGAAATCCGAGTGCCGATGCGCCGGCAAAGGCGGCGCCGGCTTTCAATAAATTTCGTCGGTTGGTGCGGGTCATCGTTGGTCTCCTCCCACGGGGCGCACACGCGATGTCCTCCATCAATTCCGGCCTATTCGAGAATGTGAGAGGCAGTTTTTTATTGTTGAATGATATTTTCGGAGGCCGGGCCCGCTGTCAACGCCAAAAGCGCCGCCGGCGGGATTTAAGATTTCGCTGCGGTCCTGCTGCCGAATTCGGCGGACAGGCGTTGGGCCGCCGCCTGCACGATCTTGGCGCTGCTGTGCAATGCCTGATTGGACAGCCGCCAGATCGGGCCTGAAATCCCGATCGCCCCGACAATCTGGCCGGTGAAATCCGTCACCGGCACCGCGACGCAGCGCACTTCCGGATTGAATTCGCCGTCGTCGAAGGCGATGCCGCTGCGCTGGATCTCGGCAATTTCGCGCAAGAGCACCGGAATGTCGGTGATCGACTTCTCGGTCGACGGTTTCATCTCGGCGCGTTCAAGGAAGCGCTTCAACTGATCCGGGCGCAGCGAAGCGAGGATGATCTTGCCGAGGGCAGTACAATGCGCCGGCCGCACCACGCCGACGCGGTCGGTGAGCTGAAACGCGCCGGGTCCGCTGGTGCGGGCGATCACGACGACGGCATCGCCCATGCGCACCGCGAAATGGCCGCTTTCGCCGGTTTCCCGCGACAATTCCTCGAGCACCGGCGTGGCGACATTCACCATCTCGATTTCGTCGAGCGCGCTGGCGGCCAGCGCAAACAGCGGCCGGCCGACGCGGTAGCGTTTGGAGTCCTTTTCCTGGCGCAGATAGCCCAGCGACACCATCGTCTTGGCGAGATGGAAGGTGGTGGAATTGTGCAAATCGACCTGCTTGCTGAGGTCCGCAAGCCCAATGCCTTCGCGGTGGCGCGCGACTTCTTCGAGGATGGCAAAGGCGCGGCCGAGCGACTGGACGCCGACCCGCTGCCGGTCATCGGCGTCGTCGTCGATATCGCCCTGCGGAGGCTGCACCAGCTTGGCAATGGCAGTCTTGCGCGGGCCGGCCGGCTTCTCGCTGGTCTTTTGTTTGGTACGTGCTCTCACGGGGTCAAGTCTCCACAGGCGGTCCCAATTCTATCTGGCCGTCGCAACAATCAAACCACGCGATGCGTTGCGGTATACCGCGGCTGCTCAGCCGCCGCCGGTCCACCGCCGTCGCGTGGCCGCGTTCTCGGACCGGTAACCTACCACAATATAAATTGACGTACAGTATTATGGGAAATAGGGTGCCGCGCGCCTGGGCAGTGTCGGCCGCGAAATGGCAGCGCCGATCTCCTTCAATCGTCAAGCCGGGTGGGAGAGATCCGATGTCGCCGCGCAATGCGCTCAATGGGGCTCAGGTTATTGTCGACTACCTGATCCAGGAGAAAGTACCGCAGGTGTTCGGCCTGTGCGGCCATGGCAATATCCAGTTCATCGACGCGCTGTATGAACGTTCCGACGAGCTCAAGACCATCTCGGTGCATCACGAGAGCGTCGCCGGCTTCATGGCGGATGTGTATTACCGCGTCTCGGGGCGGCCGACCGCCACATTCACGTCCTGCGGGCCGGGTTCGGCGAACCTGCCGATCTCGCTCGGCAATGCCTTCCTCGACTCGGTGCCGTTTTTGGCGGTGACCGGCAATGTGCCGACCAGCCAGTTCAATCGCGGCGCGTTTCAGGAATTGTACCGGCATTATCAGGCCGACTTTCCCTCCACGGTGCGTTCCTATTGCAAGAAGGTATTCCAGCCGACCCGCGGCGAGATGGTGCCGCTCGCGGTGCGGCAGGCCTGGAAGACCATGACCACGGGCCGTCCGGGTCCCGTGGTGCTCGACGTTCCCTTTGACGTGTTTTTGGAATCGGCCGCCGAGGAAGCGCCGAACGCGCAGGCCTGGAACGGCAACATCTCCAGCCGCTGCGGCGCCGATCCGGAAGGCGTGGTCAAGGCGGTCGACATGCTGCTTGGCGCCGAGCGGCCGGTGATGATCGTCGGCCAGGGCGTGCGCTACGGCGGCGCCGCCGAGGAATTGCTCAAGCTCGCCGAGCGCCTGCAAATTCCGGTGGCGGCGTCCGCCAGCGGCCTTGGCGCCATCGATACCCATCATCCGCTGGCGCTCGGTCTGGTCGCGCGCGCCGGACACTACCAGGCCAATCACGCGACGCGTCAGGCCGACGTGCTGCTGGCGATGGGCATGCGCTTCGACGATCGCACATCGAGTTCGTGGATTCCCGGCTATTCGTTCTCGATTCCGCCCACACAGCTCATTCACGTCGATATCGACCCGGAGGAAATCGGCCGCAATTATCCGGTCGCGCTCGGCCTGATGGCCGATGTGCGCACCTTCCTGCGGCAGGTTCATGCCGAACTCGACCGCCGCGCCGACCTCAGCCAACGCGCCGATGCCCGCAAAAAGTGGCTGGCGCAGATCGACACCTATCGCGAGGAATGGGACAAGTTCGTCGCTCCCGGTTTTTCCGACGACACCACGCCGATCAATCCGCAGCGCGCTGCGCTCGAAATCGACAAAGCGCTGCCCGAGGATGCGATCCTGGTCAGCGATATCGGCGTGCACCACAATTGGCTGCTGAGCTTCTGCAAGCCGAAGCGGCCGGACTCGCTGATCGGCTCGATGGGTTTTGGCCCGATGGGCTTTGGCGTTGCCGGCGTGATGGGTGCGAAATTCGCCGCCCCCGATCGGCCCTGCGTGTCGGTATGTGGCGATGGCGCCTTCTTCATGCATGCCAACGTACTGGGAACGGCGGTCGAATATAATCTGCCCGTGGTCTGGGTGGTCTGGAACAACTACGCCTATGCCTCGATCCGCGGCCTGCAGCGCGGCTATCTCGGGGGCCGTGAACTCGCCACCGACTTCCACGATCCGATCACCGGTCAGCGCTACAATCCGGACTTCGCCGCCATGGCGCGTTCCTGCGGCGTCGAGGGCGTGCGCGTCGACCGCGCCGGCGACCTCGGCGAAGCCATTCGCAAGGGCATCGCCGCCAACAAACCCTATCTGATCGACGTCGATATCGCCGCCGACATCAACCCCTCTGGCGCCGGGGTCTGGGAGCTGCCGGGGCTTGGGCAAAGCAAGCCGGGCATTGGAACCCGATTTCAACCGACGTAACCGCAGCTCCGGGCGACATTCTCTCCCCGTCATTGCGAGCGGAGCGAAGCAATCCAGAGCGACACAGGAAGACTGGATTGCTTCGTCGCTGACGCTCCTCGCAATGACGAATTGAGAATTGTCGGAAACCGCAAAACAGAAATATCGAGGAAACCACATGATGCTCGCAGGCAAGAAAGTCGTGGTCGTCGGAGGCTCGTCAGGCATCGGTCTTGCGACCGCCGAACTCGCCAAGCGGGAAGGCGCCGACGTGATTGTCGCTTCCCGCAACGTCGACCGTCTCGATGAGGTAGCGGCCAGGTTGAATGCCATCGCGATCCCGGCCGATGTCACCAGCGATGAAAGCGTTGCCAGCCTGTTCCGCCGCTGTGGCCCGGTCGATCACGTCGTGGTCACCGCCGCGCAACTCCGCACAGGCCCTTTCAAGACGGTCGCGATGGAAGACGTGCGCGCGACCATGGAGGGCAAGTTTTGGGGCGCTTGGCGCGTGGCGAGCGCGGCGGAAATCCGCCCCGGTGGATCGCTGACGCTGGTGTCCGGCTTCCTGAGTATTCGTCCCCGGCCTAATTCCGCGATCGTCGGCGCGACCAATGGTGCGCTGGAGTCGCTGGCACGCAGCCTCGCGCTTGAACTCGCGCCTGTGCGCGTCAACGCCGTCTCGCCGGGGATCATCGATACCCCGATCCGCGCCGCCATGCCGGAAGAGGCGCGCCGCGACATGCTGGCCAAGACCGCGGCGGCCTTGCCCGTCGGTCGCGTCGGCACCGGTGACGATATCGCGCGGCAAATCCTCGCCTTCATGACCATCGGCTTTGTCACGGGGTCGATCGTCTATGTCGATGGGGGCGCGCTGATTGTCTGAGCGGGTGCTGGCGGTGATGTCCTGAATGGCGCGAGATCTGCAAAAGCTGCAAAAACTAATTGTGGTCGGACACGGAGCCGCCGGCCTTGCGGCGGCGCTTTCGGCGGCTGAGCAGGCCCGCAGCCGCGATTGGTCCGTCGAGATTACCTTGCTTGAAAAGTCGCGCGAAGGCGAAGCCGGCGGCAATACACGCTGGAGTCCGTCCTACATGCGGCTCGACGCACCTGATCGGATCGACCCCGGTTTCGAACAGGACATGCAGCACGCCTCCGATGGATTGGCCGATCGAAGCTATTTCCGGATACTTGCCGAGAATGCGGTCGCGACGGTTGGATGGCTCCAGACCCACGGCGTCGAATTCGTCACGCCGGTCTATTATCTCAGTGCCGGCCCGGCCCGAATCCAGCCGGTCGGCGGCGGCAACGCCATCGTCGAAAAGCTTGCGGCCGCAGCGCAAAGGGCAGGGGTGAAGATTTGTTACGAGACTGCGTTGAACGGGCTGGTGATGACGGAGGGCCATCGTGTCCGTGGCGTGGAGACGCAATCCAGCGACGGCGTCGCGACAGCTCGCGAGGCCGACGCCGTGATTCTCGCTTGCGGCGGATTTCAGGGCAACGCCGCGATGATGCGCAAGCATTTCGGACCAGGCGCTGAGACCTTAAAACTGATTTCTCCGGGCACGGGTTTCGACACCGGCGATGGCATCCGCATCGCCCTGGACCAGGGTGCCAGCGCTTCCGGCGACTGGAACGGCATGCATATCGAGCCGGTCGACCTGCGCAGCCAGCGCTCCGCGCCCGTCGTGCTGGTGTATCCCTACGGGATCGTGGTCGATCAGGATGGGCGCCGCTTCTTCGACGAAGGCAGCGGCCTGGTGCACGAGACCTGGGAAGTCTTTGCGCGCGACATTCATTTCAGCAGAGCAGGGAGCATCGCCTATGCCGTCCTCGATTCCCGCCTGTTCGATATCGAAGGTTTTGGGCGCGCGATACGGTCGGAAGTGCCGCCATATTGGGCCGAGACGCTGGAAGATCTCGCGCCGCGGATCGGAATTCCCGCCGGCGCTCTACGCGAGACAGTCGACGCCTATAACGCCGCCGCCACCGGCGATGTGACGCGGTTCGATGCGACCCGCTGCGACGGCCTGAAGGCGGCCGGCACATTGAAGCCGCCGAAATCGAACTGGGCGCGACCGATTACAAAACCGCCCTTTCTCGCCTACCCCTTGGTCGGCGCGATCGCCTACACCTTCGGCGGTCTCGCCACCAACGAGAAGGCGGAAGTGCTGGGCGAGCGTGGACCGATGCCCGGCCTCTACGCGGCGGGAGAGACCACCGGGCATTTTTACGGAACAGCGCCCAATGCGGTTTCGGTGCTACGCGCGTTGGTGTTCGGAAAAATTGCAGGACGAGAGGCGATCGAGTTCATCAGGACTCGTGCGGACCAGGACTAAACAGACAGGGAGAAACGACAATGGCTTTGGAGAACAACGGCGCCTTCATCCGCAACATCGCCGAAGTGCCCTGGCGCGAATTTCCCAACCACTTCGGTGGTGCGTTGTCGAAACCGCTTGTGATGCCGGAGACGGCGGGCGCGCGTCACCTTGATTACCGGATTTCGATGTATCAGCCGATGGCGCACGTCGCCCGGCACACCCATCAGGTACAGGAGCAGATCTATCATGTGCTCGAAGGCGAGGGGCTGATGGAGATCGCCGGCAAGAACCACGTCGTGCGCAAGCACGATTTTATCTTCCTGCCGCCGGGGGTCGAACACGCCATCTCAAATTCGGGCTTGGTCGACCTGGTGTTTTTGGTGATCACCTCGCCGGTGACTGACGACGGCAAGGTCGTCTGACCATTCAACGGCCACATGGTTCGAGACGCGCGGCGATGCCGCGCTCCTCACCATGAGGGTCTATGCCTCTTCGTGAGGAGCGCGCTTTTCGCGCTCGTCTCGAAGACCTCATCCTGAGGAGGCTCGAAGCGCCGCCTCGAAGGATGAAGCCACCGCACTGGGAATTGCTCCAACCGAGTGGGCCTGAGTGAAATGTCGATCTCCGACACTTATGATGTCGTCGTCATCGGCGCTGGCGCCGGCGGGATGACGGCTGCCGCGGTGGCTGCTGCCGAAGGACTGCGTGTTCTCCTGGTCGAAAAGACGGAATTGGTCGGAGGAACGACGGCGTGGTCCGGTGGCATGGTCTGGATTCCCGTCAACAGCAAGATGAAACAGGCAGGCCTGCCCGACACTCCGGCCGATGCGGCGGCCTATCTCGCCAGCACGGTTTCCGAAATTGAAAACGCCGAGCTGCGGCGTACATTTCTGGCGCGCGGTCCGGAGGCGATCGAGTATCTCGAAGCCAATACCGAGGTCCGGTTGCAGCCCGTGAAGAAATATCCCGATTATTATCCGGAAAAGCCGGGAGCGACCGCCGGCGGCCGTGTGCTCGAACCCGTGACCTTCGACGGCGCCAAACTCGGCGTGCACTTCAAGCGGTTGCGTCCGCCGCTGCCGGAATTCACCCTGTTCGGCGGCATGATGGTGAACCGGCTCGACATACCGCATCTTCGCAAGGCCGGGCGCTCGTTTCGCTCGACCCTACGCGCGCTACGTCTGGTCTCGCAATACGCGCTGCAACGTCTTGAAGACGGCGCCGTTCGAGGGGTGCGAATCGTCGATCGATCCGGTGCCCGGCCGATCGTCACGCGCAGAGGCGTCGTGCTGGCGACCGGCGGCTTCTCCCACGACGAAAGCCTTCGCGAACGTTACTTTCCCGGTGGCGCCGGAGTGGTTTCCGCGACGGCTGCCGCGGGGACCGGCGACGGCCTGCGGGTTGCCATCGAAGCCGGCGCCAGCATCGGCACGGCGGTTGCGAGCTCCGCTTATTGGGTGCCGGCGTCGCTGTTTCGACGCGCGGATGGCAGCCAGGGCGTCTTTCCGCATACGGTGACCGACCGCGCGAAACCTGGTGTCATCGCGGTCAATTCAGCGGGGAGGCGCTTTGTCAACGAAGCGCTGTCCTACCACGAGTTTGTGCTCGCCATGCTGCGCGACGGCAACGACACGGCGGACCGCTCGTTCCATCTTGTCTGCGATCGTGATTTTCTATGGAGCTACGGGCTTGGCCGGATCCAGCCTTTCACGCGGCGCATCCGACGATACGTCGAAAGCGGCGAACTGGTCGAGGCGCCCAGCATCGATGCGCTCGCCGATTTGATCGACGTCGAAAGTTCGACTCTCGCGGCGACTGTTGAGAACTACAATGCGCAGGCGCGAGTAGGGCTAGACCCGGATTTCGGACGCGGCAGCAATATCTATCAGCGTCACCTCGGCGATGCCGGTCATTCTCCGAATCCCTGTGTCGCGCCGCTCGAGCAACCGCCGTTCTATGCGCTGCGGATTTATCCGGCCGACCTCGGCACCGCGATAGGCCTCAAGACGGATGTCCACGCCAGGGTTCTGAACAAGAATGGCACCGCCATTGCCGGCCTGTATGCCTGCGGCAACGACATGGGTTCGATCATGAACGGAAATTATCCAGGGCCGGGGATCACGCTGGGGCCGGCCCTGACATTCGGTTACATCGCCGGCCGGCATCTGGCGCAAATCGATCTGGAGTCGTGTGCACAGGAGAGGGGACAGTCATGAAAAACCCAGCCGCCGGTTTCGGCGTCAACACCTATTCCTACATTTTCAATGGCAGCGCGGCCGATACCGTGGCGCGGATCGCGGACCAGGGCTATGGTGGGGTCGAGCTGATGTTCTTTCCCGGCCATCTCTGGCCGGCCGAACTTGACGTCGCACAGCTTCGGGAATTGCGCAATCTTTGCGAAGCGCGGCTGCGGCTGGTGGCCGTCAACATGCCGAATGTCGACATGAACATCGCCGCCGCCGCCGCGGAAATGCGCGCCTATACAATCGATCTGCTGGTGCGGTTCGTCCGCTGCGCCAGCGAACTCGGCGCGGGCGGGATCATTGTCGGTCCCGGCAAGGCCAATCCGCTGTTTCCGATGCCGCGCGACCGCATGGTCTCCCATTTCTATCGCGCGCTCGATACGCTGGCGCCACTGGCGCGGCAGTTGGGTATCAAGCTCTTGATCGAGAACATGCCGTTCGCCTTCCTGCCGGACGCGGAATCCTTGATGAACATCGTCGACGGCTATGGCGACGACAGCATCCGTGTAATCTACGACGTGGCAAACGCGCACTTTATTGGCGAGGCTCCCGCGGAAGGATTACGGCGGGTCCGCGACCGGCTCAGCCTGGTTCACTTCTCAGACACGACCCGACAGAGTTACAAGCACGATCCGTTGGGACATGGCGATGTTCCGCTCGCGGGTCTTGCATCGGTCATGAAAGAGGTGGGGTACACCGAGCTGCCGATGCTGGAAGTGATTTCGCAAACGCCCGACCCTGATATCGCCGATAGCTGCAGGCGTCTTCGCGAAGCGGGGTTTGGCCGCGATGCCTGATCAGCTCGCACATCCCCGTCGTTTTGGTTGCGTTGCAAACGCCCACGCCGTGGGGTCAGCCACCGACAACCAAGCTGACTGTGAGCACGCTTTAGCATTTTCCACGGTCCCGGGATGGGCCTATAAATCGCATTGGATCGGACCTATCCAGACGACGACCGTGATTCAGCGAAAGAACCAACCATGGCATCGCGGCAGCGAATTGGATCCGAAACCATGGCGGTGCTCGGCGGCGCACTGCTCCTCCTATTCGGCGCGGGAGCCTCCGCCCAGGACGCCGGCAACTATCCCAATAAACCAATCATGATGATCGTGCCGTTCGCGCCCGGCGGCGCTTCCGATTTCGTCGCCCGCATCATCCAATCCGGCGTTGGCCAGATCCTCGGCCAGCAGATCGTGGTCGACAATCGGCCGGGCGCGGCGGGCATCATCGGCACAGAGGTCGCAGTCCGCGCGGCGCCGGACGGCTACACGACCTTTCTCGGCAATATCGGCACCCTCTCGATCAACCCCGGTGTCTACTCCAACATACGCGTCAAGCCGGTCAAGGATCTGGCCCCGGTTTCGATTTGCGCCGACACGCCAAGCATCCTGATCACCCGGCCGGACTTCCCGGCCAACACCGTCAGCGAGCTGATCGCCTATGTCAAAGCGAACCAGGGCCAGGTCACCTTTGCCTCGCCCGGCAGCAGCACGCTCAATCGGCTGGAAATGGAGGTTTTCAAGAAGGACGCGGGGCTCGACATGGTGCACGTGCCCTACAAGGGCGGCGCCGGTCCGGCGGTGACGGACGTTCTCGGTGGACATGTGGACCTGATGTTTACCACCATCTCGTCGGCGATGGAGTTCGTGAAGGAGAAGAAGGTCAAGGCGCTCGCCGTTACCACCAAGGAGCGAATGCTCGATCTGCAGGACATACCGACCATGTACGAGCTCGGATGGAAGAATCTGGTGACATCGTCCTGGCAGGGCGTGCTCGTGCCCATTGGCACGCCGCGGCCGATCGTCGACAAGCTGCATGCCGCGATTGTCAAGGTGCTCGCGGAGCCGGAGATTCAGGCGCGCATGCGCAGCGGCGGCGTGATCGCCGTCGGCAGCAAGTCCCCGGAGGACTTCAAGACCTATATGGACGTCGAAACCGCAAAGTGGACCAAGGTGATCGAAGAGAACGGCCTGCGTTCGGATTGAATGGCTGCGGCGATTGAGCCGCGCCGGCGATCAGGCACCTGAGCGGTGCGACGGCCGGCCGGGGCCCGGCGATGAACGGAGCTGGCCGGCGCGTTCCCGTCCGGTTGACGCGGCGCGCCTGGAATGGTCCTTTTCTGCGCGGCACCGAGTATTGGCTTCGCCGGAATTCGCTATAGGGAAACAGGGGACACGGGCGTGCAACAGGTCGAAGTCGCGGTGATCGGAACTGGCTGGTGCGGGGGCATACGGGCGGAAACGCTGTCGCGCTCCTCAATCGTCGACAAGCTTCACATCTGTGACATCAGGCCCGACCGTCTGGCAGAGGTCAAGAAGCTGACCAACGCGGCAACCGCGACGTCAGACTATCATGACATCCTCAAGAACGACCGGATCAAGGTGGTCTACATCTCGACGACCCCGGAAGCCAACCACTATCCGATCGCGCGCGATTGCCTCAAGGCCGGCAAGCACGTGCTGCTGGAAAAGCCGATCGCGCTCGAACTGTTCGAGGCCGACGAGCTGATCGAGATCGCCAGGCGCGGCAATCTCAAGTTCACCATCGGCTACTCGCAGCGCTTCAACACACGGCTCGCCTACGCCAAGAAGAAGATCACCGACGGCACGGTGGGCAAGCCGGTGTCGGTGATGGTGAGCCGGCATCTCTCGCGCGGCCTCGGCAAGAAGATCGCAAGCCGCGGCCGGCTGTCGCCGGCGGCGATGGAATCGACCCACGACCTCGATTTCGTGTTCTGGCTGCTCGGGCCGGCCAAGCCCATCCGCGTCTATTCGCAGGGTGCCTACGGCTACATGCAGGCGGTCAACGGATCCTATGACATCATGTGGAGCACCGTGACCATGGACAATGGCGTGCTGGTTTCGATCGGCGGCGGCTGGAAACTGCCGCCAAGCTATCCGCACTACTGCGCCACGACCATCGAGATCACCGGAACGGAAGGCTCCCTGTTCCTCGACGATACGCAGCGCTCCAACTGGCTCAATACGATTAAGGACGGGACGCAATACGTGATGTCGACCATGCCGGGCGAGTGGGTCGATCACGTCTACGCCGGGCAGATGGGACCGGAGACCATGCACTTCCTCGAGTGCGTATTGCGGGACCAGCCGCCGATGGTGTCGCCGGAAAGCGCGCGCCGGGTGATGGAGACCTATCTCGCCGCGGATCTCTCAGCGGAATCCGGGGAGCCC
>WNGJ01001345.1_pt1 | contig 24093 bp, 21 predicted proteins | sample 5400611 | NCBI WGS metagenome assembly WNGJ01 (sample SAMN13153375, study PRJNA577476) | soil metagenome | isolation source: 40 cm soil or saprolite under Garry oak tree replicate 1 | place: USA:California | collected 2016-06-15
GGCGTCGCTGCGTCAGGCTTTCGCCCATTGCGCAATATTCCCCACTGCTGCCTCCCGTAGGAGTCTGGGCCGTGTCTCAGTCCCAGTGTGGCCGGTCGCCCTCTCAGGCCGGCTACCCGTCGTCGCCTTGGTGGGCCGTTACCCCACCAACTAGCTGATAGGCCGCGAGCTCATCCCTAGCCGGAAACCCTTTCCACCGTGCGAGGATGTCCTCCACGGTTGTATCCGGTATTAATTCCGGTTTCCCGGAGCTATCCCAGAGCTAGGGGCAGATTGCTCACGTGTTACTCACCCGTTCGCCGCTCGAGTACCCCCGAAGGGGCCTTTCCGCTCGACTTGCATGTGTTAAGCACGCCGCCAGCGTTCGTCCTGAGCCAGGATCAAACTCTCCGTTGGATGTCTATGAGCAACCACGTGCGTGGCACGTGGCGTGCTGACACATCGGAGTGCCCTCGGTCATCACGAGGATGGCCGTCCGGCCAGGCCGGGCGGCAAGGGCGATCTTGGCATATCCGTCACACGATCGTGAACCGGCCGGCTCACGCCCGCGTGGACGGGGTATGTGCATGTGCACTGGCTTTTAGCACGCTGTTGAGTTCTCAAGGAGCGGACGCACACCCTCGGAAGACTTACACCTTCCTCAGGGGCAACCCTTCTAACTTACCCGCCAGGCCCTCGGCTGTCAACTTGGTTCCGTAAACTTTGCCGACCTGAGAACCTGCTGTCACCACCAAGATACCGCCCAGCGAACCACATTCGGACGACGGCCGCTGCGCTGTGAGCTTAGTGGGTCCCCGGAGACCGGCCGCCTCGCGGCGTCCCGCGCTCTCCCGGGGCAGGAAGAACACTAGGCACCATCGGGGACCACGTCAAATCGAAATCCGCCAGCCGCGTGTGCCCGCTGGCCGCGCGCCCCGGACGGCGCCCGGAAGACCGGCGGAACCCGCAGGCCACAGGCTGCTGGCCCGGATCGGCCAGGGCGTGAATCACCGAGCCGATCTCGCCGCCGGCTTCTTGCCGGGGTACGCCGCCTTGCGCGGGGTACCCCGGGAGCCTCCCGGCCAGGCGAGATCCTTGTAACCGGACACGGACACAAACGTGACACGATCGGGACCCGGCGTCCCCGGGCTGGCCGGCTCCGCCAACGGGTCAGGGAACGGTCAGGCCGGGAGGACCTCCACGCCGGCGACGGTCCGCTTGCCTCTGCGCAGCACGAGGAACCGGCCATGCAGAAGGTCGCGGCGGCTGGGGCGCGCGTCTTCGCCGGTGCCGGTGCCGGTGGCGGTGGCGGTGGCGGTGCCACCGGCGGTGGCGGCTGCGGTGGCTTTAGCGTTGTTCAGGTAGGCCCCGCCCTCCGCGAGCGCACGCCTGGCGGCCGATTTGCTTGCCACGATCCCGGTGGCCGCGAACAGGTCCACGATCGGCGGCAGTTGCTCGTCCTGGCCGACGATCACGGTGACCTTCGGCACTTCCGCGAGCGCCGCGGCGAGCGTCCGCTCGTCGAGTGCGCGCAGTTCACCCTGGCCGAACAGGGCTCGGCTCGCCGCAATCACCCGCTGGCATTCCTCGGCCCCGTGCACGAGCGTGGTGACGTCCGCTGCCAGCGCCCGCTGCGCCGCCCGGGCGGCCGGGCGGCGCAGCGCCTCGGACTCGAGCGCGAGGATCTCCTCCGGCGCGCGGAAGGTGAACACCCGCAGCAGCCGCCCCACTTCAGCGTCACCGGTGTTGAACCAGAACTGGTAGAAGGCGTACGGGCTGGTCAGCTCCGGGCTCAGCCACACCGTTCCAGACGAGGTCTTGCCGAACTTCGTCCCATCGGGCTTGGTGATCAGCGGGATCGTCAGCGCGTGGACGGTCGCGCTATCGGCCCGGCGGACGAGGTCGACGCCGGCGACAAGGTTGCCCCACTGGTCGCTGCCGCCGATCTGCAGTGTGCAGCCGTACCGCCGGTGCAGCTCGAGGTAGTCCAGCGCCTGCAGGATCTGGTAGCTGAACTCGGTGTAGCTGATCCCGCCGCTGTCCAGCCGTGCCTTCACCGCCTCCCTGGCGATCATCTGATTCACGCTGAAGTGCTTGCCCACCTCGCGCAGGAAGTCGATCGCGGTGAGCCGCGCGGCCCAGTCGAGGTTGCTCACCAGCAGCGCGCCGGCCGGGCCGGCGCCGAAATCGAGGAACCTGGCAACCTCGCCGCGAATGCGCTCGACCCATTCGGCGACCACCTCCTCGGGATTCAGCGTGCGCTCCGACGTGCGGCCGCTCGGGTCCCCGATCAACCCGGTCGCGCCGCCCACCAGGCCGATGGGGCGGTTCCCCGCGTTCTGCAGCCGCCGCAGGGTCAGCAGCAGCGCCAGGTTCCCGATGTGCAGGCTGGGCGCCGTGGGGTCGAAACCGGCATAAACCGTGACCGGGCCGGCGGCGAACGCCTTGCGCAGATCGTCCGGGTCCGTCGACTGGGCAATCAGGCCACGCCAGGCCAGGTCGTCGAGGACGTCGGTCACGGCCTCACGGCTCCCTCATCTCCGCCGCAGGGCAGCGGCGTCTGCCACGATCGCGCGGCACGATCGCGCAGGGTCGCCGCGATCGCGGTGGATTCCCGCGCGCAAGCCGCAAGCCCACGTCGTGGAAACAGGCGTGGAAACAGATGTCCCCCTGGGCCATCACCCGCACAGGGTAGCGGCACGGGCCGCCGGCGTCGAAGCGGCTTCACCGCGGCCCGGCTCGCCTCGGCGCGTGGGCGCGGTAGGGGGACACGGTGGGTTCGCCGGCGACCCAGAACCGCCACGGCACCTCCGCCGCAGCACGCACCCCCGTTCTAGGTCCCGAACGGATGACTCGGGGTGACACGGGCGCGCCGTGCCGCACCCGCAGCGGGGAGGCGGGGTCGCACACGTCGGCGCCGTCGAGCGCCCGGTCGATGCCAAGTGCCTGGCACAGCCTGGCCGGTCCGGAGGCCAAATCCCTGAATCCGGTGTCAGGGCCTGCCGCCCCCGGCCGGGCGGCGGCGCCGCGCCCGCCACCGCGGCGCGCCCGTGCGAGCTCGGCGCCGCAGGCCACCCGGCCCGCGCGCAGCAGCACCGCCGCCGCTGTGCCTTCGCTCAGGCAGACGAGGTTGACACAGAAGTGCATGCCATAGGTGAAGTACACATACGCATGGCCCGGCGGGCCGAACATGACCCTGTTGCGCGGGGTAGGTCCACGATATGCGTGCGACGCGGCGTCGATCGCCCCCGCGTACGCCTCCACCTCGGTGATCAGCACAGCGACGAGCCCCGCGCTCGTCTCATGCTCGAGCACCTGCCCGAGCAGTGCGGGTGCGACCTCGAGGACCGGGCGATCAAAGAACTCGCGCCGCAGCAGTGATCCCGGCGGCATCGACGCGGCGGACGAGGTGTCACCGGAGCCCGGAGGCCCTGGCGGAGGTGGACTCGGCGCGGGCCGCACGGCAGCGTCAGCCCGCAGCCCAGGCTGCGTGCTGGTCGACGGCGTCGCGCAGCGCGGCCAGCTGTTCCGCGACCCGCTCCGGCGCGGTGCCGCCGCGTGCGGAGCGCGCGGCGATCGCACCTCGTGCCGAGAGCACGTCCCGGACGTCCGGGGTGAGCAGCGGTGAGACCTTCGCCAGGTCCTCGTCGCTGACCTCGTCGAGCTCGGTGTCGTGCACCTGGCACCACACCACCAGGTGACCCACGATCTCGTGTGCCTCACGGAACGGTACGCCCCGCCTGACCAGCAACTCCGCCAAGTCGGTGGCGAGGGCGAACCCGGCGGGCGCAGCCTGCGCGAGCCGCTGCGTATTAATCCGGGCGGTCGCTATCAGGCCCGCCGTCGCCGGCAGCACCAGCATCAGCGTGTCCACCGCGTCGAATACCGGTTCCTTGTCCTCCTGCAGGTCCCTGTTGTATGTCAGCGGCAGTCCTTTGAGCGTCGTGAGCAGGCCGGTGAGGTGGCCGATGAGGCGGCCCGCCTTGCCGCGCGCAAGCTCGGCCACGTCCGGGTTCTTCTTCTGCGGCATGATCGACGATCCGGTCGCGTACGCGTCGTCCATCTCGATCCAGCCGAACTCCCGCGACGCCCACAGCACGATCTCCTCGCCGAGCCTGGACAGGTGCACGCCGAGCAGGGCCGCGGCGAAGAGGAACTCCGCGGCGAAATCACGGTCGCTCACCGCGTCCATCGAGTTGGCCGCGGCCGAGTCGAAGCCGAGTTCAGCGGCCACCGCCTCCGGGTCGAGCGGCAACGAGGATCCCGCGAGCGCGCCCGAGCCAAGCGGGCATACCGCCGCCCGCCTGTCCCAGTCCCGCAGCCGGGCCACGTCCCTGGCGAACGCCTGCACGTGCGCGAGAAGCTGATGCGAAAGCAGCACCGGCTGCGCGTGCTGCAGATGCGTCATCCCCGGCGCCAGGACGCCGGAGTGCCGCTCCGCCTGGCCGAGCAGGGCGGTCTCGAGCTCGGCCAGGCGCGACACGATCTGCCTGGCGTGATCGCGCAGGTACAGCCGCAGGTCGGTGGCGACCTGGTCGTTGCGGCTGCGGCCGGCCCGCAGCTTGCCGCCGAGCGCGCCAAGACGCTCGAGCAGCCCTCGTTCGAGCGCGGTGTGCACGTCCTCGTCTGCGGCCGTCGGGCGGAACTCGCCGCTGCGGCACGCGGCGGCGAGGTCGTCGAGCGCGGCGAGCATCCGCTCCAGCTCGTCGCCGGTGAGCAGGCCGGCCTTGTGCAGCACCCGGGCGTGCGCCCGGGAGGCAAGCAGGTCGTAGGGGGCGAGCCGCCAGTCGAACTGGACGCTGACAGAAAGCCGCGCAAGCGCCTGCGCGGGGCCGGTGTCGAACCGGCCGCCCCACAGCCGCGTCGGGGTCTTTCGCTGCTCTTCTGGCACGCTGCTCCCGTCTTTGGTTCCTCGCTATCGGCGCGAGCGGCCGGCCGCGGCCGGCCGCTCGCGCGCAGCATAGGCCGCTCAGGCGCCCGCCCGGCGGCCCCGCACCGCAGCGATCTTGCTGGGCAGCCCCCACAGCTCCACGAAACCCTTCGCCAGCGACTGGTCGAAGGTGTCGCCGGTGTCGTAGGTGGCGAGGTCGTAGTCGTAGAGCGAAACCGGGCTCCGCCGCCCGGTGACCACCGGGCGGCCGCTGTGCATGCGCAGCCGGATGTCGCCGGTCACGTGCGCGGACGCCTGCTCGATGAACCCGTCGAGGGCCCCCTTCAGCGGCGAGAACCACAAGCCGTCGTAGACAAGCTCGCCCCACCGCTGGTCCACCTGCCGCTTGAACCTGGCCAGGTCGCGCTCCACGCATACGCTCTCGAGCTCGGAGTGCGCGGTGATGAGCGCTATCGCGCCTGGCGCCTCGTAGATCTCGCGGCTCTTGATCCCCACCAGGCGGTCCTCGACCATGTCGATCCGGCCGACCCCCTGTGCCCCGGCGCGGGCGTTCATCGTGGCGATGATCTCCAGCGGCGTCATGGCGGTTCCGTCGACGGCCACCGGCACGCCGTCAGCGAACGTCAGCACGGCCTCGTCCGCAGCCCGCGCCACGGCCGGGTCGGCCGTGTAGGCGTACACGTCGGCCTGCGGCGTGGCCCAGATGTCCTCCAGATGCCCGGTCTCGATCGAGCGGCCCCACACGTTCTGGTCGATGGAGTAGGGCGACCTGCGCGTCACGTCGAGCGGCAGCCCGTTCTCCTCGGCGAACGCGATCGCCTTGTCCCTTGTCATGTCCGAGTCGCGAACCGGCGCGAGCACCTTGAGCTGCGGAGCGAGGCTGGCCAGGCTCGCCTCGAACCTGACCTGGTCGTTGCCCTTGCCGGTGCAGCCGTGCGCGACCGCCGTGGCGCCGTACGCCGCGGCGACCCTGGCCAGGTGCGAGGCGATCAGGGGCCGTGACAGCGCGGACACCAGCGGGTAGCGGTCCATATAGAGCGCGTTCGCCTTCAGCGCGGGGACACAGTAGCCCGCGGCGAACTCGGCCCTGGCGTCCACCACCTCGGCCTCTGCCGCCCCGCAGGCAAGCGCGCGCTTACGGATGGTCTCCAGGTCCTCGCCGCCCTGGCCCACATCGACCGCGAGCGCGATCACCTCGGCCCCGGTCTGCTCGGCGATCCAGCCGATGGCGACCGATGTGTCGAGGCCGCCGGAATATGCGAGTACAACGCGTTCTGTCATGATCCCATCCCTGGTTATCTGGTCGGTTCGGCCAGTTCGGCCGGCTGGTCAGCTGACCGGCTCGCGGCGCTCCGCGAGCCGGAGCAGTTGCGCGGCGACCCCGGTGCCGCCGGCCGGGTCCCTGGTGATGACGAGCACGGTGTCGTCGCCGGCGACCGTGCCGAGGATCGACGGCCAGCTCGCGTGGTCCAGGGCGGAGGCGAAGAACTGCGCGGCCCCGGCCGGGGTCCGCGCCACCACCAGGTTCGCGCTGGCTTCCGCCGAGGTGAGCAGCTCGGCGGCGATCCTGGCGAGCCTCCCGTTCGCCTCCGGCGTCCCGCCCGGCCCCGGCGCCGGGTTGCCGCCGGGCATGTCCGCCGACTGCGGCAGCACGTAGACGAGCCCGCCGTCGCTGCCGCGCAGCCGGACCGCACCGAGCTCCTCGAGATCGCGCGAGAGCGTGGCCTGGGTGACCTGCACGCCGGCCTGTGCGAGCGCGGCGGCGAGCTCGTCCTGGGAGTGGACGGGGATGCTGGCGAGGATGCCGGCGATCCGGGCATGCCTGGCGGCCTTGGTCATCGGGCTCGCGCTCGTCATGGCCCGGCCCCTGCCCCGGTCCCGGCCATACCGGATCCGGCGCCGGTTTCGAGTGCGGCTTCCGCGGCGCCGAGGATGGCGGGGAATGCGCCGAGGAAGGACCGGGCCTGCTCGGCGCTGAAGATCAGCGGCGGCGCCAGCCGGAGCGCATCCGGCTGCACGGCGTTGACCAGGAAACCCGCATCCCTGCCCGCGCGCTCCACCTCGGCCGCGGCAGGCCTGGTCAGCACGGCGGCCAGCCACAGCCCGCTGCCGCGTACCCCGGCGAGCAGCGGGTGTGCGATGGCGGCGATCCCCGACCGGAGCAGGTTCCCCGTCTCGGTGGCCCGGGCGAGCAGGCCATCCCGCTCGATCACGTCGAGAACCGCGAGCGCGGCGGCGCAGGCGACCGGGTTGCCGCCGAACGTGCTGCCGTGATCGCCCTTGCCGAGCACCGAGCCGAAGCGGCCAAGGCCGATGCACGCGCCGATGGGCAGGCCGCCGCCGAGCCCCTTCGCGAGGGTGATGACGTCGGGCGTGATGCCGTCGCGCTGGTGCGCGAACCAGGTGCCGGTCCGCCCGATCCCGCTCTGGATCTCGTCGAGGACGAGCAGGGCGCCGGTGGCGTCGCAGGCTTCGCGCGCGGCGCGCAGGTAGCCATCGGGCGCGGGCACCACGCCGCCCTCGCCCAGCGCCGGCTCGAGAAAGATGGCGGCACATTCGGCTGTCACCGCGGCGCGGAGCGCCGCCGCGTCGCCATAGGGCACGAACGTCACGTGCCCGCCGAAGGGCCCGAACGGCTCGCGTATCTGCGCCTTGCCTGTCACCGCGAGCGCGCCCATGGTGCGCCCGTGAAAACTCCCTTCCGCGGCAACCACATCGGTGCGCGCGCGGTCGCCGGTGCTCGTGACCGCGCCGTGGAATCGGCGCGTGAGCTTGATCGCCGCCTCGTTCGCCTCGGCGCCGGAGTTGGTGAAGAAGACCCTGCCCTGCGCGGTGCCTTCCGCGCCGGTCAGGCCGAGCAGGCCGAGCAGCCGCTCGGCGAGTTCGACCTCCCGCTCGTGCAGGAACAGGTTGCTCGTGTGCGCGATCGACGCCACCTGACGGCTGACGGCCTCGACGATCGCCGGGTGGGCGTGACCCAGCGAGGACACGGCGATCCCGGCAATGAGGTCGAGGTACTCCCGCCCGTCGACGTCCCACACGCGGCACCCCTGGCCACGGGCCAGCGCAACGGGCGGCAGGCCGTAGTTCGGCATCAGCGCTCCGGCGAAACGTTCCTGCAGCCGGCGTGTCGCCCGCAAACCGTCCGCCGGCCGGCTGGGGGCGGCGGTTGCCGCGCCCGCGGCTTCGCTGTGCTGTGGTGCGCTCATGGCTTCGCTCTGTCCGGGACCACCATGGTGCCGATCCCTTGATCGGTGAATATCTCCAGCAGCAGGGCATGTGGCAGCCGCCCGTCCAGGACGTGCGCGCGGCGCACGCCGCCGCGGACCGCGTCCAGGCACGCCGTCATCTTGGGCACCATGCCCGTGGTGAGCCCGGGCAGCAGGCCCTCGAGCTGCGCCGCGGTCAGCAGGCTGATCACTTCGTCCGACGCCGGCCAGTCCGCGTAAAGGCCCTCCACGTCGGTGAGCACCACCAGCTTGGCGGCGCCGAGGGCGGCGGCGAGTGCGGCGGCCGCGGTATCGGCGTTGACGTTGTAGATCTCGCCGCCCGTTCCCCTTGCCACGCTCGAGATGACCGGGATGCGGCCGTCCGCAAGCAGGCTGTGCACGGCTCCGGGATCGACGCCGGTGATTTCGCCCACCAGGCCGATGTCGACGGTTTCGCCGTCTACCACCGGCTGCGCGCGGCGCGCGGTGAACAGGTTCGCGTCCTCGCCCGACATGCCGACCGCCCACGGCCCGTGCTGGTTGACGAGCCCGACGACGTCCCTGTTGACCTGACCGGTGAGCACCATCCGGACCACCTGCATGATCTCCGGGGTGGTGACACGCAGGCCGTGGGTGAACGTGCTTTCGATGCCAAGCCTGTCCAGGTGCGCGCTGATCTGCGGACCGCCGCCGTGCACGACCACCGGCCGCAGCCCGGCGTAGCGCAGGAATACCAGGTCCTGTGCGAAGCCCCGGCGCAGCGGCTCGTCCGTCATGGCATGGCCGCCGTATTTGATCACGACGGTCTGGCCCTGGAGCTCGGCGAGCCAGGGCAGGGCCTCGATCAGGGTCGCCGCCTTCGCGAGCGCCGCCGCCCGGTCACGGGCGCGGTTTGCCTGCGCGTCCCCGGCACCGCCGGGGTCTGGCTGCCCCGTCGATGGCCCGCTGGTGGCGCCATTGCCCCACCAGGGGGTCATCGATGCGGTGACGGCGCTGGGCGTGTTGTCCTTCATGTCGAATATGCCGAGTTCTCGTGGACGTAGGCGGCGGTGAGATCGGTGGTCCAGACCGTGGCCGCATGCGGCCCGGCCGACAGGTCGACGGTGATGGCGACGTCACGCGGCCGCAGGTCCGCCTTGGATCTGTCGTCTCCGGCGCAGCCGCCGCGGCAGACCCAGACGCCGTTGATCGCGACGTTCAGCCGGTCCGGCTCGAACACGGCATCGGTGGTGCCGACGGCCGCCACCACCCGCCCCCAGTTCGGATCCTCGCCCGTGAGGGCACATTTGAGCAGGTTGCTCCTTGCGACCGCGCGGGCGGCCATGAGCGCGTCGGCCTCGCCCGCCGCGCCGATCACCTCGACCGCGACCATCTTCCTCGCGCCCTCCGCGTCCGCGACGAGCTGTCGCGCGAGGTCGGCGCAGACGTCGGTCAGCTCCGCGGTGAACTCGGCCGGATCGGGCCGCAGACCGGATGCGCCGCTTGCGAGCAGCAGCACGGTGTCGTTGGTGGACATGCACCCGTCGGTGTCCACCCGGTCGAAGGTCCGCGCGACGGCGTGCCGCAGCGCGCGGTCGAGTTCGCCCGCGTCGAACTCGGCGTCGGTGGTGAGGACGCACAGCATGGTCGCCAGTGCCGGGGCGAGCATCCCGGCGCCCTTCGCCATGCCACCCACCGTGTAGGAGGCTGTGTCTGCCACTGTGTCTGCCGCGGTGACCGCTCCGGCGGGATGCTCCACCTTCCTGAAGGCGATCTTGACGACCGTGTCGGTGGTGCGGATCGCGTCGGCGGCGGCCAGGCCCCCGGCGCGCGACAGCCCCGCCACCGCGGCATCCACTCCCGGCAGCAGCACGTCCATGGGCAGCCGCTCACCGATCAGGCCAGTCGAGCAGACGGCGATCTCGCCGGCCGAATCATCGAGGGCGGCCGCGAGCCGTTCGGCCGTGGCGTGGGTGTCCTGAAAGCCGGCCGCACCCGTGCACGCATTCGCGCCGCCCGAGTTGAGCACGACCGCCCGTACCCGGCCGCCACGGATGACCTGCGCCGTCCAGAGCACCGGGGCGGCCTTGACCCGGTTGGCCGTGAACACCGCGGCAGCAGCCCTCGACGGCCCTTCGTTCATGACGACGGCGACGTCGCGCCCGCCGCCCTGCTTCAGGCCGGCCGCCACGCCCGCGGCGAGGAACCCGATGGGTGCGGTGACGCTCATGGCGAGACTCCGTGTGGGGTAAGGCCGGCGGTTTCCTGCAGGCCGGTCATGAGGTTGGCGTTCTGGATGGCCTGCCCGGCAGCGCCCTTGCCGAGGTTGTCGACGGCGGCCACGACAACGGCGCGCCCCGCCCGGGTGTCCGCCGCGGCCTGCAGGTGCACGGCGTTCGAGCCGGCGGTCGCCGCGGTGGACGGCCAGACGCCGTCGGCCAGCAGGTGCACGAATGGCTCATCGGCATACGCATCGGCCAAGGCGCCGCGCAGCAGCGCGGTCACCGCGCCTGCCCCGCCCGCCGGGCCGGCCGCGCGGCCGCTGAGCCGAGCCGTGCAGGTCGCCAGGATCCCCCGTGGCATCGGGGCGAGTGACGGCGTGAACGAGACCGTCACACCCGCGTCCGGCGCTGGCCGCTGCGCGGCCGGCGACTCCGCGAGCGTCTCGGCCAGCGCCTGCTCGATCTCGGGCGTGTGCCGGTGCACACCGCCCACCTGGTAGGCGGACATCGCGCCCATCACCTCGGCGCCGTGCAGGTGCGGCTTTGGCGCCCGGCCCGCACCCGAGACACCTGACGCGGCGACGATCACGATGTCCGACGGCTGCGCGAGCCCGGACCGCAGCAGCGGCGCAAGCGCGAGGATCGCCGCGGTGGCGAAGCATCCGGGCACCGCGACGCGTGCCGCGCCCGTGAGCCGCGCCCGTGCGCCCGCGAGCTCGGGCAGCCCATAGGTCCAGCGCCCGGCGTGCGTTCCGCCGTAGAACCGCTGCCATGCGGCAGGGTCGGCGAGCCGGAAGTCGGCGCCCAGGTCGACGATCTTGACGTGGCCGGGGAGTTCCCCGGCGACCTGCGCGGACCGCCCGTGCGGCAGCGCGAGAAAGACGAGGTCCGCCGCTGCGAGCCGCTGCGGGTCCAGCGGCTCGAACCGGCGGCCGGAAAGCTGCACGAGGTTCGGATGGACCGCGGTGACCGGCTCGCCCGCCCGCGTTCCGGCGGTGACGGGCCCGAGCGCCATGCCTGGATGGCAGGCGAGCAGGCGCAGCAGTTCGCCGCCCGCGTATCCGCTCGCTCCCGCGACCGCCACCTGGACGCCCACCCGTGTTCCTTCCTGCCGCGGCGCGCCGCGGCCCGCGGCGGCCCGCGATGCCTGCCGCAGCGCCGCCGCTGCGGCAACAGCGGCAAACGACAGCGTCACCGGCAACCGCGGCGGACCCGGGCCGGGCACGCTCAGGCCATCACCTGTCTGCATTACTATGTATCCAAGTGAAAAATTATGCAACTCGTGGACCGTGCCGGCCACCCTGCCCACGGACGGCGCCGGGCCGGACTGAGGGCCGGACTGGGCCGGACTGGGCCGGACTGAGAGGCGCGCGCCGGGCCGATGTGCGGCACGCACCGGGCCGATCTGGGAGACGGCCGAACGGGGAACCAGCCCCCCGATCGCCCGGATTCCCGCAGCCCGGCACGAGCTGGATTCCAGCGTGATAACCGGCTGGTAACGCTCCGGGGTCACCGGTACGACCCAGGCCGGCCCAGCGGCATGATGGAACATCGGGAGGTTGGCGATGCGGCACGCAGGGCAGGCGGCGCTGACGGTGCTCGCCCTCGTCCTGGCGGCGGGCTGCTCGGCCAGTTCCTCGGCAGCGCCGGCGGGTACCTCGCCGCGGGCCGGCCGGCCTGCGGCGGAAAAGGCCTGCGGCACGGTGTACACCGCGGCGCACGTGCCCGTGACGGTCGAGGTGCCGCCAGCCGCCGTCGGCTGCGCGACGGCGCTGCGGGTCCAGGCCGACTACACCCGCAAGGTCACCGCGGGCGAGGCGCCGGGAAACGGCGGGGGCGGACCGGTGCCCGTCGACGGGTGGACCTGTGAGGGATACCCCACCCCGGAGGTGCTGCGCACGGGGCTGGCATCGGTATGCCGCCGTGGCGGCGTCCAGTTCTACGCGGTCCTGCCGGCTCCGGCCACCGCCGCGACACCCTGATCAGCGCCATGCGACCGCGGTTCCGGCGGGAACGGCGGCGATCCGTCGCCTGATCGGCACCGCCCCGGGGGACGGCCACCGGGCGGACCCGCACCAACGGCCGCCGCATCCGCGACAGCCGTTCGGGATCAACGGGCTCAGCCCGTCGCTGTGCGGGCGCGAGCGCACCGGGCCCGCCGGTCAGGGCCCGCGAAGCACCGCACCGAACTGCCGCGCCGCCTCGGCCACCGCCGCGTCGCGGACAGCGGAGGCCTCGCTCGCGGTGAGCGTATGGTCGGGTGCGCGCAGGCGCAGCGTGTAGGCGAGCGATTTTTTCCCTTCGCCAGCCTGGGCGCCCGTGTACACGTCGAACAGGCGGATCTCCTCCAGCAGGCCGGCGGCGCCGCTCGCGGTGATGCCCGCCCGCAGCGCGTCCGCGACCTGCGCGGCGGGCACCCAGCGGGGCACGACGAGCGCCACATCCTGGGTCGCCACGGGGTAGGTGGAAAGCGGCGGCGCCTGGACCGGGCCAGCCACCGCCGACTCGAGCAGCGACAGGTCGATCTCCATCGCGCAGCTTCGCGGCGGCAGGCCGAACGCCGCCACCACCCTCGGATGCAACTCGCCGGCGTACCCGGCCCGCTGCTCGCTGCCGTCGCCGGCGATCGCGAGCAACTCCGCGCACCGGCCCGGGTGCCAGGGAAGATGCTGTGCAGCGCGCTCGCTGAGTGCGACATTCGCCGCGGCGGCGATGTCTCTGGCGGCCTGCACCGCGTCGGCCCACACCGCCGCGGCGCCGCGGCCCCACCAGCCCGCCGGCCACCTGTTTCCCGCGAGCACCACCGCGGCGTGCAGTGGCTGCCCCGGGAGCGCATCTTCGAGCGCCGCAAGCTCGGCCGCCGTGGGGCCGCGGTCCACCGGCAGCCGCGGCGCCGCGGCCGGGGCGCCCGGCTGCGCGGGGCGCGGCAGGTACACCAGGCCCATCTCGTAGAGCGCGAGGTCGGCGAAGCCGCGGCCAAGGTTGCGCACGAGCGTGCGCAGCAGCCCGGGCAGCAGCGTCGTCCGCATCAGCGGCTCGTCGTCGCTCAGCGGGTTGGCCAGCCTGACCGCCCGGCAGCGCGGATCGTCGGCGGCAAGCTGAAGTGCGTCGAAGTCCGCGGCGGAAGTGAACGGGAACGACAGCACCTCGACATACCCCGAGCCAGCGAACGCGCGGCTGACCGCGCGCCTCGTCCGCTGCGCCTGGGTCAGCCCGCCGCCGGCGGGCGCACGCGGCAGCCGGACCGGGATGTTTTCGTATCCCTCCAGCCTGATGACCTCCTCAGCGAGGTCGTTCGGGCTGTCGAGGTCCGGCCGCCACGAGGGCGGGCGCACGTCGAGAATGCCGGGGCCCTCACCCCGGTGGACGGCGCAGCCGATCTGCCGCAACCGCCGCTCGACGACCGCGCGGCCGTAGGTCATGCCCGCGACACGGTCCGGATGGCTGGCCGCCATCGCGATCCGCACGGGCGGCACCCGGACCTGTGCGTGCGTGCAGCCGGGCACCACCCGCGCCGCGCCGAGGTCAGCGAGCATGGCCACCGCCTTCGCGCTCGCGCGCATGGGCAGCTCACGGTCGACGCCGCGCTCGAACCGGTACGACGCCTCACTGCCCAGCCGGTGCCTGCGGCTCTGCCGCGCGATGCCGGCCGCCGAGAAGTGGGCCGCCTCGATGACGATCCCGGTTGACGTCTCGCCGATCTCGGTGTGCAGCCCTCCGATGGTGCCGGCCAGGGAGATCGCGCCCGAGGAATCGGCGATGACGATGTCTTCGGGGTGCAGCCGGCGGACGACGTGATCCAGCGTCTCGAGCGTCTCGCCCGGCCGGGCACGCCGCACCACGAGCGGTCCGCTGAGCTTGGTCTTGTCGAATGCGTGCAGCGGCTGGCCGAGTTCGAGCATCAGGTAGTTGGTGACGTCGACCGCCAGCGACACCGGCCGCATCCCGGCGCGGGCGAGCCGTGTGCGCATCTTGATCGGTGTCACCCGGGCCGGGTGCAGCCCGCTCACCTCACGAAGCACGAAACGGTCGCAGGCAGATGGATCGTCGATTGCCGCCGGATGCACGCCGCCGCCTTCGGCCTGCCAGTCCGGGGTGAGCCCGGCGCCGGCGGGATCGGTGAACTCCACGTCGAACGCGATCGCGGCCTCCCGGGCCACGCCGCGGATCGAGATGCAGTAGCCGCGGTCGGGGGTGACGGCGATGTCGAGCACCTCGTCCCGGATGCCCGCGTAGTCCGCGAAGTCGGCGCCCAGGGGTGCCGTGGGCTCGAGCACGACGATGCCGGAGTGGTCGTCCCAGAGCCCAAGCTCCGCGGCCGAGCAGATCATCCCGTCGGACACGTGGGCGTACGCGTCGCGTTTCGTGATCTCGAAGCCGCCCGTCAGCACCGCGCCCGGCAGCGCCACGGGCACCCGGTCGCCCACGGCGAAGTTGGCCGCGCCGCAGATGATGCCGCGTGGCTGCGACTCCCCAGCAGACACAGTCACCTGGCAGTACCTGATCGGCTTGTTGAAGCCGGACAGTTCCTCGATCGCGAGCACTTCGCCGACGGTCACGCCGCGGATATCGGTTCCGGCCGCGGTGACGGACTCGACCTCCAGCCCGGCGGCGATCAGCCCGGCGGCGATGTCGCGCACGGGCACCCCCGGCGCGGCGGCGTACTCGCGCAGCCAGGAAAGCGGGACCCGCATCAGACCTCCATCCCGAACGCGGTGGTGAACCGCACGTCGCCCTCGATCACGTCCCGCATGTCGGCGACGCCGTGCCTGAGCATCAAGGTCCGCTCGATGCCGAGGCCGAACGCATACCCGCTGTATCTTTCCGGGTCGATCCCGCAGGCGACAAGGACCCGGGGGTTGACCATGCCGCAGCCGCCGAGCTCGATCCAGCCTTCTGATTTGCACGTGCGGCACGGCGGGGCGCCCGGGGCGGCAGACGCGCCACGGCACAGGTGGCATTCCATGTCCACTTCTGCGGAGGGCTCGGTGAAGGGGAAGAAATGCGGCCGGAACCTGGTGCGGAGCCCTTCGCCGAACATCGAGGTCACGAAGGCGCCGATCGCGCCGCGCAGATCGGCCATGGTCAGTCCCTCGTCCACGGCGAGGCATTCCAGCTGATGGAAGACGGGGCTGTGGGTCGCGTCGAGTTCGTCGGTGCGGAACGCCTTGCCCGGGGCGACCACGTACACCGGCAGGGGCCGGGTGAGCAGTGCCCGGATTTGCACCGGTGAGGTGTGCGTGCGCAGCACCATCCCGGATTCGGCCGCCTGCTCGGCCCAGCCGGGTGGTTCGCCAGGCCCGGGCGGGCCGGGCTGCCCGCCGGTGCCGGCCGCGACGAAGAAGGTGTCCTGCTCGCTGCGCGCCGGATGGTCGGGCCCCATGTTGAGCGCGTCGAAGTTGTACCACTCGGCCTCGATCTCCGGGCCCTCGGCCACCTCGTATCCCATGCCGACGAAGACGTCGGCGAGCCGCTCGGACAGGGTCGTGATCGGATGCCGTGCGCCGCGCGGCGCGCGGTCCCAGGGCAAGGTGACGTCGGCCGACTCCTCGGTGAGCACCCGCGTGTCGCGTTCGGCCTCGAGCTCGGCCTGCCTGGCGGCGAGCGCCTCGCGGACCTCGGCGAGGGCGACACCGACTCGCTTGCCGACCTCCGCCCGCGCGGCTGGCGGCAGCGCCCCGATCTCACGGTTCGCGAGCTTGAGCGGTGAGCGGTCGCCGGCGTGCGCCAGCCGCGCCGCCTTGAGCTCGTCCAGGTCCCGGGCCTGCCCGATGGCGACACGTGCCTCGCCGAGGATGCGGTCGAGCTCTTCGGCCGATGGCGGCGTCACCCCGACGGGGTCATATGACTTGTTTGGTGCGGACATTCCATGCGCTCCCCTGGCCGGCGGCGGGCGGCCTTCTGTGTCACCTGTGGTTGCGTTCGCCGGAGCATCGCCCACGCACCGACCGTAGCGGGCGGGCCGGTGTGGCCGGCTGCCCGGCCCGCCGCAGCCGGCGGCGGTGGCCCAAGCCGAACGGCTGCAGCGTGGCGCGACAGGCTTGGGGCGCGGTCAAGCTTCGTGGGCGATAAGCTAGCCCACCGGGCAGGCCGCGCGTTCAGGCGAAGTCGGGCGTCCCGGCGGGCAAGGTAAATCGGAACTCGGCGCCGCCTCCGGGCGCGCGCTGCACGGTGATCGTGCCACCGTGCGCCTCGACCAGGCCCTTGACGATGTACAGGCCAAGGCCCGTGCCACCGCGGCGCTCGGCCCGCCAGAACTGGCGGAAGACGCGCGGCGCGAACTCGGGCGCGATGCCCTCGCCCTGATCTCGCACGGACACGGACACCCCTGCACTTTGACCCGTGCCGTGTGCCGCCTGAACCACGATCGTCACGGTACCAGCACCGTGCCGCACCGCGTTCTCGACAAGGTTGCCGAGGATCTGGTCGATCTTGTCGGGGTCGAGCCACATCTCCGGGATCGGCTCGCGCGCCTGGAGCCGGAACCTGCCGGGGCTCTCCCCCGCCGCGACCCGTCCCTCGATGAGTCTCCGCGCGCGTTCTGCCACGTCGACGACCTGCCGGTGCACCTCGAGCCGGCCGGACTCGATCCTGGACACGTCGAGGAGCTCGGTGATCAGCCTGGTGACCCGGTCCGCGTCCGCGTTGACCGTCTCCAGCATGACGAGCTTCTGGTCGTCGGTGAAACGCTGCCACTTGGCCAGCAGGGTGGCGGTGAACCCCTTGACGCTGGTGAGGGGCGAGCGCAGTTCGTGCGCGACGGTCGACACGAGATCGGCCCGGCTGCGCTCGACCCTGGCGAGGGCGGTGGCGCCGCGCAGGCAGACGGTGAGCCTTCGCACCTGGTGGCCCCGCCGCCGCTCGCGTGCGTACCCGACGGTGACGAGCACCTCGGTGCCGTCGGCGAGGTACAGCGAAAGCTCTGGGTGCCGGGTGCGGATGTGCAGCCCGTGATACGGGTCGGCGCACGCCCACCAGTCCCGGCCGTCGCGGTCACGCAACGGCAGAATCTGGCGGATGTCCGCGCCGATGGCGTCGCCCGGTGCGACACCGGTCAGCCGCGCGGCGGCGCGGTTGAACACCGACACGCGGCCGGTCTCGTCGGCGATCACGACCCCGTCGGGCAGGTCGTCGGCACAGACCAGACCACCAGGGCTCCGGCCGGCCGCCGCGGGGGCCAGCCGCTCGCGGTCGCCGCGGTCGCGAACGACCCACGCCGCTGGCCGCTGCGGCCGGGCGATGCCGCCGCGCCCAGCGTCGGAGAAAGCGGCGCTTGGGTAACCCGCATCCGCGCCCGATGCTGGGTGCCCGGTCCGGTCCACTCCTTCGCAGCCTCCATCCGGCCCTGCGCGCATCCTCCGGCCGCCGAAATCAAGCCTTTGTCCTGCGGCCACACCCGCCACATTGGCGTGACGGAATGTGATCAGACTCTAGCGCCTCACCGCCACTGGGCGGCAGCCCCCCTGCGCCCGCCGATCGCCGCGGCGCAGGATCCCCAGGTCATCTGCCGAGCATTTCACCTGCTCAGCGCCATTTCGCGGAGGCATGGCCGATGGAAAAAAGGCAATACGAGTGAAATCACGTGCGCCGCCGCGGCTGCCCGGTACCTGCTCCGGGGCTGGCTCCGTACCTGCTCCGTACCTGCTCCGGGGCCTGCTGCGGGCCCGCTCCGGGGCTGGCTCCGTAGCTGCTCTGGGGCTGCTCCGGGCTGGTCAGCCGCGCTGCGCCCGGGCCGACGCGTACAGGCACAGCGCCGCCGCGGCTGCGAGGTTCAGGCTCTCCGCGCGGCCGTAGATCGGAACGGCCACGGATTCATCGGCCAAGGTCAGCGACTCCTCGGGCAGCCCCCACGCTTCGTTCCCGAACAGCCACGAGGTCGGCTCGGCGAGCATGCCCGTCGCGATCACCTCATCCAGGGAACGCTTGCCGCGACCGTCCGCGGCCAGGATGTGGTGCCCAGCGCCACGGAGGGCACCGACCGCATCCGCCAGCCTGGCGCCCGACACGACCGGGAGGTGGAACAAGCTGCCCGCGGATGCGCGCACGCATTTGCCGTTGTACGGATCGACGGACGCGGCAGTGAAGATCACGCCTTTCGCGCCCGCCGCGTCCGCCGTCCGCAGCACGGTCCCCGCGTTGCCCGGGTCACGCGCGTGCGCGAGCACCGCGACGAGCCGGGGCGCCGAGGCGATCACGTCGCGGAGCGGCACGTCGACAAATCCGCAGACCGCGACTATCCCCTGTGGGGTCGTCGTCTGGGCGAGGGCGGCCATGACCTCGCCGCTGACGACATGCACGGCAGCGCCTGCGCGCCTGGCGCCCTCGACGAGGGCCGCGTGCCGAGCCGACGCCTGCGCGGTCACGAACACTTCCCCGACCGCGGCGCCTGTCGTGAGCGCCTCGCCTACCGACTGCGGGCCTTCGGCCAGGAACGCGTGCTCACGCTGGCGCAGCGCGCGCTTGGTCAGCCTGCGGGCGGCCTTGACCCGCGGCGAGCGGATGCTCGTGAGCTCGCTGCCTGCCGCGGCCACGTCCATGCGCGTATCGGGGCCCAGCGCCTGCGTTTAGGCCACCGCCGTGTCCGCTTGCGCCCCGGCCTCGGGCAGTGCCTTCTTGGCGACCTCGACCAGGACCGCGAACGCCTGCTCGTCGGTGACGGCAAGTTCGGCGAGCATGCGCCTGTCGACCTCGACGCCGGCGGAACGAAGGCCCTGCACGAACCTGTTGTACGTCATGCCGTTCGCCCGGGCCGCGGCGTTGATGCGCTGAATCCACAGTCGCCGGAAATTGCCCTTCCGGTCCTTGCGGTCGCGGTAGGCGTAGGTCATCGAGTGGAGAACCTGCTCCTTGGCCTTGCGGTACAGCCGTGACCGCTGGCCGCGGTAGCCGCTCGCCCGCTCGAGGACGGTCTTGCGCTTCTTGTGGGCGCCTGTCGCCCGCTTCACGCGTGCCATGTTCTGGACTCCCTCGGCTGGGCTCGGGCTACTTCCCGAGCAGTTTCTTTACCCTCTTCGCGTCCGCTGGGGACACCACCACGTCATCCCGTAGCCGCCGGGTGCGCCGGGACGGCTTGTGCTCGAGCAGGTGGTTACGGTTGGCGCGGCGCCGCATTACCTTGCCGGAACCGGTAAGCCGGAATCGCTTGCCGGCCCCGCTGTGGGTCTTCATCTTCGGCATGGTCGCCGTCGTCTCCGTCCTGTCGCGTGCCCGGGCACGTAATCTTCTCGCGCCTGCGGCACGGTGTCCTGCAGTGCCTCGCGGCACGTGCGTCCTTATGCCTTCTCGTGCCCGAGGGCACAGCGTCTTGCCGTGTCTTGCCGTCACGTGCCTCACGGCACGGTGTTCCCTTCGTGCCTTCCGGCACCGTTCCCTTTCGTGCCTTCCGGCACCGTGCGTTACATGCCTGGCCGCGCGGCCTTCGCTCAAGCGGGGCGCGGCGGTGTGTCCCGCGTTGCCCGCGCAGGCCGCGAACCGGGCAGTTCACGCGCAGGTCAAGTATCGCAGCGGCGATCCCCGGACGTCCGTGGACTGCGCTGCCGCCCTGAGCCAAACAGGCTAACCGCGGTCAGCTACTGGCTGGCGCCTCCGGGCTGCGGCGTGCTCTCGGCACAGCGCGCGCCGCGGCTCGCTCGGCCTTGGCCTCGCTCTTCTTCCTGTTCGGCCCGATGACCATGATCATGTTCCGGCCGTCCTGCTTGGGCTGCGCCTCGACGAAGCCGAGTTCCTCGACGTCTCCTGCCAGCCGCTGGAGCAGCCGGAACCCGAGCTCCGGGCGGGACTGCTCACGCCCGCGGAACATGATGGTCACCTTGACCTTGTCACCCTGCTTGAGGAACCGCTCGACGTGCCCTCGCTTGGTGGCGTAATCGTGCGGGTCGATCTTCGGCCGGAGCTTGATCTCCTTGATGACCGTCTGCGCCTGGTTCTTGCGCGCCTCCCTGGCCTTGAGCGCGGACTCGTACTTGAACTTGCCGTAGTCCATCAGTTTGGCCACGGGGGGTCGTGCGGTAGGCGCCACCTCCACCAGATCAAGGTCGGCCTCTTGCGCCAACCTGAGCGCATCACCAATCGCGACGATCCCGACCTGCTCGCCATTCGGACCGACGAGCCGGACTTCTGGAACGCGGATACGCTCGTTAATTCTCGGTTCGGGGCTGATGTGACCTCCTTGGGCTGCCACGCCTGCCGCCGGCACTTCCGGCGGCAAGGCCTCTAGCACCTGCCAGGCGAGGGCACTTGCGGCGTAGCGCCACGAAAATGCCCCGCATGGCATGCATGCGGGGCCCTCGAACTGCGCCCGAGGCAACAGCACACGTCCGTCGGCAGGCCGAGCCCCGGCACGGACCGTGTCCATACCGGCAACTGCCCCATCCGGCCAGCGTCTAAGCGCCCGGTATCGCAGCCAAACCCGCCAGCCAGGAGCTGGCAAGGTGGGAGGTAGTCCTCCGCTTGCATTGCCCGGTACGGGTGCACCGGGCTGGTTAGCGGCTAAGTCTACCGCACCTCGTCAGGTTCAGGTATTCGATGAGCTCACGAACGGTGGCGGCCCGGCCACGCGCTGACCCGGCGGGGCATCCTGGCCAGGACCGGCGCGGTGGGACGGGGGGCGTCCGCTTGGCTCGCGCCTAACGGTCACTGCTGCTCCTGTTCGAGCAGGTCGCCGAACCGGCCGACCGTCGAAAGCAGGAACCGGCGGATCACCGGTTCGTCGGCCGGCTCGACGTAGCTGAACGCCATCCGCTGCTGCCCAGCAATGTGCCGCCCTCGCTGGGCAGCACGGTAATGGGCTCTTGCTGGAGGGTACGCGCGCCGGGCTACGGCGCAACGGGCCGGGCTACGGTCCCGTCGCCGGGTTTTGCGAACGCGCGGCCAGTTCAGCCAGTCCCGCGCGGCGCATGGCGGCCAGCGGCGCGGCGTCGCCCGTCATCAGCTCGACCTGCCGTGCGGCCTGGTGGAGCAGCAGATCGAATCCACCGACGACGATGGATCCGGCGCCGCGCGCCGCGACCGCCAGCCGGGTCGGCCACGGGTCGTACGCGACGTCGAAGACGGCCCGCGGTGGCTGCCCGCGAAGCAGCCATGCCGTCGCCGCGTCGGCGGCCCGTGGCGGCACCGTGCAGATGACAAGCTCCGCGGCCGCCGACGCCGCATCGGCGTCCGCCAAGCCGCCGGCGGCCGCCGCGCGCAGCCGGACGGCAACGTCAAGCCGCTTGGCCGCGGCTTCGAGCTCACCCGACCGGCTTGGGTCGCGCATGGCGACGGCGACTTCCCGCACGCCGATCTCGCGCAGCGCGGCGAGGGCGGAGCATGCGGTGGCGCCGCCGCCGATGACGAGCGCCCCACCGGCCGAGCTCACTTCCGTCACCCCTGCCCCGGCCAGCGCCGCGACCATCCCGCCCACGTCGGTGTTGTAACCGAGCCTGCGTCCGCCGGCGAGCACGACCGTGTTGGCGCCGCCGACATCGCGGGCCAGCGGGTCGATCTCGTCGAGCAACGCGAGCACGGCGCGCTTCAGCGGCATCGTCAAGGACAGTCCCGCCCAATCGCCGGCCAGGCCGGCGAGCACGGCTGGCAGCCGGGCTTCGTCACATTCGATGGCGCCGTAGCTCCAGCCGTGCAAGCCGAGCGCCGCGTAGGCGGCCCGGTGCAGGACCGGCGAGAGCGAGTGCGTGACCGGCGAGCCGAGAACGGCCGCCTTCATCGCGTGGTCTGCGGCCGGCCGCTCCGCGCTCCGGGCGGCGGTCATCCGCCGTGCGCGAGGTTCTGCTCAAGCTCGGCCCTGAGCTGGACGAACGCGGCGTAACTCGACGTGAACTCGGTGACGCCCGTCTTGGGGTTCACGGTGACGAAATACAGCCAGGTGCCCTTGTCCGGATGCAGCGCGGCATGAACGGCGGCATCGCCCGGGCTGTCGATCGGGCCGGGCGGCAGGCCCGTGTGCTGATAGGTGTTGTACGGCGAGCTGACCTGAAGCTGCTGGTTCGTGGCCAGGATCCCGTAGCTGTGCAGCGCGTACATGACCGTGCTGTCCAGTTGCAGCGGCATGTTGGCGGCGAGCCTGTTGTAGATCACCCGCGCGATCTTGGGAAAATCGGCGACCCGGCCGCCCTCGGCCTGCACCAGGCTGGCCACGACGATGGCCTCGGCAGGGGTGAGGTTGACCGACCGCGCGACGCCGACCAGATTGATCCGCGCTGCCTCGGCGTCGAATTGCCGCACCATGGCGCGCAGCACATCGGTGGCGGTCATCCGGGGCTCCACCGGATAGGTGGCGGGGAAAAGATAGCCCTCCGGCTTGCCGCCCGCGTACGCCGGCAGGCCGAGCGCTGCCGGGTCTGCGAGCGCCGCGCGGTAGGCCGCGGTGGAGATCCCCGATTTCGCGCCGAGCGTCGTCACGATCTGGCTGGCGCGCAGGCCCTCCGGGATGGTGACATCCAACTGGATGCGGGCCCCGGGGTTCAGCAGCAGGTCGAACGCGAGCGCCGCCTTCATGTGCCGGTGCATCCGGTAGAAGCCCGGCTCGAGCGCGGTGGGCCGCGAACTCTGCTCGGCCGCGTTGACGAATGCCCGCGTGCTTGCGACGACGCCCATGCCGTACAGCGTCCGGGCCACGTCGCTGGCTGTCTGGCTCTGCTTGACCTGGACGATGACGCTGCCGTAGCCGGACCCGGAATAATCCGGCGGTATCAGGTACTGGCGCAGGAAGTGATATCCGACGATGCCGCCACCGGATAGGAAGAGCGCGAGCACGAGCACAGCGATCAGTGGTGCGCTGAAGCGCCGGCCACGGCGCCGCGGTCGCCCGTCACCGCGGCGGTTCCTGCGTCCGCCCGGCCCCATGGGCACGATGGGCCCGCTGGCGTCGCCGGGGGGTTCGGGCTCCCAGCCGTAGCCTTCGCCCTCGTCGCCGGTGTCGCCGTAGCCGTCCCGGAATCCCTGACCGGCGCCCCGGCCGGGAAACGGGCCGGTTTGCTCCGCGGCCGGCATCGGCCCGGATATGTCCGGATGATCAGGCCATGGGGCCATGGGCATCGGACCAGAGATCTCGGGCGGCCCGGGACGCATCTCGCCCGGGGCGGCCCCGCCGTACTCCGCGGGCTCCGGCTCGCCCGTCGGCGGGCCGTACGGATCCCCCGGCGCGGCCTGCCTGGCCGCGGCCGATTCCCGCGGCCATGGCTCCGGGTCGCCCGGGAGTGACGACGCCCACGATCGCGGCGGCGCTGGCGCCCACGAGGGCTGGACCTGGCCCGCCATCGCTGGTGCCTCCGGCGGGCTCGCGGGCCGCAGCGGGCCGCTGTCGCTGGTGGGCACGCCGGGATAAGGGTCTTGAGGATCGCGGGGGATACCCCCCCGGTACGGATCGGCGGCCAGACCGCCGCGGTAGCGCGAGCCACCCGGGCTGCCAGCATCCCAGTGCGCGTCATTGGATTCAGCCGCACCGCCGTGGCCCGGCTCTGGCCAAGGGCCCGGGTCCGGCGAAACATCCGGCGCTGCCCAAGGACCTGGCTCCGGCGCAGCGCCCGGCTCTGCCCAAGCGCCCGGTCCCAGCGAAACACCCGGCGCTGCCCAAGTGCCCGGCCCCGGCGCGGCGCCCGGCACCGTCCAGGGGCCTGGCTCCGGCGCGGCGCCTGGCCTTATCCGAGGGCCCGGTCCCGGCGCAGCGCCTGGCTCCGCCCAAGGACCTGGCTCCGGCGCAGCGCCTGGCCTTATCCGAGGGCCCGGTCCCGGCGCAGCGCCTGGCCTTATCCGAGGGCCCGGTCCCGGCGCAGCGCCCGGCTCCGCCCAAGGGCCCGGTCCCGGCGCAGCGCCCGGC
>WNGJ01001936.1_pt1 | contig 24090 bp, 30 predicted proteins | sample 5400611 | NCBI WGS metagenome assembly WNGJ01 (sample SAMN13153375, study PRJNA577476) | soil metagenome | isolation source: 40 cm soil or saprolite under Garry oak tree replicate 1 | place: USA:California | collected 2016-06-15
TCGGTGCGGTGCGCGCAGTAGTTGCACTTGGCAGCCGTATGCGTGTTGGGGTCGATATAGAGCGCATCATAGGGGCAGGCCTGCATGCAGGATTTGCAGCCGATACAGCGACTGGAATCGAAATCGACGATGCCGTCCTGGCGTTTGTAGAGCGCGCGCGTAGGGCAAATAGTGACGCATGGCGCGTCATCGCAGTGATTGCAGCGGTTCACCAGAAAATAGCGGCGGGAATTGGGGAACTCGCCCCGCTCGATGTACTTGACCCACGTTCTATACACTCCGATGGGGACATCATGCTCGGCTTTGCAGGCAACGGTGCAGGCATGACAGCCGATACACTTGCGCTGATCGATGACGAAGCCATACTTCATAGGATGATTCCTCTCTTTCGCCAGCAAGCGTTATGCCAGTAGTCTTGTCCTAAGAATTAGGAAACGGATGCCTTACCAACAGTGTATGGAAGAAAGGCCGTTTTGTCTACTTTTATATTACCTCTCGTTGATCAATCATTGGCCAGGCAAGGATGAAAATTGGAAGAAAGTGTGGCAGTCATTCGACAAGAGGTTCAAATCATGATATGCTTTCGGTGTCACTTTGATCGATACATGGCGCGATTGCTTGAGCGATACATGGCTCTGTCGTGCCGAGGCCTCACCGCTCAGCCGTATCATGAGGAGAGGCCTGCTGCTCAGCACCACCGTGTTGAGGGTAGTACCAGGAGGGCCAGGATGGCGGTCAGCTACACCAATCGCAAAGGACTGACGTACACGCTGTACCGGGGACAGACCAGGACCGGCAAGCCACGCTATTACTTTGCTCGCGCGGACCAGGGTCAAGCTGAACCGGTCACGGAGCTCCCACCCGGCTTCACGATCAGCGAGAGCGTCAATGGGGTGGTCTCCCTGGTCAAAGACCGCCCCGCACTGATCCAGCCAGAGGAGGTGGCGGCCATCGAGGCGGCGGTGCAGCAGCACCCCGAGGCGCGCCGCTACCGGGTCGCCGTCAAGCACGACCGGATCGAGATCTACGAGCAAGTCGGCCCCGATTACAACGCTCTGGTCAGCGAACTGCACTTACCCGGCCTGTCGAGACCGGGCCTCGCCGAGGAGTTGCGGGCCCTGGAGGAGCGCCACGCCCAGTACACGCCGGTGTTGCGCTTCACCCTCCTGGATCCGAAGCAGCGGCGGTTCGGCTCAGAGCGGATGTGCTACCGGGGGAGTATCGACGGCTGGTTGGAACTGGTGCAAACGGGACCCGTGGCGCAATTGGCCCGTGCGCTCATTCCCACCCTGGGCACCGATCAGTTCTATGAACTCTGGTGAGCTAGCGACGGATGCAAGAGCGACAAGGCACATCCCAGAAAGGACCTTCTGGCTTCTCAAGTGCCACAAAACAGGCTTCGCGTTGATAAAGCATTCTGCAGGTCGTTTCTGAACAGGAAGCAACATACGCTATGGACTTTAATCCCCTTGTCCCAGAACTGAGTGTTTCTCATTTTGAGCAAAGCCTCTCATTTTACACAGAAGTCCTGAAATTTCTCGTGGAATTTCAACGACCTGAACACCAGTTTGCCTTTCTCTCCTACCATGGATGCCAGCTCATGATCGCACAAGAGCATCCCATCTGGAAAACGGGAAAGCTTGAGTATCCCTACGGACGCGGCATCAATCTCGCCATGCTGGTCGACACGCTTGACGTCCTCCTCCAATCGTTGCAGGAACACCACTACCCCCTTTTTGCAGATCCCGCGGAACATTGGTATCGACAAGGGCAAATACTACTTGGACGCCGGGAATTTCTCGTGATGGACCCTGATGGCTATCTCTTGCGCTTTGCTCAATCACTGGGCGAGAGACCACACTGAGCCCAGGAGCATCGCTTCTTTCATTGTTCCAGAACTGGACGACCAGGCGTGGCAGAGGTGGATCTTTGTTCCATTGGCTCCTCTTTCTTCAGCTTATACAATGAACTCTTGCGCAAAAAAGCGCAGCGAATCCAGTTGCAGGGCATCTGTTTCTGCTCGCCGGGCAACCACTTCCTTCTCTTGTTTCCCCTTCGGAGGAGAGCGTCAGTCCGGCGCTCCAACAGGTGCTGGATGACCTGGACCCGGCTCCCGCGTATGTCATGGGACGACGGTATGACTACCTGGCATGGAACAAAGCTGCCGATGGTCTCTTCGCCATTTCGGAAGCATCGTCCCCCTACACACGCAACCTGGTTTGGCGACTCTTCACTAGCCAGACGATGCGGGAGCGCCCCAATTGGGAACCGATTGCACGAGCCACGTTAGCGGAGTTTCGCACGGCTAGCGCTCACTATCCCGGCGATAAATGGTTCGAGGAGCTGATTGAGGATTTGAAGCAGGTCAGTCCTGAATTTTGTCGGTGGTGGCTCCACCACGATGTGCGTGGCGCGCTGGATGGTCACAAAGCAATAGAGCATTCGACGCTGGGACACCTGGAGTTTGAGCATCTCACCTTACAGGTTCTCAGCAACCCTGATATCAGGATTATGATCTACACACCGAATGCCGTGACACGAGCAAAACTGCAACACTTTCTGGAAACAATGGCTAGTCGAGAGTCGAGCACAAACGCTTCAGCGCATTAGCAGAGGGAGAAGAGACGTGGCGCACTGTCTCTGGCTCGGCACATGTCCAGAAACCTTCAAACAATACGTATCAATGGGCTTCCCAGCCTTCCCCGATTTCTATAGCACAATCGAGGACCTGATCGCTGTCTGCATCTGGTCAGTCCTTTAGCTGGACATCCGATGAGGATATAGCGGGAAAACGAGAGAAAATTTTTGGCGAAGGCATGTCCCTCCTGCCAGCCTTGTGCTGGCTACTTCGGTCATCCGTTTCATCCCAACATGTACACATTGACCCGCTCTGGGGTTATGATCTATCATATACATGTGCCTTTGGTGAGGAAATAAGGGACCATGAAGAAGGCACTAACAATTAAGGTCATTGATTCGTGTTGAAAAGGAGACGTAATTATGCCAACACGTACAGCAGAAGCCGAATGGCAGGGGAATCTTCAGCAGGGTCAGGGTATCATGCGCGTGGGGAGCGGAGCCTTCGAGGGCAGTTATTCGTTTAAATCACGCATGGGCGATGAAACGGTCGGCACCAATCCCGAGGAGCTTATTGGCGCGGCGCACGCCGGCTGTTACTCGATGGCGCTGTCAAATGCGCTCGCAAGCGCTGGCTTCACGCCAACGAGAGTGCATACAACTGCGCGCGTACACTTCAACCAGGTGCCCGGCGGCTTCGCCATCAACCCTATCGACCTGGAGACCGAGGCCGTTGTGCCAGGCATAGACGAAGAGACCTTCCAGAAGCTAGCGAAGGATGCCAAAGAAAATTGCCCTGTCTCCAAAGCGCTCGCGGCAATACCCATCAACCTCAAAGCCACCCTGATCAGGTAGCACTGATCAGGGGTAGACTTCTCGCTGAAGTGTATTGCTGGGTAATGGGAGGGAATGGTCGAGCTAGATCATCACTTCTTCAAACGGCTCGTCAAGCCAGGGATGGGTTTCTTTTCATTTCCTCTCAGATTTTTTGCAACACAATCAGGTAGTTGAGGGAACTACACCGCTGATGTCGCCCCATCCTGGCGCGGAACACACACTGCCTGACTGCTCTACAGTGAGCTGATGCAGATGGGACGTACCTGGACATAAGAAGGAATACTGATGTCGGCAAGAGAAACGCGCCGAACGTGTGATATCCTGTGAAGGATAAAAGACCAATTAGAGGAGCAGTCTATGAGTCCCTACGGATGCTATGTCAAATTCACTGCGCAGCCTAAGCAGCGTGATGCCCTTGTCGAACACCTTTTGAGCGCAGCCGCCGGGGCCTCGAAGGCTACAGGATGTGTGTTGTATATCATTAACACTTCACCTACCGAACCGGAGAGTGTCTGGGTGACGGAAGTGTGGAGGAGTCAGGAAGAACATGATGCATCACTGACCACCCCTGGCGCTCAGGCGGCTATCAAGCAAGTCCTCCCGCTTTTAGCTGGCTCCCCCGAAAAGATCGACGTCCTGCCAGTTGGCGGAAAAGGTTTGACCCTGGCATAGGTATTTCTCGTCTAGTTGCGCCAGAACAGGCAGTGGCGTGAGACCCTGGACGAGTATCTATGTCCAAGGAACGAAACATGAGTTACAGCACGCGGTGGAGACTATTGCATAGCATAAACCGGCTCAGGAGTACAGCGTCCTGGAGAGGTGAAAGAGAGGCACCCATGTTGACACGACAGATCATGTGCCCGGTCCTGGTCGGACGTACGCCCCCTCGAGCAGTTTGCGCTTTTTAGCGTCGTTCCACCTGGCCTTCGCCAACGCATCGAGCACGGTCGCGTCACCGATGCCCAGCCGCAGGTTGCCCAGCAGGACGCGCACCACGTATTTGGCAGACACGCCGTCTACGTGCGCGAGCAAGTCAGAAAACTTCGCAATGCGCTGTTCGACCGCTCCTTTCCCTGCAGTCTGCGCGATGGCTTTCAATCCCTCAAACACCTCGTCGACACACAGGACAGTGGGGACAATCCCTGCTTCGCGATTCACCTGCCCTGCAACCAGGCCCATATCACCGAGCGTCGCATACAGCGCCTCAACGTGCTCTGAAGTGCTGTGAGAGGCCATGGCGATAGACGTGGCCACGCTTTTCTCCGCCATCCCCATCTCCAGCGCCTCAAAGAACGGCGCGACCCTCCCCTGGACGAGGTAGCAGACCTGTTCTATCTCATCTGGGCTTTCGATCGAGCGAAACAGCTGTGTTAACAGCTCGATCAACGTTAGGCGGGAGCTAGTGCGTTCCAGTTCCTCAAAGGTGTGCGCAAGATTGGCAAATTCCACGGGATGTCCTCCTTCTTCCTTTCAGAGTTGAGTAAGCGCTTCGTCTGCGCTCTCGCCAACGTGCCTCTGCTTCCAAGAGGCCTCATATTGGCTTCGGCGATTGCTGTCAGCACCTGATGCCATCCGATCTGTCGTAATATTAGAGTGTGCGAAAGGCCACCTGGGTACCATCATGGAGAAACCCAGCGCCACCTATTGCAGCAAACTCGTGAACGTTCCTCACGAAAAAGGGGGTATGTATGCCAGATGCTCTGCGAAGCCGACCACACGAGAGCCAGACGTGCGCGTTCTGTCGCATCATCCGCAGTGAGGAACAGGCCTCTATCGTCTTTGAAGATAACATCTCCCTGGCCTTCTTGGATCGCAGGCCTCTTTTCCCTGGCCACTGCCTGCTCGTGCCGAAAGCGCATCTTGAGACGCTCGCTGATCTTCCCCCCTCCCTCGTCGGGCCCTTGTTCCAGAATGCGCAACTGCTGGAGCGGGCCATCGAAGAGGGCTTAGCGGCCGATGGAACCTTTGTCGCCATCAACAACCGCGTCAGCCAAAGCGTCCCCCATGTCCATATCCACCTCGTGCCTCGCCACCGCAAGGATGGTCTCAAAGGCTTCTTCTGGCCCAGACAACGTTACCAGGACGATGCGGCCCTCCGGCAGGTACAGGAAACACTGCGCACTGCCATTGCCAGGCTCCGGTCTCCCTGACGCTCTGCGGTAGCGGGACGTTCCACGCGGGCGATTCTTTACAAAAAGGAAGGCTCTGGTTTCTGTCTCTCATGTCGTCCTAGCAGCAAGGATCGACAGCGCCAATGGTACAAAAGGATGGTTCTTCCATCTCGTTGCACATCTCGTGGGAAGATCCACTTCATTCCAAAGTTTACAATCTGCTTCTAACTCAATTGCTTCTCATACAAAATCACTTCCAGACCCTGGTACATATCCCGGCCCACTTCGCGAAAGCCGTTTTTCTCGTAGAGCCTCTGGGCTGGAAGCTGGAGGATGGAGGTATCAAGATGCAGGGTCTGATAGCCGAGAGCGCGGGCACGGGCTTCGAGCTCATCCAGAATGAGCTGGCCGTAGCCGCGCCCCTGATACTCAGGATGAACTCGCATGCGTTTGATCTCGGCGCGCTCTGGACTGGTGCGCTTCAAAGCGCCCATCGCCACAAACAAGCCATCGCATTCACCAATCAGAAATTCCCCCCGATTCTTGAGATATACTTCCTCGATCGCATAGACATCATCGTCCCAGGGACCACGCCCCAGGTAGGCTCCGGCCTGCTGAATGGCATGCACATGCAAATAGTCGACAGCTTCTCGATCGGCAGGCTCATAACGGCCCAGGGTGAACATGAAACGTCTCCTCACACTTTCTCGCGGATCGCGCGGCTTTCGAGCGGCGCGATTGGTTGCTTGTACCCGGCTCAAGGATGATAAGCGTTGGGGCAAACCTCTGTCAAGCAGATTCTCATGGCGTCACCACCCGGCTCCACCCAGAAGATTGAAATACTAATTTTGAGTGTGTTGGTGTGAATTTGGGAATTCAATGGCTCTGGCACACTCTTGAATTCCCTGTGCTTGCAACGCAATAGCAAGCTGATGATTTGCTCACACTGCTGCCTCGCATCCGCGACAAAGGAAGACTTTGCAGATCTACCCCGCGTAGATCAGCGCCGCGCAAATCCAATCCGTTACGCGGCCTGTCCCTCTCAGCGTTCCATTGCACAAGAATCCTCAAACTTCATCCTTACAATATTATATGTTCTGAACGACCTCGACTCTTGTGATGCTGGACATAGACGTGCAGTATTGCCTGGAATAAACCCCTTGCTCAGGTCACAAGAATAGCGTAAGATTCGTAACGTCAACCCACCACAGGCCGCTATGTTAGTAGTCAGCCACATGGCCGACCGCGTGGTGGCAGTAGGTGGTCGGGCAGTCGTACAGCCCCTGATCGTATGCAGCCTCTCCTGTGATCACCGCGTGAGAGATGGAGCGCAAGGGGCGCAATTCCTGGCTCCCCTGACGAAACTGATAGAGAAGCCGTTGGGACTGCTCGGCTGAGATTCATCCTGTGTTGATCAAAAGCCGCGGAAACGGCATTGATGCGAAGCGGCGCGATTCGTCGTAGATCATTCCAGCGTGCTCGCATCAGGAGGAAGCAGGCTCCTGATGCGGAAGCTCACTGACTATCTGGTCACAAGAAAGGAGCGAGGCGATGAAAGCAGCGGTGTATTACGGACCGGGAGATGTGAGGATTGAGGATGTCCGAAAGCCAAAGTCGCCAGGGCCTGCAGAGGTGGTCATCCAGGTCAAGATGGGCTCCCTGTGCGGGACAGACGCCAGCCAGTACAAGGCAGCGACGATGGTTCCTCTTCACGAACCGCACCGGGTCAGCGGTCACTCCGGTCCCGTCATCCTCGGACACGAGGTGGTTGGGGTCGTGGTGGCGAGAGGATCGGAAGTGACCCACCCACAGATCGGCCAGCGCGTCGTTCCCGGCGCAGGATGGTGGTGCGGGCAGTGCCCCAGGTGTAAAGAAGGCCGTATCAACATCTGCGAAAACTACTACCTCTACGGTATTCATGCGCACGGGGGCCTTGCTGAATTCGCCACGTTCCCGGCGCAGATGTGCATGCCTGTTCCCATGGAATGTAGCGACGAAGCCGCAGCGATGGCACAGCCATGCGCTGTGGCGCTGCACGCGCTGTCCAGGGGTGCAATCGCCAGCGACCAGACAGTCGCGCTCTTCGGCGTCGGCAGCATCGGGAACCTACTGCTGGCCGCCTTACAGGCTCAGGCTGCGGGGGGGCAGCGCGTCATCACCATCGACGTTGAGCAGAGCAGGCTCGCTGCCGCCAGGAGGCTGGGCGCGTTCTCCCAGATCGATGCCCGCGTGGATGATCCTGTGGCCGCGATTGGCGAGTTGACCGGCGGGCGAGGGGTCGATGTCGCCATCGATGCGAGCGGCGTTCCCGAGACGATCGCACAGGCGCTGGCCTCGGTACGCAGAGGCGGGCGGCTCCTGCAGGTCGGCATTCCCGTGGCCCCGGTGAAGCTGGTGTTGGATACAGCGATCATGCAGGAGAAGGAGATCGTCACGACGAATGGCCAGGTATGCGGGATCGATTTGCCCAAAGCGCTGGAGCTGCTCTCCACGACGGACCTCACCCAACGCATCGGCTATCGCGTCATCAGCCTGGACGCGCTGGTGGAAGAGGGGCTGGTGCCACTGGTAGAACACCGGGCGACCGCGAAAGTCCTGGTCACTATTTGATACGGAAGGGTGCGGCAGCATCCCTGCTGTGTCTCTCAAAGAGAAGATGGACATGCGATCAGCTCCATCTCCGGAAAAGGAGTAACGCTATGACAACACATCGATTGACCGGCCTGAGTGTCGCGCGCACGGACGGGCCTGTGATGACCTTTGATCAGTTGGGAGGTGGAGGAACTGTGGTAAACAACGTGCTGGCGATCCCAGGACATCTCGGCGGGTCGTGGAACAGTCTGGAATATGTGCTGGTTTCACCGGTCAGGGATGGGGAGGTGTCATCGGTGGGTGAGCACGTGCAGGGCACCGATGAAATCTATTTCATTCATCGGGGGACGGGGCTGCTGACGACCAACGGTGTCCCCAGTGCCGTTGGTCCGGGCTTCCTGGTGATCGCGCCAAAGGGGACGCGCCACACCCTTAAGAACACGTCTTCTGATGAGCCGCTCGGCTTTCTGGTGATCGAACTGAAGACCCCCGATGGTGGGCCTGCTTACCCTCCCTCGTCAATAGAGTCAGTAGCCTTCCTCATGCAGGAAGCAGATGACTTCCATCCGGCAAGGGCTCTTGGGCAGAGCGTACGGCTCAGGGTGGCAAGCGTTGAGTTGTCGCGCTACTTTTCCGCGCCATGGGGCAGACTCGCGCTGGTCGAGATTCCAGGCGGAGGCAACATCGACGAATATGTTGAGACCTTGTACGACGAAGACCTCTTTGTGGTGAGTGGCCATGCCACCATCCAGGTGGCCAACAAACGCTTCGACGCGGATGAGCACGGGTTGAATGTGGTGATCCCACACAGCGTACCGCGCAGGATCGTGAACCGCTCGGCGGCGGATACCCTCACGGTCCTCTCCGTACTCGTTCGCGCTCAAGATGCAAACGCAGCCTCCTGATGAGAGCAAGCGAGAAACATACTCCAGAGTATTTCTCAGATCTAGTGAAGGAACACGGCAATGAATACAAAGGAACTGCCTGGAAAGGTGGTCTGCATCACCGGTGCTGCTGGTGGTATCGGCTCGGCAATCGCGCGGGCATTTGCCGGGGCGGGCGCTCGCCTCGCCTTGCTCGATATCAACGAGCAAGGGCTTTCTCGCCTGGCGAATGAATTGCGTGGGACGCATATACACCCTGTCATAGTGAGTACAGCCGTGGCAGACATGAGTACAGAACAGGGGGTCAAATCCGGGATCGCAGAGGTGCTTTCCGCTTTCGGTAGTCGCATCGATATCCTGGTGGCCAACGTGGGCTTCCTCATTGCGCAGCGGTTTGAGGAACTCACAGCAGAACAGTGGCAACGCGGGTTCGCGCTCAACTTCTTTACCCACGTGTACGCCTGCCAGGCAGCGATTCCCTTGATGAAGCAGCATGAAGGGGGCTCGATCATCTTTACCGGGTCGGATCAGGGTCTGCAGCCTGATGCGGGATTGGGGCCCTATGCTCAGGCAAAGGCCGCGATGCATAGCCTGGTCAAGATGCTCGCCAGGGAATTGCCCTCCGATGGCATCCTGGTCAGCGCGGTCGCCCCCGGTATGACGCGGACGCCGTTGGTGGAACGGCTGATGGAGGGGTACGCGCGGGAATTCGGGACGGATAGCAAGACGGCGGAGAAGCTCGAATTGCAACGTCGCGGTGTTCCGCTGGCCAGGTTGGGGGAGCCTGAAGAGGTGGCAGAAGCCGTGCTCTACCTGGCAAAGGCGCCATTCTGCAATGGAACCATCTTGAATATCAGTGGGGGGAACGTGCGTTCCGTGACATGCTAAACAGAGGGCGTCGCCGGAAGTGGCGACGCCTTCATCATCGTTTCCGTGTCATCGATTGAGCCTTTGGATAGGCCCGTTTCTTCCGCACGCTCTTTGGGACTGACCCCACATCCTACTCCAGGGCGAATCACCTCGTATTCCCCTTGCATTTTTAGTAATTTGTACGTACAATAAAATGTAATGAGAAATAAATCCATCTCTATTCTTGAGGAGAAGAGCATGACAGAGAACAGGCGAGTTAACAATGAAGGAACTCCTTCCCCACAAGATGATGCGCCCGGGCGTGTAAGACAACGTGGACGCCCACAGGGAACCACAAAACCTGCAGAGCAAAAGCGCCAGCGCGTTTTCCTCCGGTTGGCTCCCGACATCCATCACTTGATTGAGGAAGGGCTCGCACTAAACACGGACCCAGCAATAACCACAAAGACGGACTTCATCGAGCAAGCGATCAAGTATTACAATCAGGTGATAAAAAACCAGCATAAAGATACACAAAGCGATCTCATCGATCACATGCTGGCCGAGTGGGAAGAAGCCAGGCCCGAGTTTCGGGGTCAGGGCAATCCTTTGCTTCTTTCGTTCCCTGTCTTTGCCAGGATTGAGCGAGCCGCCTATTTTATCAATAAAGCTATGCTGCGCGTCGTTGCCTCGTACGGACTGAACTTAGGAGAATATCATTTACTAACCGCATTGCGGCGCGCCGGACCGACTGCTTGTCGTACGCCTACTGAATTGCTTCACAGTCTCCTCATCACGCCTGGGGCTATTACCAAGCAAGTCGATCGCCTCGTTAGGCTTGGTCTTGTTGAACGCCATGCCAACCCCAGCAATCGCCGCAATGTCCTTATCTGCTTATCTCCACGTGGACGCGAAGCCATTGATGCGATAATCAACGAATTAAATGTATCAGACCTTGTGCTTATCATGCAACTGGCGCAGGAGGAACGTGAAACATTGGCACATTTATTGCGCAAACTGCTGCTGCTGCTGGAACATCGCACTGCTGGTCTCTGACAACATACCATCAAGCAGTGACGCTTCCTAAAATTGCTCGCTCAAGGGCTTGACAAAGTAGGTTCCCTTAAGTATACTTTCTTTAGTTTCCTGGGAAAATGTTTCCTGAGAAAGTGTCTTTGGGGAATTTCGCTCCAGATGATTTCCTCGCTCGTCAACAGGGAGGCAACGATGCTGTACCAGGAGTACATATCCGGCCATGATCAGGACAGATGTCACTGTATTTTCACCTTCGCTGGCTGTTTCTCTTCTGTTAGTGCTCCCATGTAGATGGAACGTTTTTCTTCTTACACCTTTTCAGATAGACTTGTTTGTGGAATGCCTTGTGCTTTTTAAAGCATAGTGAAACGTACATCCTGTCGTCATGTATTGAAGACAGGTTGGTATCCTGTTGCACTTCAAATGGGAAAGGCAGCGCATATTGGAGAATAAAGAAAGGGCCATTGCACTCATTGAGCGCGCACGGAATCTCTCGGCAGCAAGCGTTCATGAAGCAGCTGGCAAACAAGGAGCATTGCCTGCTGCCATTAAGCCCCTGAGCCCAGCTTTTCGACTGTGCGGATGGGCTTTTCCGGTCATGTTGCCGCCAGGGGATAATCTCTGGTTGCACCGGGCCATCTATGAAGCTGCTGCTGGCGACGTGCTGGTTGTTCATTGTGGTAGCTTCACCGAAGCTGGCTACTGGGGAGAGATCATGACACACGCCGCTCTCGAAAGAAAACTTGCTGGTCTGGTGATCGACGGTGGAGTGCGAGACAGCCAGCGTTTGATCGAACTCGCCTTTCCTGTCTTCTCACGAGGTATCTGCATCCAGGGAACGAGCAAAGACCCTATGGGGAAAGGCTCTTTGCGTACTTCTGTGCAGTTTGGCAACGTGATGGTGAAGCATGGTGATCTGGTGGTAGGTGACGCCGATGGCGTTGTCGTCATCCCGAGGGAGATCGCGCTGGCCGTGGTTGAGAAGGCCCATGCACGCGATGCCGCCGAGGCGGTAATCCTTGAGCGACTATCGCGGGGAGAAACAACCCTTGCTATTTACAACTTACCATGAGGTCAGCCACGAAATCACGTATCCGCTGCTTCGACTGACGGCGAAAAATGACCTGCAATGAAGGAGGCTCTGCTATGGTTCACTACGATCCCTATTCGTGGAAAATACAGGACGATCCTTACCCTCTCTATAAGATCCTGCGTGATGAGTTCCCCGCCTATTTTGTCGAACAACGCAATCTCTGGGTGATCACACGCTACGCCGACTGCCTGGCTGCAGTCCAGAGTCCTGCGACCTGGTCCTCTGCTGCTGGCAATCTCATCGACGACAGCCCCGAACGGGCAGGGCGGACCCTGGGAACGACTGATCCACCCAGGCACGAGGAGCTTCGTCGGCTGGTGACCAAAGCCTTTACGCCTGCCAGTGTCGCCAAACTCGAATCGCTGGTACGCTCCACCGTTCTGGAGCTCATCAATGCGTTCATCGGTGAGCATGCATGCGATTTTACCGGTCAGTTTGCCGCTCCACTCACCGCGAGCATTGTTGGATACATGCTCGGCGTTCCCCCACGCGATCACACGCAGTTGCGCATCTGGACCAATGCTCTCGTTCATCGTGATGAAGGGGCTGGGAATGCTAGATTAGCAGGGACGGCGGCCTTCAAATTGCTCCTTGACTATATCACTGAACTGGTCAAGAAGCGAAGGGTTGAGCCACAGGATGATCTGATCAGCGGTCTGATCATAGCCGAAGACGCTGGTGCACGTTTGAGCGATCAAGATGTCGTCATCACCTGCGCTACAATGATTGGTGCCGCCTTTGAGTCAACCAATTTGATGCTTGGGAACACACTGATCGCCCTCTCTCTGTATCCTGACCAGCGCGCTGAGGTGCGTGAGCAACCATCACTCGTTCCGGGCATGATTGAAGAGGCACTACGCTGGGATACCTCTACGCAGGGATTTGCTCGCACCATCACACAGGACATCACGATTGAGGATACATTGATCCCCGCAGGCTCACGAGCCTTTGTCGTGTTCGGCGCAGCCAACCGGGATGAGCGGCAATTCCCAGACCCGGAGCGCTTTGATATCCACCGCAAGATCGCGCGTCATCTCGGTTTCGGCTGGGGCATCCACATCTGCCTGGGAGCGCCATTGGCCCGGTTAGAGATGAAGGTCGCTTTTGAAGAATTGCTGCCGCGCCTGGGCGATTACTCTCTTGATATGGCCCACGCTGAGCGCTCACATGGTCCGCAATTTCGTGGGTACCAGGTTCTTCCGATTTCATTTTAAGCAAAACAGTGAGGAGAATATCAAAGAGATGCGCACACGACGCAGTATCGAGGTTGAGGGGCTGCACCACGGTGGTCAGCCCATTCCCCTCGCGTCAAGAATTGGCAACGTCCTGCTTTCCAGCGGAATCATGGGTATGAACCCGGAGACCGGGAATATCCCTGAGCACGTCGAAGAGCAATGTACGCTGCTGTTTGCCAATGTCAGTCGCGTGATGGCCGCTGCTGGTGGTTCATCTGAAGACATCGTCAAGATGACCTTCTTCGTCAAAGACCGTTCATCTCGCGATGCCATCAATCGGGAATGGCTCGCCATGTTCCCTGATGATACATCGCGACCAGCACGCCATACGCTTACCACTGATCTGCCAGGCCCGCTGCTCGTGCAGTGCGAGGTGTATGCCGTCTTTCAGGAGGATACTGTATGATTATCGATGCACACGCGCATCTCGTTACCCCGGATTCATTCTTTGGCTACCGCTCGCTCCTACAGGTCTCCAATGGCCTGCATTCCCGGATGCGTCCCTCTACCACAGATGAGGAAATTAAAGCTGCGGCTGACCGCAACGTGAAGGTGATGGATGGGGTCAGTACCGATATGCAGGTGATTTCGCCACGCCCCTTTATGCTCATGCACTCCCACCCACGTGTGCGGGACGTACAGACCTGGGTAGCCGCCAACAATGATTTGATCGCGCGCACCATCGCACTTTATCCCACGCGCTTTCGTGGCGTGGCAGGCTTGCCCCAGGTGGGAGGCCAGCCTGTAGAGGTGGTCTTCGATGAGCTAGACCGTGCCATTGACGAGCTGGGCTTCGTCGGCGTCCTGCTCAACCCTGATCCGGGCGAAGGCGATGGCAAAACGCCCACACTGGGCGACGAGTATTGGTATCCTCTCTATGAGCGGCTCGTTGCCAAGAACGTGTCTGTCCATATCCACGGAGCTTCCTGTTATGGACGCGAGAATTATAGCGAACACTTCGCCACTGAGGAGAGCCTGGCGATTACCTCCCTGGCTCGCTCACACGTCTTCCGCGATTTTCCGACGCTCAAATTTATGATCAGTCACGGCGGCGGCTCTATCCCGTATCAGATGGGGCGCTGGCGCGCTGAACGGCTGGGTATCCATGGCCTCGCCAGCAAGAGCGCGAACGAAGAGACCACGACGGAGACCTTCGATGCGACTCTACGCCGGTTCTGGTTCGATACCGTACTCTACAATAAAGAATCCCTGGAACTCCTCTTCAAGATCGTCGGCCCTGACCGTTGCCTCTTTGGGACGGAGCGGCCTGGCAGCGGCTCAGCGATTGATCCGACCACGGGCCGCTCGCTGGACGATCTGCGCCCGGTCATCGAGGAGATCAGCTTCCTCTCGCCGGCTGAGAAGGCCGCCATTTTCGAGGGTAATGTCCGCACCTTCTATCATCGTCTTAGCTCAACAATAACAACAAAGGAGTCCTGACAATGGCGCAACTGGTTCTGGGAATGGGCATGGCTCACAGTCCCATGGTGATCCTGGAAGATACTTTATGGAAAGACTACGCGGAACAGCTTGATTACACATCCTCCCTTCTGATCGATACAACCGGGACACCGGTGACCTATGAACAACTGGTGGAACAGGCTGGAGATCGCTTTGCACAGCAGGCCACGCCTGCCGTCTGGAAGCAACAGTACGCAGCCACTCGCCAGGCCGTTGCCCGCCTGGCAGCCGATGTTGCCGCAGCACACCTCGATGTGCTGGTCATCATCGGGGATGACCAATTGGAACTCTTCTCCTACGCGAACATGCCTGCGCTCTCGATCTACTATGGAGACAAACTCCAGAGTGGGATCATTCCTGGACGATACCGCATCAGCGAAGCGATCTGGCAACGCATCGCGAAGGGATATGCGATGGATGTCCACCATGAGTTTGCCAGTACACCGACCTTCGCACGTGAGCTACTGGAAAGTTTGATCGAGCAAGGCTTTGATGTGGGAGGGCACAAAGAGGTACCAGCCACGGGGGAATCACAGGGGATCGGGCATGCCTATGGGATCATGGTGACACAGTTGCTTGCCGACAGGCCAATTCCCATTGTGCCAGTGCTGGTCAATACGTATTATGCACCCAGTCAGCCTACCCCTTCACGCTGCTACGATCTGGGACGCGCATTACGACAAGCTATTGAGCAACATCCAGCCGATCTCCGTGTGGGCATGGTAGCTTCGGGCGGGTTGAGTCACTTTGTGACAGACGAGGATCTCGATCATAAAGTGCTTGCGGCTCTACGCGAACGCTCTGAGGAGCAACTGCGCTCGCTTCCACGACGCCTGCTGAACTCGGGGAGTTCGGAAATTCGTAACTGGGTGGCGGTTGCGGCAGCCTGCGAGCACCTGAACTATCGCTGGGATGAGTACATCCCGGTGTATCGCACTCCTGCCGGAACGGGCTGCGGACTGGCCTTCGCGAGCTGGTCGTAAGTGTCACGAAGGAAGCAACAGATGAAAAATGATCTCGTAGAACACCTGACCCAATTAGATAGCTGTGCTCTCTCAGATGCGCTTGACCGTCTGGAGCGGTTGAGTGTGGTACTCGGTCTGCGCCCAGTCTCGGTACCACGTCGGATCGCTGGCCGTGTGATCACGGTCCAACTGGAAAAGGCAGATGGCCGACCTTCAACGCGTCACCTGGGGACGGCAGCGATTGAGTCCTCAGGACCTGGAGACGTCATTGTGGTCGCTCATGCGGGTCGCCTCGATGTCTCAGGCTGGGGTGGGCTGCTTTCTCTTGGGGCCGTGATGCACGGAGTTGCGGGTGTAATCGTCGATGGAGCCTGTCGCGATGTCGATGAGAGCCGCGACCTGGATCTGCCAGTGTACGCGCGGACTACCGTGCCTGTCACAGCCAGAGGACGAGTGATCGAGACGGCCTGGAATGAGCCTGTGACGATTGGCGACGTAGCTGTGACCCCTGGCGATCTCGTTCTCGCCGACGGCAGCGGGATTGTCTTTCTCCCTGCTGCCTATGCCGAGGAGATCATCGCCGCTGCCGAGCAGATCGCAGCACGGGAACAGGCCATGGCCCAGGCTCTTCGCTCCGGCCGCTCCATAACCCAGGTGATGGGAACTTCCTACGAAGAGCTCTTGTCGAAGCAGCGGAAGGAATAACCCATGAATAAGCCTGACATCTTGCATGCATTGCGCGAGTTGAGTACAACCGATCTCTCCGATGCCCTCGACCGTCTGGGAATCGCCGGTCAATGCCTGGGTATCCTGCCGCTCGCACGCTCATTTCGCCTGGTGGGCCGGGCCTTCACCATCCATTATGTGCCGGTCAGTGTCGAGCGTGGAACGGTTGGAGACTATATTGACGATCTCGGACCGGACGATGTGGTGGTGCTCGATAACGCTGGTCGCCTCGATGCCACCGTGTGGGGAGACCTGCTGACCTCGACTGCTCATAGACGCGGGGTTGCTGGTACAGTGATCGATGGCATCTGCCGGGACATTGATCGCAGTATCGAACTGGACTATCCCATCTACAGCCGGGGGAACTGGATGCGCACGGGCAAGGACCGGGTGCGCGTTGACGGCATCAACGTGCCTGTGTCTATCGGTGGCGTGCGGGTTGAGCCAGGTGATTACCTGCGTGGGGATGGGGACGGCGTCGTTGTCATTCCAGCCTCGCGGGTCGCTACCGTTGTAGAGGCAGCACAGGAAATCCACGCGGCTGAGGAGGCGATCCGGGCTGAGATTGCTGCAGGAAACGATTTGCGCACCGCGCGCGCGAAGGTTTCCTACCATGACTTGCAGAAGCACCGAGGGTCATTTGGAGAAGCGCGGTCACAAAGCCTTCAGCCCTACGATGGCAGGACATGGGAAAGGCGTCAATAAACAAGTTAATTCGGCCATGCTGCCTTTTCCTGTGTGGCGAGAAGCCTTCATCAATGACGCTGATCTGGAACTGGCTCACTGGAGTTATGAGCAGTTGTCCCCTGAACCGTATCAACCTTTTGTTGACAAGCTGGATATGAAGAAGTTTTATGCCTTGCAGATACCGAAGAGTTGCATCAGTTACCCGTCGTACGCGAGGAAGATGTGGCAGCCTTCTTCTATACCAGTGGCACCACCGGTTATCCCAAAGGCGTCATGCTCACCAACCGCAACATCTGTACCAATGGCCTCTCAAGCCATCCCGCTGTACTGGAATGCGCGGTCGTCGGGGTGCCAGATGAGCGCTGGGGCGAGACCGTCAAGGCCATCGTCGTGCTGATAGCGTATCCTTTGCTAAGGGTAGAGATTAGTAAAAAGCCAGAGAGAGCGAACGAGCCGTGCGTGCCCAAGACGTTTTGGTCCAGCGCGCGTGCAGTCGCTGCACTTGCAAGTAGATGGCCACCTCAGCCCCCCGGCGACTGCTAAAACAGCAGGCTTGTCGGAACTTGCGGCGCAATTCACGATTGGTGCGTTCCAGCAGCGAAGTGGTGCGCACGAGTTCGCGAGCGATGCCACCCAGCGCATAGAAGGCAATGGTCTGCTCAAAATCCCGTTGCAGCGTCGCCACTGCTTTTGGGGCTTGCTCTTGCCAGGTTCTCACCCAGATGCGCAAGCGCTCTCGCGCCTGAGTAGCCGTCTCGGCTTGATAGATGGCGCTGGCTTGCTCCAGCAACTGCTCGCGCAGTTCGCGGTGCGCCTCTCCGCTCTTGTCTTCGCGGGCTTTGTCGGCCACGTTGCGCAACTTGTGAAAGACACAGCGTTGCTCGATCACACGGGTACCGTACACCTGAGCCACCGCCGCTCCTAACTCGCCTTTGCCGTCGCGGATCACCGCCTGCAGCCCGGCTTCGGGCCGCACGCCCCGTTCCTCAAGGCGATCGAGCAAGCGTTGCCAGTCGGGTTGGGTTTCGCCTTCGGCCAGCTCCCAATCGAGAATTTCGCGTCGGCCACTGCCATCAGTCCACAGTCCCAAGGCGACCAACAGCACCATGCGCTTGCCCTTGTGTTGCTGCCGTCGTCGTTGTCGTCGATCAGTTTTCACCGTTCCCGTGGGTATCTGCAGCCGCAGCCAGATGCCATCAAATTGGATCACCGCTGGTACCTGCGTGATGGGCGTGTGGTGCGCTTGTGAAAGCAAGGGCGCAAGCTGGTTGATGCGTTCGTTGAGCGTGCGCAACCCAATACTGCTGCCCACCGCCTCAGCCCAGCGCTCACCTAAGTGCCGCAAACTTTCACACAGCCCGCTGCCCAACACGACATCCTGGTCCAAATCCAGCCAGAAGCGCTCATATTTCTCCAAGACCGTGAAGTGACAGATCACGTCATGGCCACACTGCTGACATTCCAGCATCGGCACTCGCAGCTCCGGGATGCTGCCCCAGCCCGTTTGCAGGCTGCGCCGATAATGCCCATCGCGCGTGAAGTGCTGCGCATCCGCGCAGCCGCACTGCCCACACACCCAGTCGACTTCCCGTGGCTGCCCGCTGATGTGGCGCACTGCTCACGTCTATCGTCCCAACTTGGCGCTCACCTCCGCTTCTAGCATTGCTTCGATCACGGCTTTGACCGCTGCGCTTGCTGCGCCTTTGGCTTGCTGGTAGACGGCTTCCAAGATGGCCTCTCGCTCCTGGTCTTCCAGTTTCCCTTGGCGAAAGTGTATAGTCATAGTGCTGATCCCTCCTGTGGTTGAGCTTGGTCTTTGTCTTTACTCTACCACGAAGAGGGCTTCAGCTCCTTTGTTCTGCCGCTTTTCCCCCCTTTTTCTCTACCCTTAGAAAGAGATACGCTACCGTCGTGCTGCGTCCGGGGATGAAGGCGAGCGTCGAAGCATTGATCAACCATTGTCACAACCGGATTGCAGGATACAAATGCCCTCGCAGTGTTGAGTTTCTGGATACCTTACCCAAGAACGCCGCGGGCAAGCTTCTCAAACGCGAGTTACGCGATGCTTACTGGTATGGCTATAGCCGACGCATCAACTAGCGAACCCATTTTGTGTAAGTACAAACTCGCTCGATGAGGCACTGGCGCTCCCTACAGAGAAAGCGGTGCTGATCGCTCTGCGCACCCAGCAGATTATCGCCCATGAGAGCGGGGTGACCAACACGGTCGATCCGCTGGGCGGCTCCTACTTCGTCGAGGCGCTGACGGAGCAGACCGAACAGGCAGCCATGGAGTACCTTACACGTATTGAGGAGTTTGGAGGAGTGCTGGCCTGCATCAAGAATGGGTTTTTCCAGCGTGAGAGCGCCGGTGGTAGTGGGCATCTGAGGCAGGAACGCCAACCAGCCACGCACCTCCGCTTCCGTGAGCTGGCCAAGCAGGAGGCACAGGTGCTCGGTGAGCAGATAGTGCTGGAACAACCCCAGGGCTTGCTGATGCCACTGCAGGGTTTTTGGACGGCGGTGGTGGCTGCTCTGATCCTCCAGATAGTCCTGGACAGCTTGCTCAATGGTCATGGCCGAGGGTTTTTGGCGCGATCGTTTGCGACTCGCAGGAGCGTGAGACGCCTGAGGCTGCCCACCACTGGGCACGGTGGGGCTCTGGGCGGCGACATCGCTCGTCGTTGCTGGTAGGCACGTTGTCTCCTCTGCAGTCGGTTGAGCGGGGAACGATCTTGCTTCCGCTGTGTGCTGGGAAGGAGTAACAGGAGAGGAGCAAGCGATGGGGTAAGAGGATGGGGCTTTGCGGTCCGCCTCTTGCTCAGGCTTCCCTGGCGAGACAGAATCAGGGATACCTGCATGTTTGCGCAACATAAAACCGCCTGCTTGCTGACTCTCTCACCACTTGCTTGCCACGAAGCGGCTTGTGGTGAGCCAGTAAAGAGACGGTGTACGATTTGGAGCGGGAGACGGGGCTCGAACCCGCGACAGCCTGCTTGGAAGGCAGTCTGTCACGAAATCGGCGCTCGTTTGCTATGAATTGGCTTAACTGGCTCGTATATACGATATTTTTACAATGTGAGCGTCCCTGACAAAAGATGTCACGCGCATTTTTTAGCGCTTTCGGCAAAAGATGTCACGTGCAAATTTGGTGCCTTCGGCAAAAAGTGTCGCCTAAAAATGAAGGCAGGATTTCCCGAGCTCAGAGCGCTCTAGAACAAGTTTACCAGGCCTTCTGTGCAAATTCAAGGGAGGCAGGAGGTCTACTCCTTAAATAACAACTCGCATGGTTATTGATTGTCGCATCACCTGGTTCTCTATCACTTTGGCAGTCTGGATAACCCATGAAAGAAGGGCTCTCGCATTTTCTTTCATCATCTTTGAAGATTGTAGCTGCTCTGGTCACTGTTGCCAGTTCTCAGGCCGTTCGATTTCCTTTCTTGTCACCAAACCGGTCGGCGAGCCAAGTACGGAACACAAATGTGTGTCTTTCATCGATCTCTGCCCTGACTCTTGAGGCCTGCTGAGAGAAAAGACCATGTGAAGCGCAATACCGTTTCTTGACGGTGAGAGACGCAACGAGCAGCTATAATCTGATGGTGAATACCGTTATGTGAGAGGAGAAACCTTCATGAGCTTGAAACATTCGAGAGCAGAAGTGGCCGCTCGGCTCACGCGACTCGCTATGACCCCCTCTGGGTGCTAGAGAACCTGATGGGACCCAATCCCCTCTGGCTCGCCGAATCGCTTAGCCAGATCATGGAGTTCGAGCCGAACACGCGGGTGATGGACCTGGGCTGTGGAAAGGCGATCACCTCCATCTTCCTGGCTCAGGAATTCCACCTGCAGGTATGGGCCACCGATTTGTGGGTGAGTGCCAGTGACAACTGGCAGCGCATTCGCGCCGCCAAACGAGAACAGCAGGTCTTTCCTATCCACGCCGAAGCGCATAGCCTGCCCATAGCCCGCGAGTTCTTTGATGCCATCGTCAGCTTCGACGCCTATCATTACTTCGGCACCGATGACCTCTATCTGGGCTATATTTCCCAGTTCGTGCGCCCTGGTGGCTTTATGGCCATTGTCGTTCCCGGCATCGTGCAGGAAGTGACTGGCGGCGTTCCTTCGCATTTGGCAGCCCAGTGGCAATGGGACTGGTATAGCTTTCACAGTCCACATTGGTGGAAGCAGCACTGGGAGAAAACGGAGATGGTTGAGGTACAGGTAGCGGATATGGTCCCCAATGGATGGCAACAGTGGTTGAGCTGGTTAGAGGTATGCCAGGAGGAAGGCTTCCCTGCTCCCCCAGAGGAGATCGACCTGCTACGAGCAGACGCCGGTCGCACCCTGGGCTTTACCCGCCTCGTCGCTCGCAGGAACTAGGCTCGTGTCACTCCAGCCATTTGCTTTTAGAGAGGTGCTGCCTCTCCGTTCGCATGACCTCAAGCAATATCTGCCTCTGTTTTTGCAACTGACATGGCTTGCTGCTGTTTCTAGAGAGGGAAACGACAAGGATGCTCCTCCTCTATCTACCCGTCCCCTTTTGCAGGGATGAAGTTTGAAATGGTTGCACAGGGAGATGTTCGTGAGGCCATGCGTCAATCGGCCCCATTGCATCGCATTGCATTGGCTTTCTCAGCGGAGCCGTTGCTCTCGTTTTGGGCAGCCCTACCCCCTGGTCAGAACCGCCCGATACAGGGTCGTTTTTAATCGCTTTTGATGCTATGATAAAGAAAGAGCCATCAAAAGAGAGGAGCAGGGCGATGCCACACTCACTAGAGGTCCAGAGCGGTTTTGCAGAGATCAATCGTTGGACGCCTCTCGCAGATTGGCGTGCCGACGCTCGTCATCCTTGGAGAGTGGGACGGGCCAAATCCGCTGGAGCTCCTGGCAGCCGAGATTCCTGGAGCGCAAACCGTGATCATGCTAGGGACAGCCCATCATCCGTTTCTGGAGAAGCCGGCCCAATTCAACCAGATCGTGCTGGATTTTCTCGGATCGCTCCCCTCCTAGCAGAGAGGGAGACTGCCGGGTACAGATCTAGCATCGATAGGCAGGGCACAGTCAGCGCCATACTCTGTCTAGTCTGAGGCCAGCCAGAGCACGACACACAGGAAACACAGGAACGGCAACTGCAATCAGTGAAGCAAAGAAATGAGGAAAGAGCCATGCCAGGTGAAGCACGTCATTTTGCAGTGGTCCTTGAACGCATCGTGCGCCGTGCGCTGGACCAATTCAAGGATATTTCCGAGAGCGACCTCAATCGGTCCCTTGCTCTTCCAGAGAGCAACAGTGCTTTTGTGCTGGCAACCCATCTTATCGGCTCCGCCGAATACTGGGTCCTCCAGTTGGCTGGAGGGCACGATGTGCAGCGCGACCGGCTCGCCGAATTCCGCGCGATCGGCACCGGGGCAACGCTCGCAGCACGCTATGAACGGTGGCTGGCGGCAATGCAGAGCCTGTTGCCGACGCTGCCCGACGAACAGCTGGATCGGGTGGTGCAGGTAGAGCCGAGCTATCACCCGTCCCTCGATGAAACGCCGATGACGCTGCGTGATGCGCTCTTGCACGCCATCGAACATTGCGCATTGCACCAGGGCCACCTGGAGTTGACCCGGCAACTGCTGGGGTATGCGCCAGCCGGGGCGCAATGAAACAGGGATGGTGCTCAGTGGTTGATGGTGCATGCTGACGGCTGGAAGGACCGCTGCCTCAGGTATAATCTGCTCTCACCTGCTCAGAAAAAGACCGCGAACTGCCATCAAGTGGTGTTCTCTAAAGCGTCGAAAACTGCATACTCCTGCAATCGACCCACCCAAGGCTACAACGTGTATCACCTGGCGGTGAAACAGCGAGCCGAGCAGATACAGCCGGATACACCTGGGAAAAATACGGAGGGGAGCTGGAACCGGGACGGTGAAGCTTTCTCGATCCCGGCCAAAGGAACGACCATGACCAGCTCGGCTCCCTGCCTCACTGCCAGGGGCAGGCGGAAAAACACGGAGAAAGGCGGAACGAAGCGTGTGTAGACGCTTGAGGCGATCCATACAGCAAAGGAGTCAGCATGTGTCCGCCGGGAGCCAGCACAAAGCCGTTGCCAGTGGCACTGCTCTGAGATCTGGATGTGCTCATGACTCTCCAGCGATGCAAGGAGCATGGGGATGAGGCGCTGGGCGCAGATGCGATTGGCGGCGTGCCCGGTGAGCTCCAGCGCGTGTTGGACTTGCGGTCCACATCTGCGTAGCTGTGAATGCCCATGTGTCTGCTGTACCTCTTCAGCATAGTTGAGGAGCCACCCGGCGTATTTGGGCACGTAAAAGCCTCAAGCAGCGTCCGTTTCTGTGCTGGAGATGCCTGACGATACTGAGGTACTATCTGCTGAAGCACTTCGCGCCTGGCTTGATAGCTCAACGACTTTTCCACGCTTCCCTCCTCTGGAAACATGCACTAGGCGATTGGTGTGTTGAGGCGACAAACTGCTCCTCCCTGTTTGCCTCATGAAACATCTTCCTCTTTCTCTCTCACGTAGGCCATGTTCCACTCCTGCTTCAGAGCTGATGAGCAAAGATGCGGTCTTGGAGGAAAGACCAGGACAGAATCGGAGGAAAAGAGATGTTTGAAACGGACAAAGGAAGATTTTTGTGAGGCAATGCGCTACGCGCTTTGATCAAGCAAGCTGACCCTGCCTTCGTTGAAGAAGTGAAGTGGAAAAAGCCCTCAAGGCCCGAGGGAGTCCCTGTGTGGTCTCATGATGGAATACTCTGCTTTTGCGATACGCTCAAGAACGCCGTAAGGTTGACCTTCCCCAAGGGTGCTCAGATGAAAGATCCGCACAAGCTCTTTAACACGCGCGAAGACTAGCAAGATGGCTCGTGCTATCGACTTTCACGAAGGTGATCCCATCAATGAAGCCGCGTTAAAAGCACTCATTCTGGAAGCTGTGGGGCTGAACAAGTCAAAAGCAAAGTAGCCCTCATTCTATGAAAGCCATCATTTATGATGACTTTTTAGAGTGTTTATCGAGGACTACTTTTTGTACCGA
>WNGJ01001347.1_pt1 | contig 24081 bp, 27 predicted proteins | sample 5400611 | NCBI WGS metagenome assembly WNGJ01 (sample SAMN13153375, study PRJNA577476) | soil metagenome | isolation source: 40 cm soil or saprolite under Garry oak tree replicate 1 | place: USA:California | collected 2016-06-15
TACACCTCGACCACGTCGAGGCCGGCCTGTGACACAGCCGCCTCGAATGCTTCGCCCAGGGGTGGAGTGACGCGCCGGACGTCGCGAAAGCCGGGTGAGTCGAAGCCGCTGCCGTGTCCGAGTACACGGCGAACGGTCTGGTACTCCCACGGCGACATCTGCTCGAGCATGTCGAGCTGGCGCGTGATGAATTGCAGGCAGAGCGATGCGCGCCCGAGCAGCCGCAATGCCGCCGCAAGCTCGCCTGCGCGCAGATGCACGGTTGCCCGCGCGACCTCCGAGGTGCCGAGCTTGAGCCAGAGCTCCGAAGACTGGTGCACTGTCTGGAACAGCAGCTCGTCCGGGTGGACCTGCTCGTCCGGCGACTTCTGCAAGGCGAGCAGGTCGTCGGTCCGCAGGTAGCGCTCGTAGTCCGACGCCCCCTTCCCGGGCAGGATCGGCTCGGAGAAATCCTCGTGAGTCTCGGTCGCCAAGGGCGTACGGAGCATACTTCTCCTGCAATGAGCGACCTCTTCTCCGACGCGGCGGAGCAGCGGCTCCCGGGTGTCGCACCACTCGCGCTGCGACTGCGACCGCAGTCGCTCGACGAATTCGTCGGGCAGGAGCACGTGCTCGGCGAGAGCTCGGCGCTGCGGCTGGCAATCGCGGAAGACCGGGTGCGGTCTGCCATCTTCTACGGCCCGCCAGGCACCGGAAAGACGACGCTCGCGCGCATCATCGCGCGCGCGACCGGCGCCGAGTTCGAGGAGCTCTCGGCTGTATCAGCGACCGTCGGCCAGGTACGGGAGGTGCTCGCGCGCGCGCGTGAGCGGCTCGGGGCGAATGGACAGCGCACGATCTTGTTCCTCGACGAGATCCACCGCTTCAACAAGGCGCAGCAGGACGCGCTCCTTCCCGGTGTCGAGGAGGGAGTGATCACGCTGATCGGCGCGACGACGGAGAACCCCTACTTCGAGGTCAACTCCGCACTGCTGTCGCGAGCCCAGGTGTACGAGCTTTTGCCGCTGTCGGTGGAGGAGCTCGAGACGGTCGCCCGCCGCGGGGCCGCGGAGCTGGGCGCCGAGATTCCCGACGAGCTGCTCAGACAGATCGCCATCCGCGCGGGCGGCGACGCCCGCTCCGTCCACAACATCGTCGAGCTCGCACTGCAGACCGCGGAGGCCGCGGGCGAGCCGCTCTCGGAAACGCACGTCGACGACGCGGCGCGCAAGCGGCCGCTGCTCTACGACAAGACCGCCGATGCGCACTACGACTTCATCTCCGCTTTCATCAAGTCGATGCGCGGGTCCGATCCCGACGCGAGCGTCTACTACCTCGCTGCGATGCTCGAGAGCGGCGAAGACGCACGGTTCATCGCCCGGCGAATGATCGTGCTCGCATCCGAGGACATCGGCAACGCCGATCCGCGGGCATTGCAAGTCGCGGTGGCCGCAGCCCAGGCCGTCGAGCACGTCGGGCTGCCGGAGGCGCGCTTGAACCTCGCGCAGGCGGCGATCTACCTCGCGCGCGCTCCGAAGTCGAACGCGAGCTACGAAGCAATCAAGCGCGCGACGAAGGACGTCCAGGAGCGGGGAAACGTCCGGCCGCCAAAGGCCCTGGCCGACGGCAGTTACTACGGACGCAAGCTCGGCAAAGGCGAGGGTTACATCTATCCGCACTCCGATCCGGCGGGATTCGACGTCGACTACCTCCCGGACGAGCTGAAGGGGACGACGTATTACGAGCCGTCGGGGAGTGGCGAGGAGACAAAGGACTAGATGGTCGAACAGACAGCACCAGCGGAGCAGACGGCGGTACCTCTGGACCCGGCGCGTTTGGCGGAGGCGGCGCGCGACGCACGGGACGACGCTGCTCCCTTCGCACTCGCAGCGGCCGGAATCCTCGTGACCTTGGCGCTCGTGAGCATGCACGCCCACTGGGACCTGCTCGGACACCGGTTGTGGTGGATGTGGCTGGTCGTGGCCGGTCCATATGTCCTGCTTTCCGGGACGTTGCTCCTGGGCCTGGGCCGCCTCACCCGGCATGACCGCAGGCGGGAGATCGTGATCGCGCTGCTTGCTCTCGTCTGGGTCTTCAACGTCCTGGGTGTCCTGCTGCTCGTCGTCTCGTTGGTGGCCCACTCAGGCGTGCAGATGACCGGACGGCAGTTGCTGTTGAGCGGGGGAGCACTGTGGATCACCGACGCTATCGCGTTCGGGCTGGCCTTCTGGGAGCTGGACTCCGGTGGCCCAGTTGCCCGCGCACTCTCGGACGCGCCCCGCAAGCCCGACTTCCAGTTCCCGCAGGACGAGAACCCCGAGCTGGCACGAGAAGACTGGGCGCCGCGCCTGTGGGATTACTTCTACGTGTCGCAGACGAACTCGATCGCGTTCAGCCCTACCGACGTGATGCCGCTCACACGGCTGGCCAAGACGTTGATGGCCGCCGAAGCGACGCTTTCTGCGATCACGCTGCTCCTGGTCGCCGCGCGCGCGGTGAACATACTCTAGGAGAGCCGGCGCCTAATCGGAGCCGCGGCGGATCCGCTGCGCCGCGAACGTGCCGAACGTGCCGCCGACCTGCTCCCACGCTTGCGCGACGCGCTCGACGTCGTACTCGACGCGGCGGAACTCGAACTCGCCGTCGTCTCTGCGCAGCGCATATGCCGCGCGCACGTCGCCGTCCAGCGGCATGCCGGCGCTGCCTGGGTTGATGAGCGTCGTTTCGTTCGGCCCGGGCCTGCGGAACTGCTGGTGGCTGTGTCCGAAGACGACGGTCTTGCCGCTGACGCCGTCCAGCAATCGCGCGTCGTCCTCACCGGGCTCGGGCGCGAAGCTCTCGAAGTCCGCAAGGGGCGAGCCGTGGACGTAGAGGACGCCGTCTTGCTCGAACTGCGCCTGCAAGGAGTAGAGCCAGCCCTCGTCCGTGCCCAGTCCGGAGTCGTGCTCGGAGAGCGTCTGCACGACCTCGGGCCGATCTGCCGGGGGCTCGCGCAGCCAGCGCTCGCCGTTACCGCGAATCCAGGTCGTGCTCGGAAGCCCGCGCAGCCGCTCGATCGTCTCGCGCGGCCACGGCGACCACGACGCGAAGTCCCCGCCGAGGAGATAGGCGTCGGCTCCTGCGGCCTCAGCGTCCTTCAGAACCTCGTCCAGGGCAACCAGGTTGCCGTGGATGTCGTAGAGGAGAGCGAGCACAGCTGATTAGGCTCCCACAGGTGAAGATCGTCTGCCTCGTCAAACAGGTCCCTCGCGGCGACGCGATCGACTTCGATCCGGAGACGAAGACTCTGCGCCGCGAGGGTGTGCCACTGCTGCTCAATCCTTTCGACGCCGGGGCCGTTGCCCGGGCTGCGGAGCTGAAGAAGCGTGTGGGCGGCGAGGTGATCGCGATGACGATGGGCCCACCACAGGCCGCGGACGCATTGCGCACATGCCTCGCTCTCGGCGCCGATCGGTGCATTCATCTGTCCGACCGGGTGTTCGCAGTCGCCGACACACTCGGCACGTCGCGAACGCTTGCCCTCGCGATCCAGAAAGAGGGCGGCGTCGATCTCGTCCTCTGCGGGCGCAAGACGGTGGACTCGGAGACGTGGCAGGTGCCACCGGAGACCGCGGCGTTCCTCGGCTGGCCCCACCTGACGAGCGTCGTCGACATCGAACTTACGGGCCGCCGCGTCCGGGCGACCCGTGAAACGGACGCGGGGTACGACACGTACGAACTGGATCTTCCAGCGGTGCTCTCGCTCGTCTCGGCGTTCGAGGCGGAGAGCTCGAGCGACGGAAGCGTCGATGTCTGGACCGCGAACGACCTCGTCGGCGACGTCCGCGAGGACGACAAGCGGTTCGGCCAGACCGGGTCGCCGACGCGCGTGCTCGCCGTGCGCGACGTCACGCCCGAACGCGCGGGTGAGCTCGCGAAGAGTGCCGACGAGGTGATCAGCAAGGTCCGCAAGCTCCTCACCGACCGCCCTCCCGAGGCGACGCAGTGGGACAAGCCGGCACGCCTGGGCGAGAAGCCCGGCAAGAACTACGACGCGTGGACGTTCGTCGAGACCATGGACGGGCAAGCGACCAGAGCCTCGCTCGAATTGATCGCCAAGAGCCGTGAGCTCGCAGGCAAGCTCGGCGGAGAGAGTGTCGCGCTGGTCATGGGCAAAGACGCAGCAGCCGTCGGCGAGACCCTCGGCGGGCACGGCGCCGAGCGCGTCGTGCTCGTCGAAGACGAGCGCCTCGACGATTACCACTCGGAGCTCTGGGCCGCGGCGCTCGTTCAGGTTCTCCGACGGCTTCGGCCGCACGCGCTTGCGATTCCCGCAACAGCACGGGGCCGGGATCTGGGGCCCCGGGCAGCAGGAGAGCTGGAGCTGGGCATGACTGGCGACTGCGTGAATCTCGGAATCGATCGTGGCGGACGCCTCGTCCAGACGAAGCCCGCGTACGGCGGAAACATCGTCTCGGTGATCATGGGCCGAACCACACCGCAGCTCGCGACGGTGCGCCCGAGGATGTTCAGCGTGCTCGAACCGCGCGAAGAGACGGCGAGGGTCGAGCGCTTCGAGCTCGGCCCGCTACCGGAGCCCCGCTCCGCACTCGTGGAACGGAGACCCGCACCCGCGTTCGATCTCGACGAGAGCGACGTCGTTGTGCTGCTCGGGCCCGACGCACCGGCGGGCTGGGCTCCCAAAGGAGTCGCCGTCGGAGGGACGCGCGAGGTCTGCGCGCGGGGTGACCTTCCCGGCAACCGCCAGATCGGCCTCTACGGCCGCCCCGTTGCACCGCGCGTCCTCATCGCCGTAGGCGTCCCGGGAGACTTCGAGCAGCTGACGGGGATCGTCAAGTCGGCGGTCGTCGTGTCGGTTGGCGGCGGGGCCGGGATGGAACAGGCGGCAGACGTCGTCTTCGGCGGCGAGCCTGGCGACGTCGTCGACGCGCTCGCGCAGGAGCGCTGATGGAGCTCAATCTGCACGAGTGGGGCGATCCGTCTGCTCCCCCGGTCGTCTGTCTCCACGGCGTGAATGCGCACGGGCGCCGCTTTCGCAGGCTCGCCGAGGAGCGGCTCGCGCGACGGTTCCGTGTTCTGGCTCCAGACTTGCGTGGACATGGCAACTCCGGCTGGGAACCTCCGTGGACGTTCTCCACGCACGCACACGACGTCCTCGAGACGCTCGACGCAGCCGGAGTCCGGCAGGCGCAGTGGGTCGGCCATTCGTTCGGCGGCCGGCTCGTCCTCGAACTGGCCGTCCTCGCGCCGGACCGCATCGAGCGGGCCGCACTGCTCGACCCCGCAATCCAGCTTCTTCCGCACGTCGGTTTCGACTTCGCCGAACGCGAGCGGGCCGATCGCGCTTTCGGCTCCGCCGAGGCTGCGATCGACGAACGGCTCGAAACCGGCTCGCCGACACCGCGCGAGCATCTGGAAGAGGAGATGCGTGAGCACCTCGTGCAACACGCGGATGGCGGCTGGCGCTTCCGCTACTGCCAGAGCGCGGTGGTATCGATGTACGGCGAGCTCACGACGCCGCCCCCGCCGTCGGAGACTCTGCGCGTGCCGACCTTGCTCGTGCACGCCGGCGAGTTCGGCCTCGTGCGCGAGGACCAGATCGACGCTTACCGGGTGGCGCTCGGCGATCTGATCGAAGTCATCGAGGTGCCCGGAGGCCACATGGTCTACTGGGACGCGTACGAGGAGACCGCGGACGCGGTCGAGCGGTTCCTAGAGGATCCGCGCCCCTAAAGCGCTGGCGATCAACTCGACTGCGAGCTTTCCCGTTTCGTTCTCGCGGTCGAGCACCGGGTTCACCTCGACCACGTCGAGCGACGACGCGAGCCCCGACTCCGCGACGAGCTCCATGGCGAGGTGCGCCTCCCGGTAGGAGAGGCCGCCGCGCACCGGCGTCCCCACTCCGGGCGCAACATCGGGGTCGATCGCATCCATGTCGAGGCTCACGTGAACGAAGCCGGGTCCGGCGACGTGGGCGAGTGCCTCGCGGACCGAGCGCTCCACGCCGAGGCGATCGAGATCGCTCATCGTGAACACCTTCACGTCCTGGTCTCGCAGCAGCTCGCGCTCACCGTCGTCCAATGAACGCACTCCAATGAGCGCAACGCGTCCCGGCTCGAGCGCGGGCAAACCCCAACTCTCGTCGCGGAAGCGATCGCCGGCGAGACCGAGCGCGGCGGCGAGCACCATTCCGTGGACGTTTCCGCTCGGGCTGGTCTCGGGACTGTTCAGATCGCCGTGCGCGTCGATCCAGATGGCGCCGCCGGGACCGTGGACCTCACGCAGGCCCGCGAGCGTTCCCAAGGCAACCGAATGGTCACCGCCCAGCACGACCGGAACGAAGTCATCCCTCGCCGTGCGCGAAACGAGCTGGGCGATCCGCTGCGACGTCTCTTTGATCTGCGGCAGAAAGCGGGCATGTTCGTCCCCGGCCTCCGTTGCCTCCGGCACCGCGGTCTCGACGTTTCCCAGATCCACGTACTCGTAACCCAGCTCGTCGAGGCGCGCAGCCAAGCCGGCATAACGGATCGCGGAAGGACCCATGTCAACGCCGCGGCGACCGGCCCCCAGGTCGAGGTTCGCGCCGATGACGGCGACTTTGCGTCGAAGCGGTTGCGAAAGCACGACAAACAAGGCTAACTTGCGGACCCATGGGGGAAGCCGATGCGGCGGGGACGATCCGAGTTCTCCTCGCCGACGACGACGCCCCGTTCCTGGCGGCGCTCTCGCCACTGATCGAACGGCAGCCCGAGCTTGCGGTCGTGGGCACTGCTGTTGACGGCCTGGCCGCGATCGAGCTCGCGGACGAGCTCGACCCTGACGCTGTGGTCATCGACCTGCACATGCCGAGACTCGACGGCGTGTCTGCCGTCGCCCGGCTGCGCCACGACCATCCGAGTATGTGCGTGATCGCGTTGACCGCGGACGAGCATCGCGCACTCCACGACGCAGTCACAGAGGCCGGAGCCGACGCGGTCCTGATGAAGAACGAGTTCGTGGACTTGCTCATCGCCAGGCTCGCCGGGGCCAAAGCGGGCGTGTAGCGGCGGCTAGACTGCGGGCCGCCGGGCGAGGTAGCTCAGTTGGTAGAGCACACGGCTGAAAACCGTGGTGTCGCCGGTTCGATTCCGGCCCTCGCCACTCCGCGAGATTGCGATCCCAGCCGTTGTGGCGAGCCCAGGGTCTGTTCTAAAGGATTCGTTAAGAGTTGCGGCCGCCTTCAGTCAGGTCTGGTACGACTGTGCCCGTGAGGGCGGCACGTTTCTTCGCGCTGGCTTGCCTGGCCGGCGGGATTGCAGGCTCGGTGCCGTCTCTGGGGCTCTCGGACTCGGCGCCCGGCTCCAAGTCTGCGCAGCAGGCGTGCGGGCGTGTCGAGTTCATCAGCGGCCTGGAAGCGGTCTTCGGCCGGCGCAAAACGCACCAGCAAGCGCTGGCGTTCCGCACTCAGATCACGGCCCGCGGGTTCGTGAACGCAAACATCATCGAGGGCTGCGACGGCTTCCGGGTCGTCGTTCGCGGCATCGACACCTTCGACGTGGGAGTCGACCTCCAGAGCGAGGCGCGCCGCGAAGGATTCGCCGTCACGCTCGAGTGCATCCAGGCGAAACCACTGGGGCGGCTCGAAGCCATCTTCGGACACGGGCGTGACCGACCTACCGCGATGGCGATCGTCAACCGCGCCGATGCCGCCGGCTTTCCCGGCGTCAAGCTGCGTAACGACCCTTGTGGCGGGTTCGAGGCTTACCTTGCGGGATTCGAGGATCAGAGCGAGGCCGAAGCATTCGTCGCTCAGGCGAAGACCCGCGGCTTCGATGTCGTGCTCGAGCGCAACTAGCACTCCTGCCCATAAAGAAAGGCCGTCCGGACCGGTGATACCGCGCCTCGAACGACCTTGTGGACCGAAGCTTAGGCGCGGAGCTCTTTGCGGGCAAGCAAGGCAGTGCCCTTGCCGGCGGCGAACTCCGCAAACTCCGAGAATCCACGCCTTCGGAGCTCTTCCCTCAGCCGCTCGGGCGTGACGTAGATCGGTGTGCCCGGGCCGAGCGAGAACGCGAACACTGCCTGGCCGCCGGGAGCGAGCACGCGCTCGAGCTCGTCGAAGAACGGGATCATGTTCGCGTGCGCGACGAGCGCGAACGAACCGTCTTCGAACGGCAGTGCGGACGCGTCGCCGCTCTCGAAGCGGATGCGTTCGGCGAGTTCGGCAGGTGTCTTGCGTCGCGCTTCCGCCAGCATCCCCTCGGCGAGATCAACGCCGACGACCTGCGTATGTGGAAAGCGCCGGGCAATCGCGAAGGCGCCCTGGCCGGTGCCCGTGCCTAGGTCGAGCGCTTTCGAAGGAGCCGGGTCGACCGCGGCCAGCGCAGCCTCGTAGGGCGCGAGGTGCGTGGGGTCGCGCATCGTGTCCCAGCTCGCGGCGATCGCATCGAACTGCTTGCGCACGAGCGGGCGAAAGAGCCGCCAGAGCCGCGGGCTGCGCAGCACCGCGTTCGTCGACAGTCGCGCAAACTTCTGGCCGAGCTCTCGCCGATTCAAAACGCGTCCAAGTGAATGCGAATGTCCTGGCCCTCCTTGATCCCGAACATGGCCGCGGCGTTGCCTCCATTGATCGCGATCGAAATGTTCCGGTAGGCGTCCTCGTAGAGGATGATGTCGCCAGGCCGTGCGTCGGCGAACGTGCGCGCCGCGACCGCGTAGTAACGCTCGGGGCCCACCTGCAGCTCGACACGCGTTCCCGGCACGACGCCGGCCTCGTCGAGGTGCGAACGGTCGAGATTGAGACCGATGTTCCCGAACCGGTCGATCGAAATGACCGTCGAATGGATGCGCGTCGAGCCGACGTCAGGCCGTGGGATGTCGAGACGAGCCAAAGCATCCGGGTCGATCGGCGGACCAAGCTTGCTGAGCGGGACGCCGAGTGCGAGATGCGCGGCCGCGGGTGAGAACAGATCACGGCCGTGGAACGTGCGCGAGACCGACTCGAGCGCGTACTCGGGATTCGCGAGCTCGTGGGCGTCGGTGATCCCGCCCAGCTTCTCGGCCGCGGGAATGAGCAGCCCGTTGTCCGGTCCGACGTACATGCGCCCCTGTGCATCACGGAGGGCGAGGGCGCGCCGTGCGCCGCCGACCCCGGGATCGACGACCGCGAGGTGCACCCCCTCGGGCATGAACGGCAGCGTATTCGCCAAGGTGAGCGCTCCCTGAAGAACGGCCTGAGGCGCGATGCCGTGCGTGATGTCGATGATCTCCACCTCCGGCGCGATCCGCTTCATCACCCCGTGACAGGTGCCGACGAAGTCGTCCTGCAGGCCGAAGTCCGTCAGGAACGTGATGAAGCTCGCCACCGCGCGGCGGAGTCTACGAGTCCTACGACATCCTGCGTGCCGGCTTCCGCCACCACGGTCAGGCCCGCAGCGAGCGCAGCGGCCGTCGTCTGCGGTCCGATCGTGATCGCCGGGACGGTCGAGCCGAGCTTCGCCCACGCCTGCGCAGCAGAGGGCGAGGCAAGCAGCACCAGCTCGCCGTCCGGCGGCGGCGGTGTCAGCTCCACGGTGCGGTAGACAGCGCGATAGTCGGCAGGAAGCTCGTCGACGAGCAGTCGCCGCGCACGCTCGGCGCCGACGAAGAGGGCACGACCCGCCGGCCGCGGCAGCTCGGCCAGGAGCCCTTCCTGCGACGCCAGGGAGGGCACGAAGTCGACCGCGATGCCCCGCGCCTCGAGTGCGGCCGCCGTCGTCTCTCCGATTGCTGCGACACGCGGCAACTCGCCGGTGTGTCGCACGTCGAGCTCAGCGGCGCCGTTCGCACTCGTGACGATCACCCAGTCGTAGCCGCTGACGTCGATCGGGCCGTTCTCGATCGCCTCGATCTCGATCACCGGACATGCGACGGGCTCGAACCCCTCAGCGCGCAGGGCGGTGAGCAAAGGTTCTGCCTGCGTCCTCGGCCGCGTGACGATCACGCGCATGTCAGGCCGAGACGAACGGCATCAGAGCGGCTGCGACCTCGCCGGGATCGTCACCGCTTCGACGCTCGACCCAGCTGCCGTCCTCGGCCGCGACGAGCGCGGTCAGGCGTGCGCCGTCGTGATACGCGGCGATCGGAGCGAGGCACCCGCCCCCGATGACGGCGACGCAGGCGCGCTCGGTCTCGACGCGCCGCCGCGTCTCGCCATGGTCGGCTGCGCCCACAAGGTGCTCTTCGCCCGCCCGCACCTGAAGCGCCAGCGCACCCTGCCCCGCCTCCGGGACCAGCTCTTCCGGTTCGAAGCGGCGGCCGATCTCGCCGGCGAGGTTGAGACGTTCAAGGCCGCACGCCGCCAGAACGATCGCGTCGAGCCCGCGCTCGCCGCGTTTCCGCAGCCGCGTTTCGATGTTGCCGCGCAAGGGCTCGATCGAGAGGGTCGGCTCGAGGGCGAGCAGCTGCGCCCTCCGCCGGACCGACGCGGTACCGATCCGCATTCCCGCACGCAGCTCCGGCGTTCCACAGAGCGCATCGCGAGGATCCTCGCGCTCCAGGTACGCGCCGACCGCAAGGCCCTCCGTGTCGGTGGAGGTCATGTCCTTCGCGGAATGCACGGCGACGTCGATGCGACCGTCGAGCAGCGCCTCTTCCAGCTCTTTGACGAAGACGCCGCGCGCTCCGATCTCGCCGAACGGGCGTGTGCGGTCGCGGTCGCCGGCGGTCGTGATGGGAACGAGCGCGATCTCGACACCCGGCCCGCGCAGCCGGGCCGACGCCAGCTCGGCCTGCGTGAGCGCGAGCCTACTGCCGCGGGAACCGACGCGGATCAGCACGGCACCAGGTGCGCTTGACGCGCGTCTGGCCGCATGGCCTGCGCCGCCGCACGCGCACGAATGCGGTCGGGGCCTGCACGGGGAGCGGCCGCCCGATCAGGTTCGCGGACTTCAGCGCTCGTCCTCGAGACCGAAGAGGTGACGCACCGCATCAGCATAAATCACGCCGTCGGCTGCCGCGGCCGCCTGTTTCATGCGAATTGTCGGCAGATGCAGGAGCTTGTTCAGGACCGCCGCGGTTACGGACTCTGCAGCGCGCCGCTCGGCATCGTTCAGCTTCGCTCGACTCAGCTCGGCGTCGCGGATCTGTTCGGCCCGCGCGCGCAGAGAGGTGATCGCCGGAACGACGTCGAGGGATGCCTGCCACGCGCGAAACCGATCCGCTTCCTGCGCCACGATGGTCTCCGCACGCGCGGCCTCGCGGCGACGCCCGGCCAACGTCTCGGCCACGACTGCTTCGAGATCGTCGATGTCGTAGAGGTAGCAGCCCTCGAGCTCGTGGATGGCTGGATCGAGATCGCGCGGCACTGCGAGATCGATCAGGAAGAGCGGGCGGCCCCTGCGGGCGCGCAGTGCCTGCTCGACCTGATCGCGCGTGAGAATCCAACCGGGAGCGCTCGTCGACGAGAGCACGACGTCCGCGCGCACGAGCTCCTCGTCGATGCGCTCGAGCGGCAGCGCCTCCCCGCCGAATCGCTCCGTAAGGTCTTCCGCGCGCTGCCCTGTGCGGTTCGCGACCGACGCGATGGTCGCGCCGCGCGAGACGAGATTCCGGATCGCCAGCTCGCCGACCTTGCCGGCACCGACGACGAGGACACTGCGTCCCTCGAGATCGCCGAAGACCTGCTCGGCGAGCGCGGCAGCTGCCGACGACACAGACGCCGGGCTCTCGCCGATTGCTGTCTGGGTTCGCGCCTTGCGGCCGGCCTGCACAGCCTGGCGGAACAGGCGGTCGAGCAGCGGTCCAGTGACGCCGGACTCGTGCGCGGCGCGTACCTGTCCGAGGATCTCCCCTTCGCCGGGGATCATCGAGTCGAGACCGGCGGCGACCCGAAACAGATGGAGCGCCGCCTCTTCGTCGCGCAGCCTGTAGAGAGCCGGGCCGAGCTTCGACTCGAGGGCGAGCAGCGCGACCTCCGCCTTCTCCTCCGCCGCGTCCGCGGATTCATCCGCCAGATACAGCTCCGTGCGGTTGCACGTCGAGAGGACAACCGCTTCGCTTCGCCCGCCAGCGAGCGCCTCCGCAAGCTCCGCCGCGCGTTGACGGTCGAGCGCCGCACGCTCGCGCAGCTCGACAGGCGCCTGGTGATGCGAGATGCCGACGAGGACGATGCTCATGTCGCGAAGTGGGTGACGGGAAGGCCGAGGCGAACGACCACGACGAGGACGAAGCCCGCAAGAACGAGGTACGCAGCGCGGCGGCCGCGCCAACCGGCGAAATGCCGCAGCACGAGGTAGCCGCTGTAGACGCTCCAGGTGAGAACGGTGACAGCCATCAACGCGTCGAAGCCGCCGCCGCGGTCGCGTAGGCGTGCGATGCCGACGGCGATCCCGAGCGTGAGTGCGGGCAGGGCGATGGCAATCGTGCGCGCGGCCACCTCGTCCAGCCGTGACAGCGCAGGCGCGCGCAGACGGAGGATCGAGCTCTCGCGGCGCTTCAGTCGTCGTTCCTGCCACAGGTAGAGGGCCGACAGGGCAGCAGCGAGCGTAAACCCCGCAAAGGCCGCGAGCACGAGCCCGACATGCAGCACGAGGAACAGGTTCGAGTAGTGGCTGCGTGCGCCGACGCCTGTCCCGCCGCCGACGCGGGCGAGGATGAAGAGCACCACGGCGAGGGGGAGAACGGCGAGACCGAGCAGGCGATACCGGGGCTGGCAGCCCCAGATCAGGTACGCCCCGACGACGAGCCAAACAAAGAGATTGAGCGAGCCGCCCCACGTCGACCAGGGGAAGCCGTCGGCGCGCGCGGCCTGCACAGCGAGCAACGCCGTCTGGACGAGCCATCCGACCCGGACACCCCAGGTCGCGAGACGGCCTGCCAGCCCGGGATGGCGGACGTCGTTCAGATAGGCGACGGCGGCCTCGCCGTAGGCGAGCAACGCGGGCCAGAAGAGCAGCTCAGCCAACTGCGACCGCCCTCCTTTCCTCTTGCTTCGTGCGCGCCAGTTCCGTGAGCTCGCTCAGCTCCCGCTCGAGGCGCTGGAGCTTCAGCGCGATGATCACGACGTAGGCAAGCACCACGGCGAAGATGACGAGGTAGGCGGCCGCGACGTACTTCTCCTCCGCGCTCATTGCAGCGCCTCCCGCAGTTCGCGCAGGCGCACGTCGATGCGCTTGCCGGCGAGCTCGACGTGGTAGAGCGTCGCGGCGAGGGTGAGCATCGCCGCCAGCGAGACGCAGAAAGTGAAGAACTGCGATCCGGCCATGTTCGGACCCCCCTTGTCGAACGCGACGGGATGGATGAAGCGTTCGGAGAGACGAATCGCGAGGATGCTCACCGGCACGAGCGCGACACCGAAGAGTGCGTAGACCGCGCTGAGATTCGCGCGGCGCGGACCGGCCGGAACCGAGAATCGCAGCATGAAGTACGCGGCATAGAAGAGGAACAGCACGAGGAACAGAACGAGCTGGTCTTCGTGCCATTCCCACCAGTGGCCCCAGCGGTAGCGCGCCCAGATCGAGCCCGTCACGAGTGTCAGCGCCCCGAAGATCACGCCCTGGTGAATCGCGACGTAGCTCTCGAGGTCTGCGTTCTCGTCTCGCTTCCAGAGCACCCGCAGGGCCTTCCAGCCACCCCAGGCGAAAAAGGCGTATGCGGTGAGGGCGATGGCGACATGGAAGTAGAAGATCTTCTGGTTCAGTCCGTCCGCGTCCACAGGCGCGTAGAAGAAGACCAGCGCGATCGAGGCGGTGACCAGGGCGAAGGCGAGCGCTGCAAGCGCGGCCAGGCGGTTATTCCGTAACCACGTACTCAAAGGAAGCCCAGCAAATGATCGCAAAGAGGGCGTCGTAGACGGCGAGGAACCCGACATATCGGGCGGGGTCGTTCGTGACGCTGGCGCCGACCCCGCCGACGATGATGGGAATCGCGAGCGGAAGGAAGAGAAGAGGCAGGAGGAGCTCGCGAGCGCGGCTGGCGGCGGCCATCGCTGCGAGCAGCGTCCCGACCGCGGCGATGCCGACGTCGGCGAGGGCAATGCCGGCGATCATCGGACCGTCGACTCCGCCGAAGAAGAGCGCGAATGCGGGCAGGGCGACCAGCTCTGCGAGCACGAGGAAGGCGAGGACCGACAGCGCTTTGCCCAGCCAGATCGCGCTGCGATCGCTCGGCGCCAGCACGAGCCCGTCGATGACGCCTTGTTCCCGCTCGGCGGCGAACGCACGGGAGAGGCCCAGGAGTGCAGTGAAGACGATCGCGACCCAGAGCAGTCCCTTCGCCGCGAGCTCGGACGAGTCGCCCGGAAGAACGAAGTGGAACACGACGAGGGTGGAGAGCACGAAGAGCAACATCGCAGGCAAGGTGTCGCGCGCTCGGAACTCGAGCAAGAGGTCCTTCCGCGCAAGCGCGCCGACGTCGGCGAGATACATCATGCGAGCGCCAGCTTCGACGAGGCGAAGCGTTCGATGCGTGCGGGATCGTGTGTCGCGACGACGAACGCAGAATGCGGGCGCGCCTGCTCCAGTTCACGGTCCAGCAGCGCGGCGCCTTCCTCGTCCAGCGCGCTGTAGGGCTCGTCGAGGACGAGCAGGTCTGGGCCGTGCAGGAGGGTGCGACAGAGCGCGAGCCGTTGCAGCATGCCACGCGAGTAGGAGTCGGCGCGGACGTGCCGCGCGTCCCACAGGCCGAAGCGCTCGAGCAGCATGCCGATCCGTTCGCGCCGTTCCGCGACGCGATAGAGCCGGCCGTAGAGGTCGAGGTTCTCGAGTGCGGTGAGCTCGCGGTAGACGAGCGGCTCGTGCGCGAGGTAGCCGATGCGCCCGCGTTCGAGCGTGACCTCGAGCTCGCCGGCCGAAGGGACCGCGAGCCCCGCGCAAAGCCGAAGCAACGTCGTCTTCCCGGATCCGTTCGGCCCGGTGACGAGGAGGAACCCGTCAGGCGCAAGCTCGAATCCGACACCGCGCAGAACGCGCTTGTCGCCGTAGCGCTTCTCCACCCCCCGGGCCCGGATCATCATGCCACTGTAGTCGCGCCCAGCCAAAGCCACAGCACGGTCCGCGTCCCTTCCGGACGAGGCTGAACGTCACACGCCTGGGACTGTCCCCGACATGGATGCCAGCGACATGGCCGGGACCGGGTCTTGGGGACATGGAGTTCGTGCCGAGAGTGTGACTTCTCGTCTACATGTGGCCCCTCTGGGCATGGGAACCGCTAGCTCGCCTCATACGTTGCGTCCATGCCGAGGATTCCTCGATTCCTCTTTCCCGACGGGCTCTTTCACGTCGGTGCCCGTGGGGTCGCGAAGATGCCGATTTACCACGACAACAACGACCGCCGGAACTTTCTCAGCCTGCTGGCCTTCGCGGTCGACCGCCACGACTGGACGTGTCAGGCGTACTGCCTGATGACGAACCACTACCACCTGGTGATCGATACGACACGCGAGAATCTCTCCGACGGCATGCAGATCCTCAACGGCGACTACGCCCAGGGATTCAACTTCAAATATGGACGCTGGGGACACGTCTTCGGTGACCGCTTCTGGTGCAGATCGCTGGCCGAGGAAGAGCTCCAGCAGGTTTGCCTCTACGTGATGGAAAACCCGGTTCGCGCCGGCCTGTGCAAGCAGCGCACCGACTGGCCCTGGAGTGCCTGCCGCTTCGAGCTCGGCTAGAGCGCGGCGTCGGCCAGCACGAACCCGAAGAACACGACGCTGATCACGCCGTTCACCGTGAAGAACGCTGCATCGAGGCGCCTGAGATCGCCGGGCTTCACGAGCGAGTGCTCGTAGGCCAGCAGCGCTCCGACCGCCACGACCCCGATCCAGTAGAACCAGCCGAGGTGGAGACCGACGCCCACCGCCGCGAGCAACGCGACCGTGAGGACGTGCAACAGTCGCGCGCCCCAGAACGCACCCTCCACACCGAAGCGCACCGCCACGGAGTGCAGTCCCTGCTCGACGTCGAATTCCCGATCGAACAGCGAATAGAAGACGTCGAAGCCCGCGATCCAGACCGCGACTGCGCCGCCGAGCGCCCACGCTTCCCACGGCAGCCGGCCGGTGATCGCAACCCACGCGCCGACCGGCGCGAGCCCGTCGACGATCCCGAGCCAGATGTGACTCAACCACGTGAAGCGCTTCAGATACGGATAGACGACGAAGCCGGCGATCGGGATCGGCCAGAGCCAGCGCACAATCGGATCGAGCTGGAAGCACGACGCGAGGTAGAGCGCGAACGCAAGCGCACAGAATGCCGTGACCTGCAGGCGAGAAAGCCTTCCGGTCGGCAGCTCGCGATCGGCCGTGCGCGGGTTTCGAGCGTCGATCTCCGCATCGATGGCGCGGTTCAGTCCCATCGCGAGCGAGCGTGCACCGAGCATCGCGAGCGTGATCCAGACGAGGTCGTGCCCGGACGGGATGCGATGCACACAGAGCAACGCGCCGATGTAGGCGAACGGCAAAGCAAAGACCGTGTGCTCGATCTTCACGAGTGACGCGAAGCGACGCGGAAGCGCGACTACAGCTGTCACGTCTGCTGATGCTCGGAACGGCCGCCCGCGATCAGGTCGACCGCATGCGTCAACGCGGGCCTGATCAGCGCGAAGCCGTCGCGGCAGCCGCCGGGCGATCCAGGGAGATTCACGATCAACGTCTGCCCGCGCACGCCGGCGAGACCACGGCCGAGCAGCCCGTGCGGCGTCTTCCGGATCGCGTCGGCGCGGAGAGCCTCGGCGATCCCGGGCACGTTCCGGTCGAGCACAGAATCGGTCGCCTCCGGCGTGAAGTCACGGGGCGACACCCCTGTTCCACCGGTCGTCAGAATCACCCGCGCGTCCGCGGATAGAGCACGCAATGCCGCCGCGATCTGCGGCCGCTCGTCGGGAACGACGCGATGCTCGACCTCGTACTTCTCGCCCTGCAGCAGCTGCACGAGGAGCGCGCCGCTCTCGTCCTCGCGCTCGCCGGCCGCAACACCGTCGGAGATCGTGAGGACGGCGGCCTTCACGCGGGCTCTTTGGTCTTCTCGACCAGCGTGATGTCCGTCAGCGCCATGCCCTTGTCGATCGCCTTCGCCATGTCATACACGGTCAAGGCTGCGACGGAGACAGCCGTCAGCGCTTCCATCTCCACGCCGGTCTGCGCGGTCGTCTCGACGACGGCGAGAATCACGACGCCCGCCGCGTCGATCTCGAGAGAAACCTCGACGTGGGACAAGGGGAGCGGATGGCACAGCGGAATCAGCTCGCTCGTGCGCTTGGCGGCCATGATCCCTGCCACCTGTGCGGTTGCCAGGGCGTCGCCTTTCGGCAGCTCGCGCAGTCGCTGAGCCGTCTCCGGCGCCATCCGCACGACACCGCGCGCCACTGCACGGCGCCGTGAAAGCGGCTTGCCGCCGACGTCCACCATGCGAACGTCACCGGCGTCGGTGACGTGGCTCAACTCGCCCATGCCCTGGTCGATCCTAACGACGAGCGGGACCGGCAACGCGATCGAGCTCGGCCAGCAGCAGGTTCGTCCACCAGTTCAAATCGTGTTCGCGCACATGCGCGCGGATGGCCTCGACCCTCGTGTGCCGGTCGCCGGCGTCCATCGACAAGGCTCGTTCGATCGCTTCTGCCTGGCCTTCGACGTCGAACGGGTTCACTGTCAGCGCCCACTCGCCCAGCTCGGCGTGAGCGCCTGCGTTTTCAGATAGGACAACAACCCCGTCACGTTCGTTGACGAGCGGCGCCTCCTTGGCGACGAGGTTCATGCCGTCGAAGATGGCGTTCACGAGCAGGACGTCGAACTGCTTGTAAGCGGCCACCGACTTCGGGAAATCGTCCGCGATCTCCAGATCGATCGGCCGCCAGCCGCTCTGCTGGAAGCGATCGTTCACTCGGCGCGCCTCGCGCTGGATCGCGGCGAGGTACTCCGCGTACTCGGGAATCTCCTGCCGCGACGGATCGAGCAGGCCGAGCATGCCGACCCGACGATGCATCTCCGGATGCGCGTCGAGATAGAGCTCGAAGGCACGAAAACCCCGGACGATGTTCTTCGAGGGATCGGTCCGGTCGACACGCACGACGAGCTTCTCCGGCCTGCTCGCGATGATCTCCTGCTCCGCACTCAACACTGCTTCGCTCTGCGCGAGCTCGACGAACTCCGCCGGGTTCACCGAGATGGGGGCGGTCACCGCCTTCGCGGTGGCGTCTTCGCCCAGCAACTCGCGCGCGCTGTAGATGAAGTTCCTGCGCCAGCGCTCTGTGTGGAAGCCGACAACATCGTTCGCCATCAGCCCGTCGTGGATTGCGGACCTCGCATCCTTCGGCAAGATGCGCCAGTAGTCCGGCTGGGGCCACGGGATGTGCACGAAGTGCATCAATGCCGCATCCGGCCTTCGCTCGCGCACCATGCGCGGCGCGAGGTACAGGTGGTAGTCGTGGAAGAAAACCGCCGCGTCGGGCGTGCGCTCGAGCTCTGCGTGGACGGCGGACGCAAAGCTTTCGTTTACCGCGACGTAGCCCTCGGCCCACGCCCGGTGAAACGCAGCGTCGATCTTCGGGGCGTACGGCAGCTCCCAGAGAGAGTGCTGGACGAACCACAGCATCGGATTGGAGACGACGTTGTAGTACCAGTCATAGGCCTGCCGGTCGTGCGCGACGAGGCGCAGCTTGTACGGCGAACCATCTCGCGCCGTCTCGTCGAGCGTCGCGCCGGCAAGCACCCGGTCCTCCTCGGTGATCGCACTCGCGATCCATGTCACTTCGTGGTACTGCACAAGGTTGCGCAGCGCCGTGACGAGCCCGCCGCCGCCACGCTTCGTCGTGCGCCTCCCGTCGGAGTTGCGGCCGTACGACACAGGGCCCCTGTTCGAGACGACGATCAGCTTGCGTCGCACGGGAAGCTCAGACGGCGGCGACGACCGGGACCTCGGCGCCGGACGTGTCGTTGCCCAGCAGCCGGTTCATGAGCACGAGCCAGTCGCGAAGCAGCCTCGGCGTCAGGAAATGTCGCCGCACGTATTCCTTCCCGCGCAAAGCGCGTTGCCGCGCCTCGTGTGGCTGACGCAGGATCTCGATGCACGCCTCAGCACACTCCGTCGCCGAGTCCACGAGCCAGCCGGTCTCGCCGTCCTGGATCTGCACGACGATGCCGCCGACTCGCCCGGCGACTGTCGGCCGCGTCTTCCAGAGTGACTCGGTCACCGTCAGCCCGAAGCCTTCCTTGATCGACTTCTGGATCACCGCCGCGGAGTGCACCTGGAACGCGTTCACCTCGACCGAGCCCACGTTGTTCAAGTTCGAGAGGATGTAGATGTCCGGGTCTCCTCCGGCATAGGCAACCGTCTGGTTGTAGAAGTCCCAGCCTTCTGGATCGTCGTGCGCCATCGAGCCGACCAGCGCTAGCTGCACGTCGGGAAACTCCTTCTTCACCAGACGATACGCATCGATGACGCCGAGCGGGTCCTTCCAGGGATCGAAGCGCGAGACCTGGGTCAGCATGGGCCGCTCGACATCGATCCCGAACTGGTCGACGATGTACGCCGCATCCTCAGGCGACAACGCCATGTTCTTCGGCGCCAGCGGGTCGATCGCCGGCGGCCAGATGTAGCACGGTGGCAGGCCCTCGGCTTTCGGCACGTACTCGCGCAGGTGGAAGATCGCGGCGTCGTAACGACGGATGGACGGGAGCAGAAAGTCGAACACTTCCTTGTTCGGCGTCGAGAAGTCGATGTGCCCGCGCCAGATCCAATGCGCACGCGAATCTTCGAAGTAATCGATCATCCCGGCCGGCTGCGGGTCGTGGACGATGACGAAGTCGTAGTCATCCTCGAATTCGCGCGCGTTCAGCTCCTGGTAGCGCCGAAAGATCTCCCGCTGCTCCTCCGTCAGTCCCTGCGGGTTCCCCTGAAGGGCGTTGTGGATCGTCTTGGTGACGTTCCAGAACTCCTCCGCGCCCTTGATGATCCGCCACTCGGTGTGGAGGCCGGCGTCCTGCATCAACGGGATCAGCGTGTAGTTGATCTCCGCGACCCCGCCGCCGAAGGCCGTGGCCGACAGGTGCACGACGCGCTTCCCCGCGAGCGGCTCGGCCAGCCGCTTGATCTCGTCCATGAGCCCACGCGTCGCGATCGTCGCGTAGTCGGCGAGCGACTTGTGTCCGGCGTTGACGAGTTGGAGCATGGTCTGGGCGCGTTCCTGGGGACGAACGGTCGCGAGAATACAGGCCGAGCGGGCTGGAGCCGCTAAATCAAGGCTTTCGCGAAACGCAGGCGCGACCCTTTGCCGCCGGGCAGAACGCCGATCTCGACTTCGTCCGCGATCGCACGGATGATCGCGATGCCGAGACCTCCTTCGGAGAGCTCGTCGGAATGGCCCTTGGCGGCTGTCGGATCGAATCCCTCACCCTCGTCGGTGACCTCGATGACGAGCCGGTCGGAGTGGAGCTCGAAGGAGATCTCGACCACACCCACGTCCCGGGTCTCTCCGTACGCATGCCGGACGGAGTTCGATGCGGCCTCGGTCAGCGCCAGCTTGAGATCCGCGAGGAGCTCGTCGGACAGCTCACGCAGCCGCCCGATGCCGGTAAGAGCGAGCCGGCAGAGGGTGATGTACTCGGCTCGCGCGGGGATCGTCAGCCGAACCGTCACGCCGTCGGAGCTGGTGCTGGTTGTCATCGAGTGGCCTGCACGCAAGGAGTCTTGCCCAGAAAGACACAAAATAAACCTGTCGAAACTTGTCGAGAGCTCTCTCGCCACTCGCTCTCAGAGGCTTTATGCCCGGGCCGCCCCAGGACTAACCCGCCGGCAGCCGGCGCTCCGCAAGCGTCACGGCCACCTTCTTACGTTCTCCCCCGGGCTTCAGGATCGTGAACACCGCCACATCCTTGGGCCGCAACGAGAAGGAGACGAACCGCACGACGTCGTCGGCGCCGTCGACGGGCTTCCCGTCGATCGCCAGGATCACGTCGCCCCCCGTCTCGAGCGTTCGGCCGAGAACGTATGCCTCCCGATTACCGCCGTGGAGCCCGGCCTTGTCCCCCGGGCTGCCGCCGGTGACGCGGACGATCAATGCGCCGTGCTCGGCCTTGTATCCGAGCGCCCGGGCCAGCGACGGCGTCAGGTCCTCGGTGCTGATGCCGACGTAGGCGTACGTCACCTTGCCCTTGGAGATCAGCTGCGCGACGGAATGCTTCGCAGCGTCGATCGGGATGGCGAACCCGATCCCGCTGTCATTACTGCCCGTTCCGTTCGCGCTACGGATCTGCGCATTGATCCCGATCACGCGGCCGCGCGCGTCGAGGAGAGGACCGCCGGAGTTTCCGTGCGTGATCGGTGCGTCGGTCTGGATCGCGTCGACGACCTTGTACAGCTTGACCGTGAGCGCGTCGATCGAGCGATGGATCGCCGACACGACTCCCACGGTCAGCGTGTTGACGCCGATGTCGCTGCCCAACGGGCTGCCGATTGCCGCCACGGGCTCGCCTACGGCCACCGTCGCCGAGTCTCCGAGCGGGACGGGTGAGAGCGGATGCGCATTCGTCTTCAGCTGCAGGAGGCCGACGTCGTCGTAGAGATCCCAGCCGACGACCTTCGCCTCGGCGCGGTCCCCATCGGCGAACTCGACGAAGAGATGCTGAGCGGCCCGAACGCTCGATCCCTCGCCGGCGTTCGTGATCACGTGGGAGTTGGTGAGGACATAGCCCTTGGGTGAGATGACGAACCCGGACCCCTGGGACACAGCGGTCGCCGTCGAACTGGGATCGCCGAAGTAGGCGAAGATCGTGACGACCCCCGGCGAACGCTCGGCGAAGATTCGCTGCGGATCGAACCCCTTGCCGGGCAAGGGGGCTGCCGTCGAGGTGGCAGAAGCCGGCAGGGCCGCAGTCCGGGGAGCTGCCGCACGTACGACGACTGTCCTGGTGCTCTGGTCGAGCCAGCCCGTGCCCTTACCGATGCCCAAAGCAGCGCCGCCGCCCAGGGCGGCGGCAGCGACGGTCACGACGGCGAGAGCCGAGAGCCGCATCCGGCTCACTGTAGCGACGGTTCTTCCACGCGTTCGTTTTCCGGTGAAAACGGCAGCGCCTCCTCGGAGGCCGGCAACACGAGGGCGAATCGCGTTCGGCCGTGGCTCACGTGGAGCTCGACCGAGCCACCCATCAGTTCGGCCAGCTCTCTTGCAATGGCCAGCCCGAGGCCGCTGCCGGACGCGACCGAGCCCTCGATGCGATAGAAGCGGTCGAAGATCTGGCCCTCGTGCTCCGCCGGAATCCCCGGGCCTTCGTCCTCGACAGTCAGCAGGGCCAAGCCGTCCCGGCGGCCCGTTCCAAGCCGGACCGCCGTGCCGGGCGGCGTGTGGACGAGCGCGTTCTCCAACAGAATTCGACCGATCTGCAGCGCGCGCTCGTCGTCCCCAATTCCCTCGATCGGCCCGGCGGCGCGCACCGAGAGCTGATGCTCGGTCGAACGAGCCACCGCGCGGAACTCGTCCGCCAGCGTCTCGGCCAGCGCGGTGAGATCGAGCGGCTCACGCTCGACGCTGAGCCGCCCCGCATCGAGACGCGAGAGATCGAGGAGCTCGGTTGCGAGCTTCGTCAGCCGCTCGACCTGCTCCCGCATCGTGGCCATGAACTCGGCCTGTGTCTTCGAGTCGAGCTCCTCGTCCGTCATCAACTCGAGGAAACCGCCGAGGGAGAAGAGCGGCGTCCGCAGCTCATGGGAGGCATTGGCGATGAACTCCCGCCGGGCGTGCTCCAGCTGCGCCAGCCGTAGGCGCATCCTCTCGAATGCCGCGGCGAGCTGGGCGAGCTCGTCCCGCCCCGAGTCGACGACCGGCTCGCTGAAATCGCCGCTCGCGATCCGGTCGGCGGCGCGCTCCAGCCGGCGGATCCGGCGGGCGAAGACCGAAGCCGCCGCGTAGCCCACGAGGAGGGAAGCGGCGAGGGCGATCAGACCCGCCACGACGAGCCGGCTGCGAACGAGATGGATGCTCCGGAGGGAATCGTGGAGCGGGGCGCGCAGCAGGACGACGGAACCGTCGATGAGCGGATAGGCCGCCTCCGCATACCTGACGCCGTGCGTCGTGACCGTGCCCCTCGCACTACGAGCCTGAGCGAAGGCACGTAACGCAAAGGGGTCGTTCTCGACGTCCGCCGACGTCACCGAGCTGGAGTCGCCGCTGACGAGCAGTTTCGGCGGGTCGTAGGTGAGCGGCCTGAAGTAGACGACTCTGGCCTCCGAGCTCTGCTGGGCCGCCTGGATGGCGTCGTCGAGGGCGTAGGTCGGGCTGAGCAGGAGGCTGGAGCCCACCGTGGGCGCCGCATCCTCGAGCTGCGTCAGCTTGGCATCGATGAGGTTCCGTTCGAGGGACGGGACTACGATTAGGTCGACCAGCACCAGCGCAGCGGCCACCACCACCGCCAACCCGAGGCCCAGGCGGGCACCGACGCTGCGCAGGGGGTTCACCGGTCGCGGAAGCGGTAGCCGACGCCCCGCACGGTCAGGATGTAGCCGGGCTCGGCCGGATCCCGCTCGAGCTTCTCGCGGAGATGCCTGACATGGACGTCGATCGTCCTCGGCTCGCGATAATCGGCTCCGCCCCAGAGCGCCTCGAGGAGCATCCGCCTGCTGTACACGCGACCCGGATGGGAGGCGAGGATCCGCAGAAGCTCGAACTCGACGTAGGTGAGCTGCACCCGCTCGCCGCCGACCTCGACCACACGACGGGAGAGATCGATCGTCAGTCCTTCGGCTGTGATCAGCTCGTCGCCCTCGTTGACCTGCCGCACGGCGGAGGCCCGTCGCAGGAGTGCGCGGACGCGGCTCCGGAACTCTCGGATCGAGAAGGGTTTCGTGATGTAGTCGTCGGCGCCGAGCTCGAGCCCGAGTACCTTGTCCAGCTCGTCGTCGCGAGCGGTCAGCATGATGATCGGCACCTCGCTCTCGGCGCGCAGACGCTTGCACACCTCGAGCCCGTCGAGCTTCGGCAGCATGATGTCGAGCACGACGAGGTCGACTCGCTCGGACGCGAAGCGCGTCAGCGCTTCCTCACCGTCACGCGCCTGCAGCACGCGATAGCCCTCGCGCTCCAAGGGGTAGGTGAGGAGCTTTTGGATGGAATCCTCGTCGTCGACGAGGAGGATGGTTGAGGAGTCGGGCATGTCGT
>WNGJ01001351.1_pt1 | contig 24068 bp, 21 predicted proteins | sample 5400611 | NCBI WGS metagenome assembly WNGJ01 (sample SAMN13153375, study PRJNA577476) | soil metagenome | isolation source: 40 cm soil or saprolite under Garry oak tree replicate 1 | place: USA:California | collected 2016-06-15
CCGCCTTGCCGCCGAACATGTACCGGAACTTCGCGGCCTGGTTGTAGATCTGGTCGAAGCAGACGCCCATGAAGTCGACGAACATCAGCTCGGCCACCGGGCGCATCCCGGCCGTGGCCGCGCCGATCGCGGCGCCGATGAACGCCGACTCCGAGATCGGGGTGTCCAGAACCCGGCCAGGGAACTTGTGGTAGAGCCCCTTGGTCACGCCGAGCACGCCGCCCCAGGCGTCGTCGTCGCCGGGCGCCCCCGCTCCGCCGGCGTTGTCCTCGCCCATCACGATGACGGTCTCGTCGCGCTCCATTTCCTGGGTCAGCGCCTCGTTCAGGGCCTCGCGGTAAGTGATGTTCCTTGCCATGGCCAGCCTCCCGTCAGTAGCGCACGTAGACGTCGGTGAGCAGGTCCGCCTCGGTGGGCAGCGGCGCGGCCTTCGCCTCGGCGACCACCCGGTCGATCAGCGCCCCGACCTCGGCGTCGACCGCGTCGAGGTCCGTGCGGGCCAGTTCGCCGGTCTCGGTCACCCGGTCGGCGAAGCGCTTGAGGCAGTCGAGTTCGGCCCGCGCGTGCTCGACCTCGCTGGCCCGGTAGGTCTGCTGGTCGCCCTCGAAGTGGCCGAAGTAGCGGGTGAACTTCATCTCGATGAGCGTCGGCCCGCCGCCCGCCCGGGCCCGGGCGATCGCCTCGCTGGCCGCCTCGTGCACCGCGAAGAAGTCGAACCCGTCCACGATGACACCCGGCATGCCGAACCCGGCGGCCCGGTCGGCGATGTTGTCGCTGGCCACCGACCAGGTGCTGGACGTGCTCTCGGCGTAGCCGTTGTTCTCGGCCACGAAGATGGCCGGCAGGTTCCACACCGAGGCCAGGTTCATCGACTCCAGCGTGGTGCCCTGGTTGCTACCGCCGTCGCCGAAGAACGCGACGCTGACGCCGCCCTTGCCCTTGAGCTTGGCGGCCAGCGCCGTCCCGCAGATCAGCGGCGGGCCGCCGCCGACGATCCCGTTGGCGCCGAGCATGCCCTTGGACAGGTCCGCGATGTGCATGGAGCCGCCCTTGCCGTGGCAGCTACCGGTCTTGCGGCCGTAGATCTCGGCCATCATCTCGCCGACGTCCACGCCCCGGGCGATGCAGTGGCCGTGCCCGCGGTGGGTGCTGGCGATGGTGTCCCGGTCGTCGAGGTTGCTGCAGACGCCGACCGCCGACGCCTCCTCCCCCGCGTACAGGTGGACGAACCCGGGGATCTCACCGGTCGCGAACTCCGCATGCACCCGTTCCTCGAACTCGCGGATGGTCCGCATCGTCCGGTAGACGTCCAGCAGGTGCTCTCTGGTCAGAGTCTTCCGCTCAACCGTATCGGTCATGTTTCTCCTCCCTGGGTTTGGTGGATTGAGGCAAGCAGGCCGAGGCGGGCGCTCGCCGCGAGAACGGCGGGCACGTCCACGCAGCGGGGCCCGTCAGACCGCAGCCGCACGGTCGGCTCCTCGCCCCTCCCGAAGGTCAGCTCGCGCTCGCCGTCCACGGCGATGACGCCGGCCCGCGCGTCGACGCGGTGCACCGAGCCGGGGTGCATCGGCTCGATCTCGCCCACCCCCACCGGCACGACCAGGCCCGGCGCGATCGGGGCGAGCACCTGCCGGGGCGCGCCCGCGGACAGCCGCGCGGTGACCCCGTGCGGCTCGTGCCGCGCGACCGGGGCGAGCTGGCCCAGGACGCTGGACAGCCCGATCGCGTCGGGTTCGGCGAAGGCGCAGAACAACTGGGTCACGGTGGCCGGATCCCAGACCGCGCGCGCCCCGACGTGGCGCTCGGTGGACACCGCGACGTCCACTAGCGCGGTCTCGGTCCGGTCCCCGGCCTGGACCTCGAGCAGCTTGGCCCGGCTGGTCGCGCCGTCGGCGGGCACCGCGCCGGTGGCGACCAGGCCCGCGGCCAGGCCCGCGATGGTCGCCTCGCGGACCGCGGGGAACACGTTGTTGGTGCCCGTCGACAGGGCCAGCATGGGCACGTCGCCCGTTGCTGACGCGGCCACCCGGGCGGTGCCGTCGCCGCCGAGGCAGACAATCACCCGGGCGCCCTCGGTCACCATCCGCCGGACCGCGTCCACCGTGTCCTGCGCGGTCTGCCTGATCGGCTGGCCGTCGAGGAACTCGACCTCGGGCCAGCGGGCGTCGGTGTGGCGGTGCCGCTGGATGGCCCGGAACACCGCCGCGGAGATGCCGCCGAGGTCGGTGCTGAGCAGCACGCGGTGCACGCCGACCGCGCCGAACGCGGTGAGCATGCGCTGGATCATGTTGGCCTTCTCGGCCGTCGGGAACACCGAGGCCTGCGTGACCAGGCGGCGGATATCACGACCGGAGAGCGGGTTCGCCACCACGCCCACGATCGCGTCACCCACGGTGCCCACCTCCTCGCCCCACTTTGCTCGTCTGCCGTCGAAAAGTGAATACCTGTAGGCTGGAACCGGTGCGGGAGGGCACCGCCGGGTCCGCGGGAAGGACTGAGTCCGCCTCCGCTTGCGGGAGATCTACCTTGCCAGGCAGCAGGACCGTCTCCAGTCGAGTCAGGAACGCGGGCCCCGGGCTCTGAGGGAGAGACGTGTCATGCCCCAGCTTCCCGATCACCCCGACCTGGCCCAGCTCCGCCGGCAGGCCCGCGAGCTGCACCGTGCCGCCGCCGACGGCGACTCAGACGCCCTGCGGCGGGTGCGGCCGGTCTCGGAGAAGACCACGCTGTCGACCGCCCAGCTGGCCCTGGCCCGCGAGTACGGCTTCCCGAGCTGGCCCAAGCTCAAGGATGAGGTAGAACGTCTCCTGACCTCCAGCGGCGACAGCGGGCAGGCCGCGCCGGTCCCGGTGAAGTCGTGGCGCGAGATGCGGGACTGGTCGGCCGAGCTGCTGGTGTCCCGCACCGGCGCCGACGTCGCCGCCTGGAACCAGCGCGTCGCCGCGGCGGGCCTCGGCGACGAGCCCGCGCTGCGGGAGTGGCTGGCCGGGCAGGGGGTCACCGGCTACGCCCAGGCCCTGCTGGTCTGGGAACGCTTCGGCTACCCCGACTACCTGACCGCCGACGCCAGCGAGCTGATCGACGGTCAGTACGCGGACCGCCCGCAGCTGCGGCCGATCCTGGACGCGGTGCTGGCCCTGCTGCCCGCGCTCGGCCCGGCCACGGTGCAGGCCCGCAAGACCATCGTCTCGCTGGTCTCCCCCCGCCGGACCTTCGCCGTGGTGCGGGCGACCACGAAGGACCGGGTGGACCTGGGCCTGCGTCTCGACGACGCCGAACCGGGTGGCCGGCTGCGCAGCGCCAAGAACATCGGCGGCGGCGGCGCCACGGTGCGGATCGCGCTGGCCAGGCCCGAGGACATCGACGACGAGGTCAGTGACCTGATGCGGCGCGCCTACGACGAGAACACGGCGCCGCCCGCACCCCGCCGCCCGGCCCGGCGGCCGGGTCCCGTGGCCGGCACGATGACCGTGGTGATCGAGGGCTCCGAGCTGCCCGGCCGCACCTGCCGGCCGGAGCCGGGCGGGGCCGGCCATGAGGACGTCTACGTCGCGCTGAGCGGCCGGGCTACGGACCGGCCCGCGCTGACCCTGTCGAACAATCCCCGGATGGCCATCGAGCCGGTGCCCGGGGACGCGCCCGCGGCGCGCTGGGAGATGCCGGTCACGGTCAGGCGGGACGACGACGGCTACGACTTCGCCGGGCCGTACGTGCGCGGCGTCCGCGATGACCGCCACCTCGGGCTGATCTGGGGCGACCTGCAGGGCGACGGGACGCTGCGCGTGTTCCGCGGGGCCAAGCTCCGCCTGGTCGACGTCGATCCCGGCCTGATCGGGCAGGCCCTGCGGCCGGGTCACAAGCTCATCGCCCGGATCCGGCTGACCGACGCCAGGGGGAACCCGATCTGCGCCCGCGTCCACCCTCCGTACCTCACCTGGTCCGCCGCCGCGGACAGCTAAGGTACCTGTCCCTGGCGGCGCCTACGGCACCGTGACCGGCTGGATGGCGACCGGGCCGACGGTGGGGTCGAGCTCGGTGGCCTGGGACACTCCCGGCGGCGTGAGCACGTCCACGGCCTTCGGCACGGTGTCCGGGTTGGCCGAGCAGACGGCCGCGGTCCCGCCGGGCGCGCACACCCCGAACGTGAACCCTCCGGCCGTGGCGGTGAAGTTGCGCGCCTGGTCGGTGCCGAACCCATCCTGGCCGGTCAGCACCACGCTGAAGCCCCAGCCCGACCCCGGCGTGCCGAACTGCGCCTCGGGCAGCGCGATCGTGATGGTCCGGTCGGCCTGCTCGGCCAGTACGGACGCGGTGCCGACGCTGCCGCCGGACGCGTTCACCCAGGCCGGCGAGGCGAAGCCCTGTACCTCGACCCGCTGGCTCCAGGCACCGGCGTTCGCGATGGCGTAGTTGCGGGAGGCGAACGCGGCCTGGGTCGAGGTGGACGTGGCCCCCGGCGCGTGCACGTAGACGTCGAGCAACTGCGCCCCGTCGATCGCCCCGAACGTGGGGTCCAGGTTGCGCAGCGTGGCGCGCAGGTAGGCGAAGGTGCCGTCGCTGAGGACCTGGAACCTGGTCAGGTCGAACGCGCCCGCGTGGAAGCTGGCGTCGGTCGGGTACTGGTAGGTGCCTGGGCCGTTGTCGTCGCCGGACGGGTCGGTCACGTCGAGCACGGTGCTGCCACCGCCCTCGTTGGTGACGGTGACCTGGGCGTAGCCGGTGCTGGTCCTCCCCCCGCCCACCTCCCCTGCCCCCTTCACTGTGGCGGTCACGGTGATCGCGTTGCTGCCGAAGCTGACCGGCGCCGTCGCCGAGAAGGATCCGTCGGCCGCCGCCGTGGTGCTGGTCACCGCGGCCGGAGCACCGGTCGTGGTGTCGGCCGACTCGATCGTCACCGCCGCCCCGGGCGCGGTCGTCCCGGTCACGGTGGCGGAGGAGGTGGCCAGCGTGCTGCCCTGGGCCGGCGCGGTGATGCTCACCGGCAGCGAGCCGGGCGGCCCGGCGGTGACGTAGCGCGCGGTGGTGATGGCCGGGGTGTCCACGTTGCGGCCGGTGCCTAGCGAGGCGATGAGCCGCAGTTCCTGGGCCTGGGCCCAGGTCAGCGGGGACGCCGAGCCGGCCGCCTGGCCCTTGGTGAACCCGATCGAGGCGGTCGCCGGGTCGCTGCCGTACGGCGAGGCGGCCAGGTCCGGGTCCTCCCAGGCCTGCTCGGGCACCAGCCCCACGCCGGAGGAGAAGCTGATCATCGCCTTGAGCAGGGACTGGGCGCCGGAGGCAGAGCCGACGGCGAGGTCGGACTCGGCGCGCTCGCCGGACAGGTTCGGCCACAGGTGCCCGGTGCCGATGCCGGTCGGCGGCCACGGGGCGCCGGTCGTCGTGCACTTGGTCTGGCTCGGCTGGTAGCAGTCGCCGTACCCGTCCGCGCTGCCCTTGGCGGCGTCGCTGCCGTACCGGTAGTACCCGGTGCCGCTCGGCGTGGATACCGAGATCTGCTTGTCGAGCACGGCCAGCGAGGCCCTGACGTCGGGATCGGTGACCGGGAGCTCGCCCAGCCTGACCAGCTCCTGGAAGCCGCCGTCGACGACGGCGCGCTGGTCCAGGGTGGGGCCGCCGTTGCCGAGGTCGTAGCTGATGGCCGCGTTCGGGTCGCCGGTCTTGGACAGCCTGATGAAGTAGCGCGGGGCGTAAGGGCCGGTGGTGGTCACCGTCCAGGCCTTGATGTTCCGCTGGAAGTCGTCGGCGGTGGCCTGGTAGAGCCGGGCGCGGGCCGCGTCGCCGTGGCTGGCGGCGATGGCCGACGCTGCGGTCAGCCCGGCGATCTCGGCCGCGATCGTGGACGGGGAGTAGCCGGTCTGCTCTTCCCACCGCTCCACGCCGTCCGAGGGCCCGTTCGCGACAAGGAAGTCCGCGGCCGGCCTGATGTGGTCCTGCCACAGGGTGGCGTCACCGCCGAGCCCGGCCAGGTAGGCCATCAGGATGGGGTAGGCGGCCTCGTCCAGCTGGGTGCCGCCGGTGTCCGGGGCGGACTTGCCGTTCAGCAGCGAGTTGCGCGGCATCGCCCCGCCCGGGAGCTGCTGGCGGTCGAACAGGAACAGCGTCGCGGCCCTGGCCGTGCTGACGTCCCCGTCCGCCATCAGCCCGGTGAAGGCCTCGTACAGGTCCCGGGAGAACACCTCCCGGTACGACCCGAAGTACGACGGCTCGCCGTTGGCGAGCACGCCGGCCGGTACCGACTGGCCCCACGGGCTGGCCAGCGACGCGACGATCGCGCCGGGGAAGGTCTTGTCCTCGCTCGCCTTCAGCACGTTGGCCGACAGGTAATAGCGGCCGGCCAGGCTGGCCTCCCGGGCGGGCGGCGGGCGCAGGCCCGCGTCGTAGCTGGCCCAGCCGTGCCGGTAACTCGCCGCAGTCTGGCCGAACGGGCGGTGCAGGGAGCCCTCGGCAGCGGAGACCGACTGCGCCTGGGTCCGGCCGAAGCCCAGCGCGAGCGTCACCTCGTGACCACGGCCGGGGGTCACGCTCTCGGTCGCCACGACGTGGCCGTCCGGCGCCGAGGTGTACGGGGTCAGCGTGTGCGCGGTATCGAGCTGAGTGAGGCCGTCGCTGGCAGTGCCCGCGTAGCCGACGCTCGCCGCCTGCCCGGACGTGCCGGCCAGCGCCATGTAGGTCGGCACCGCGTAGTCCCGGTTGGCCGCGTTGGTGACCGTGTTCGTGCTGAAGACCACCGGAACCCCGCTGGGGTCCACCACCCCGGAGTTGGCGCCCGCATTGGCGCTCCCGCCGCCGCCGTTGCCGTTGACGTGGGCGTCGAGCCGGGCGTACAGGTGCAGCCGGGCCAGGTTCGCGCCGGATCCGGGCCGGGCCTGCAGCCGGGTGTTCATCAGGACGGTGTCGCTGGCCGGGTCGGTGATGTACGTGGTGACCAGCCGGAAACCATGCTGGGTGTCGGTGGAGGTCACCGTGCAGGCCATGCCGGTGGGGTCGGCGGCGACCGTGTAGGTCATGTCACGGGCCTGCAGGTCGGTGAACGTGGCGCCGTCGGTGACGACGTACTGCAGCGTGCTCACGTCGGTGTTGTCGATCGTGGGCTCGTAGACGTCGGAGAGCACCCCGTCGGCCACGGTGTACCAGACCTTCGATCCCCGGTTCGCCGCCGTGCCCAGGCAGTCCTTCCTAGCCAGGTCGAAGTACGACGCCGCCCCGGGCGCGCCGGGGGCGGCCGCGGCGGCGGCGCTAGCCGCGGGGGTGGCGCTCGCCGCCGGGGCGGCGACGGCCAGGCCGGCCGCCAGGGCCGCGCCTGCCATCAGCGTGATGAGACCGCGACCTCGTACCATGCAGGCCCCTCCGTGACTCGGCTGCCAGAGCATTGGAGAGCCTTCCGCTACCCGGCCGGGCGCGTCAAGTAACAATCCGGCCGCGACGGTCTTTGCGCAGGCCCCGGCGCGGGGAGGCCGGGTGGCACGGTCAGCTGCCGGGTGGCGCGGTCAGCTGCCGGGCGGCTCGGCGGCAGCGGCGCCCGAGCGCAGGGCGCGAAGCCGCAGCCACATGAACAGCAGCACCAGCGGCACCAGCAGGCCGCCGATGCCGTAGGCGAGGAAGAGGGTGAAGCCGTCGATGTGCCGGACCAGCCAGCCGAAGTTCTGGCCGAAGAACCCTGTCACGAAGGTGAGCGGGAGGAACACCGTGGCCAGGATCGTCAGCTGCTCGATGGTGGTGTTCTGCCGCACGCTGACCTTCGTCTGCTCGACCGAGATCACCGCCATGTTGGCCTCGAGTACCGTGCCGAGCAGGTCCCGCTGGGCGGCGACCTCCTCGTTGACCAGGAGCAAGTGATCGCGGACGTCACGCAGGTACGGCTGCAGCCCGGAAACCTCGGTCGTGCGCTCGATCGTGGTGACCACGGCGAGCAGCGGGTGGACCGCGCGGTAGAAGTCGGTGGCCTCGCGGCGCAGCGAGTAGATCCGCTCGGTCGGTGCCACGGCACCGGAGAAGACCGTGGCCTCGACCTGGTCGATGTCGCGTTCCAGGCCGGCGACGACGGGTGCGTACCCGTCCACCACCTGGTCCAGGATCGCCCACAGCGCGGAGGAGCTGCCCGCCGCCAGCAGCTCCGGCCGCTGCTCGAGCCGCTGCCTGGCCCCGCGCAGCTCGCTGGCTACCCCCTGCCGCACCGTTATCACGAACGACGGCGCGATGAAGACGCTGATCTCGCCGAACTCGACCTCTTCCGCGGCGTCGTCGTAGCGCGCCGTGCGCAGGATGACCAGCTGGACGTCCCGGTCGTAGGTCTCGATCTTCGGCCGCATGTGGAAGGTCTGCGCGTCCTCGACCGCCAGCTCGTGCAGGCCGAAGGTGTCGCGGACCTGGGTAAGTTCCTCTTCCCCTGGCTCGAACAACCCGAGCCAGACGAAACCGCCCTGGCCGCACCGGGATGCCGCCTCGTCCAGTGGCACGGCGCTCTCATCGCGCCGGTGACCGTCCAGGTAATGGGCGCAGTCAACGATCATCTCGATCCTCCTAGCAGGCTGCGGGACCTGGTTATTCGCTTCCTAGCATCGCCGAATCCAGATCCGTAGTCCGCGTTGCGGGACAAACCGAATTACGGCAGCGTTGTCCTAGCCACCGAGCCATCCCGGAGATACCGATGCCGTCCAAACCGCTGGAGCCCGGCGATCCTGTGCGCCTGGGCCGTTTCGAGCTCCTCGGACGGCTCGGCGAGGGCGGGCAGGGCGTCGTCTACCTCGGGCGCGGCACGAACCCCGGCGAAGAGCGGGTCGCGGTCAAGGTGCTGCGGTCGACCGTCGACGCCAACGTGCTCGAGCGGCTGGCCCGCGAGCTTGACGCCATTCACCAGGTCCAGCCGTTCGTCACGGCCGGCGTGATCGAGGCGTCGGCGGAAGGCGACCGGCGCTATGTCGTCAGCGAGTTCATCGACGGCCCGTCGCTCCAGGAGCGGGTGGACGACCGGGGCCCGCTGCCAGAGGGTGACCTGCAGCGCCTCGCGGTCGGGACCGCCACCGCGCTGACCGCGATCCACGGCGCGGGGGTGGTGCACCGCGACTTCAAGCCGGCCAACGTGCTGCTCGGGCCGGACGGCCCGCGCGTCGTCGACTTCGGCATCGCCCGGCTCACCGACGCGGCGACGATCACGAGCGGGCTCATCGGCACCCCGTCCTACGTGGCGCCCGAGCAGCTGGCCGGCCAGCGGCCGACCAGCGCCGTCGACATCTTCGCCTGGGCGGTGACGATGATCTACGCCGCTACCGGCCGGCTGGCGTTCGGCGCCGACAGCGTGCCCGCCGTCATGCACCGGATCATGTACGAGGAGCCGGACGTGAGCGGCCTGCCGCCGTCCCTGCGGAGCGCCGCCCTGGAGTGCCTGGACAAGGATCCGGCCCGTCGGCCGAGCGCCCGCGATCTCCTGCTCCGCCTCGTCGACCCGACGGCGCCGCGCACACCGCCCGGCCCGCAGGTGTACGGGAACGCCGCCGGGATGGCGGCTCCGGCCGGCGATCTGGTCGACTCGGTCCCGCGCACCGGGCCGCTGTACCCGCCGCCCGGACCTACGTTCCCCGGGCACCAGCCGACCGAACTCTCCGGACCCGGGCTCTCCGGACCCGGGCTCTCCGGACCCGGGCTCTCCGGACCCGGCCGGGCTCCCGCGCGGTCCCGGCGGGCGCCGCTCCTGGCCGTCGGCGGCGCCGTGGCCGCCGCGGCCGTCGTCCTCGCCGTGGTGCTTCTGACCCGGGGATCGCCGCCCGCTTCCCCGGCGGGTGGCAACTCGCTGGCGGGCAGCGCCAGCAGCCCGGCCGCCACAGCGCCGCAGACGACGGCACCCCCGCCGACTACCACCGGGGCCACGATCCCGGCCGCGTACGCGGGCACCTGGAAAGGCAAGGCGACGATGGCCGCCGTCGGCGACACGAGCCTCGGGCTGACGAACAACGTCACGTTCACGTTCGTGGCCGGCGCGCGGACCATCCACGAGACTGACCAGGACAGCTACGGGGGATCGTGCGTCAACACGCTGACCTTGCGCGAGGCGACGACTACCGTGCTCACCTTCGACGAGCCGCAGGCCGGGGGGTGTGTCGCCGGGACCGTGACGTTCACCCGCCGGGGCGACGGCCTGGCCTACCGCTGGACGGACAACGTCGAGCAGAACACCGCCACGCTGCGCAAGTCCTGAGCGCGGCTGGCCTCAGCCGCGCCAGCGGAACCAGGCCACGGCGAGCAGATAGGCCAGCCCGCCGATGGCGAGGAGCCAGGCATACGGGTTGCCGCTCTGGCCCTTGCCGCAGCGGGCGGGCGCGGGGCGGCGCTGCCACGCGGTTGGCGGCCCGCCCGCCGCCACCCCACTAGCCTCACCTATCACGGCCGCATCAGTGCGCCTGCCACATGGAGTGTGGGTGCCCCTGCCCCGATGGCGGCCGATAGGCGGAGGGGCGAGGCACACGCGCACCCCCAGGCGGCCGCGCCCGCCATGGCCCGCCAGCCGCCGGCCTTCCGGCCGCGCCGCGCCGGACGCGCTTGCGTGCAGGTAATGCCTTGGTGAAGACCACGCGATGCCGACCCAGTTGCTGTCGGCCCAGGTACCGGGGCGAGCGATGAGCCTGCGGTCCGCCGTGTCACCGACACGCATGTCGAGATGACCGCTGCCTCGACGGAGCGGCTGCGTCCGCCGGCGGCCAGGGCCGATATTCACGCTTCTGTCCGGCATTGTTCGCTCATGCGCGCCCGGATCGTGCCACTCTCAGGCGGGGGAAGGCTGCCACCCGGGAAAGGCAGGAACGATGAACAGGCGCACCCTCAACTCCGGACCGGACGCCGCGCACGGCCAGGGGCCGAGTCGGCGGCGGTTCCTCGGCGGGACCGGCGCGGTGCTGGCCGCAGCCGCGATGGGCCCGGGCCTAGTTCGGCCGGCCGCGGCGGGCGCCGCCAGCCACGGGTTCGCCGAGGCCACGCACGCGGCCGCGCTCCGGGCGCTGGGCCGCACGTCGCTGCGGCAGCCGGGATCCCTGCCCTTCCCGCGCCTGGCGGCCGGGACCGACACCCTGCCCAGCATCGAGCACATCGTGGTGCTGATGCTGGAGAACCATTCCTTCGACAACTTCCTCGGCATGCTCGGCCGCGGCGACGGGTTCCGGCTGGACCGCCACGGCCGACCGACGGCTGCGAACCCCTACCCGGACGGGCGGGTCCAGCACGCGTTCCGGATGCCCACCACGTGTCAACTGCCGTCGCAGCCGAGCCAGGAGTGGGCCGCCAGTCATAACGCCTACCATGACGGCGCCATGGACGGCTTCGTCAGCACGCCGATCAGCCCGGGCAGCTCGCTGACCAGCGGCCCAGTGGCGATGGGCTACTGGACCCGGGACGACCTGCCGTTCACCTACAGCTTGGCCAGCACCTTCCCCATCGCGGATCGCTGGTTCTCCTCGCTGCTCGGCCAGACGTTCCCCAACCGCCGGTATCTCATCGCGGGCACGTCGGCTGGGATGACCGACAACGGTGATCTCACCGCGCTTACCGCAGTGGTGCCGTCGGCCGGCACGCTGTTCAACTTGCTCGACAAGTTCGGAATCAGCTGGGAGAACTACGTCGACACCTTTCCCCTCGGGGCGACCCCCGACCTGTTCCCGGTCAACGACGCGACGACCGAGGCCGCGCACAACAAGGCGTTCTCGGCGTTCTACGCCGACGCCGCGGCTGGCGCTTTGCCGGCCTTCAGCCTGCTCGACCCCAACTACGGCACCCAGTCGCAGGAGAACCCGCAGAACATCGTCGTGGGCGAGGCGGTGCTGGCCCAGGTAGTGCAGGCGATCGGCGCCTCGCCGCTGTGGCCGCGGACCCTGTTCGTCCTGCTCTACGACGAGCACGGCGGCTACTACGACCACGTGCCGCCGCCCCAGGCGATCCCGCCCGACGACATCGCGCCGCTGGTGGCGCCAGGCGAGTCGCAGTACGACGGGTTCGCCCGCTACGGGTTCCGGGTGCCCGCCGTGGTGGTGTCCCCGTACGCCCGCCGCCACCACGTCAGCCATGTGCTGCACGATCACACCTCGGTACTGGCGATGATCGAGCGGAAGTGGAACCTGCCCGCGCTGACCTACCGGGACGCCAACGCCAACGACCTGACCGACTTCCTGGATCTCGGCGCGCTGGCCATCCGGCGGCCGACCTTCCCCCGGCTGCCGCGGCTGGCCGCGCCCGGTGATACCGCCGCGGCGCTGGCCTGCTCGACGACCGGGCCCGGGACCATCCCGCCGCCCGGCTCGGTCACCGGGTAGCCGCCGGTACGGTGACGCATGCGCTTGCGGTTCGCTATGGTCACCGACACGCATGTCGGGATGACCGCTGCCTCGGTGGAGCGGCTGCGTCCGGTGTACGCGGCCATCGCCCGGCGCGCACCCGACTTCGTGCTGCACTGCGGGGACATTACCGATACCGGGCTGCCGGGTGAGTACGAGCGCTACTGGCAGACGGTCCCGGCCGCGCTGCGCGGCCGGATCAGGCACGTGCCGGGCAACCACGAGGTGCGCTGGGACCCGACGGCCAAGGGGCTCTACCGGGAGCACTTCGGCGCCGTGCCGTACTCGTTCGACGCGGGCGGCGTGCATTTCACCGGGTTCGACATGACGCAGCCGCTGCTCGAGCCGGGCCACTGCGGGGCGGCCGCGCTGGAGTGGCTCGACCGCGATCTCGCCGCCGCGGCCGGGCCGGCGCTGCTGTTCCAGCATTTCCCGGTCGGCGGTGAGCACGATTACGTGGACGACCAGGCCGCGCTGCTCGAGCTGATCGCGCGGCACGATGTCCGGGTCCTCGTCGCCGGGCACGTCCACCGCGAGACCGTCACCCGGCTGGACGGGCCGGTCCAGGTGACGCTGCAGGCGGTGCTCAAGGAACCCGTCTTCTACTGGGCGGAGCTGGGCGACGGCCCGGCGCTGAGGATCAGCCGCGTCACCGTGGCCGCGGGCGGGACGCGAGCCGGCTCGCCGGTGGCCACGGTGCCGCTGACGGGCCCGCCGCCGGGCCTGCGGCCGGGGCACCGCCCGCCTCACGCAGCCACCGGAGGCGCACCGCGCGCCCGGCCCCCGGCACCGGCGCCCGGTGAACGTGGGGCCGGGCTGCCGCGGGCGCAATGGCGGCTGCGGCTGGCCGGATCCGTGCAGGCGGGGATCGCCGTGGCCGGCGACGTCGTGGTGGCCGCGTCGACGGGCGGGGAGGTGGCGGCGGTCCGGGTCGGGGCCGCGTCCGCAGACCGGAGCGTTTCCTGGCGGTGGCGGGCACGGTTCGGCCCGGTGTACGGGCGGCCGGGCGTGAGCCGCGACGGGCGCACGCTGTTCGTCCCGTCCGCCGACCGGCACCTGTACGCCCTGGACGCGGGCACCGGGCTGGTCGGCTGGCGGTTCGCCGCCGACGCCCCCGTGCTCAGCCAGCCCCTGGTCATGCCGGAGTTGGTGGTGTTCACCGCGGGCGAGCGGCTGCTCGCCGTGCACGCGGCGAGCGGGGAGCTCGCCTGGGCCGTACCCGGCCGCGGGTTCTCGGCCGGGCGGGCCGGGAGCGACGGCGAGCGGGTCTACACCGCGGCCGCGGACGGCTTCGCCCGCGCGCACGACCTGCGCACCGGACGCGAAGCCTGGTCGCACCGGATGGTCTCGGGTGACCTGCACCGGGTGACGCTGTACAGCGGCTGGGACGACGTGATTGCGCTCGGTGCCGGCGTGGTCCTGGCGGCGACGGTCTCCGGCACCCAGGCGCTGGAAGCCGCCACCGGCTCGCCGCGCTGGACCCGGCCCGGCAGCACCATGTATCCGCCCGCCGTCGTCCTCGGCGACGGCACCGCGCTGTTCACCACCGAGCGGGGCCTGCTCTCCCGGGTCGGCCTGGCCGACGGCGACACCGTCTGGCAGGCGGATCTCGGGGTGGGCGTGCAGAACGCGGGCCTGGCCGTGGCCGGGGACAGCGCCTGGGTGGTGGCCGTGGACGGCCGGCTCGTCCGGGTCCGGCTGGCCGACGGCTACGAGAAGGGCTCGGTGCGGTACACGTCGGCGCGGTGCTACTCGGCGCCCGCCGTCGCCGGCGACACGCTGGTCACCGGCGATCAGGACGGGGTGGTGCACGGCATCAGGCTGCCGGCCGGCCTGGATTCTTGCGGATGAACGCGTCCAGCGCGCCGAACGTGGCGCCGGGCTGCTCGATCTGCGGCAGGTGCCCGGCCTGGCTGACGACCGTGAACTGCGCCTGCGGGAAGGCCGCGGCCAGGGCCTGCCCGTACCCGGGCGTGACGATCCGGTCGCTGTCACCCCAGAGCACCAGGACCGGGATCTCCACCCGGCCAAGGCGGCCGGGCAGCGCGGGGTCGTGCATATACGGGTCACCGGCGAAGACGCGCATGGTCGTCATGTTGGCGGCCCGCTGCGCAGCCTGCTCCGGTGGCACGGTGGCCGGGTCGACGTAGAAGCAGTCGGCGTCGTAGAACGAGTACTCGGCCACGCCGCGGGCGTCGAGCGCGAAGAAGTCGCGGATCGGCTGCCCCTCGACCAGCACGCCGACGGAATCGATCAGGACCAGGCCGCTGATCAGCCCGGCCTCGTCGCGCGCGGCCATCTCGGCGCCGATCCAGCCGCCGATGGACGAGCCGACGACCAGCACGTCCCGGAGGCCCTCGTCCCGGAGCAGCCGCAGGTAGACGGCGGCCAGGTCGCTGATCGCGGAGAGCCATTGCGGGCGGCTGGTGCCGTCCCAGCCGGGATGAACCGGCGTGAGGACACCCATGGCGCCGGACAGGTGCGCGGCGATGCCCTGCACGGTGGCGGGGCCGCCGCCGCCGTGCAGAACCAGAGCGGTGCGCCCGGTCCCGGCCTCGGCCAGGGTGACCTCGACGGAGCGGCCGGCGCCGAGCTCGATGGTGCGCGTGCTGGTTGCGGTCATGGCAGTCCTTCTTTCTGGGCGGCGGTTCACCACGGGCGTTCGGCATAATCGGCGGCCGTCTCGGTGGCGTACCTGCTCATCGCCTGCTCGGTGCTCTCGGGGGTCAGCGGCTGGCCGCGGGCGATCATGTGGCCCAGGTCACGGAAGTAACGCACGTACAGGTCGGGCGTGAAGGTGTTGAGCAGCACGACCGGCTTCTCGCCGGGGTTGGCGAACGTGTGCGGGGCACCGGGCGGGACCATCACCAGGGTGCCGGGCGCGGCATCGTAGGAGGTGTCCCCCACGGAGACCTGTGTCATCTATCTGCTCCTTCATGAGAGTTAACCCTCATGAGAGTAGCGCGCTCACAGATTCTTGTGCAAGTTAACTCTCATGAGTAAGGTCTACTAGCATGAAGAACCGGGGCCGTCCATGACCGCGACCAGCGAGGTCGCCGGCGGCCGCGCGAACCAGAAGACCCGCACCCGCCGGGCCATCATCGACGCGTGCCGGGAACTGGTCCGGACGGGTTCGGATGTGACGATGCCCGAGGTGGCGAGGCGGGCCCTGGTCTCGGAGGCGACCGCCTACCGCTACTTCCCCGACCTCACCTCGCTGCTCGCGGAGACCATCGACGGCCTGTGGCCCAGCCCGGCCGAGGCGCTCGCGCCGGTCGCGTCGTCCGCCGACCCGGTCGAGCGGGTCCGTTTCGCCTGCGAGTTCCTGCTCCGGGGCGTGCTCTCCTACCAGGGAGCGGTGCGGGCGATGATCTCGGGCACGATCACCAGGCCCGGGCTCGCGCCGGTCCGGCCGGGGATCCGGTTCGGCCTGATCGACCACGCGCTCGCCCCGTTCGGCGCCGGCGCCGATCTGGCCCAGCTCAAGCGCGACCTGGCCGTGACGGTCAGCGCCGAGGCTCTGTTCACGCTGACCGACCTATGCGGGCTCGGCCCGGAGGAGGCGATCGCCAGCGCCGCGGAGACCGCGGCCACCCTGACCGCGGCCGCCTTCTCGGGAGGGCGGGAAACCAGGCCCGTTCGGGATTAAATGTCGGTGACCCGCAGGCCGGCATGGGCCTTGTACCGGCGGTTGATGGATACCAGGTTGGCGGTCAGCGCCTCGATCTGGCCGCAGTTGCGCAGGCGGCCGGCGTAGATGCCGCGCACGCCGGGGATCCGCGCCGCCAGGGCCTGCACCAGATCGGTGGCTTCACGGTCGTCGCCGAGCACCAGGACGTCCAGGTCGATGGTGTCGACCTCGGGGTCGAGCAGCAGGACCGCGGAGACGTGGTGGAACGCCGCCACCACCCGGCTGCCGGGCAGCAGCGCGGCGGCCTGCTGGGCCGCACTCCCCTCGGCCGGACCGCCCTCGGCGGCCGACAGCGCGTAGGCGCCGCGCTGGTCAAAGCCGAGCGGGTTAACGCAGTCCACCACGATCTTGCCCGTCAGCTCAGCGGCCAGCGCGGACAGCAGGTCACCGTGGCCCTCCCACGGCACCGCGGCGATTACCACGCTGGCGCCGCGGGCGGCGTCGGCGTTGGCCAGGCCCTGGACGCCATGCCCGATCTCCCGCGCGGCGGCGGAGGCGCGCTCGGCGCTGCGGGAGCCGATGATCACCTGGTGCCCGGCCAGCGCGAACCGGCGGGCCAGGCCGCGTCCCTGGTCCCCGGTGCCGCCGAGGATTCCGATGACGAGTCCGTCCACGGGCGGGGTTTCGCGCTCAGTCATGGTCTGCATCTTTCCAGATGCGCCGGCGATCCGGCGAAAGGGGCGGTACCTGCGTGTTCGCAAAGATCGCAACCCTGCGTACGGATATGGCTGCGCGGAGGGGTCTTCCCGATGCACCATAGATACGTGGACGCGAACCAAGTGACCACTCTCCGTGCGCTCCTAGCCCCGACCGGCTGGCTCGAGCGGACCCGGGTGTTCGCGCTGGGACTGCGCAAGGCCACCCGTTCGCAGGGCGGGCTCCTGCTGGTCGGCACCCCCGACGAGGAGCCCTGGCACCTCACCGCCCACCTGGACGAGGAAAGCAGGCTCTCCGGGATCCCCGAGCTGATGCCGACGCTGGTCCGCTGGCAGGTGCCTGAGGGCGCGCCGGCCCACCTTCGGGTCGGCCTGGAGCGGCTGGAAGCCGCCCGGCGCGGCGAGACGCTGTTCGTCGTGTCGCCGACCACGGCGCCGGTCCCGCTGCTCGAGCGGGTCGACGACGCGCGGCGGACCGGGGCCACGATCTTCGCGCTGGATGCGGGCGACCCCGAGCTCGGCGCGCTGGCCCACGAGTCGATGGCCATCCGGCCGGGCGTGGACGCGGTGTCGTTCGGCGGGGCCCAGCACCTGATCAGCTCGTCGGTCGGCGAGATCGGGGCGGCGGAACGCTTCGAACGCGGCGAGCGCGGGGAGTTCGGCGTGGCCAGCGCCGACACCCGGGTGCCGCAGCCCGGGATGGTGGGCTACCAGCGGTACCGGCCGGGCGTACGGGGCCTGCGGGACCGGGTGGCGCGCCTGCTCGACGCGGTGAGCGGCCCCACCGGCTTAGGGCCCGTGAACGCCGCCGCCGCGGCGGTTGCGGCGGCGCGCTAGGCGTCCAGCGTGAGCACCATCGTCGGGCGCTCGATGATGTGGTCCGCCCGCAGTGGGCGCACGGCCGTGCCGATAGCGAAGAACTCCGTGGTGTGCGAGCCCCAGGTGTGGCTGTGCTGGCGGAGCTGGACGCCGACGATGCCCTCCGCGTGCAGCGCCTCGGCCTCGGCCTGCATCCGGCTCATCGCGAGCTCACGAGCGTCGTACAGGGCCTGGGTGAACTGCTCGATCTCCACGTTCTTGCCGATGTTGCCGATCTTGCTGCCGAACTTCTGGTGCGCCACGTGGTACACGCAGGAGCCCATGACCATGCCGAGCGGCGCGTAGCCGGCCCGGATCAGCGTCCAGAAGTCCTGCCCGGACAGGTCCGAGGTGAACGGCTGGTTCTTGTTGTTGCGCCAGTTGTCGACACCGCCGCCGCCCGCGCCTTCCTCGGCCTTGACCGCGGTGCCGACCGCGATGAACTCGGCGATGTCCGCGCCGAACTCCTTCATCTCCACGTCCAGCCGGACGCCGACGATGCCGTCGGCGTGCAGCGCGTCCGCTTCGGCTTCCATCCGGCTCATCGCGAGCTCCCGGGCGTGGTACATGGCCTGGGAGAGCACGTCGAGCTCCTGGTTGCTGCCCCAGCGGCCGATCTGCAGCCCGACGTGGTAGATCGAGCTGCCGAGGACCAGGCCGAGCGGCCGGAACCCGACCTCGCGGACCAGCAGGAACTCGTTGACCGACAGGTCCGAGGTGAAGATCGACCCGGGCTTGCCCGGCTCCAGCTCCGCTAGGCGCCGCATGGCGTCCTGCGGAACGCCTGCGGCATCAAATTCCGAAGCGATGCTAGCTCCGGGGGGGACGACGCTGCTGGCCGTGCCGCCTGCGGCGGCGGGCCCGCGCCCCCCCGAGCCTCCGGCATGAATCCCCTGGTCGGTCATGGTCTCTCCTGTCAGATCCTGATCCTGGCGGCCTGGCGGCGCTGGGGGTCGAGGGACATGATGGCCAGCGTCGGTCCGCTGTGCCGCTGCTCAGAATGGGCGAACCTGGCGATCGCGGTGCCGATGGTGGTGGCCTCGACGATGTGGTCGCGGCGGCCCTCCGACACCGGGCACTCGCGCTCGCGCACGTGCATCTCCATATCGGCGATCACCACGCCCTCGCCGCCGAGCCGCGCGACGTCGCTCTCCAGCTGCTGCCGCGCGTCGTGCCTGGCGTCGTTGACGAGCTCGGTGTACCCGGTGACCTCGGCGTTCCCCGAGCCCCAGCGGGTCTGGCCGACGGTCAGCCAGTCGTCGTGCCGGGACCCGATCGAGATGCCCAGCGCGAGCCCGGCGGGCACCCAGCCCTTCGCGATCAGCTTGGCGAAGTCCTGCCCGGACAAATCGGAGGTGAACGGCCGCTTCGGGCGCGTGCGGCGGTGCGGCCAGGTGGATACCGGCCCGACCCCGGGGGCGCGGATCGCGGTGCCGATGGCCTTGAACTCCAGGCCGCCGGCCGGGAACGCACCGATGGTGAGCCGGACGCCGACCACGCCGTGCCCGCCCAGTTCCTCGCACTCGGCCGTCATCCGGTCCAGGGCCTTGTGCCGTGCCTCGTACATGGCCTGTACCAGGGGCGCGAACGAGCCCCAGCCCGAACGGGAGGAGACCTGCGTCTTGGTCCGGACCGGCATGACGGTGCCGTAGCCCATGCTTCCCCAGGCGCCCGGGCAGCTGTAGCCGCCGGTGTAGCCGATGTTGTAGACGCAGGCACCGAGCACCTGGCCGGCCGGCTCGAAGCCGACGCTGCGGATCGCGGCGAACTCGTCCGAGGTCAGCGCCGAGCCCCACGTGCCGCTGGCCCGGATTTCCGCCATCCGGGCCTCGGCCGCGGCCGGCAAGTCATCGCTCACAGGTCTAGCCTAATGGCGCGATGGTACTGCTAGTCCTTGGCTAGTCCTTGGCTTCCCATTCCTCGTTTCGCCGCTGCACCGTCTCCAGCGCGCGGCTGGCCTCCTCCGGGGTGGCGAAGGGGCCGAGCCGGTCCTTGCCCGGGGTGGGGCCGTCGTCGTCCTCTACGGTGTGGCGCGTGAGGCTGTACCACCATCGCTTCTGGTTATCCATGGACATTAGACTCGCAAAGCATGGCGACAGTGCTTCATCCGGGTCGGCTTTCGCCCACCCGCCAGGTTCCCGCGGAGATCACGCGGCCGGAGTACGTGGGCAAGAAGCGGCCCAAGACCGGCGAGCCCGACGTCAAGACGCCGGAGATCATCGAGCGGATGCGGGTGGCGGGCAAGCTGGCCGCGCAGGCGCTGGCCGAGGTGGGCGCGCACGTGGTCCCGGGCGTCACGACCGATTACCTGGATCAGGTGGGCCACGACTTCCTGGTCAGCAACGGCGCCTACCCCAGCACGCTCGGCTATCGCGGCTACCCGAAGTCGCTGTGCACGTCGCTGAACGAGGTGATCTGCCACGGGATCCCCGACGACACGCTGATCAACGACGGCGACATCGTCAACATCGACATCACCGCGTTCATCGGCGGGGTGCACGGGGACACCAACGCGACGTTCTGCGCCGGAGACGTGGACACCGAGTCGCGGCTGCTGGTCGAGCGGACGCATGAGGCGATGATGCGGGGCATCCGCGCGGTGGCCCCGGGACGGCCGCTCAACGCCGTCGGCCGGGTGATCGAGTCGTACGCGCGGCGGTTCGGCTACGGCGTGGTGCGGGACTTCACCGGACACGGGATCGGCCGGACCTTCCACTCCGGGCTGATCGTGCCGCACTACGACGACCCGCACACTAACGTGATCATGGAACCGGGGATGACGTTCACCATCGAGCCGATGCTCACGCTAGGCACCATCGACTACGACATCTGGCCGGACGGCTGGACCGCGGTGACCAAGGACCGCAAGCGCACCGCGCAATTCGAGCACACGATCCTCGTCACCGAGGACGGCTACGAGATCCTGACGCTGCCGTAAATGGCGGACTTCGCGTTCGACGAGGACAGCCGGGTCGTCGCCGCCGGGCCCGAGGGTGCCTTCACGGCCGCGCTGACCGGCCGCTGGAACGGGACCGCGGGCGCGGTGAACGGCGGGTACATGCTGGCCATCTGCACCCGCGCGCTCGCGCTGGGCATGCCGTTCCCCGACCCGGTCGTGGTGTCGGGCTTCTTCCTGCGGCCGGGCACGGCCGGGCCGGCCGCGGTCGGCACCTCGGTGATCCGCAGCGGCCGGAGCACGGCGTTCGGCGAGGCGGCGCTGACCCAGGACGGCCAGGACAGCACCGGCCAGCACGGCACCGGCCAGGGCGGGCTGGTGTTCCTGGACGGCACGCCGCCCGCCCTGCCGCCGCCCGCGGAGTGCGTCGGCGTCCCGGTCGGCGTGTTCGGGCTGGCCAGCATCGCCGAGCGGATCGAGTTCCGGTCCGCCGAACTACCCGGCTGGTTCCTCGGCCGCCCGTCGGGCCGCCCGGCCAGCGAGTTCTGGATGCGGTTCGCCGACGGCCGGGAGGCCGACCGGCTCTCGCTGCCGCTGCTGGTCGACTCGACCGCGCCGTCGGTGCTCGAGCTCGGCGCGGGTTCCACGACCATCCAGCTCACCGTCCACCTGCGCGCCCACCCGGCACCCGGCTGGCTGGCCTGCCGGGCGACCACCCGCTTCGTCAGCAACGGCTACCACGAAGAGGACTTCGAGGTCTGGGACTCCGCGGGAACCCTGGTCGCCCAGTCCAGGCAGCTGGCCTTGATCCTGCCCTCCTGAGACGCGAGGCGTCGCTAGGCGTCGCGCTTGCGGAACAGGAGGCAGCCCACGATCAGCAGGATGGCCGTGTAGACGGCGAACACCGTGAACTGGCCCCACGGGGAGAACAGGTGCGAGTCCTGCGGTGCCACCGTGGCGGTGATGGCCGCGCCCGCCGAGTCCGGCAGCCACCGCACGATGTCGTTGTACCAGCTGGACGGCAGCAGGTGCGCCAGGATCGGGATCACGAACAGCAGCCCGATGATCGAGGTGATGGTGGCCGCGGTGTGCCGGAAGATCGACCCGGCCGCGAACGCGAACAGGCCCACCAGGGTGACGTACAGGGCACTGCCGATCACGGCGCGCAGCACGTCATGCCCCGACAGCGTGGCGTTCGCGTGCGTGCTGGCCAGCAGCGCCTGGCCGAGGAAGAACGCGATGAAGGCCGAGATCAGCGTCACGACCAGCGCGACGATGGCGAAGACCACCGCCTTGGCGGCGTACACGGTGGCGCGCCTGGGCATCGCGGTCAGCGAGGTCCTGATCATCCCGGTGGAGTACTCGGCGGTGAACACCAGCGCGCCGAGCACCACGATGACGAGCTGCCCCAGGTAGAACAGCCCGGCGATGCTGACCTGGGTGGCGTCGAACGTGGCCCGGTCGGCCGCCGAGGTCTGATTCCAGTTCGCCGCGGTGCCCGCGCAGATCGCCGCGCCGATCCCGACGCTGATGGCCAGCAGGACCAGCAGGGTCCAGTAGGTCGAGCGGACCGAACGGATCTTGGTGAACTCCGAGCGCAGCGTCCCGCGGAACCCGGCCCGGCCGGATGGCGGAGGCAGGACCGGAGCCTGCCTGGTGGTGACGGCGGCCATGTCAGATTCCCCCTTCGCTGGCGTGCCGACCCTGCGCGACGAGCTGTTCCTGCGCTGGCGGCTGTGCCTGCCCGGACTGGGCCTGCCCGGACTGGGCCTGCCCGGACTGGGCCTGCCCCGGCTGCTGGCCTTCGCCCCGGTACTCCACGCTGTCCGCGGTCAGCTCCATGAAGGCGGCCTCGAGCGAGGCCCGGACCACGGTCAGCTCGTGCAGCCGCACGCCGTGCTCGAACGCAAGGTCGCCGACCTGCGCCGCGACCAGGCCGGACACGATCAGCGCGCCGTCGGCGCTGTTGACCGCGCTGCCCCCGGCCTCGGCCACCGCCTTGACCAGCAGGTCAGGCTGAGGCGTGGCCACCCGGACGGTCTGCCCGGAGCTGCGGGCGATGAACTCTTCCACGGTGCACTCGGCGAGCAGCTGACCCCGGCCGATCACGATCAGGTGATCCGCGGTGTGCTCCATCTCCGACATCAGGTGGCTGGACACGAACACGGTGCGGCCCTCGGCCGCCAGCGCCTTCATGAAGTTACGGATCCACAGGATCCCCTCCGGGTCCAGCCCGTTGACCGGCTCGTCGAACATCAGGACCTTCGGGTCGCCGAGCAGCGTGCCCGCGATGCCGAGCCGCTGGCTCATGCCGAGCGAGAATCCCTTGGTCCGTTTGCGCGCCACGTCGGTCAGGCCGACCAGTTCCAGGACCTCTCCGACCCGGCGCTTGGGCAGGTTGTTGGTCTGGGCCAGGCAGAGCAGGTGGTTATAGGCCGAACGGCCGCCGTGCACCGCCTTGGCGTCCAGGAGCGCGCCCACCTCGCGCATGGGGTTGGCCAGGTGAGCGTATTGCTTGCCGTCGATGGTGACGGTGCCCGCGTTCGGGTAGTCCAGGCCGAGTATCAGCCGCATGGTGGTGGTCTTGCCCGCCCCGTTCGGGCCGAGGAAGCCGGTGACCTTGCCCGGCACCACGTCGAATGACAGGTTGTTGACGGCGAGTTTGTCGCCGTACCGCTTACTGAGCCCCCGTACCTCAATCATCCGGAATGAGTCCTCTCTGGCGGCACGTCGGAAAGTGCCCCCGTGACCCGTTCAGCCTATTACTTCGACATTGCGGCTCGATGAATTACGGGCTGACGATTTGCTGAGCGCCACCCGGGTCCTGGCTGAGGCCGCGCTGGCGTGCAGGCTGATCGAGTACCCGGTGCCGTGGCCGCGGAGCCGGTGCCGCTGCCCGTGCACCCTGGTCGATCCCGGCCGCAGCACCGCGCCGCCGGGCGCGCCGTCCGTCGCCTCCCCCGCGATCACGGTGGCCACGTCGCAGTCACAGTCCTGGCCGGCGTGGCCGGGCGGTATGACTACCAGCCAGGCGCCGTACTCCGGCTGGTCGCCGATCTCGATTCGCACCGAACGGTCCGGGTCGAAGCGCACCAGCCCCCACCACTGCTCGGGTGAGGCGGCGAGCACCCGCAGGTGGCGGGCCAGCGTGCCGAGCGTGGGCCGGGTCCCAGCCTCCCCGGGCGTTCCGGGCCGGGCCGGCTGGGCGGGGATGAGCAGGCTGGCCTCGGCCAGGATGGCGATCTCCGGGGCACCGGACATGTCTGCGGTCAATTCTGCAGTCAAGGGAATTTCCTTCGCGGGCTCTCGGCACCGGCCCCGGACGGGGGGCGCCGACGGCGACAACGGTCAGCTGAGGGTCGTTGTCAGCAACAACACGAAGGACAGAGCACGCGCGCGAGCATCGCGGCGACACCGGGGTGGTCACCGTGAGGGCGGACTGCGCGGCCTGGCATGCCGGATAGCTTACACGCTGAGTGACCGCGCGTCGTCACATTGAGGTATCAGTTCAGCTGGTGTTCGAGGCACCGTGTCCCAGCCGCCGCAGCGCGGCCCGGGCCGCGTCGGCGCTCATGCTCGCCTCGCCGGCCGCGGCCCAGGCGGCGGCGCACAGCGCGCGCAGGCCGTCGATGCGCTCGCCGCCACCGTCCAGCTCC
>WNGJ01012005.1_pt1 | contig 24065 bp, 16 predicted proteins | sample 5400611 | NCBI WGS metagenome assembly WNGJ01 (sample SAMN13153375, study PRJNA577476) | soil metagenome | isolation source: 40 cm soil or saprolite under Garry oak tree replicate 1 | place: USA:California | collected 2016-06-15
TATAGTTCTGTAAGGCAGCACGAATGCCAGGGAAGGCGGATGCCCACAGGACGACAGTAAAGCCAGCCGCAAGATACGCACGCCTATCAATTCCTTGATGACGCTCTGATGAGGTGAGGGGTTTGAATGGACGCACTGGGAATGCTCTAAAAGGAACTTGTTTCATGCGTTCTCCTTGTTTTCCGATTTCAGATGAGGCGTACGAACCGGATCTCATATGCAACGATCTTTCCCTCTATTCTACAGGAGTGGTATGATGATTACCAACGATTGTTCTTGATGCTTATCATCAATAGAATTGATGGAAAGAGAAGACCATGGAGTTACGCCAGCTGGCAACCTTTCGTATGCTTGCCACGACCTTGAATTTTACGCGCACTGCCACCGCTCTCAACTATGTGCAGTCTAATGTCACCGCACAGATTCAAGCCTTGGAAGAAGAGCTAGGAGTTCGACTGTTTGACCGACTAGGGAAACGAGTGACATTGACCGAGGTCGGAGAGCGGCTCCTGCACTATGCAGAGCAGATTGTGGATCTCACGGATGAAATGTGCAAGGTGGCATCGACGAAAGACCCCTCCATGGGTACACTCACGATCAGTGCTCCAGAGTCGCTTTGCACCTATCGTTTACCGACGCTTTTGCACCACTTTCGCTGTCATTATCCACAGGTGCGCGTGCAATTTCGCCCAAGTCCTGTTGCAGACTTGCGTCGTCTCGTGAGTGAGGGCCTCATAGACATTGCCTTTGTGCTGGAAGAACCTCTTCATTCGACAAAGCTCATCGTGAAGCCGCTGTGCCCCGAACCGCTCCACGTTATTGCCGCGCCTTCGCATCCGTTCGCACAGAGAGATCGGGTAGAGCCAGCAGATATGGAAAGAGAAACCGTTCTCTTAACAGAAGGTGGGTGTAGTTATCGTTCCCTTTTTGAGCACTCATTAGCAGTTGCAGGCGTGCAGCCAGCAACCACTTTGGAATTTAGTAGTGTGGAAGCGATTAAACAGTGCGTGATGGTAGGAATGGGAATTTCCATTCTGCCAGAGATGGCAACGAGAACAGAGGTTGAACAGGGCAAGATAGCTGTGCTCCCGTGGGTCCTCCCAGATGTTCAAGTGATCACTCAGATGGTTTGGCATAAAGAGAAATGGCTTTCGCCTGCACTTCGCGCATTTATCGAGACCGCTGTGAGCATGCAATGGTAGTAGATACTCGACCATCCGTTTCTTTGGTGAGATGCGACAGAAACCGGTATTCTTGCACGAAAATGATATACTGCCAACGTCTACATTGAGAGGGTAGGGCAATAGTTTCTCGTAACATCATGTACTTCGAAAGAAGAAGAGTGGCAGTCACACAGCAAAGATTTTGACCGGACGTGAAGGAGGCAGCACGATGGCAATCTCTGGTTCACTGATGGGCTTCCCTCTCAAATTGCCAAAATAGAACGCATCACAACAACAGGCACAATCAGTGAGTTCGCACTCCCGACACCTCAAAGTCTGCCTGTAAATATTGCCTATGCGTCAGGTGGCACGCTCTGGTTTACCGAACAGGGCTTGAATGGTCAAACAGGAAAAATAGGCAAGCTTACCATATTGACTTGATCTCTGTCTACCGTCTCATGACAATGCCAGATGACACCTGTCACATCCAAATCATTACATGACTTGTTACACTGCTCCCATCTCAAAATGACAACTCATCGGGTACTCTCTAAACAAGCCTGGATGAAAGATCACCAGGAACGGCTCATGCGATTGGAAGCTTAGCCAGGAATGACGAGAAACGCTTCATGAAACGTTTCAGAAACGCGGCTTTCAGTACACTCATACCAGGTGAATGACAAACGATACTTGAACGAAAGGATAAACCAATCATGTCAGTACCAAATTATGTACAACCAGCTGGTTACAGGCAACAGCCCAGGCCATAAAGCACTTCGATGGAGCCACATCAAGAAACGTATGAGAAACGCTGTATGTATTAGACTACGATTGAGGTTGCTACGGTGGGAGGGTATGTACACCGGGAGAAGTGTTCAAGCACTGCGACTGGTGAATATGTCTGCTGTAAAAGAAATGAATAAGACGCATGGGATGCAATGGATTGGAAAATAAAGATGAGTCAAACACTTATTCTCGATACTGACGTCTCTCAAAGAGTCGATTCAACATCTAGCCAGATTCATAATCAGGAGCGTGAAGTTAGCCAAAGGCGGCAAAAGCAGCGTGAAGCAAGTATGCCGGTGAGTCGGAGCTCTATCCTCGCTGCCATCCTTTCTACGCTGCTGCTGCGCGTGGCCAGCCGCACCAGTTTTGTGCTGCTGGGCTTCTACCTGGGCGAGCGCTTTGCCTCGGCGACCATTGTTGCCCTTGTTCTCGAAGCATTCTATATCAGTGAACTCGTGTTAGCTCCCATCGTGGGCAGTCTCTCCGACCACCAGGGCCGCAAGCCTTTCCTGCTCTCTGCTCCACTCGTGGGAAGTGTTGCAGCTCTTTGTCTCGCGGGTGCTGTTCTGCTCTTTTCTCACCCGCGTGCCGCTTCATTTGATGCCCGGCTGGTGGTTCTGCTGCTGACGGTCCTGGTGGGGCGCTTACTTGAGGGGGCTGCAACCGCGCTCAATGCACCGGCGAGCCTGGGCTATATCACCGAGGCTACCAGTAGTTCTGATAAGCTGCGAGCACGGGTGATGACCGCTTTTGAAGTCGCCACCGTGGGAGGCCTGGCCCTGGCCATTCCCTTTGGGGGGGAAGTCAGCAGCCTGTTGGGGACCTGGGGCTTTTTCGTGGTGATAGCGCTGCATGTATTCAACGCCATGCTGATCGCCTGTTTCCTGAAGGAGAGCGCCCAATGTGCACCACAGGCCAACGCACATCATTCACTGACCGAAAGTCTCTCTTTGCTGCGCCACAAACGCATCTTTACCTTTCTGCCGGCCTGGCTGTCAATCAATGCCCTGGTAGGTGCCTGGTTGACCTTGAGCACTATCATGCTGACCTACCCCAAGGCGGCAGCGGCTCTGCGTCATCCGGGGCAGTTGCTCTACGGTGGTTTCAGCAAAGGGGAGGCAACGTTGTTGATTGGTGGGTTTGGCCTGCTGTTCCTGCTAGGAATGGGGCTGTGGACGCTGGTTTTGCCGCGTCTGCGTCGCACAACGGTGATGTTCATCGGCCTGGGCGGTTTGAGCGTGAGCATCGCCGGCTTGACTCTGATCAACGGTCTGGCCGAGACCCTGGTGCAAGTGCCTGCTAGTTCAAAGCCACTGCTCCTGCTGCTCCTGCCTCTGGTGGTGCTTGGAATCCTCACTTTGAGCGGCTTTACCCCGGCTTCATTAACCCACATGGCGGCGATTGCGGAGTTGCTACCGGGCAAACGAGGTGCCGTGATGGGCCTGTACTCGGTCGTCCTGGGAGTGGGGCAATTGATGGGTGCCTCTCTAGGTGGGCTCTGCGTGGACCTGGGCGGTTTTTACGGATTGATGGGCTTCTCAGTGGCGATGGGCCTCGTCTCGCTGGGCAGTGTGCTCTACATACGCCAAAATGGTCATGACCCAAACGAACCCGCCGCAAGCCGCTGTGGTTTTAACCCAGGCAGATAGGCGGGTTTCTCGTTGGCTTTAGCCCTTGCTTTCATCCTTGACTGCCTGTCGAAAATACTGTATATTATGTGTATGCAAACGACAAAGAAAGGCAAGCTTGAATATAAGCGAGATGAGCATAGAGTCCATCTGATTGTCTATCATCTCATCTGGTGTCCAAAGCGACGCAAGCCTATTCTTGTGGGCAAGCTCAAGGATCGTTGCCAAGAGCTTGTTGAAGCAAAGTGCAAAGAGAAGGGATGGGATATCTTAACGGTAACTATTCAGCCTGATCATATCCATTTAATTGTGCGTGTATGGCCTTCCGATAGTGCATCAGAGGTCATCAAGGAACTGAAGGGATATACCTCTTTCTTCCTTCGTAAGGAATTTCAGTCTATTCTTTCAAAGCTTCCGTCGCTTTGGACACGATCGTATTTCGCCTCAACGGCGGGCGCGGTTAGTGCCCAAATCATCCAGGAATATATCGACGCTCAGAAAGGAATATAGCCATGGCGAAAGCGACCACGACTCTCAGGCAGGTCTTGAACTATGAACCTGATCATGGGGCGTGGTTTGCCGCCAATCATGCTCTCTTCAATCGGGTAGCATCCTTCTATTTCGATGTTATCCAGGCACATGAGAAGGTCCTGGATCTCTCCAATAAAGAAGCCCTCACCGCTCTCGAGATGCTCACACATACCACACAGAGTAATCCCAATCCCATCATGCCACTCGAAGACCTTGCAGAGGATCTTCCTGCGATGTTTCGACGGGCTGCCATTAACGCGGCTCTGGGATCAGCTCGCTCGTTCTACTCCCATCTCTCCACATGGCGCAAGCGAAAAGAGAAAGCTGAGGCCAAAGGGAAGAAATTCCATGAACGCCCGCCAGTCCCGCCACGTACATGGAATAAGTCAGCAACGCTCTATGCAGGGCAGTGGAAGCAACGCACAGGATCAAGCATTCTCCTCAAGGTCTGGACAGGCACGTGTTGGAGCTGGACCAAAGTCCGTATCACTGGTCGAGAATTGCCTGATAGTGTTGATGCTGGCAGTCCTCAACTCGTCCGACGAGGGAACCAATGGTGGTTGCATACTCCCATTGAAAAGACATTCAAGAGTCCCCCAAAGATCGAGAAACAGGTTACTACAAATGCACAAACAAAGATTTGTGCAGTAGATCTCAATATTCATGAACATCTAGCCGTGTGCACCATTCAAACGGTTGAAGGTTCGATCCTCGCCACCACGTTTATTGGAGGTGGTCGACGGATATCCGGCTTTAGGAAGAAACTGTTAGGACGGATCGCACGCAACCGAGGTAAGACTGGCATGATCGCAGAGAATGAACAGGATAATGCAGACCTCTGGCGTAAGATGAATAACGTCGATGAGCACATAGCCCATCTCCTCAGTGCTCGCATTGTCCAGTTTGCGAAGCAGCATGATGCAACCATACTGGCGTTTGAGCACTTGGGCAATCTCAAACCAGCGAAAGGCAAATATAGCCACCGAGGCAATAGCAAACGAGCCTTTTGGATGAAAGGACGCATCTTCAAGTACAGCAAGTACAAGGCTTATAACGCGGGTATTCTCACCAGTCGGGTCAATCCAAGGAATACCAGTCGTGAATGTGCATGTTGCCATAGCTTGGTGGCTCGCTTTGAAGAGGGAAAACCAGCCGAGGGCTACACGCCTGGTGCTCCATTGGTCGCCTGTACTCAGTGTGGAATGAAGGGGAATGCAGATCGGAATGCCAGTCTGGTGATTGGTCAACGGTTAGTTGAACGCTATCACAAACCATCTCAGGGAAAGCCTCCAACTCCTCTGCATGCAGAGAGGGCAGAGAAATCTGCAGGTGTTGAAGTCTGCCAGGACGCCAAAAGCGTGGGGACCCAGCCATCTACTGGAAGCGCAAGGCATGCAGCTCTCAACGAGCATGGCACCACTCAGGATATGTCGCTTGGGATGGATAAGCACATATCAGATATTCCCTGCCAACTACGGTTTTCATTTTGAGTAGTGGCTACGCCACATCTTCTCGGAAAGCCGACTACGCGGGAGTGTCAGAAGCTGCGGGGCTTTAGCCCCGGCGGAGTGTCACTTGATCAAGAGCCCATGCAGAGACAGACGTTCTGCCTCTGCAAAACTGCCATCCCATACCCGGTCTGTAAAAGCTGCTCACGTTGCTTCACGGATGGGGATCTGAGCGCGGATGGAGGTTCCCCTATCTTTATCTTCCGACCACCTGGCGCAACTCGCTTACCACCTGCTCCAGTTGTGAAGCAGCATCAGAAGCGGAGATTGCGCCATCAGCAAGTTGTTCATTGACCTGCGTCGTGACTTTGATAGCGGTTGCCAGTTTCTGGTTACTGGTGGTTTGATAATGTGCGGCTTTCTCAATGTACTGCGCTGCGCTGATCATTTGACCGACTACCTGTCGCATTGACTCTACATTTTGATAAGCCCAATTTTGCATCAAACCCTGGCCCATATCGGAAAGTCGACGTGCGGCGATACTGGTTGCATTCGTATAGTATTGCACGGATTGCAAGCCCACCTGTGAAGAATCCACAATCCATGTCTGCTCAGTCGCAGAGCTTTGTTGTTTTGTTGCCAGCCTGTTCAGCACTTCGCTATTGCTCCGCAGTCGCTCAACAGAACGCAGTATAGGTCGCGTGATAAATTGTCCCACTATTAAACCGGTGAATGCAGCCAATACCAGCACTGTAAACGCGATAACGAGTGTGTTAAACAGTTGTTGGTTGGCGACTGCTGTCACTGTGCTGACCGGACTGAGCACAAAGTATCTCCATGGGACCATTGTGAGGTCACGTTGTGCTACTTGAAACATCCCACTTTGGCCAGCGGGGGTCGTCTGAAACGTTGCTTGCGGGTGTTTACTTTGCACTATACTCGCGAGTGTACTATCGGCCAGCACAGGTACGCTGCCGGCCGTTCCATAGCGAGCCTCGCGCGCTATAATCTGCTGAACCTGTGGTACGAGTGGAGCAACAGCGGTGAAGCGGCGTGATGGACCGGTATTCAACGTCGCGCGTATGAAGCCCAGGTAGGTTGGTCTGGATGTTGTCGTGGTAACAATTGGAGAAAAGATATCGAGGAACGCTTTTTGTGTTTTGGGATTGTAGTAAACCGGCGAAATGAAAGTCTTGCCGGATTGGACCTCCTGTATATCGCCCGGTGGCACGAGATAGTGCCCGCGAGGAGTCAGCGGTATCGTCGTCGGGTAGTACAGCCTCGGGTGCCCCTGTGGATCAAAGAGTGCCCATGTCGTATAGTGTTTGTCACGGACGGTACCGGCGACGAGTGCGTAGCTAGCATGAACTGTCAGGTCCTGGGTAGTAAGTTGGGGAGGAGTGGCCATGAATGCTACCAGGGAGGGAACCTGTGTCAACGTTTCCGTGTCAAGTAGCCTTTCAGTCAGGTAGGTATCAATCAATTGTACTCGCGACTGGACATCACTTTCCATGGCGATGTTGGCCTGAGTGACCAAAGCCGGGCGTGAAAGAAATTCACTGCTGGCGACAGTAATCAGTAGTGGTACGATTGCTGCGAGCATGAGCAATAGCGAAACGCGCAAAGATAATGAGAGCCCGCGTCTGTAACGAGGATTCAACTTGCTTTGAGACATAGCAAATAACCGTCCTTTACTAGCCGAACTAACTATGCTTGTCGTATGAGATTGGCACCTTCCAAATCACGCAATAAAGTGTCTACTTCATCCTCTCCGCGTCCCATCAAGCGTACTAATTCTGGTATGGTGCGGTATCCATCGATCAACAAAAATAACCGTCTATGAGCACGCGATAAACCCACACGTTCGATCCAAACTAAGGCCTCATCGTATGGGCGTATCGGGGAGGGAACTCCACCTGCAGTCGGACCTGAGTGCATGCTCTTTACGCTATTCATACCTTGTCCTCCTGCAGCCATTACACCATTCTGCTTCGCCGTTATAGGTGTGCGTAAGGTAGGATCCGTAACGAAGCCTCGCTGTGTTGATGCTTCACCCGTTACAGGAGAGAGTGGCTGTGTGGTTTGTTGAGTAATTTGTGATGTATCTAATGGAGTAAATGCGAATCGACAAGTGCCCCAGGTCTTAAGCACGCTGAAAGCTGGAAAACCGGTGTGCTGACCAACGCTCGCCTGGGTAACCTGCCCTTTAACAAAAGTAATCATGCCATGTTCAAGCATCGAGCCTGTATCTCGCTCAGCCGTCAGTATGCCCGTCTTGCGGCCAAGCTGGATGACCTCAATCACATTGGCGAGCCGATCTGTTAAGGTTGCAGGCTGCTGTTGCATGTATGCAATGCTCCAAGACCTGAAACTAATGGTGGGAAGTTCCTTGGTTTCGATGCTCGAAATCCACTTATTAAATATTCAAAGCTCCACTGTGATATCATATGTGTACGCGGGTGCGCATAAGCTACACAAGCATAGCACAAAAGGCCCAATCTGCCAAAATCGAAACAGTGAATAGGACATCTGACTTATTTTATATCAACGTGTTCCTTTTTGTCGCGAGTCACCAATCCAAAAAATATCAGGAAGAAAGACTATGCACTCCTGTCCTGTTAAATGTAAGTTATGATAAGATATCAGGAGCAAATACTTTCTTAGACATCTCCAATGGCTCTATAATTACAAGCAGCTAAATAAATAGGAGGTAAATCCTATGGCAAATTGGCACCATGTCAACCTTCTTAAAAAAGGCTCAACTGCCTGGAATATTTGGAGAGAGAAGCATGTAGGAATACAACCCAACCTCAGCGGGGCGCGCTTCATCGGGGCACGTCTCATTGGGGCGAATCTCAGGGATGCAATCCTCAGGGGGACAGACCTCAACGGAGCCGACCTCAGACAAGCGAACCTCAATGGGGCCAACCTCAATGGAGCCAATCTCAGCCTGGTAAATCTCAGTGAAGCGGACCTGAGGAAAGCCAGCCTCCACGGGGCCAACCTCAATGGAGTAAACCTGAGTAGGGCGCATCTCGATGGCATATTCCTCAGCGGGGCCTACCTCTATCAAATAGACCTCAGTGGAGCCTGCCTCACGGGAGCGAATCTCACTGCAGTAAAACTCAATGGGGCAAATCTCGTGCACGCAGATCTCAGTGGAGCCGACCTCAGTGATACGAACCTCAGTGGAGCAAATCTTAGCGGGGCAAACCTCAACGGAACGAATCTTATGCAGGTAGACCTGAGCGGAGCCGATCTTAGAGAAGCTAACCTTAATGGCGTAAATCTAAATGGCGTAAATCTAAATGGCGTGAACCTTAACGATGTAAACCTCATTGGCGCCCATCTTATCGGAACAAACTTCAGCCTCGCCCGCCTCAATGGAGCTAACCTCACGGATGCGTACCTGAGCGAAGCAGAGCTGAAAGGAGCCAACCTCAGGGGCACTAACCTCATGAAAGCCGATCTCAGCAGGGCTAATCTCACGGATGCCGACCTGAGCGGAGCCAATCTCAGCCTTGCATACCTCAATAGGACCAACCTTGCCAGAGCCAACCTGAGCGGAGCTGACCTGAGCGGGGCTGACCTGAGCGGGGCTGACCTGAGCAATGCCATTCTCAACAAGACGGACCTGAGCCAGGTACACCTCAATGGAGCCGACCTCAGGGACGCGCACCTGGCTGAAGCTATTCTCGATGGAGCGAACTTTAGCCGCGCAAACTTCAGCAGTACAAACCTGAGCGGGATAAACTTTAGTGGGATAAATCTAAGCGGGGCCAACCTGAGCGGAGCCAACCTTAATGGAGCCAATCTGAGCAGAGCTAACCTGAGAGGTGCCTCCCTCTATACAGCACACTTTGATGGAGCCGATCTCAGAAGCGCCAATCTGAGCGGAGCCGACCTCAGAAATGCCAATCTGAGTGGAGCCGATCTCAGGTCGGCCAACCTGAGCAGTGCCAATCTGAGCGGAATAGAGCTTAGCCGTACAAACCTGGGTGGGGCCAATCTAAGCGAGGCTAACCTGAGCAATGCACACCTCATTCAGGTCGATCTCAGCCAGGCCGACCTGAGCGGGGCCGACCTCAAGCAGGCCAATTTGAGCGGATCCAACCTCAGCGGGATAGACCTGTATATGGCACATCTCACCGGTACAAACCTGAGCGGATCCAACCTGAGCGAAGCCGACCTCAGAGGTGCAAACCTGAAAGGAGCCAACCTGGGAGGAGCACACCTCGAAGGAGCACACCTCGAAGGAGCACACCTGAGCGGAGCGCTCTTTGATGAAACGGCCCTCGCCAATATTAAGCGTTGAATATATTGATAATTGCCAATGTAACGGTGAAGCGAGGGCAAGCCTACAAGAATAAATCTATTCATTATTCTTCTGTACTATGAGCCTTAAAGCCTCATCCTGTCCTACCAGCTTTGTGAGTTCCATCCTACATCTATCAATATTTTCCATCCTGGTATTAATAAAAGCGTGCCTGGCCGTTCCACTTGCTAACCCGTTCATGCCCCTTTTTGTACAACATTATCAATGGCGAGTTATTTGCGAGCTGACCCCCCAGGCAAATTCTCCACGCTACCCAGGCGCTGTACCCTTTGTGATCAGTTTGATCGACAGAATTCGTTATATTGTGCAATTTGCACAATATAACGGCACTGATCTTCTGTCACATTCCACGTATCATCTCTTTTTCTAAAGATATACTATGTTCATGTATTCGTTCAAGCGGAAGAACAAGTGATTTCCTGTACAAATTGCATATAATTTCTCTATGAAAGAAGATTACCGTGTAACAGGAAGCAAAATAAGGAATGTTCTCTTGTGTTTTATTGTGCACATTATCCAAAATAAAGTAAGAGATATCCTTTTTACCCCAGGAAGCTCATGCGAAGGAGGGTCTTTTTTGAATGGCTATCGATCTTGTGATCAACCCCTATGATATAGCAGTAGCACAATTTGATGAAGCAGCAGATCGCCTCAACCTGTCACAGGGTATGCGAGCTCTTTTACGAAAACCCAAGCGGGAGTTGATTATCAACTTTCCTGTGTATATGGACAATGGCGATATGAAAATGTTTACAGGGTATCGAGTACAGCATAACATTGCCCGTGGCCCAGCTAAAGGGGGGATTCGCTTCAGTCCAGATGTCTCACTTGATGAAATGCGAGCACTGGCGATGTGGATGACCTGGAAATGTGCAGTAGTAGGCATCCCCTTTGGTGGTGCAAAAGGTGGTGTCATCTGCGATCCTCAGAGGATGTCCTGTAGCGAACTCGAACGAATGACACGCCGCTACACGACCGAAATTGCGCATCTCATTGGTCCCAATAGCGATATTCCCGCCCCCGATATGAACACGAATCCACAAGTGATGGGCTGGATGATGGACACCTATGCCGCACGCCAGGGGTACACTGTACCCGCAGTAGTAACCGGTAAGCCTTTAGCGGTAGGAGGTAGCGAGGGTCGATTGGAGGCCACGGCCCGAGGTATCCAGGTCGTGACACGTGAGGCATTGCTTGATCTTGGGATGCAGCTAGATCGCTGTTCCGTTGTCGTGCAGGGCTTTGGTAATGTGGGGAGTATCACTGCACGCCTGTTAAGCAACCTGGGCTGTACTATTGTTGGCGTGAGTGATGTTCAAGGAGGTCTTTACCATCCCAATGGAATTAACATGCATATGGCACTGCACTACTTCGGAGAGCACGGCTGTCTCACGGGCATGCCAGGAACGGAAACGGTCACGAACAGCGAACTGCTTGAACTTCCCTGTGATGTGCTGGTACCTGCTGCGCTAGAGAACCAGATAACGAATAGGAATGCGGCACGCATCAAGGCACGGTTGATTATTGAGGCAGCCAATGGTCCAACGACGCCGGAAGCTGATTGTATTCTCAATGATCGTGGGGTGACAATTATGCCTGATATCCTGGCCAACGCTGGCGGGGTGACGGTGAGCTATTTTGAATGGGTACAGGGCTTGCAGCACTTCTTCTGGACCGAGCAAGAGATTACCAGCCGACTTGAAGACATAATGCGGAGATCGTACCAGGCCGTGCGTGAGAAGTCCAGAGCACAGCAGACGAATCTGCGCATGGGAGCGTACTTATTAGCAGTTGCTCGCGTAGCCGAGGCAATGGAAATGCGCGGCAAATACCTATGAAATGATGCAGCTGGTAAATTGGCTCAAAGGAAGAAGTACCGCTTCAAGTGGGTTGATATATCACATAACCATCAAGCGTCAACCGGTGATAATGCCCCCTTGAAAGCGCAGGATTTCGCGCGGCCGCAAAAGCAAAATCAGAACCTGCAGGAAACACATAAGGAGCCCTCGGATCTGCTGCTACCATTGCTTCGTAGGGCGCATAACGGTTAAGCCCGGGTTTTAGCTGCAGGTCGACCACACTACAGATAATCTGCTCCTGGCTCGCAAAAGTCAGGCGGTCACACACCCAATACCCTGAGTAAATATGCCTGGCCCCAATACGCAACAGATCATGAGTTAAGACGGCATCCTGCTGCATGAGCTTCTCATCCCCTGGAATCGCCTTGAAATTGCTTGCAATCCCTATGAGAAATGTTGTGCCAATAAGGACAAATATACCAATTCCAAGAATGACTGAGATGGCATACCGCTTGCCTTTCGAATTCAGCACAAGTGAAGCGATGTCCAGCCAGTTGGTAGTGGTAGGGCGAAGCCCTGGCACCCCCGCCATGTTTTCGCCCGTCACGGCCATGCTCTTCCTGATGCCCTTCCACAAAGGCCAGATCACAGCCGGAGTAGCAATCAATAAACCAATCAAATAGCGCGTACTCCACGGCTTTTCTGCCGCTAACGGGCTGAGCGCGAACAGCACAAGCGTAAGGCCTGCGCTGCATAGAAGCGCAAGCCGCGCAGAGTAAATGATGCCGGCTTGTCTCTCCTCAGCAGTCCATTCACGTGTTCGAGATCGGCGTAGGTGCCAGAGTTTCCACAGAGGCATTATTGCCATAAACATAGCAAGGACCATCAGGGTAATATAACCCAGGCCCCAACCACCCTGCACAATCGTACACATAGTGGTCTGGGAACTCGCCGGTCCAAAGAGAGGCAGTTCTTGCAAGTTACAGAGCGGGTTGATACCGGTAGCAATAGGCAGACTGTAAAGCAGGGTTCCTGCAATTTGTTTTAGCAAGGTAACCTGGCCAGGAGCTATACCCGTATTACTGGCGCTATGGATTTGCAAGGCTGTAGCCAATGAATTTTGTCCCCAGGGCGCCGTAATGTTGTAGTAAATCAGAGGAAATGCTCCGATAACCAGGCCCATCAGCAGGCATAAAGCTGCCCATGTGCGCAGTTCGCGCCAGCAGAACATTACCAGAATCAACCCTCCCATCAATATAAATGGGCTAACAAGTAAATGACTCCACAGCCCCAGCCCTGCGCTTAGTCCCCAGCCGCCATATGCAACGAGACGCCACCTTCGCCTCTGATGCAACTGATCTTGATCTGCTGTAAGTGCAAGCCAGGATGCTAATAAGAGTGAGATTGTGCCAAATAACAAAGTCTCAACCGCTCCGCCAACCGCCCGTATTTCGGGGATAAGAATATTTCGCGCGCCTACACTCAACAGGGCCAGTGTAACCAACGCCAATTTTTTGCTGTAGAGCAGGCTCGTTAAGAGGTATAAGCTCACCAGAAAGAGGGCAAACAAAATAACCATGCCGAGCCGTAGAGAGAACAACGAGACACCGAACAGTCGAAACAGCAGCGCACCCAGATATGCTTCTATCATACCCATATAGTTCTGGCCATACAAAAAGATAGGATGTTCTCCCCGGAAGGCAATATGCATGGCCTCTAACCCCATCGTGCCCTCATCACTATCGGTCTCCGGCCAACCCCTGGCTGTCAGGATGAGACGTAATAATACAGCCAGGGCTATGATTACAAGAGCCGCTACCTCGTAGGGTCCAATTCTAAGACGCTTCAAAAATATTTTTTTCCACGGCACCATAAAAATCCTTACCTTAAGCTTGCGTTTATTCAACATCCGCGCCAAGGAGTCCCCCGGCTTCTCGCCGTGGGGAAGAATTGGCGCAAACCTTCACACTGATGTGCTTATTGACAAGTGTGTGAGACTCTGGTAGACTTGTTCGATGAAACAGATCATCACCGCCAAACTCAAACTGCACCCCGACTCTGAGCAATTCCTCCAGTTGCGACAGACCCAACTGGCCTATCGTGACGCTTTGAACGCTGTCAGTCGGTACGCTTTTGAGCATGGCAAGATGAGTAATAGTCGCGCTTTGCAACGGGATTGCTATGAGCAGATACGTGCGACTCACAAACTGCCAGCACAAATGGCTTGTAACGTCCCCCGTCAGGTCGCTGCCACCTATAAAGCATTGTGGACCAAAGTCAAGAAGAATGCACAGGCACGCAAGAACGGCCTGACCAAGAAACGCTACAAAGGGTTGGATCATCCGCCCAAGTTTGTTGCTCCTACACTCACCTACAACTACGGCTATGACTACAGTTTCAAGCGTCACCAGCAAGTGAGTATCTTGACCCTTCGTGGACGGGTGATCATGCCTTACACCGCGTATTCCAAGCACGTCGCCCGGATCGTGCAGGGTGCTGAAATGGGAGCGGCCAAACTCTGGTATGACCAACCCAAGAAGCAGTTCTACCTCCTCGTGACGCTGGAAGTAGAGGTAGAGAGTCCCACTCCCCAGACCCATAAGCAGGTCGTCGGGATTGATGTAGGTATCCGTTACCTGGCTGTCACCAGCACCACGCAGGGAGAGTGTACCTTCCATTCTGGGAAATCCATTGTTCCCAAAGCCAACCATTATGCGCGACTCCGGAAGCGTCTTCAGCACAAAGGCACTCGTTCGGCCACCAGGAGACTGGTCCAAATCAGCCGGCGAGAGAGACGGTTGAAGCAAGATGCGAACCATGTGGTGAGTAAGCGCATTGTGGAGCAGCACCCCCATAGCCTCATCGGCTTGGAGAACCTGACAGACATCCGTGAGAGGACCAGACGCAAGCACGGTAAGCGCGCATCTCAGAAGCAGCGCAAGGCCAATGCCCGGCAATCCCAATGGAGTTATGCCGAACTGCACGCCTATATTGCTTACAAAGCTCTCTTGCATGAGAGTATGGCGATCAAAGTCGATGCTCATTATACGAGTCAAGCTTGTCCTTTGTGCGGGCATACCTGCAAAGCCAATCGTCCTCACAAGGGTTTGCTCTTTGTCTGTCAGAATTGCCATTACAGCCTCCATGCGGATCTGGTAGGTGCCAGGAACATCACCATGCGAACGCTTCTTATCCGGCAAGACTGGATAGGAACGGGGCACTTGTCGGTTGCCCCTGATGTGTCGAGCGACGAAGCCAAAGCAGCACGCCTCTTGCGGTATGCTGAGTTGCGGTGGAGCCCAGACACAAGCCCCTTGTCTTTCGACATGGGGTAACTGACATGAGATACACGGTTTCATCTACTTAGACGAAGTTGATACCCTATATGGTTCTCCTGGCCCATTCAATCTGCGCTAAGACATAATGCGTGTCATCCTGAGCGCAGCGAAGGATGACAGCCAGGACCCCTCTCAAGTCCGCTCACGGCAAGCCTTTTCTCCAAATGTCCGTTACACAGTTTCTGATGATGATTTTTCCAAGACTGTGTAGTATACTTGACACATAGCAAACTTTGTCCCTGAATGAGTGAGGAGAAGCAGACTTATGGCTGAGTCAAGACAGGAATTTCCTATTGAGCGGCAACTACGCAAAGATATCCAGGATGCACAGCGGGCACGCGACCAACTGAGGCTCGATACGCTACGTATGGCCTTGGGCGCTATTCATAACCTCGAGGTGGCCCGTACAGACCGCAAAAACCCGGAACATGGGCAGCCCCTCACAGAAGCCGACAGCTTACGAGCCGTGGAGCAAGAAGTCAAAAAGCGGCAGCAGGCTATCCCCTACTATAAACAGGCTGGCCGTAACGAGCTGGTTGAAAAAGAGCAGCGTGAGCTGGACATTCTACAGAGCTATCTGCAAGGTTCACAGCTTAGTGATGATGAGGTGCGCGCTATTGTGGCTAAGCTGATTGACCAGCATGGTAAGGAGTTCAAGCGCGTGATGCCCCTTACTATAAAAGAGACGAAGGGACGAGCAGAGGGTGCTCGCGTACAACGTATCGTCAGGGAGATGACCCAGTAGCTTCGTCTTTTTGTACATCTCTCAGGGATTGCGACATGTCAGGTGGGAACGTCTCTTCAGAAGCATTCTCAGCATTTGGGCTAGGTAATCTTTCCTATTGACACAACAATATGCACTGATTATACTTAACTATTGACACCTACTATACATGACACTAACACATATTATATATGGCCTCTGATTATACTTGATCTCATCTATTATGATGCGCTTGCCTACCAATTACAGATTATTTCTTCGTCTGGAAAGGAGGTGCATACCCCGCTCGGCAGCCCTGGCTCGTTCGCGCTTGCGGAACCCGAGCACAGGCCACTTCTTGTGTACGTATCTCCAACTGCCTCAACTGGGGCTGGACCAGTGGAAACACCGGAACCAGGATGCTGCATGGAAACACGCGGCGTTCCCTGGCAACTGCTGAGTCGCTGGTTTCAGGGAGGTAACTTTTCATCTTATTTTTTGAGGAGGGAAATATGATTTTCTCGTTTTTGCAGTCGGCAGTGCGTCGCCTCGCGCTGTTAGCGCTCGTCGCGGCGGCCTTCATGCCAGCGCTGCTAAGCGTCCCGGCCGCCGCCGCCGGTCCAGTCGTTCAACCGCTCATAAGCGACTGGCAATTCCTGTCGAGCAGCACTACTCCGCCGAGCCAGGCCGCGTGCAACGCCGTTGGCCGGCGCTGCTTTAACCCCATGGCGATGAGCAACTCCTACAACTACGCTTCCTTACTAGCCGCTAAAAACGAGGGCCAGGGCAAGACTATCGCGATCGTTGACTCCTTCGGCAGCTCTACCATCCGCAGTGACCTGGGCGTCTTTGACTCGGCCTTTGGCCTGCCGAATCCGTGTGGGGTGACCGGTCCTTCTACCCCGGCGGGGAACTGCGCGCCCGGGATCACGCCGCGCTTCGATATCCTTGAAGTCCAGGGGTCTCCGCCTCCCAATCCACCCCCACCAAATAATGGTCCTGGCCAGGAGGCTCATAACCTCTGGGCCCTGGAAGTCTCCCTCGATGTCGAGTGGGCACATGCCACCGCGCCGCTGGCCAACATCCTGCTGGTGACCACGCCCACCGCCGAAACCCTGGGGGTGCAGGGCTTCCAGCAGATGATGAACGCCGAGCAGTACGTCGTTGACAACCATATGGCCGATGTCATCAGCCAGAGCTTTGGTGCCGGGGAAGGCTCGTTTCAAAATGGGCTGGCCGCGCTCACCCAGCTCCGCCATGCCTTCGTCGATGCGCAGGCCAATAACGTCACCGTTTTTGCCTCCTCGGGGGATGGTGGAACGACAAACATCTACAAGGAGCCGGTCAAGAACCCGGCCGTGATTCCCTATCCGAGCGTCATCTGGCCGGCTTCTGACCCCTTAGTCACATCGGTTGGCGGGACATACCTCTGCACCAATGCCGTGACCGGATTGGGTGTGGATAGCGGGTCGCCACCCAGCGCATGCCAGGCGAACCCTGGCGTGCGGGAGGTCGGCTGGATTGACTCAGGCGGCGGCTACAGCATCCTCTTCCCACGGCCTACCTTCCAGAACGTCTTGCCGGCCGGCAGCAGCTATGTCGGCAGTTCGGCAGGCGCTCCCGGGCCGAATACCAACATGCGCGGCGTCCCCGATGTGGCCTACCAGGCCAGTTCCCGCACGGGCGTGCTAGTCTACATGACGGAACCGGCCACCACGTCTTCGGGCACGGGCTGCGGCGGAGCCAATCCTTGCAGCATCGGCTGGTATGTCGTGGGTGGCACCAGCGCTAGCTCACCCCAATGGGCCGGGCTGACCGCCATTGCCGATCAGATGGCCGGACATGATCTGGGCTACCTCAATCCGACACTCTACAAGATCGCGGCCAATCCCACGAGCTACGCCAGCGATTTCTACGATGTCACCGTGGGCAACAACCAGACTTCCTCCATCCCCGGCTATTCTAACTCACCGGGCTGGGATGCGGTTACCGGCCTGGGAACGCCCAACGCGGCCAACCTGATTCCCGACCTGATCACTACCCATGGGTAGTGAGTGTCCGTTTCGCTCCCTATAAGCATCAAGTTAGAAGGGCGTAGGGAAGGCGCTCTCAATCCAGGGCCAGGATAGACTCCACGTCGAGAGTCTGTCCTGGCCTTTTTCTATCATGTTATTGGCATCTGCTTTCTATCAGGCTCGTCTATTACCTGGATCATATCTTCCTTTGCCATACCTTGAAACACTGTCATATCACTGCGGAGCTACCTTGATTTCTATTGGTATGCGTCTCTCCTTGTATAATAGCAACAGGCGTTTTTAGAATGGTAGAATGGTATCAAGCGGCCTGTCAACTGAACCATGCGTTTTTCCGCAACATATTTCTTGACAAGCCTTGAGATTAGCTCGTACCATAGAATTGAATACCTGTTCTGAATAAGTATCCTTAGCTCTGCTAGATCATCGAAATAGGCGGCATTATGAGAATCTATAATACCCTGACACGCAGCATTGAAGAGATTGCTCCTATAGAGCCTGACAAGATCAAGATGTATTCTTGCGGCCCTACCGTCTACCGCTTCATTCACATCGGCAACCTGCGCACATTTACCATGGCCGACTGGATACGGCGCGACTTCGAGTATCGTGGCTTTGAGGTGCTGCACGTCAAAAATATCACCGATGTCGGTCATATGCGCCAGGAGGTGGTGGATCGCGGCGAGGATAAAATATTGGCCCAGGCTCGCAAAGAGGGCAAGACCTCGCTGCAGATCGCGCAGTTCTATACCGAAGCATTCCATAATGATGAGGCCAAACTCAATATACTACCGGCCAATATCTTTCCTCGCGCCACGCAGCATATTCCTGAGATGATAACTATCATTGAAGGTCTGCTGGTGAAAGGTATAGCTTATGAAGTCAATGGCTACGTGTACTACGACATTAAACGCTTCCCCGGCTATGGTAAGCTCTCGGGCAATCAGCTTGAGAACATGCTGGCGGGCATGCGCGAAGGCGTAGATACTGACCGGCATAATCCAGAAGATTTCCCGCTGTGGAAACCGGCAGAACCGGGCCGCGAAATGGCCTGGGATAGCCCCTGGGGGCGAGGTTTCCCGGGCTGGCATATTGAGTGCAGCGCCATGTCAATAAAGTACCTCGGCGAGCATTTCGACATACATACCGGTGGCGTCGATAATATCTTTCCCCACCACGAGGACGAGATCGCCCAGAGCGAAGGCTATACCGGCCAGCCGTTCGTCAATTATTGGGTCCATGCTCAACACCTGCTGGCCGATGGACAGAAGATGGCCAAATCCACCGGCAATGCCTACACCTGCTCTGAAATCGAGGCACGCGGCTTTGATCCCATGGCCCTGCGCTACTTTTATACGACCGCACTCTACCGTAGTCGCCTGAATTTTACTTTCCGCGCCTTGCAAGCTGCTCAAACCTCCCTGGAGCGATTACGCGAATATGCCTATCACTTGTTGATGCAGTCTGATAGGACTGACGTCTTCTCAGTTGAACCAATAGAAGCAAATTCCTGGCGCGATGCATTCCTGGCAGAAGTCGAGAACGACCTGAACTTTCCTCGTGCTATGGCGGTTGTCTGGACCTTGCTGCGCTCACGCGAAGAAGACCCTGCGACCAGGTTACGCCTGCTGCTGGATTTTGATCGTATTCTTGGTTTTGATCTCAAGAACTATTTGCAAAGCGACCAGCCGGAGAAGAAGCTTGATCCCGGGACATACCTGGCTGCCGTACCATCTCCTGTTGCCGCGCAAGTGCGGGAGCGAGACGTTCTACGTCATCGCGAAAATTATGAACCAGCCGACCAGCTGCGCCAGGAGGTTAATTCTGCTGGCTACGAACTCAGAGATACTGCACGTGGCTCCCTGGTGCTGCCGCGCCGGCCAGAAGACGAGTTCAACGTCATTTCCAGTTCTACCGATGTCCCTGATAACACGTCGTCGCCAGATCTCTTTGAATTTTCGGTGAACCTCCTGGCACACAATAGTCGCGCCGACCTGGAGCGCTGTATCCAGAGTATCTGCCGGCATAGCGCTTCCCGTCGCGTCGAACTGGTAATCATCGATAATGGCTCGACCGATGACACCCTGGCGTATCTTCAGCAATTGGCGCGTCATGGCGATCTGACCGGAGAGCATGGACAGCACGTCGGTCTACAGGTCATCTTCGCCGATCACAACCTGGGTTTTGCCGCCGGTCGCAACGCCACCATGCGTGCCAGTCGAGGTCACTACATCATCTTGATGGACACCTCTATTGAGGTTACGGGGAACATCTGGGAATCATTAGTAGAAACTCTCGCTGACGGCGACATAGGCGTGGCAGGTCCTTATGGATTGGTGACGGACGACCTGCGCGACTTTCATGAAGCGTCCGGCCCGGATGTTGATGCCATTGAGGGCTACCTGCTGGCCTTCCGCCGCGAACTGCTGCCAGAAGTTGGTTGGATTGACGAAAAATTCCGCTTTTACCGCTTAATGGACATCTACTACAGCTTCTTTTTCAAAACTTCTGGCTATCGCGTCGTTACAACCCTGTTGGTTGCTGAGCGCGTCGAGAAGCATCCCCATAGAGAGTGGTACAGCTTGAGTGAGGATGAGCAGGTCACCAGGAGCAAGAAGAATTATGATATCTTCCGCGATCGTTGGCACCATGGCGAAAGCCTCCTGATAGCAAACTACAACCCGGAAAATCGCTGGCCTGGTCATGATCACCCTCTTCATCTTGAAGGGACCCATACCCATCCGGTGGATGAACTACCGCCAGCTGGCACAATGCACTCGCATGAGCACCGCCATTGGCCCGATCATTCGCATGCGCACCCGCATTACCATGAAGAGAGAAGCTGAGAGATGTTTGCTGAAAAAAATGTCACCCTTATCACTGCCCCGCATTTATTAGAGCATTTGACCCCAACTCCAGGACAGGTTGTCATGCTCAATAGCGACCTGGGACCACTCGATTCTCAACAGGAGGAGGCTCTGTGTACTTTTGTTGAGCAAGGAGGCGGTCTGGTATGTATTGGCGACGTGGCAGAGGCATACCACGAATACGATTTGTTGGGCGACGTACTCGGCAATATCCATGGTACCTGTACGCCCCATAGTGAAATCATCGCTCGCGTGGCTAACCCGGATCACTATATGACTCGTCGCGTTGATTCCTCCTTTGCTGTGCTCGAGGCCGTCTACCTCCTCGCCAGAGTTCCACCAGATGCCGAGATCCTCTGGCGCACCTCCTGACGCTATACTCCCTACACCCTGGCCTACACGCGCAATTATGGTCGAGGTCGGGTCTTTTGCACTACCCTGGGTAGTCAACCGGTGACACAAGCTCATCCCGTTTTCCGGCAAATGGTCGCTCGTGCTGTTCGCTACGTCTCAGGTGTAGAGACACAGGAGCACCCGGCACGTGTCGCGATGATTGGTTATGGGGTCATCGGCTTCGAGCATGGTACTGCTATCAGTAATGTACCTGGCCTGGAATATGCGCTTATCTGTGACCGCAACGAGGAGCGCTTAGCCGTAGCGCAACAGGCTTTTCCAGGTGTGCGCACCTGTACTGATCTTGAGCAAGTAGCAGAAGATCCCGCTATTGATCTCGTGATCGTCTCGACTCCGCCTAACACTCATGCATCTATTTCGATGAAGATGTTACGTGCAGGTAAACACGTTGTCTCCGAAAAGCCCTTTTGTTTAACAACTGCTGAAGCCGACGAGATGATAGAACTTGCCGGGGAACAGCAGCGTACTTTGACCGTCTACCAATGCCGGCGCTGGGACCCCGACTTCCTCGCCATTCAGCAAGTGCTCAAGCGTGACACTATTGGCGCTGTCTTTCACATGGAGACATTTATCGGTGGATACGCTCATCCCTGTGACTACTGGCATTCTCACGAACCAATTTCAGGAGGGATCTTCTATGACTGGGGATCGCATTACCTGGATTGGATACTCCAATTGATCCTTGATCCTGTAGTCAGTGTACGCGGTATTGAGCATAAGCGCGTCTGGCATGATGTCACCAACGCCGATCATTCCAGTGTCTACCTGCGTTTCGCTGGCGGGCAAGAAGCCGAATTTATGCACTCGGATATCGCAGCGGCTTTGAAGCCCAAGTGGTATATTCTCGGCGAACGCGGAGCGATTGTCGGACACTGGCGACAGGAAATCGTCAAGACACGCCGCTGGTCAGGTGATCTTATTGAACAGCGGTTGGCCCCTTCGGAGGCACTGCCAGACCTGCGCGTTTTTACTCGCGACTTGAGCGGCGCTATCCACGAACAACAGTTGATGCTGCCCACAGCTCCTCTCTATGCCTTCCATCGCAACCTGGCCAATCATTTGCATTCCGGCGAACCATTAGCTGTGCCGCCGGAAGAATCGCGGCGCAATATAGTGGTGATGGAGGCTGCGAAACGCTCGGCTGAGCGTGGCGGAGAGACAATCTCTATAGAGTGCTAATCAAATTATCGTAAGGGTTGAAATTTTGCTACATATGGGGCATACTATCTTTATAGGATAATAGCTGGCATATGTGTCCAATTCATGTGTTTGGTGTCCTATCAAAATCACTTAAGAGGACCTAGCAACATCCTACCTCAATTTTCGATGGCGAGAAAGGAGGGTGCTTATCGGTATTCTTGTTCTCATTTCATAGTTTTCCCTCGATTCGCTACGTAGAGGTGCCCCTCATGGGTACCCATCATTTCTCATGAGTCATGCTTTGTCGTCATTGTATTCATCGTTTTCTAAACCACATTGGAGGTTTTCATGGCAACCAACACAGAGCAGGATATGCGGAGACAGATGACGCCGGTAATCCTCTCCAGTATGCTTGGAACGGCAATTGAATGGTACGACTTTTTCCTCTACGGTACCATGGCCACCCTGGTCTTTCCCAAAGTCTTTTTCCCAAAGTCTGACCCGACCGTCGGTACCCTGCTGGCCCTCTTAACCTTCCTGGTAGGATTTATTGCCCGTCCTTTTGGCGGGGCGATCTTTGGTCATATGGGTGACCGCATCGGTCGGAAATCGACCCTGATTGCAACCCTCTTACTCATGGGTATCTCGACGTTGCTCATCGGGTTCCTGCCAGGTTATTCCGCCATTGGGGTGGCGGCCCCTCTTATTCTCGCATTCCTGCGTTTAGGCCAGGGCCTGGGCGTCGGTGGCGAATGGGGCGGTTCTGTCCTGCTTGCGCTTGAGTACGGTCACAGGCGCAATCGTGGCTTCTGGGCCAGCTGGCCGCAAATGGGAGTGCCGGTTGGGCTGATTACCTCGACTGTGGTGGTCAACATTGTCCAGTCCTCTACCGGCGCAGGCTTCTTTACCTACGGTTGGCGTATTCCGTTTTTCATCAGCGCGCTGCTGATTATCGTAGGTCTGTATATCCGTTTGCGTATCCTGGAGACCCCGCTCTTTGCCCAGCTTAAGCAACAGGAGCGGGTGGCACAATCGCCGATCCTCGAAGCGTTCCGGCATAGTACGCCAGAGATTCTGCTCAGTGCTGGCGCACGGTTTGTCGAGCAGGCTCCCTTCTACCTCTTCACCGTGTTTGTCATCACCTATGGTATATCGAAGTCCATCGGTCTCGAGCGGGGAACCATCCTGAACGCGATTACCATAGCGGCTGTCATTGAACTCTTCACTATTCCGCTCTTCGGCTACCTGTCTGACCGCGTTGGCCGCCGCCGCTGGTATCTGATCGGCTGCGTCCTCATGGCGGCATTTGCCTTCCCGTACTTCCTGCTCATGAATACCGGGAATGGTGTTCTCTTCACCCTGGCGGTGGTCCTCTCGCTCCCCGTCTTCCATGCCTGGGTGTATGGTCCGCAGGCAGCTCTCATCGCGGAACGCTTTGGCACGCGGTCGCGCTATAGTGGTGCCTCGCTAGGCTATCAGCTTGCCGCTCCCTTTGCTGGTGGACTCGCACCGATTATTGCCCTCCTGTTGCTGGAGGGGAAAACCGATCTCGCTGCTCTCGGCCTGACAGGGGTAACTCTCAACATTGGGTCAGGCTCCTGGCAGGCAGTGTCCATCTACATAATAGTCCTTGCGGTCATCTCGTTCCTGAGTGTGTTAGGCCTAAAGGAGTTGACCAGGGCCGATATCTCCAGCACCGAGGCATACAAGATAGGTGAAAAAGAAGTTGCCCTTGTCGGCGAAGACTGACAACGTACGTTCGTCAGAGTTTTTGTGATGGCCTGTCAGTGCGATCCTGACGAAAAGATACGACGTACCATATAACTGAGGCTGAACTTGCCCATTTTCTTTTTCCATGCTTTTCCACTCATGGAAAGCA
>WNGJ01006105.1_pt1 | contig 24060 bp, 16 predicted proteins | sample 5400611 | NCBI WGS metagenome assembly WNGJ01 (sample SAMN13153375, study PRJNA577476) | soil metagenome | isolation source: 40 cm soil or saprolite under Garry oak tree replicate 1 | place: USA:California | collected 2016-06-15
GTTCCGCTCGCAGCCCGCGGGATTCGCACGGGTGGCCGGCCAGATCGCCTTCGCCGCCGCCGCCTGCGGGCAGCGCAGGCTCGCGTGGCAATGGATCCGGCAGGCCCTCCGGGCGCGGCTGCTCGAACCGCGCGGCTATCTCGCCGTCGGCGTGCTCGCGGGCGTGCTGAAACCCGACGCCCTGGTGCGCGCCCTGCACCGCCACGGCCGCGGCGTCTGACGCGCTCCCGCCGCGGCCATAACGAGGCGCACACTGTGCTGCCGGTCCGCTACCGTAAGAGCACGAGGTTGACGGTGTGCGGATTTACTTTCTTTTAGTACCAGAGCTGGTTGGGGGGACCGTAGTAATTCCAGATGTGAACTGGATCGCCGTTGCCCATGCTTATGTGGTACTTGTCGGCGTCGAGGCAAAAGTAACTGGATTCGAGGAAGATGGGGTATGGACTGGTTTCCGGGTTCGCTCGGTCATGCCAGTCACCGAAGTCCCAGTATTCGTTGGGAGTGTTGTAGCAGTCCCAGAGCTGTAGGCGGCGGCCTTTAGCCAAGTTCCCGATGTCGTCCGCGTTCAGGCATTTCGACTGGTACTTATAATTAGCCAGCCACGTGAACTTGCGGCGCGACTTTTCCCATTGAACGGGTATCCAAATTTCACTATCGGCGGCGTCGCAGCGCCACAGTTCGACCTCGTCGCCATTCCGTCCGGCCGTGAATCCTGTGGTATTCGCATTTAGGCAAAGGCTGCCGGAACGGGAGGCATTCTTTAGTCTGAACCCGGTTACCTTGGCGTCAGTATCTGCGGCGCTCCGGCCGAGATTTGCTGCAAGTGTTGGCAACAACGACTTCACGGCAATCTGGACGGTACCAGGGTAACTCGCCGAGGCTTGCGTGGGCGCCCCCGGCTGGGATTTAGCTTGGGGAGGCTGGTGTCCTGCCTTGTGTCGCGGCCAGCCGTCATAGGCGGCAATCGCGACAGCGACGACTATCACGGCGGCGACTGGCCAGAGAATGTTTCGCCGTCGTGCCGTTTTCCCTGCGCTGATGCGAGGGCGGCGCAGACGGTACCTACTGGTTAGGCGGCCTACCGTGTAAATCGGGAACAATGATTCGGCAGTAGTTTGTTTGCCAGGCCGTGCTGTCGTGGCGGTGGCAGCAGGTGAGTTGCCGAGGTCCTCCCGTGCCGCATCCCCGCCAGAAAGGGCGGTTAGGACCTCTCCCAGCCCCTCATGCCGTTCCGCCACGCAATGATTCCCGGCATCGACACCGCCGTTCTGATCAGTCCCGGTCTGCTGCTGGCTGGCTGTTGCGTCTGGGATTTGCTGCGAAGCGGCGACGACCGGGTGCGGTATGCGTTCACCAGCGGTGGGCGGGGCCTGGCTGACGGCAGTGATGCCGGGCGGCGACGTTGTGTGTTCCGGGGTTTCGACGGCTGGACGGTGGTCTTGTACGGCGTGCCAGAGTCGCTGCATCCGGGCTGCCTCAGCGTCCGGGTCGAGCGGCGAGGTGTTCCAGGTCGCCAAAATGCGAACGACCGCTTCCAGCTTCGCCCACCGCGGCAGACCCCCGTCCCCGCGAAGCATCGCAGCGACCGTCTCGTGGCTGATAGTGCTGCGGAAGTCGCCTCTCATGACCGCTTGGGCGATCTCGCGGGTCGAAGGCTTTCCGGCACCTCGGTAGAGCTCGTGCAGCGCCCCGACCAGATCACGGTTCGGGCCAGCCGGCAGACGATCCGGCCCTGGCAGGTCGATACCGGCCATCCGCACTCCTCCGTGTTACCTAAGGATCACCGCATGCAGACGCGGGCGGAAGCATCGAACACTACACCGGGGCCAGACTCGCCACGCCGAGTTCGCCTGTCAGATACCGCCAAGGGCCGTCAGCATCCGCTCACGCCCTCCGAGACCAGGTGAGGCTGGGACATAGCCCCATGGAATGGCCGGCTGACTAGCCCACATGAGCAGCTCCCGGCACCGCAGCCGGATAGTGGCGACCCGATCAATGACTGGAGTGTGCGAATGATCCGACCAAAATCCCCAAACGCTACTGTGCGCCTTAACCTACGGCGCATGCGAGCCTCAGCCTCCTACCCGCGGCAAGCATTCATGGCTCCCGGTGGACTGAGTGCAGAGCAAGGAGACAACACGATTGGTTGTCGACGCTCGATTGACGGCATCAGCGGCTCGGCCCGCCGCCTGTGCGCATTGCTCGCCGTGGTGGCCATGACAACGGCCGGTTCTTTCGGCACAGTAACTCTGTCGGCGTCGGCAGCGACACCGGCACCGTCAATAAGGCTCGGCATCCACGACGGCGCAACCAACATGTGCGATCGGGGCGGAAAACAGACGACACCGCCTACCGCCGCAGAACTCACTGCGGCCACTAGTTCGTTCACCAACAAGTACTGGCGGGCACTGAAGGTTTTCACGGTCCGGTTCAGCCCACCCTGGGACATCGCCTACCATCATGACGGCGGCGCAAATTCGACAGCGAACAAGGAACTGGCTGTGACACAGGCTTGCTTCAACGCCTGGCTCGCTGGCGCGCAGAAGGCAGGCGCCCGGCCGGAGATCGCGTTCAAGCCGGACCCCAACCACCGGTCCCCGAACGGCGCCTTTGTCGGGGTACCGGACATCCACACCTACCGCCTGGCCATAGACGCGTTCACGAGCGAGTACAGCAACCCGGCCAGTACCAATGGGATGGCGAGGGTGCAGATCATCTCCCCGTGGGGTGAACCTGATTTCCGAGGCTCAGGGAAGAACAGGATCTTCATGCCGAAAGGCGGCCACGAATTCGCCGACCCGAACTGTCATGGCTCGCCAAATGTCAACATGTGCGGGCCGATCCTGGCCGCTCACATGTGGCAAGCGGTGCGTGCCAGCTGTCAGCAGTGCAACCTGCTGGGGAAGGGGCCGGGCTCTGGCGTGATCGCCGGGGACTTCAGCAGCCTCGGCGGTATTCGCGGTAAGGAATCAGGGCCCGGAGGGGCTTTGCGAGGCTCCTACCTGGACACCTACCGGCAGAACCTAGGTGGAAACCGCCCGCTGGTGTGGGGCCTGCATCCCTACAGCGACATCTCGGCCTTCGAAAAAGCCGATGCCGCTCACCAGCCGCCCCCTTCCCGGTCCAGCACACTCGTCGGCGCGTTCGCCCGCGACCTCAGCACGGTGGGCTACCACCAGCACACGCAGATCTGGCTCAACGAGATCAGCGCCTTCCAGTACCACAACATGAATGGCACCCCCAAGCCAGGGTGGACCCCGCAAGTGCAGGCCGCGGCCGGCCACTACCTGCTCACCGGCCTCCCCAAAGCCGCAGGCGGGGCCGCCGAGCCCACGGTAACTCGCGCCTACTACCTGAACTTCCAGGCCGCCGACCCCACGAACTCCCGCTGGGCACTGGTGCTCAACGGTGGCCGGAAGCCGCAACCCATCTATCACACGTTCGTAAAGCGGTAGGGCTTTCCCGGGGGCCCCGGCGTCCGGGGCCCCCGGCGCCAAGCTTGCCGGTGCACCTGGTTGTCGGAGTGCTGATGACCGCAGACGAAGAGCCATCCCTTGATGTTCTCGTGCAGTCTTCGTCACCCACGCTCACACGGCGGGCCTGACACCACCCGCCCCAGATGAGCTGCAGGCGAGGTCGCTGACGCCATGCGGCGGCTTTGTGCGAAGGATGGCGTGCGGCGGTTCAAATTGTCCATGAGGATTCTCTCTGGTCGGCTAGAGGAAGGTCCCGCCCTGCTGAGGGGCAGCCACGGGGGCGGCGGGGCCGGACAGCGCGCCCCGGATGGCGGCGGCCCGGAGCTGGGCGAGGGCGGCCAGGGCGGTGTGCCGGCAGACGCCGTCCCAGGTGCGGGCCTGGGACTGGTCCCAGCCGAGCACGTCCTTGCCCGTTTTGAACGTTTCTTCGGCGCGGATTCACGTCCGGCGCAGGTAACCGTAGCGGGCGAGCAGGGGCAGGGTCAGGGTGGTCACCAGTGCGCGGTCGGCCTTGCCAAGCTGGGTCCGCCAGGCATCGTCCAGCCGAAATGATGTCCGGCCCGCGGAGAAGCGCATGGGGTTGCCCGATGCCGAGTGTGCGGGGGCGAGGTCGGCGTGCTCGGCGGTCATGAACGACAGCGCGGGGTCGGCCCCAGCGAACCCGGCGAGCGCGCGCATGCCGGTCACCGGCGCGGCGACGAAATCTTCGTAGCGGAGCAGCTTCGTCGCGGTGCCTCTGGCCGCGAGCAGATGAAAGCCGATGTTGAGCGTGTTCCACACCATCGCGGACTTGCGCGGCGAAAAAGTGTCCATGTACGCCTGCGCGTCCGTCACCGCAACGTCGGCCTCGGGCCGGCGTACCCCGTGCTTGCTCGAGTCGACCACGATCGGGCACCCGCTGACCTCGCGGACCGCCCGGTACAACTGAGCGTAGGTCCCCGCGTACTCGCGCGCCCGAATCATGGCTTCGCCATTGGCTCCGGCCGACCGCGCCGCCAGCGCGGGGATGAAGCGATTGCGGTCGATCGACTGTTTGAGCGCAAGGAATCTCCGCAGGTCGAACGAGTCCCACCCGCCGAACGCCCGCTCTCCCACCTTGCGCCAGAACGGGCACTCCGGCAGCGGCACGCCGCACCCGCACCGCTCGCCGCGCCGCAGCCCCCGCTCCCACAGGAACACGACCTCTCCGACGTTGCACACGCCGGGCAACTGCCCGAGCAGCCGCTCGACGAGCGTCGACCCTGTGCGGCCCGACCCGCCGATGAAGACGACCCGCACAGGCGTGTCCGCGTCTGACGGCATCTGGCCATTGTGACCGACATCCCGCCTGCGCATGCGGCGAAAGCCGCCGGGTGCTGTGGGTTTTACCGCAGTCACGCGCGGGCGTCGGTGCCTGTGGCGCGCGGCGTTCTGCTCCCGCCGCGCGCCACAGGCACACGCCCGAGCGACCCGCCGTGCAGGCCGCTCGCAGCGTTCAGTGGGCTTCGGTGATCATGCCGGCGCCGACCGTCGCGTTGGTCGACTCGTCGATGAGGATGATGCCGCCGGTCAGGCGGTTGCGGGCGTACGGGTCGCAAAACAGCGGCTGGGTCGCGCGCAGGTGCACCCGGCCGATCTCGTTGAGCCGGAGCTCGGTCGCGGACTCGTCCCTGTGCAGGGTGTTCACATCGATCCGGTAGTGCAGGTCACGGACGATCGCCTTGGCGGCCCGGGTGGTGTGTTTTACCACCAAACGGCTGCGCGGGCTGAGCGCCCGGTCAGCGGTCATCCAGCAGATCATCGCCTCGATGTCCTGCGCTGCGTTCGGCTGGTTATGCGGGCGGCAGATCATGTCTCCGCGCGATATGTCGATGTCCTCGTCGAGCACGAGCGTCACCGACATCGGCGGGTATGCCTCGCTCACGGCGCCGTCGGCGGTGTCGATCCTCCTGATCTTCGCGGTAAGGCCCGATGGCAGGTGCATCACTTCGTCGCCCGGCTTGAGGACCCCGCCTGCTACCTGCCCGGCGTAGCCGCGGTAGTCGTGCAACCGCGGATCGGTCGCCTGCTGCGGCCGGATCACGTACTGGACCGGGAACCGCACATCGATCAGGTTCCGGTCAGAGGCGATGTGCACGTTCTCCAGTTGGTGCAGCAGGGACGGGCCGTCGTACCAGGGCATGTTGACCGAGCGCTGGACCACGTTGTCGCCGTGCAACGCGGAGATGGGGATGAACGTCAGGTCACCGATCTCCAGCTTCGTGGCGAACGCGATGAATTCCGTCTTGATCTCGTCGTACACGGCGTGCTCATAGCCTACAAGATCCATCTTGTTGACCGCGAGCACGAGGTGCGGCACGCGCAGCAAGGTGGTCAGGAAGGCATGCCTGCGGCTCTGTTCGGTCAGCCCTTTCCTCGCGTCCACGAGCACCACCGCAAGGTCGGCGGTGGACGCGCCCGTTACCATGTTGCGGGTGTACTGAATGTGCCCGGGGGTGTCGGCGATGATGAACTTCCGGCGCGGGGTCGCGAAGTAACGGTACGCGACGTCGATCGTGATGCCCTGCTCACGCTCGGCGCGCAGCCCATCGGTGAGCAGCGCCAGGTTCGTGTACTCCTCGCCACGATCGCGGCTGGTCCGCTCGACGGCCTCGAGCTGGTCGGTGAAGATCGCTTTCGAGTCGAAGAGCAGCCGCCCGATGAGCGTGCTCTTGCCATCGTCCACCGAGCCGGCCGTGGCGAAACGCAGGATATCCATCAGAAATATCCCTCCCGCTTGCGGTCTTCCATCGCGGCTTCGCTCGTCCTGTCGTCCGCACGGGTTTGCCCGCGCTCGGTGATGCGGGTCGCGGCGATCTCCTCCATGACCTCTGCCACCGTGGACGCGGCCGACTTCACCGCGCCCGTACACGACACGTCGCCCACGGTCCGGTAACGGACCATCGCCTCGAAGGGCGTCTCATCGGCGGTGCGGGGCACGAACGGGCTGTCGGCGAGCAGCACGCCTTCGCGCTCGAAGACCCGGCGGGTATGTGCGAAGTAGATCGACGGGATCTGCAGGCCCTCACGGCCTATGTAGTCCCACACATCGAGCTCGGTCCAGTTGGACAGCGGGAACACCCGGATGTGCTCGGCGTTGCCGATCCGGGTGTTGTAGACGTTCCACAGCTCCGGGCGCTGGTTCTTCGGATCCCACTGGCCGAACTCGTCGCGGAACGAGAACACCCGTTCCTTCGCGCGCGCCTTCTCTTCGTCCCGGCGCGCGCCGCCGAAGACCGCGCCGAAGCGATGCCCCTCGATCGCGTCGAGCAGGGCGGTCGTCTGCAGCCGGTTCCTGCTTGCCCACCGGCCGGTCTCCTCGACCACCCGCCCGGCGTCGATGGCGTCCTGCACCGAGGCCACAACCAGGCGGACCCCGAGTTCGGCGACCCGCCGATCGCGGAACTCGATCACTTCGCCGAAATTGTGCCCGGTGTCCACGTGCATGACGGGAAAGGGGATCCGCGCGGGCCAGAACGCCTTCTCGGCCAGCCGCAGCATGACGATGGAGTCCTTGCCGCCGGAGAAGAGCAGCACCGGCCGTTCGAACTCCGCCGCCACTTCGCGCATCACGTGGATCGATTCGGCCTCCAGGACGTCGAGCTGTGATAGCTGGTAGTCGCACGCAACCGCAGTCATCATCCAGTCACCAACAGGGTCGTCGCGGGTCGATTGCTTCGCTGGTCAGGTTCCGCTGGCCAGGGGGTGGGCGGGCAGCGGCCGGTTCAGCTCGTGACCTGCCCGGCAGCCGGCCGGTCCGTAGTGTTCGCGGACCGGATCGCCGCCAGCAGCATCCCGGCTATCTCTGGCCGACAGACTAGGATATCCGGCAGCCTGGGGTCAGGCCGGTTGTACACAAGCGGCCGCCCGTCGATGCGCGACGCGTGCAGGCCAGCGGCGTGAGCTACCGCGGCCGGCGCGGCCGAATCCCACTCGTACTGGCCACCGGAGTGGATGTAGGCATCGGCGTCGCCGGTCACCACCGCGATAATCTTGGCGCCGGCCGAGCCGAGCGGGATCAGGTCGGCGCCGATCCCGGCGGCTATCGACCGGACGAACTCGGGCGCTCTGGTGCGGCTGACCACGATCTTGAGCCGGTCGGCGGCGCCGGCCGGGCGCGCCGCGCCGTCGAGACCGTGCGGCGCCGTGCTGAAGGTCTGGCCCTGTGCGGGCAGCGCCACGGCACCGGCCACGAGCCGGCCGCTGGGCGCGCCGTGCGGCGCCGTACGCGCCGCGGCTGGGTGGCCGGCCGGCGAGCCGGCCTCGCCGCCCGCATCATCGGTTTGGGCCTGGCCGGTGGTACGCGCCCACAGCGCGACATGGACCGCCCAGTCGGTCCGGCCCGCCTCGCCGAACTCGCGCGTGCCATCCAGTGGATCGACAATCCATACCCGGTGCGCCTCGACGCGCGCCGGGTCGTCCTTGCCCTCCTCGGAAAGCAGAGCATCGCCGTGGCGATGCGCCGCGAGCGCAGCCGTTAGGTATTCATGCGAAATCCGGTCACCTGCGGCGCGCAACGCCGTCTGATCGCCGAAATCCGCACGCTCGCGCAGGCCGAGCAGACGCCGTCCGGCCTCCGTCGCGAGATAGTGCGCCAGATGATCGTCGTCGGCGATCAACCGTGGCCTCCCTCGCGGGCCGGCCAGAACAGATCCGGGCCCGCGGCGTTAGTAGGCACCCGATCCGCGGGCCACCGCTGACCAGGTCTTCCAGAGAATCTGCAGGTCGAGTGCGAACGACCAGTTCTCCACATAGCGCAGATCGAGCCGTACTGATTCCTCCCAGGACAGATCGGATCTGCCGTTCACCTGCCACAGCCCGGTCAGGCCCGGCTTGACGGCCAGCCGCCTGCGCACATAGTCACCGTACTTCGCCGCCTCCTCGGGCAGCGGCGGGCGGGGGCCGACCAGCGACATGTCGCCGAGCAGGATGTTGAACAGCTGCGGCAGCTCATCGAGGGAGTGGCGGCGCAGCCAGGCGCCCGTCTGGGTGATCCGGGGATCTGAGCGGATCTTGAAAAGTACCCCGTCATGCTCGTTGTGCTCGGCGAGCTGCGCCTTGCGCTGTTCGGCGTCGACGACCATCGTGCGGAACTTGAACACCGTGAACTTGTGGCCGTTCTTGCCGACTCTGGTCTGCCTGAACAGCACGGGCCCGCCCTCGCGGAAGCGGATCATGAGCGCGATCGCCGCGAAGAGCGGCGCGAGCACGAGCAGTGCCGCCCCCGCCGCCGCCTTGTCGAACACCGCCTTGAACACCTGCTTCGCGCCGGCCAGCTCCGGATGGTCCACGTGCAGCAGCGGCAGCCCCGCCACCGGCCTGATCGTGGTCCGCGGGCCCGCCACGTCCATCAGGGCGGGCGCGACACACAGATCGGTGTCGGTCTTCTCCAGTTCCCACGCCAGCCTGCGCAGCCGCAGCGCGTCCATCTCGGGACAGCCGAGCACGGCGACCGTGTCGGCGCCGGACTGGCGGACCGCGAACGCGACATCGTTGAGGTTGCCGTAGACGCCGACGCCTTCGACGTCCTGGGCGGTCAGCCGCCCATCGGGCAGGCATACCGCGACGATGTCCAGGCCATGGTAGCTATCGCGGCGAAGCTCGGTGATGAGGCTGTCCACCGCCTCACGGTGACCGACCGCCACGACCTTGTGCATGCACAGCTTCATGCCGCGCAGCCGGTGCAGCCGCTTGCGCATCCAGTAGCGTGCCGCCAGGTCCGCCACGGCCACGGTCGGCAGCGCGATGACCACGTAACCGCGGGCCACCTGGATTTTCGTTGCATATGCGATGATCGCCACGGTAGCGGTAAGGCTCACCGCCGCGTTCAGGATCCGGCGGAATTCTTCCGATCCGACGCCGATGAACCGCACGTCGTAGGCGCCCGCCAGCGCCACGGCGAACACCCAGATGACCGGCAGGGTGAGCGTGAACGCCAGGTAGTCGGCCGGCAGGTGCGGCTGCGCGGCGAACCGCAGCAGCAGCGCGAACACCCCCGCCGCGAGAGCGGCCAGGCAGTCCGCCGCCGCCACGCCGCGCAAGTACCTGCCGGTCCAGGCACCCGGATCTGCCACCCCGCCGACTGGGACCAGCTCGGTCCGCAACTGCGACAGCCCGAAATCGCCGCGTTCCGCGACAGCCGTACGACCTCTCACGCCCTGACCGCCCCTTCTGCCCTGAGCGGACCTCGCAATGCCGCGCCCCCACGGCCATCCCGGCTTCGCCGGCGGCTCCAGTCACAGCATGCTGCCCGCCATGAAGACGCGCGCCTCAATCAAGCGGTTGACCTAATCCGTACGATCCTTGGATGAGTCGCCGTAATCCGTGCGATCCGTGGAATGAGAAGTCATCCTAGGTGCCACGGCGCAGGTCTAACGGGTGTTATATACGTTCTGTGCGGTACCGAGACCATCCTGTAGCAATGTCTCGACCGCGTCCGCCGCCCGGTCGATCAGCAGCGGCAAGTCGCGGCGCTCGGCCGCGGAGAAGTCGCTCAGGACGAAGTCGGCTGGATCCATCCGGCCAGGTGGCCGCCCGATTCCGAACCGCACCCTGTGATAGTCACCCGTGCCGAGGGCACGCGTGACGGAGCGCAGGCCGTTGTGGCCGTTGTCCCCGCCGCCCTGCTTGAGCCTCAGCGTCCCGAAGGGCAGGTCGAGATCGTCGTGCACGACGACGATCCGTTCTGGAGGGATCTTGTAGAAGTCACGGAGCGCGGCCACGGGGCCGCCGGACAGGTTCATGAACGACCGCGGTTTGGCGATCGTCACGGGTGACCCGGCCAGCCGGCCCTCGGCGGCCTCCGCGCGTGACCGGTGCGCCTTGAAGCGCGCGCCGATCCGGCCGGCCAGGAGATCGGCGACCATGAAGCCGACGTTGTGCCTGTTGCCGGCGTACTGCGGCTCATGGTTGCCGAGGCCGACGATCAGCCAGCGTTCATCGGGCATGGCGGGAGCTCATGACGAATGCCGCACCGCGGTTCGCGGGGTGACCGCGGGGCCGCCGGGGTCTGTCCCCCGCCGGGCACGGTGTCCCCCGGGTGCGATGCGGCGCCGGGGCGCCACGGCGCGTCAGCCTGATTCCTCCCGGGCCGCGGGCTCGCCCTCGACAGGAGCGGGTGCCTCCGCCGGAGCGGCCTGCGGCTCCAGACCGATCTCGGCCTCCATCTGCTCCGCGGTGGGCGCGGCGACCACGTGCAGGACCAGGACCTCCGCGTCGGTGGCGAGCGTGGCACCGCTCGGGAGCTTCAGGTCACCTCCGTATACCGAGACGCCGACCTCCATGTCCGCGATGTCCACCTCGATGAACTGCGGGATCCTCGTCGCATCGGCCTCGATCGGGATCTGGACAAGCTGCTGGTCGAGGAGGCCGCCCGGGGTGATCTCGCCGCTTAGCTGGATCGGCACCTCGACCGTGACCTTCTCGCCGCGGCGGACGAGCAGCAGATCCACGTGCTCGAGAAAACCCTTGAGCGGGTCACGCTGCACCGCCTTGGGCAGGGCGAGCGCGCTGCCACCGGGCAGGCCCTCCAAGCGGATCAGCACGTTGGGCGCCTTGAGTGCGAGCATCATTTCGTGCCCGGGCAGCGAGACATGCCGCGGATCGGTGCCGTGCCCATACAGGACGGCAGGCACTCTGCCCGCACGGCGGGTGCGGCGGGCGGGGCCCTTGCCGAACTCACTGCGTGGCTCGGCGGCGATGCGTACCTCGGACACGGTGAAACTCCTCGAAGCAAAAGGTTGGGTGACTCAGGCAGGCCGTGGAGCCCCCCGATCCACAGCCTACGCAGTCTAGCCGAGATTCTCGATCGGGGTTCCTGGTCGCCCGAGCTGGCGTCGCCCCGGGCGGGTGTCGCCGGGGGCTGGCACAGCCCTCGCGCGGCGGGCCGGCTGAGTGACGCACGCCCTCAGCCGGCCCGCCGAGTTGAGCTAGCGCGCCTGGTAGAGACCAGGCACGAGACGGGTATTCCGGCCGTCAGCCGCCAGACTGGTCGTCCTGATTCATCTGCGCCTGACCCGCCGGCGGCACATCCTGATTCATCTGGTGATGTCCGGACAGATAGGTATTCAGTATCGTAGCCCTCGAATGCCCGATGTGTTGATGAATGCGCCGCGACGTGGGCTTCATGACGTGCCAAGCGCTGCCATGTCAGCATCCGCCTCGGCCGCTTTCGCGTCGTCTCCCAGGTCGCGGAAGATGGCGAGCGCCTGCGCCCAGCGGTCACGCGCCTGCGCAGGCCGGCCCGCACGGCGATCAGCATGGCCGAGCTGGATGAGCGTCAGCGCCTCACTGTGCCGGTCTCGGTGCGCGCGCCGCAGCGTCAGCGCCCGCTGCAGGCAGGCGGTGGCCTCGTCGATGCGGCCCAGCTCGAGATGGGCACGGCCGAGGTTGTGCCAGGTGTAGCCCTCACCACGGGTGTCGTGAATCTCGCGGAAGATCTCCCGCGCCTGCTCAAGGCAGCCGATCGCGTCATCGACGCGTCCCAGCTCCAGGTATGCCTCGCCCAGGTTGTGCAAGGCGATGCCCTCACCGTAGCGGCTGCCGTTCTCCCGGTGGATGACCAGAGCGAGCTGCAACGGCTCTGTCGCCTCGGCGAAGCGCCCCAGCAGCAGATAGGCGTCGGCCAGGTTGTTGCCCGCCTGGGCCTCACCCCGCCGGTCACCGAGCTCGCGGTAGATAGCCAGCGCCTGCTGCAGGTAGCCCACCGCTTCGCCGATGCGGTGCTTGCCGAGCACCATGCCGAGGTTGTTCAGGGTCCACGCCTCGGCCTGCCGGTCGCCCAGGCGCCTGGCGCTGTCCAGGCCGATCCGGTGGGTGGCGGCCCAGTCGACCCAGTGACCGCGCTGGTTGAAGAAGCTCAGCAGGGCGACCGGCAGCTTCCACGCGATCTCGTGCAGGCCGTTCTCGGCGGCCTGGCGGGTTGCCGCGACCAGGTTGGCGCGCTCCTTCTCACACCAGTCCAGGGCCTGGTCCGCTGTGGCGAACGTCAGCGGCACGCTGCCGGGCACAACGGGCTCGAGCGGGACCCGGCGGCGGTGCGGGGAGGCGAGCTGGACGGCGGCGTCGCTGGTGTGCAGGTACCAGGTCAGCAAGCGGCGGACCGCGGCGTGCCGGTCCTGCTGGGTTTCCTGCGCCCACGCCCGCTCGGCCGCGTACACCCGCAGCAGATCGTGGAACCGGTAGATCTCCGCCGCCGGCGACTGCAGCAGGTTGGCGTCGACCAGCACCTCCAGCGCGTCCGCGACGTCGTCGTCCGGCTCGCCGAGCAGCGCCGCCGCGGCGGCCAGGCCGATAAACGGCCCCTGCCACAGACCCAGCAGCCGAAACGCCCGCGCCGGGTCCACGCCCCCCGCCCCGGCCGACGGCAAGCTGGCGAAGCTCACCTGGAAACACGCCCGCACCGCTAGGTCACCGACCATCAGCTCGTCGATCCGGCGCCGTTCGTCGGACAGCCGCCGCGCCAGCGTCCTGATCGTCCAGCCGGTCCGCACGCTCAGCCGCGCCCCCGCGATCCGGATCGCCAGCGGCAGGCCCGCGCACGCCGCCAGCACCTGCCCGGTCGCCTCAGGCTCGGCCTCCAGCCGCTCCGGTCCCACGATCCGGGTCAGCAGGGCACGGGCCTCGTCGTCATCGAGCACGTCCAGATCCACCAGCCGGCTGCCCGCCAGATCCGGCAGCCGGTTACGCGAGGTGACCAGCACCCCGCACGACGCGGTCCCCGGCAGCAGCGGCCGCACCTGCGCCGCGTCCCGCGCGTCATCCAGCACGATCAGCATCCGCCGCCCCGCGATCCTGGTCCGGTACAGCGCCGCACGCTCCTCCTCGCCGACCGGGATCTGCGGGCCGTCCACCCCCAGCTCACGCAGGAACCTGGCCAGCACATCCACCGGCGCGACCGGCCGGCCACTCGCCCCCTGCAAGCTCACATACAACTGCCCGTCAAGGAACCGGGCCCGCAGGCGATGCGCGGTATGCACCGCGAGCGTTGTCTTGCCGAGCCCGCCCGCACCTGCGACCAGCGATATCACGACCGCACCAGGCTGCTCGGCATCCTGCTGCGCCGCGGACAGCAGGTCGCACAGGTGCTTGACGTGGTTGCTGCGGCCGGTGAAATCCGCGATGTCCGCAGGCAACTGTGCGGGCACCACCTCCGCGAGTCCCGAGCTGGTCCCCCGCGCGCCATTGGCGGCACGGGCGGCGGCGCCCGAGGGCTGCGCGGCGCCGTCAGCGGCGCGAGCAGCGCCCCCGGACGGCTGCGCGGTACCGCTGGCGCGCTGCGTGGCGCCGTTGGATGGCCGGGCGGGCGCGGCCCGATGCGCGGCAGGCGGACCGCCCGCCGCAGGCCTGGCCGCCGCAGGCCTGGCCGCTGGACGGGCGTCGGCGGCCAGGATCTGCCGATGCAGCGCCTGCAGTTCGGCACCGGGATCGACGCCAAGCTGGTCAGAGATCACCATGCGGGCCTGCTCGTACGTCTTGAGGGCCTCGGCCTGGCGCCCCGCGGCGTGCAGCGCCCGCATCAGCAGCGCCCACAGCTCCTCGTGCATCGGATAGTCGGCGATCAGGCGGTGCAGGCCGGCCACCACGTCGGCGGCCCTGCCGCACACAAGCTCGGCTTCGATCCGCTGGATGAAGGCGGTTAGGCGGGACTCCTCCAGCCGATGCACCTCCGCCGCGACGAGATCCGTGACAGGTATGTCGGCGAGCGGCTGGCCGCGCCAGAGCCCGAGCGCCTCGCTTAAGAGGGCTGACGCGCGCTCCGCCGCCCCGGCTGCGAGCGCCCGCCTGCCCTCGGTCACAAGCTCGGCGAACCGCGCCGTGTCCAGATCTCCGGGCGCCAGCCGGAGCTGGTAGCCGGGGCTGCGGGTGACCAGGACCTTGCCGTCCGGGTCGCCGATGAGCTTGCGCAGCTTGAGCACATAGATGCTGACCAGGTTCGTGGCTCTCGCCGGCGGCTCCTCACCCCAGATCTCGCCGATCAGGCGCTCGGTGGACACCGCCTGGCCCGGATGCAGCAGCAGCGCAGCGAGCAGCGAGCGCTGCTTGCCAGCGCCGATCCCGCTCCAGTCCTCACCCGCCCGGACTTCAAGCGGTCCGAGAAGCCGAAACCGCACGATGCCGTCCTGCTCGTAGAGTCACCTCGCGCCAATTGGCGGGAGCACGCTTAATCATGACTCAATCAGGATGTAAGCGGGTGACGCAACGCTCTGTGCATGTCAGTCCCCGCAGTCACCGACGGAGCGTGTGCACGCGGCGAGGCGGCGCCCGTGGGCGCGGCGGGCCAGACGGCCCGCGCCGCCGGTCAATCGCGGCGCAATCCATCGGCAAGAGCTCACTGACAAACTCAGAACACCAGCCAGGCAGCACAACTAAACAGCCAAGAAGGCGAACCAGATCAGACGGACGGCCTGCGGGGGCGCAGTCCGCGGTGCGCGGTAGACCCGCGATGAAGGTCCGCCTTTCCTCCCGCGAGACCAGCTGACGACGCCCCGGTCTTCGTGGAACAGGTGGCCGGCCTTCCCGTCGTGAAACGTCGGGGGCGGGAGCGCCGGCCACCGCCGAGGCCGCGCGGATGCCGCGGGAACGCGAGCCCTGCGGGGGGCTCCGCGCGGCCTCAAAGCATGTTCGGGGCGTGTGCCCTGGGCGGCCCGATCAGCAGGGCGTCCGCCCTGGGCGGCCCGATCAGCTCTGGCCGTCGAAGAGGCTGGTGACCGAACCGTCGCTGAACACCTCGGTGATCGCCCGGGCGATCATCGGAGCGATCGACAGCACGGTTAGCTTGTCGATCCGCTTGTCCTGTGTGATCGGCAGCGTGTTGGTGACGATGATCTCGCTGATCCGCGAATTCTTGAGCGCGTCCACCGCCGGCCCGGAAAGCACGCCATGCGTGGCTGTCGCGATCACCCGGGCAGCGCCCTGCTCGAAAAGCGCCTCTGACGCCTTCACGATCGTGCCGCCGGTGTCGATCATGTCATCGACCACGATGCAGGTGCGGCCCTTGACCTGGCCGACGACCTCGAAGACCTTCACGTCGTTGGGGACGTCGGGATCACGGCGCTTGTGGATGATGGCGAGCGGGCTGCCGAGCCGGTCCGTCCAGCGCTCACAGACCCGGACCCGCCCAGCGTCCGGCGCGACGACCGTCGCCTGTGTCACGTCGATTCTGCGCTGGATGTATTCGGCCAGGATCGGCAGCGCGAACAGATGATCAACTGGCCCGTCGAAGAAACCCTGGATCTGGGCGGTGTGCAGGTCGACCGCCATCAGCCGGTCAGCGCCGGCGGTGGTGAAGAGGTTCGCCATCAGCCGGGCCGAAATCGGCTCCCTGCCGCGGTGTTTCTTGTCCTGGCGCGCGTAGCCGAAGAACGGCGTGACCACCGTGATCCGCTTCGCCGATGCTCGTTTCAGAGCGTCGATCATGATCAGTTGTTCCATGATCCAGTGATTGATCGGCGAGGTGTGACTTTGCAGCACGAAGGCGTCGCAGCCACGCACGGATTCGAGGAACCGGACGAAGATCTCACCGTTCGCGAAGTCGCGCAGTGTGGTCGGAGTCGGCTCGATGCCGAGGCACGTCGCCACCTCCTGCGCGAACTCGGGGAAGGCCCGGCCGGAGAAGAGGAGGAGCCGCTTCGCGCCCGTCGCGGTTATGCCTGTCAATCGCTCACCCCCTCATCGGCTCGGTCGGCTCCGTCGTTCTGGTCGGCCTGCTTGTCGCGCTGCTGCCGCTGCGCCGCCTCGGCCGCGGTCGCCGATGCGGTGCCCGGCCGCCTGCGCGCCACCCAGCCCTCGATGTTGCGCTGCCGGGCGCGGGCCACCGCAAGCGCACCCGGTGGGACATCCTGGCTGATGACCGAACCAGCCGCAGTGTACGCACCGTCTCCGACCTGCACCGGGGCAACGATCATGGTGTCACTGCCGACCCGGACGTGATCGCCCACAATCGAGCGATGTTTGGCGACGCCGTCGTAGTTGACGAATATCGTCGCCGCGCCGATGTTCGAGTGCTCGCCGATCTCCGCGTCACCGACGTAGGACAGGTGCGGCACCTTGGAACCCGGCCCGACGATCGCGTTCTTGAGCTCGACGTAGCTGCCCGCCTTCGCACCGGGCCCGAGCACGGTCCCTGGCCGCAGGTACGCGAACGGCCCCACGGAGGCGCCGGGGCCGATCTGCGCCGATTCGCAGACCGCGTTCAGCACGGTCGCGCCCTCGGCCACGGTCGTGTCCCTGAGCACGCAGCCGGGTCCGATCCGTGCGCCCGCGCCGACCGCGGTGGTGCCCTCGAGTTGGGTGCCGGGCCAGATCTCGCTGTCGGGTTCGAGGGTTACGTCGACGTCGATCCAGGTGGAGGCGGGATCGATGATCGTGACGCCGGCGAGCATCCAGTAGGTGAGCAGGCGCTCGTTGCAGGCCCGGCGGGCCCGCGCGAGCTGCGCGCGATCGTTGACACCCTCGACTTCGGCCGCGTCGGCTGCGAGCAGGGTGCCGATCCGGTGCCCGTCGCCGCGCAGGATCGCCACGACGTCGGTGAGATATTCCTCGCCCTTGGCGTTGGCAGTGGACACCCGTTTTGCCGCGTCGGCGAGCAGCGCTCCGTCGAAGGCGTAGACGCCGGAGTTGATCTCGGTGATCTCGCGCTGCGCCGGCGTGGCGTCCCGTTCCTCGGCGATCTCAGTCATGGCGCCGCTGCGATCCCGGACGATGCGGCCGTACCCGGCCGGGTCGGCCAGCCGCGCGGTAAGCACGGTCACGGCGTTGTCCGCGGACGTGTGCCCGGCCGCGAGGCTGGCGAGCGTCTGCGCACGAAGCAGCGGGGTGTCGCCGTATGTCACCACGACAGTGCCGCTGATCACGCCGACCGCGTCGATTACCGTGCGCACGGCATGGCCAGTGCCGCCAGTCCGGTCCTGCACGACCACGCGCGCCTCCGGCGCGTGCTCGGCAAGATGCGCGGCGACGAGATCACGGCCGTGCCCCGCGACGACGATCAGCCGCTCGGGATCGATCTGGCGCGCGGTCATCACGACATGGCCCAGCATGCTGCGCCCGCACAGTTCATGCAGCACCTTGGGTACGCGCGACCTCATGCGGGTGCCCTCACCTGCGGCGAGGACGATGACGGCTGCCGGGCGGCTCACGCTCACTCCCAGAACTCCTCGAGTATCGCGGCCGGCGAGGACGCGGGCGCGGCGGTAAAGCTGGTTCACGCGCCCGACTTCCGCAGGATACCGCCAGGACGGATGGCCACGCGCGCCGTAGGCACAACGGCGCCCCCCGCACCGGGCCGGCAGCGCAGGCCGGGAGGTTGTCACTGGCCGCTGATTCAATATAGAGCATGGGTTCGAAAGCTGATCCTTTACGGCTGCGTGACGAGGCGGTGACCTTGCGCAGGGCCGGCCTGTCACGCCGTGCGATCAGGGCCATCCTCGGGGTCGGCAACGACAGGCTCGACGAGGCCCGCGCCTGAGCAACTTACCTTCCACATCCATGAACTCGCGGATGTCGAAGCAGCACAGCGCTTCTGGGCCGGTGTCACTGGAGCGGACGCCGCCCAGTACCGCAGGCCGACGATCAAGCGGCATAACCCGAAGACCGTTAGGAAGAACGTGGGCGACGACTATCACGGCTGCCTCTGCGTATGCGTGCGCCAGAGCGCCGAGCTTTACCAGAGGATCGAGGGCTGGGCAGGAGCGGTGATGGACGATCTGGAAATCGTTCAGCCGATCGGGTCAAGTTCCGAACCTAGTTAGGTAGTGCAGAGCTCCCGGGGGAGGATTCGAACCTCCGCTTCAAGGCTCCAAAGGCCTTCGTCCTGCCATTAGACCACCCGGGACAAACCCTCAACCTACCCTACCGCCCGAGTCTCGAGCGCCCCCTCGACGCCTCATAGGTGCGTGCGGCGCGGTGGCCCTGCCGGCCGAGCCGAGGCCCTCAGCGGATCGCGCGGTGCCCGCCGTGGGGGCCGACGCTCCGGCGGCCCCGCGGGAATGGCACCGGCCCGCAGGTACAGATCCGCAAGGACAGCGGCGGACACGTCCGCGACCCACCCAGTGATGGCCGTACAGCCCTTCATCCCGGCGACGGCCTTCGTTGCGCGTTCAGCGTCCGCAAGGTCAAATCCCCGCTGTCCCGCTGGAACAAGGCCGACCGCGCCGGCCTGCGCGCAGCACCCCGGTGGCGTCACGCGCGCCACAACCCGCACGCGGCTGTGGTCGATACCGATGCGGCGGCGGCGAGCGGCCAGGCTCCCGCATGGCAGCCCGATCGGGCGGGAAAGTGATCTGGCTCTTTTCGCATAGCGACTAGACATTTCGGATATTTCCAGCGTCCCCCGGCAACGCGTCACGCACCTAACCATTATCTGAAATGCGTGACGTAAGAAAACAGCAATGCAAGAGATGCATCCGGGCGCGGCCTGCGCTTGCGGGTGGATGGCTCGATACGGAGGCGGTCGCTTGAGATGAGGTCAAGAAGCTGGTCCTGGTAGCTGCTCAGCCGGAAGAACCAGTTGTTCTCCTCGACGAGCTCAGGAACCGTCCCGTGCTCTTCGCAGCAACCGTCTGGTGTCAGCTCCTGCTGGGTGTAGAAACGCTCGCAGCCGACGCAGTACAGGCCGGAATAGCGCTTGCGGTAGAAGTCTCCTCGCTCGGCGGACGCCGCCCACAGTTTCTCCACTCCCGGCCTGTGACGGGGGTCCGAACTGGTCTTGATGAAGTCATCGAAAGACAGGTCCAGGGCATCGCGCAGCGAGGCGAACCGCCTGGCGACACGCTCGACGTACTCCTGCGTGGCGATGCCTTCCGCCGCAGCGCCCTGGACGTTCTTGAGCGCATTGTCATCGGTTCCGGTCTGGAACCGCACCTGGTCGCCGCGCTGCCGCCGGTGACGTGCCAGGACATCGGCCTCGACGAGTTCGAGCGCGTGCCCGGTATGCGGCTTTCCATTCACGTACGGGATCGCCGTCATCACGTTGTACCGTGCCATCGGTGAACCTTTCTGCTATCGCGCCGCCCTCGGCGGCGATCAGCTACGCGGCGTGTCCTTGTAGTCACGGTATCGTCGGTCGGCGGCCGCCGTGGCGCGGGCACCTGACCAGCCGGGGTTCGGCCGCAGGTCACCAGGCTGGCCGCCCGCGTTGCGCCCTTGATCCTGCTGCGCCGCCACCCACGGCCGCAACACCAGGGACTTAAGGTATGTCGGCTTCGATGAGGTTGTGACCTGGTGTTTTGCGGTGGTTTGGAGGCAGGTGGGGCTCCTGGTAAGGGTGTGGGTGTCGAATCCAGCCCTGTGCCAAGGAGCCCTTGTGCTTTCTACTGTGCCTGACGTCGTTGATGCAACCCGGGCAGTCGCGTCCCCGGGTGGAGGGACTCCGGCGGGAACGGTCGTGCTCCGGTCTTGTGACCTGCGGGTTCGCGGCGGCGGGACGGTGATGGCAGCGGGCGCGGTTCCGCTGGCGGGCGAGCTGGCGGTGTTCTGCCGCCCGGTGGTGACGGCTCCGGCGGTGGTCCGCCGGGACGGGACGGTGCTGGCCGGCGCATGGCTTCCGGACCTGGTGCGGCTGGGCGAGATGGAACGGCATCTCGGCGACGGCGTTATCGAGGCGATCGCGGACGCCGCGGTGGAGAAGGGCCGGCTGAAGCCTCGGCAGCGGCGGAGGCTGATGTCGTATCCGCTGGTCATCCGGCTGATGATCGCGATGGCGCTGATGCCGGACGCCTCCTATGGCGAGGCGCTGGCACGCCTCGCGGGCCTGCTCGCGGACGTCCCGTTCGCCCTGCAATGGCATGTCCCGACGGGGAAGGTGGTCACGGAATGGCGGCTGCTGATCCCGGCGGACGTGATGGAGGACTTGTTCTGGCACGCGGCCGGGCCGCTGGTCAGCGATGACGAGGCGTCAGCGGTCATGCTCGCCGGGATGATGGTGTGCGCGGCGGACGGGATGCTGGTGAACCTGCCGGACACGCCGGAGAACAGGGCGATGTTCGGCTCGGCGGGCACCGCGGATGACTCCTCCCCGTTCCCGCAGCTGCGGGTCGTCGCGCTGACCGGCCGCGCCGGCCGCGCCATGCTGGGGGCGATCCTGGGCTCGAGCCGGGCCGGGGAGCAGACCCTGCTGAAACGGCTCGCGAAGCGCCGCCCGGACCTGTTCGCCGGCCGCGTGACCTGCTTCGACAGGAACTTTCCCGGCTATGGCCTGATCACCGCGATCCTGGACGCGGGCGGGCACGTCGCCGCCCGGGTGGGGGAGGGAGTGGCCCTGCCGCTGGAGCCCGGCGGCGGCTGGCTGCCCGACGGATCCCGCCTGACCTGGCTGAACGCGCCCTCGGGAAGGGCAGAAGACCGGCTCCCGGTCAGGGTCACCGAGCACAGCGCCATCACGCCCTCCGGCGACGGGAAAGAAGAGGTCTCGCAGACCTGCACCGTGATCACCACCATCCTGGATCACGATGCCGCGCCCGCGGACGCGGTCAGGGAAACGTATCTCACCAGGTGGAGCGCGTCAGAGACCACGTTCGGCGAGGACAAGACGACCATCACCGGCGCCGGGAACCGGACATCCGGCCCGGTCCTGCGGTCCGGGTCCCCGCGGCTGGTCATCTCCGAAGCCTGGGCCTGGCTGACCGCCACCCAGCTGGTGCGCGCCAGCGCCGCCGCAGCGCTCCGCAGCGGGGAAGCCGCCGCCCGCGCGCTGCGGAGAAAAGACGCCGCCCCGGTGACCGCCGACGAGGAATCCTTCACCGCCTGCCGGCGCCACATGATCCGCTCCATGGCATCCACCCAGGTCACCGCCACGTCGTCACTGGAAGCGATCGCCGCCGCGGCGGACGCCGCCGCCCGCGCCGCCCTGCGCACCCTGAACATCCCCGGACGCCAGCGGCACTCCAAACGAGCGCAGAAAGCCCGCCCGAAATTCGTGCACACGTCCGCAACCAAGAACACCGTCACGGGAAAACCCCGGGTCACCGTATACGCACCCGGCTTCTCCTAGCCCCTGGCCCCGACATCACCCGCCAGGAGGGAGGAACCGCCCCGCGCCAGCGGGACCGCGGACCGTGGAACCGCGCGCCGGCCCCGCCGCGACACGCGGGCCGCAACCATGCCTGGACACAGCCGCCGCCATCACGAAAACAGACTCGGAAACAGAAACAGAACACCAGGATCAATACACCCCGGCATGGCGCAAACGCCTAAAGTCCGTGGTGTTGAGGCTGCACGGGCATCCACTGGGATCGCCATGATGCAACATTTACCAATCCTGGTTCGATTAGCTCCAGTCCGTCGAAAAACCGCAGTATCTCCGAACGCGTTCGCGTCGTACCCGGAGCAGTAGTGTTCTTGTACAGCTCGTTAGCCCGAGCCGCCGCCTCGACTGGAATGCCGTCTCCGGTGACGTGGGATATAACCATATAGCTGCCTGGCACCATAGCCTCCTTTAGCCTGTCCACGGCAACGAACGGTGCTTCTTCGTCTGTGATGAAATGCAAAATAGCCACCAGCAGGATCGCCACTGGCTTATCGAAGTCTATAAGAGCGCGCAGGGATGTATCGGTGAGGATACATTCAGGCTCGCGCAGGTCACCATCGATCGCGATGATGTTTGGATGTCCGGCGAGCAAACTGCGCGCATGGTCTAAGACAACAGGATCATAATCGACGTAGACAACCCGGAAATCGGACACGGCCTGCTGCGCGACCGTATGGACGTTGCCTCGCGTCGGCAGGCCGGTTCCGATGTCGATAAACTGCCGTATTCCTGCTTCGGTGGTAAGAAACTGGACTGCACGCCCAAGGAACTCTCTATTATCCCACGCCGCTACCGCCGCGTCTGGCACGACGGCCAGGAGTTCCTCCGCAGCGCGCCGGTCAGGGTCGTAATTCTCCTTTCCGCCAAGCAAGTAATCGTACATTCGGGCAACGTTCGGCTTAGCCGCATCGGGGGTGGATGCCGCTCCACATTCGCTCACGAACCAATCACACAGCTTTCTGTCTCAGCACCGGCAAATGCAGCTCCAATGAGGACATTTGCCCAGCGCTGCTCGCGCAGGTGCGCTTACCACGCCCCTTGTGTCCGCGGCAAACGCCTGGCGTTCACGTGGGCGGTCTTGCGGGCTGACTTCAGAGTGCTACCGCGCGACCACGCATCTCGACGCCGCCGCAGCGCCCGCGTTCCGGCATCTGGCCGGGCCGACACGACATCGTGACCGTAACCAGTGCCGTCACGTCATCGCCGCACCCGCTGTAACGTGCTTGCCAGGGCTTCAGCCGGGCTTACCCTGTGCTTACTGGCGCGCCAAACGCAGGGAGGAGCGATGCCGGGCGAACCGACACTGCTACGGGTCCTGGTCACCGGACGGCACTGGCAGAAGTTCCAGACCTTCGAGGCGCAGTTCAGGCGGGCAGCCGATAAGCTTGCCGACCAGCAGGGCGAGCCAGCACTGCGGAAGGCAACCATTTCGCGACGCCAGTTCGAGCGCTGGTATAGCGGAAAGGTCAAGACGATGCCATATCCAGATTCTTGCCGCGTCCTTGAGCACATGTTCGGTCACCCGGTGCACCAGCTCCTCGCGCCGGCAAGCCAGGCAGCAAATCAGAAAGCATTAATAACACCGGGACAGGAAGAATCCCGCGCACCCGCCAAGATGAGCGATCCGGAACTGCCTGTGGTCGATCGGGGAGTTATTTGGACACCCGGCAATAACCATATTCCAGGCCAGCGCGGGTGGTTCTCGTCAGATTCTGCCCTGTCCGATCCAGAAAGGGTCCTTGCCATGGCAGCCCGAAGGGCACTCCGGTTCGGGGCATCGGCTGATGCCAGCAATGTCGGCGCTGAGTCGCTTGAACAGCTTCAGGCGGAGGCTGGACGGCTGGCGTTGGCCTACCCACAGCAGCCGCTCTTGGGGATTATCGCCGACGTCGTGTCGCTCCAGGACTACACGTTCACCCTCCTGGAAGGCCGCCAGCGGCCACGCGAGACACGCGACCTTTACGTTATCGGCGGTCTCGCGTCAGGGATGCTCGCCAAGGCATCGCATGATCTACGTGACCCGCAGATGGCCATGACCCACGCCCGCACCGCGCTACTTTGCGCCAAGAATGCGGAACACGGCAGCCTGACCGCGTGGGTGCGAGGTCTTCAATCTCTAATTACATACTGGGGAGACCGGCCGCGAGAGGCTCTCGATTACGCGCTGGCAGGCTCGCAGATTCCTGGGCTGCGTGGAACTGTCACCGTGTGGCTGGCGTCGCTAGAGGCTCGGGCCTGGTCCGCGCTTGGCAACGGTTCGGCCAGCCGGGAGGCGATCGCCCGCGCTGCGGACCTGCGCGAGCAAGTGACCAGAGACGACCTCGACCAGCTTGGCGGGATCTGCTACTTCTCCCGCCCACGGCAGCTTTATTACGCGGCCGACGCAGGAGCCTCGCTTCCCGGCGGAGTAGCTCGAGGCCTGCGCGACGATCTGTACGCGCAGACGGAGAATTACGCGGCCGACGCCGTCGCAGCCTACGAGAACGCACCGCAAGACGAAAGGTCATTCGGTGACGAAGCGGGCTCCAGGACAGACTTGGC
>WNGJ01001780.1_pt1 | contig 24037 bp, 20 predicted proteins | sample 5400611 | NCBI WGS metagenome assembly WNGJ01 (sample SAMN13153375, study PRJNA577476) | soil metagenome | isolation source: 40 cm soil or saprolite under Garry oak tree replicate 1 | place: USA:California | collected 2016-06-15
GCCACGGTGAGGATGCGATACCAGGCAAAGATTCGGCGCCACAGGAGGAAGGCCACCAGCGGCGTTAGAAGCATCGTGGTGTAGGCAAATGGCGCCCCGCGGCCCGCCAGCATGGCCTTGGCGAGATCGGGCGCCTGCACCAAGATCGTGACGAGGGCCAGACTTCCGATCGCGATCAGAACGAAGGCCGAGATCAGCGCGCGAGACCTGAAATAGCCGACCATCTCCGCCGCCCCGTAACGCCGCGCGTCTCCCACCAGGAACGTGGCTCCGCTGAAGGCTGTCGCGGCGAGCGAGACCAGCCCGAATGCGATCGACATCGGACTGATGCACACTTCCCACACCGGAAGGTGGGGCCCTCCGGTCGTGACACGGCCGCTGGCGATCGCTCCCAGGCAGGCGGCGAAAAAGAACGGCGTCAGCAGTGAAGAGAGGCCAAAGACCAGGTTCGCCACACGGTGCGATCTCGGGTCCTCCGCGATATGCCGGAAGGCGAAGAATGCGCCGCGCAGGATCAAACCGACCAGCGCGATGCTGAAAAGGGGGTACAGGCTCGCGAAAACCGACTCGAACAGGATCGGAAAGCCTGTCCAGCAGACCACGATCGCCAGCACGAGCCAGACGTTGTTGACCTCCCACACCGGCGCCATCGCGTGATCAACCAGGGACCGCGCCTGGCCGCCTTGTTTGCCGCGGCCGGCGAGCAGGTCCCAGATGCCGGCACCGAAATCGACCCCACCGGCGGTGCTGTAAGCGGTGATGGCAAGCAGCAGCACCCCGGCCGTGACGTACGCCGCCGGGCTGCTCACGACGACACGTCGGGCTGCGGGGGAAATGTCGGGGCGCGCGGGCCGTAGGGCGCACCAACCTCGGGCGCCTCCGCCTGGTCCTGGCGGCTCCACCTCGCGGCAAGTCTCACCAGGACCGTCACGAAAAATGCCGCGATCAGCGCATAGACGACGACCAGCGTGCCCAGCATCGTCCACACAAAGGACGCTGGCGCGGAGGTCACCGCGTCCGATACGCGCATCGCCCCGTACACGATCCAGGGTTGGCGACCAACCTCGGTCGTGATCCACCCGGTCTCCACGCATAGGTAGCAGCCCACCCCGGCAAGGGCGGCGAGGCGGTAGAACCAGCGCGAGCCAGGCAAGGTCCGCCTGCGAAAAAGCACGATGAAATACCAGGCGGCCAGCGCCGCGCCGGCCGTGCCCAGGAACACCATCACGTCGAACGACAGGTGGGTCAGATTTGCCTCCACGGTGTTGGGCCTGGCGTCGGCTGGAAAGCTGCTCAGCCCCGGTATGACAGCGTCGGGCGAGTAGCCGACCAGCAGCGAGTCGAGTGACGGTATCGAGATGCCGAAGTGGACCTCGCCCGAAGGATCGATCAACCCGCCGAGGATCTCCGGATTGTTGCCCCGCGTCTTCCACGTCAGTTCCATGGCTGCGAACTTCGTGGGCTGGTCGGTGACCAGTGCGCGAGCCGACAGGTCGCCGGTCACCAGCTGCACCGGAGTCAGCAGCGCAGCGATCGTGAAGGGCACGGCAAAAGCAAGCCGCTGATAGTGGTCGCGCCGCCCGCGCAGCCAGGCCACGGCGTAGACGGACGCGACGACAAAGCCCGCGGTCATGTAGATCGCGGTCAAGAAGTGCCAGTACTCGTAGCCCAGCGCGCGTGTGAAAAGCGCGGCCATCACATCGACGTCGACGACTCGACCGGCGCTTATCGTCACGCCGCCGGGCGTGTTCATCCACGCATTGGACGCAAGGACCCCAAAGGCGCCCAGCAGCCCGGCGGGCGGCAGGACGAGTCCGACCAGAAAATGGATACGCGGCGGCAGCCGCTGCCAGCCGTACAGGTAGATGCCGATGAATACCGCCTCGAGAAAGAAGCCCAGGGCTTCGATGGCGAAGCCAAGGCCGAAAGCAGAGCCGTACTGCCCCATCATTCGCGGCCACAGGATTCCGAATTCAAACGAGAGGATGGTGCCGGTCACTGCGCCGACGGCGAACTGAACGGCCATCACCACGGACCAGCGCCGCGCGATCTTGATCGCGGTCGGGTCTTTGCGGAAAATGCCGATCGCCTCCATCAGCAGCGTCAGCGAGGGAAGCGCCACTCCGAGCGGCACGAGCAGCACGTGGCACGCGAGCGTGAATGCCATCTGGATGCGGCTGGGTAACAGAGCCGATTCGCTCGCTACTAAGTCGAGCGACGTCACGACCAGGGTGAGCACCGGTAGCTGCCCACTCTCCGAGCGTACGCGCTACTCATACTCGTGATGGGGGTCGAAAGTGGTTGCTGAAGTATCGGTTCCGCCGCCGCGCAGCCAGCGCTGGCGATGGCTGCTGGTGTTCTTCAGCGGCCTCGTTCTGTGGATCCTTGCCGTCTTGGTGACGGGTCTGACCAGAAACCCCAACCTGATCCCAACTGTCGTCCTCGTCGGCAGCTTTTTGATCCCGGCGACCGCGGTCATCTACTACCTCAACCACCTGCCGAGCCCCACCGTTTCGGCGCAGCGCGTCTTCATCGCATTCCTTTACGGAGGCGTGCTCGGCGTGCTTGCGGCTTCGGTTCTGGAGGCATGGCTGTTGCAAGACGGCCGGCTTGTCTACGTCGGTGTCGGCCTGATCGAGGAGTTCGCGAAGGTTCTCGCGCTGCTGCTCATCTCGGTCGGGATCCAGCGGTACACGGCTCGAGACGGGATCGTGCTCGGCGCGGCCGTCGGCTTTGGGTTTGCTGCCCTCGAGAGCAGCGGGATCGGCGTGATTTCAGCGGTCGGTCTGTGGATGCTCCGGCGCACCCTGGACGCGCGCGAGCTAGCCTGGAGCGTCTTTTAACCGCGTGTGCCGCCCAGCGCCGCCAGTACAGGTCCGCGAAGACCTCGTGGTATTCCCGATAGAGGCGCGTCCGCGCGGGATCCGGTTGGATGACCTCCGCCGCCAGGCGGACGAGCGAAGTCGCTTCCGCAACTGACGGATACGCGCCGGACGCAACTCCTGCCAGCAGGGCGGCCCCGAAAGCCGGCCCCTCGTCGACGACGTTGCGATACACCGGCATGCCGAAGATGTCGGACTGGAGCTGAAGCCACAGCGCATTGCGCGCTCCGCCGCCTGTGGCGCGCATCTCGGTGATCGGCAGAGGCAGACCGGCGATCAGATCCAGACACTGCTTGAGGCTGTGGACCACGCCCTCCATCACGGCACGGGTGAGGTGGGCGAGGGTGTGCGTCATGTTCAGGCCGACGAACGCGCCCCTGGCTGCGGGGTCGAGGATGGGCGTTCGCTCCCCTGATAGATAAGGAAGGAAGAGCAGGCCGCCGCAGCCAGGAGGTGCTTCCGCCGCCAGCGCGGCCAGCGCGCCATAGTCCCTGTCCTGCGAAGCGACCTCACGCCACCATCCCAACGAGGCACCCGCCGAGAGGGTCACTCCCATCACGTGATACGCGCCTGGAACCGCGTGGCAGAACGAGTGCAGGCGGCCCAACGGATCGATCACGGGTTGGTCGCTGTGCGCGAAGACAACACCGCTCGTGCCGACGGACGAGCTGACGATGCCCGGCCGGACGACGCCGTTGCCGACCGCAGCGGCCGCGTTGTCGCCCCCGCCCGCGACCACCTTCAAGCCGGCCGGCAGCCCCGTCGCCGCCGCGGCGGAAGGGGTGATTTCGCCCGTCACCTCGGGGCCCTCGTGCACCGCGGGCAGCCAGTCCAGAGGAATCTCCAGGACCTCGAGGATCTCCTCCGACCAGCGCCGCCGGCGCAGGTCCAGCAGGAGCGTGCCCGATGCGTCGGAGACATCAGTGGCGCGGTCGCCGGTCAGCATCAGCCGGACGTAGTCCTTGGGCAGCAAGACGCGCCGCAGACGGGCGTACGCCGCAGGCTCTTCGTCGCGGAGCCACAGGATCTTCGGGGCTTGAAAGCCGGTCAGCGCGGGGTTCCCGGCGATCTGGACCAGCCGCTCCCGGCCCACCTTGGCGGTGATGTCCTGGCACTGCCTCTCCGTGCGCTGGTCGTTCCAGAGCAGCGCCGGACGGATGACGCGGTCGTTCTGGTCGAGGAAGACGGCGCCGTGCATCTGGCCGGTAAGGCCTAGGGCAAGCGGCGGCTGGTCAGACTCGGATATCACGCGCTGGAGGACGTTTCGGCTTGCGATCCACCAATCCTCAGGCTCTTGCTCGGTCCAGCCGGGGCGCGGGGTCGCCATCGGATATGCCTCCGTGGCGGCGGCCACCACCTTGCCGCCGAGATCGATGGCGATGGCGCGCGCTCCGCTCGATCCGATGTCGAGACCGATCAGGCACCCCACTGCCTAACCGTACTTCGGACCCGCTCAGCCCACCTCGAGGGAATCCCTGTCCCAGCGTCCCAAGTCTGCCGCCGCCTCGTATGTGCTCCGGAGAAAGGTGAGCAGCAGCGCGTCGGGGTCAGGGGCCATGCGAACCGCGGCGTAAGGCAGAATGAAATCGCCTAGAGCCTCGTCGAAATAGGCGGCGCTTGGCTGAACCTTGCGCACCGCAAAGCCTTCCGGTTCGGGATAGGCGTAGGAGTAGAACGAGCCCTCCGCGCTGCCGCCTGGCCAGAATCCGCAGCTGCTGACCTCGTGGCTGTACGCCTGCTCCATCACCCAGTCGGGGCAGTTCGGTATCCCGCCGCGATGTCTCGGCGCGGTCCGGCCCGAGAATCGGGTCACGGCGAGGTCGAAGCCGCCCCAGAAGAAATGCACCGGGCTCGCTTTGCCACGAAAGCCGGCCCGAAATCGATACATCACGCGGTGCGCCTGTCTCAAGGCCACCCAGAATCGGCGCGCAGCGGCCCCGTCGTACGCGCCGTGCACCTCGTCTTTCGCGAACGGAATCGCGTTGGGGATCTCGACGGGCTTCGCCAGGATCTTGACGTGCACGCCCAGATCGTCCAGCGTGCTCATCGTCGCCGCGTAGAAGTCGGCCACCGACCGCGGCTGAAGGGCGATCTGTCGCTCTTCACCGCCCGACGTGCGGACGGCCAGGACGTGTGCGATGAAGTCAAACTCCATCTCGAGATCCGAACCGTTCGCGTGCATCACGGATGTGGTCAGCCCGCGCGCCGAGACGTACAGCGGTACCTGCCACCAGTGATTGACCATCGGCTCGAGAGCGAGCCGGACCTTGCCGACGATCTGAGTCCAGAGGTGAAGCGTGTCCCGCGTGTCTTCCCAGCTCGAGAGCGTCAGCTCGGGCCACCGCTCGGCCATGCCAGGCTCCAAAGGTATTTGCGTACGCAATGAATATCTCTAGGATAGGTTGCAAGAGGACTGCCCGGAGAAACCAAATTGACCGCCTCTGACATCGATCCCGCGGTGCCGCCGAGTGGGCCGGGATGCGCTGAATGCCTCGCCTCCGGCGGTTGGTGGCTGCATCTCCGGCGCTGCGCCAGTTGCGGCCATATCGGTTGCTGCGACTCGTCCCCATCACAGCACGCAAGCCACCACGCCGCCGACACCGGGCACCGCGTCGCGCAGAGCTTCGAGCCCGACGAGGATTGGTTCTGGGACTACGCGGCAGAGCAGTTCCTCGAAGGCCCGGACCTGGCCCCGCCCCGGCATCACCCGCCCGAACAGCCCGTGCCGGGACCCGCCGGCCGGGTCCCCCGGGACTGGCAGCGACTCCTGCATTAGACCTGCCGTCGTCGGGCGGCCTCGCGCGCGTCTTCTTATATGAGCGCCGGATTCCCGCGAATCCGCCGTTGGCCCCTCCGGAGAAGTGCCCTTAGTCGTGCCCGCCCGCCCGCCGATCGTCGAGCTCATAGGGGTGAGCCGAGCCTACGGAAACAGGCATGCCCTCGATGGCATCGACCTGGCCTTGCATCCTGGGGAGCTCACGCTCCTGGTCGGGCCCAGCGGGGCGGGCAAGACGACGCTCTTGAAGCTGATCAACCGCGAGATCCGCCCCACCGCCGGCGAGGTCTGGGTGGCCGGGATCGCGGCGCATCGCCTCAAGGCCTCACATGTGGCAGAGCTGCGGCGTCGGGTGGGCGTCGTGTTCCAGGACTACAAGCTGCTGCCCCGGCTGACCGCGCTCGAGAACGTGGCCTTCGGCCTCCAGGTGGGTGACCTGCGGATCTCAGACGCCGAGGCCAGGGACCGCGCGCTGGACGCCCTCGAGGCGGTGGGTCTGGGCGACCGCGGCCGTGCGTTTCCGCACCAGCTCTCGGGAGGCCAGCAGCAGCGAATCGCGATCGCTCGCGCGGTGGTTGTGCAGCCGCCGCTGCTCATCGCGGACGAGCCCACCGGCAACCTCGACCAGGAAACGGCGTGGGAGATCATGGACCTCTTCGAGGACATTGCGGCCTGGGGCACCGCTGTGCTGGTGGCCACGCACAACGTCGAGATCGTGACCCGCTTGAAGCGGCGAGTGGTGACGCTGGTGGACGGCCGGTTGGTTCGTGACCAGCCCGCAGGCCAGACCGGGAGGATGGCGTGGCTGGCGTCGTCTTGACCGGCCGGTTCCCGCGACGAAGGTTGATCCAGACCATCGCCGGCAACCTCCTCCGCCTCGTGTTCGGCTCCGCGGCTCGCAACTGGGGACGAAACCTGGGCAGCACGGCGCCGGCCCTCGGCTCGATGACCCTCCTCCTCCTCATGTCCGGGCTGGTCGGTCTGACGGGGTTTGCGCTCCACAACCTGGAGCAGGTCCAGTCCGGGGAGGCTTCGCTGCTGCACGTGTACCTGCGCGACGACGCCCCCGACCCTGACGTCGTCGCCTTGTGGAACCGCCTGTCAAGCGACCCTCGGATCGCCACGGTCACCTATGTCTCGAAGGCGGATGCCCTCGCCAGGGCGCGCACGATCCCTGGACTGCCCGAGCTGGCGAACGCCAGCGAGAGCAATCCCTTTCCGGCCAGCCTCGACGTCCAGGTCAGGAGCATCGGCGAGGTGGGGGCGATCGATGCCCTGATCCGCAACGAGAGCGTCGTCGATCCTCTTCATCCGACCTCGTATGACCCAGGCGCTTACCAACGCATCCAGGCCGTGCTGTTTGGGATCGCGGTCGCCGGCTTCGCGTTTGTGGGCTTGCTTGGGTTTGTCGCGGTGACAGTGACGATGAACAGCATCAAGGCCGCCATCCACGCCCGGCGTGACGAGATCACGATCATGCAGCTGGTAGGGGCGCCGCGCTGGATGGTGCGCGGGCCGTTCGTCATCGAGGGGGCGATCACCGGGACGCTGGCCGGAGTCGTGGCGGGTCTGGTGACGTTCGGGCTGGCCATGTCCGGCATTGCCGCCGGATCGGAGTCCTTTACGCAATTTGCGCCGGGAGTCACCGTCGCCGTCGCGGCGCTGGCCGCGGCAATCGTCGTCGGCACGGGTTTCGGGCTCGGCTCGGGCTCATCGCTGTTGAGCCTGCGGAGGCACATGGAATCGTGAAGCGCCTGGTCCTCGCGATCGCGCTCGCCTTCCTCGTTCTTGGCGCTGACCAGGAGGCCGCGACGGCCGACAGCGCCCCGGCCAACCCGCAGCAGCAGCTAGCGCTCATCCAGCAGATTCGGGCCCAGCTGAGCAGCAATCTGGCCGACGCGCTTGCCGCGCAACAGCAGCTGCGCCAGTCGCTCCAGAGCAACTCTGCCCAGCAGCAGGTGGTCCAGGGCAAGATCAGCGACATCGAGGCGAAGATCGCTGACCTCGATGACCAGATCGCGGCCGCCCAGCGGCGTGAGGCGATCCTCGCGCAGCGAATCGATACGGAACGCGCGCAGATCCGGCAGCTCGCGCGAAGCGTCTACGAGTCGCCTGGCTCGATGTTGCTGGTGCTCGCCCAGTCGCATAGCCTCAGCGACCTGTTCACCCGCGTCGCCGACATGAACGTGGCCGGATCACGCGCAGCCGACCTCAAGGAGTCGCTCGCGGGAGACCTGGCGCAGCTGCAGCAGGAGCGCGCGGCGGAACAAGCGGCACGCGACGAGCAGGTCGTCCAGCGAAACGAGCTCGACTCGCAGCTGTCGCAGCTGATAGCCCTCCAGGCTCAGCAAGAGAAATCGATGGCGCAGCTCGAGCAGAAGATCGCGCAGACCCGTTCCGAGCTCTCGCGGTTGAACCGGCAGTCAGCGCAGCTGGCCCAGGCTGTGACCGATATGCTCCAGCAGCAGCAGGACGCGATCATCGCCGCCGCCATGCAATCGGTGTGGGCGCAGCTTCAGCTGTGGCTGCAGACCAATAGCGTCGGCCAGATCCCGACGAGTGCCGGCCACTCGACCAAGTACCGCTTCATCTGGCCCGAGCCGAATGCCAAGATCTCACAGCCGTTCGGTCCCAGCACCTTCTGGTTCGAGCCTCCGTACGGCCGCTACGCGCACTTCCACACAGGCATCGACCTGGTCGAGCCGTTCGGCTCGCCGGTGTACGCGGCGGATGATGGCGTCGTCGCTCTCGTTGGAAGCTCGGGCAGCGGTTACGGGAATTACGTCGTCATCGCGCACGCCGGCGGCTTCGACACGCTGTATGGACACCTCTCGACAACCCTCGTGCAACCGGGACAGCGGGTGGCCCAGGGCACAGCGGTAGGTCTCGAGGGATCGACGGGCAACTCGACTGGACCGCACCTGCATTTCGAGCTACGCATCGCGCAGAAGCCAGTCGACCCCGCGCCGTACCTGCCGCCCGGATCGCCTTCAGCGTTTCGCGGCTGAACCGAGGGCTGCTGGAGCCGCCTCCGATTTGGCCTTCGCCGGCACGTGGCTCATTGCGTGCTCGGCCAGCGCCGTGATGGTGAGCGCCGGGTTCACGCCAAGGTTGACGGGTATGGCGGAACCGTCGACGACGTAGAGGTTGGTGTGACCGAAGACACGGTTGCGGTCATCGCAGACCGCGTCTTCGAGATCGCTGCCGATCGCGGCGCCGCCGAGAATGTGCGCGGTCGACGGGATGTCGAGCAGTGCCTCGTTGATCGAGCTGGCCGGCCAACCGCCGATCTTCCTGGCCACCCTGCGGGCCATATCGTTCGCGATTGGAATGTAGGAGGGATTTCGTTTTCCTCCGGCGCGCGGATTTCGCGAATCGAGCGTCAGGGTGAACGGCCAGTACCATTTGCGTCGCCGGACGAGCTCCAGGTGGTTGTCGGCGACCTGCATCACCAGCAACATGATCGAGCGGCGCGCCCAGCCGAACGGTAGGAGCGAACGCATGAAGTCGCCCGGCCTGGTAACGCAGTTGGCGACGAAGCGCAGCCCTCGAGGAAGCCCCGGCCCGCCGTCGGTCAGCGGCTTCGCGAGCAGGCCGATGAAATCGGAGCCACGCGGATAGCGCACCGGCTGGATGTGGGTCACGTCATCCGGGTAGATCCCCGAGGTGATGGCGACCCCATCGGTGAAGTCGACTGCGTTGCTGCGCGAGGTGGCGCCGACGATCGCCTCGCTGTTGGTGCGCACGCGCCTGCCGACCGATGGGGAGAGGGTGCGCAGCGATCCGCTTTCGCCGGCGCGAAGAAGCAGGTCGACCGTGCCGAGGACTCCCGCCGCGAGGACGACGATCGGAGCTCGCCATACTTTGCGGTCGCGCGGCAGGACGGCCGTGCCACGAGTTGTGGTGAGCGAGTACCGGCCGTCGGGTTCTTGCAGGATGCGATCCACCCGGGTCTCGGGAAAGATGCGCGCTCCCATCTTCTCGGCCAGGTAGAGATAGTTCTTGTCCAGCGTGTTCTTGGCGTTGTGACGGCAACCGACCAGGCATCCTCCGCAAAACACGCATCCCGAACGGGCGGGGCCCTGGCCGCCGAAATACGGGTCCGCGACCAGCTTTCCAGGTTCGCCGAAAAATACGGCGACTTCAGTGGGCTGGAAAGTTTCGCCCTTGCCGATCTCATCAGCGCATTCCTTCAACACGCGGTCCGCTTCTGTGAGCCGCGGATTCGTGGTCGCTCCGAGCATTCGCTTCGCGGTGACGTAATGAGGCGCGAGCGCCTTCTCCCAGTCCGTCCCCGATGGCCACTCGGGACGCCGGAAAACCTCTGGTCGCGGAACTGGAAGCGTGTTCGCGTACACCAGGCTTCCTCCGCCAACTCCCGCGCCGGAGCCGACCAGGACATCACTGAGGAGCGTCAGTCGCAGGATGCCATGGCAAAACAGCTTCGGCATCCAGAGGGAGCGCCGGAGGTTCCAGTTGGTGAGGGGAAAGTCTTCGGCGGTAAAGCGCTTGCCCGCCTCGAGCACGGCGACCTGGTAGCCCTTCTCGGCGAGGCGCAGAGCGGCGACCGAGCCACCGAAGCCCGAGCCGACGACCAGCACGTCGAACTCGTCGACTACCTTCACGGCTCGCATGCTCCACCGACCGACCAGCCGTGTCAAATGACCCTTCCTCTTCCGTCTGTCGTAGATTTCCATGCGATGGAGACTTCCATACAGACCAGGCGGTATCGCGCCTCATGGAATGGCGCGGTGATCGCCGAGAGCGCGAACACCATCGTGGTCGAAGGCAATCAGTATTTTCCGGTCGACGACGTGCGCAGGGAGCACCTGCAGCCGAGCGATACCCACACCACCTGTCACTGGAAGGGCGTGGCCAGCTACTACGACGTCATCGTCGGCGACGCGGTCAATCACGACGCGGCCTGGTACTACCCTGAACCCAGCACGGCGGCCGAGCGCGTGAGGGACAGGATCGCTTTCTGGAGGGGCGTCAAGGTCGACCAGGTCGAGGGCTAAGCGCTCGCCCCGCGAAATTTCGCGAAGGTGCGAGTCGCGACCCAGGGCGCCACGACCATCACGCTCAGCCACAGCGCGAGCCAGAATGCGGCCGAGGCGAGCAGCTCTGCCCTCGTGAGGTCGCCGGCGACGGGCCGCACCAAGATCAGGCGCGAGCGATCGAGCCAGGGCAGGGCGGCCGGTATCGATTGTCCGTCGAGCCAGTAGTACAGGACGTCTTCGACCCCTCCAAAGGCCATCGTGTACAGCGCGCCGCCGAACCAGAGCGCCCAGAATCCTGAATCGAGCAGCAGCACGCCGCCCAGGCCCAGCATGCCGACCAGGATCGCGACGTGCCCGGTCTGGTAGTCGGCGTCGAACGTCCAGAGTCCGTTTGCCTCAAAGATCCGCTGCCACAGCAGGATGTCGCTCAAGGCATAGAAGCCCAGCGCGACCAGGAGAGCGGCGAGGGCTCGACGCCTAACCGTGGCGATGCGTATGCCGAGGCCCGCCTGTGGGAGGAGAAGGACTCGGCTGGGTCGGGGCATTCTGGACGGCCGGCGCGGGCGGCGCCGCCTCAGGACTCGCGGCGGTCTCCCCCTCGGACGGTGTGGCTCCCACGCCCGGGGGTCGCGTGAGAAACTCCTGCAAACCCTCGTTCACCAGCTGGCTGGTGCCGATCGCGATCGCGACCGAGACGCAAACGATCGTGACCGAGTCTATCCACCGCTTGGCGCCGCGCCGTCGCGCGGGTGGGTCAGTCACGGGCGGGACTCTGGACAAACGCGGCCGAGCCCTTGACCGCAAGCTCTTGGGCAAGCGGCACGTAGCCCGTGGCGAAGACTGCGATCAAGGCGATCCCCGCGACCGCTCGCAGCGCTCGATGCGAATGCGCACGCCTTGAGGCGTCCCACCAGCGCCGGACGAACGGGATGCGAAGCAACGCGAGCGGGACGCTCACGGCCAGGGCGTAGAGAAAGATGGTCGTCAGTCCGAAGAGCAGGAAAAGGTGGACGAGGACGGTCCCCCACACGACGTAGGTCAGCCTCTGGACCGACTTCCAGTGCCGGCCTAGCCATCGCTGAGCGCGCTTGTTGGCGGTCAGGACAAGCGGGACCAGCAGAAGTGTGGCCAGCGTGCCGGCGATGAGAAACGTGTGTCCCCCAACCCGAGTCAGTGGGGAGCCTGGAAACGTGTCGCCTGTGGTGGTGGCCGCGAGCGTGATATCGGTCGCCGCGGTGAAGAACATCGCGATGCCGTAATCGCGGCGCAGGATGACGTGCCATCTCCACCCGGTCGTCGTGTAGATGGGCGTGACGGCGAGCATCATGATGAAGATCAGAAATGTGGACGTGCCGAGCACGTCGGCGACTGAGGCAGAGATGTTGGCGACGCCGTCGGGCTTTCCCATGATCGCTGAGGTCACCTCGGGTGCCATGAGCGCAAACGGGACGAGGAGAAGCGCCCGGAAAAACCAGACGGCGTACCTTCCGTAACTCGAGCCGCGGTCAGGACTGCTGCCTGCACGCGCAAGCGTGACGAACGTGTCGCTCGGCGGACTTACCGTATACGCGCGCGTATGTGGTGTGCTCATACGACGTCCCCCTGTGCCTCTCGATCCGCGCTGCTGTGCTACTCCGAACGCAACGGGTCTTGAAGTCTTGCGTCGGTTAGGACCATGCTCTGCCCCCAGGCTCAAAAGAGCCTTGGAATGGCGTGTGAGTTATCGCCGGGCACCGTCGATGGAGCGAATTCCCAGATTTGCGTACGGGAGCCGGACGGCGCGTTGACCCTTTGGTAGAGCGGTCGTGTGTAAACGACTGCAAAGCCGGATTCAGGGATGAACTCGTTAACGCGTCCTGGGCAGGGATTTCGTGGCCGGTTGGCGGGCTGGGCAGCCCCCTTGATCGGCCTCCTCGCCATCTCGTCGGGAGCGTGCGGACAGGGCGGGCTGTCGAGCTCGGAGCTCTACTCGCCGCCTCCGGCCCTGGCAATGGTCGCCCTCGTCGACCCCTCCTCGGGCCGCTTGGCGGATGAGCTTCGCCAGCTCCAAGACGTGATCCGGACGACCGCCACCCCGGGCGAGGCCGTCGTGGTGATGATCCTGCAGCCTTCGTACGGGCAGGCCTACGTGGTGCGCTCCGGTGACAGCCTGAGCAAGATCGCCGCCGGCCATGGCATCTCGCTGGCCGCGCTCGAGGCTGCCAATCCGCAGCTCGGCCCGCTCTCGGGTCGGAACTGGAAGCTCATTCACCCGAACGAGCAGGTGATCATTCCCGACGGAGCTGCCCAGGACGCTCTGCTGCTCGTCTCCCGGGCGCCCTCCGGACCGCCTCCGCCCAACCTGATCCGCCTGCCACGGGCGCCGAGCAACCCCACCGACTTCCAGCGCGCCCAGTACAACCGGACGTTGGCTTCCGATAACGCCACCAATGCTGCCCGCGTAGCCGCGTGGCGGGCCGAGGCCGACAAGAGCCTTCAGCCCTGGCAGCAGCAGGTCGTGGATGAGCTGGCCAAGAAAGCCGCGGCGCCGGTGCCAAGGGCGCGCACACCGAACCAGCAGATCATGGCCGCTTCATTGGTCGCCGGCTTGACGACTCTGAGCGGCCTTCAGGGTCGACGCCTGCTCCTGCTTCTGGGCGGCGGGGAGAGCGGCCCCGGCGTGCTCGCGCCACGCAGCTTCGCCGATATCAACCTCGTGATCGCCAACCTCGCCGACTCGAAGGCGGCCGCGGCGTGGACTTCCGCGGGCACGAACGCGGGAGCGGCCTCTGTCAGCGCGCTCGACCCTGCGCTCACCAAGCTGCAGCTCGCGCAGGTCGTCAACCACCAGTCACCAGGCCAGTAACAGGAGGGACCCATGCAGTCGATCGAGAGGATCGGAGCGCCGTCTCCACGCGAGCTGGGCGCGACCGATGGATACGTCGGAAGCATGCGCGATTTCCTCGCGAAACCGCGCGTCGCGAGAGATTTCCAGGACCTCAAGGCCGACGCACAGCGACTTCGCGCGGTCGGCAGCGAGCGCGACAGCCTGCACGAGAAGGCGGCGGAGGCTGAGCTCGATGCCGGAAGAAAGGCTCGCCAGCACGAGGAGCACCGCCACAACAGGCTGAGCTTCGGCGTAGGAATCTTCCTGGCCACCCTGTTCGTGACCCTGGACGCCCTGCCCGCCAACCTGGCAGCCCAGACCTTTGGTCTTGACGCGCTGCCCACGTGGGGAATCACCGCGGTCATCGTCGGTGCGCTCGCCGCCGGCATGTGGGCCGTCACCCACTACAAGAACGGCTGGCCTCGGGCGGTGACGATCGCGGCCTTGACAGTCGGTCTCCTCTCCATCGGCGCGCTCCGCTATTGGTTCCTCTGGGTCACCGCCGGCGACGCGCTGTCCGCCGCGCTCGAGGCGTTGTCGCTGACCGTGTTCACCACCATGATGGTGTGGCTGGGCATCCTGGTCCTCAGCTTCACGAAGTCGAGGCACGTCTCAGCGGCCGAGCGACGTGCGCAGGTCCTGCGGCGGCAGGCGGAAAAGAGGTCGGTGCAGGAAAGGACGCTTAGCGGGCGCCTGGAGGCCGCGAAGAGCGAATTCCTCGCTGACGCCCAGCTGTTCTCGTTCCAGATCTTCTCCCACGACACACCGCGCAACCAGTTCCTCGACTACGTCCGCGCGGAGCTCGACCGCTGACCTCGACGGCTCTTTGACCCCGCACACCCGCTCGCCAGTTTTGCGATGATCGAAGCCGGGCCTTCGGTTTGGGGTCCGGGCTTGTGGTAGGGGGTAGCGGAGGAGATGGTCAGATGAAGGTCGACAGGCGGATCGTTGCTGCGGCCGGAGCCGTTCTGGCCCTCGGATTGCTGCCGAGTGGCGCATCGGCGGCGGCGCCGGCGAAGCCAAACCTCGGGCCCAACGTGATGGTCTTCAATCCAGGCATGGCCCAGAGCGACATCCAGGCGGCGGTGAACGCGGTGGCCTCCCAGCAGGTTTCGAACCAGTTCGGGCCGCAGCGTTACGCGCTGCTTTTCGAGCCCGGAACGTATGGCACCTCGGCGAACCCGCTGAACTTCCAGGTCGGCTACTACACGGCAGTGGCCGGTCTTGGCCTCTCGCCGGGCGACGTGTTGATCAACGGCTCCGTCTACGTCCGCAACCAGTGCTCCGCGGCTGGCGGCTGCACTGCGCTCAACAACTTCTGGCGGTCGCTCTCAAATCTCACCATCAACGTCCGGACGCCGAACTTCGGCTGCTACAGCGGCGAGTTCTGGGCGGTGTCGCAGGCGGCGCCCATGCGGAGGGTCCACGTGAACGGATTCGCGACTCTGATGGACTACTGCACCCAGCCATCGTTCGCGAGCGGCGGGTTCATCGCGGACTCGGCGTTCGACGGCAGCGTCGTCGTCAACGGCTCGCAGCAGCAGTGGATGACGAGGAACAGCCGGGTCGACGTATGGACCAACGCGGTCTGGAACCAGGTGTTCTCCGGTGTGGAAGGCGCTCCGGCCCAAAGCTTTCCCAACCCGACCTACACCGTCCTGCCGACGAGCCCCGTGACGCGCGAAGCGCCATATCTGTACGAGAATTCGGCCGGCGCCTACAGCGTTTTCGTGCCGGCGGTCCAGCACGACTCGTCCGGGGTCAGCTGGGGGAGCGGCGCGACGCCTGGCTTCTCGATTCCCATCGACAGGTTCTTCATCGCTTCGCCGGCCGACTCCGCCGCGACGATCAATGACGCGATCCAGCGGGGCAGGAATCTTCTCCTGACGCCAGGCGTCTATCACCTCGACCAGAGCATCGACGTGACGCGACCGGACAGCGTCGTGCTCGGGCTTGGCTTTCCCACCCTGATACCGACGAATGGCAACACCGCCATGACCGTGGCCAGCGCGAAGGGAATGCTGATCTCGGGCGTCATCTTCGACGCAGGCCCGTCCAACTCTTCGGTCCTCCTACAGGTTGGTAGTGGCCACGCACGAAGCGACAACGAAGCCACCGATCCCAGCGCTCTGCACGATGTGTTCTTCCGCATCGGCGGAGCGGCCGCAGGCAAGGCGACGACGAGCCTGGTCGTGAACAGCAGCAACGTGATCCTCGACGACATCTGGGCCTGGCGCGCGGACCATGGCAACGGCGTGGGGTGGGCCGTCAACAAGGCGGACACCGGGGTCGTCGTCAACGGCGACAACGTGACCGCCTACGGTCTGTTCGTCGAGCACTACCAGCAGTACGAGGTGATCTGGAACGGAAACAACGGCACCGACGTCTTCTTCCAGAACGAGATGCCTTACGACCCGCCGAGCCAGGCCGCTTGGACGGAGGCGCCGGGCGTCGACGGCTGGGCCGCCTTCAAGATCGCGCCCGATGTGACCGGCTTCCATGGATATGGCATGGGCAGCTACTCATTCTTCAACCAGGGCGTGGACATCTTCGCGGCGCGCGCCTTTGAGGTGCCGGCGACGCTGCCCGCGGGCAGCCTTCGCGACCTGCTCACGATCTTCCTCGACCCGTCACACGGCAAGGGCGGAATCCTGCACGTGATCAACGACACCGGCGGCTCGTCGACCATCGCCAACCCAGACACGCCCGTAACCGTGGTCAGCTACCCGTAGCGGCTTCCCGAACAGCGGAGGTCTAGGAGCCGGAGCGCAGGACGACGACCGTGCGCGCGCGGGTGATCACCCGCTCCGGCACCTCGCCAGGCTCGGCCTCGGGCTCAGCTTTGTCCGTGTCGAGGACGACCTGCCAGGGGCCGCCGAACTCTTGCGGCAGGGCCCAGTAGACCGCTCGCGAGTGCCCGTTGAAGAGGAGCAGGAACGAGTCGTCGCTGATCGGCTGGCCACGTTCGTCGTGGCCCGGGATCGCCTTGCCGTTGAGAAACACTCCGAGCGAGCGGGCGTGCCGTGAGTTCCAGTCCTGGTCCGTCATCTGCCTGGCGTCCGGCTTGAACCACGCGATGTCGACCGCGCCCCGGATCGGCCGGCCCTGGAAAAAACGGCGGCGTCGAAACACCGCGTGCTCGCGCCGAAACTTGATCAGCCACCGTACGTAATCCAGCAGAGGCTGGTCGATCTCGGACCAGTTGACCCACGAGATCTCGTTGTCCTGGCAGTAGCCGTTGTTGTTGCCCTTCTGGGTGCGGCCGGTCTCGTCGCCCATGAGCGTCATCGGAACGCCCTGGGCCAGGAACAGCGTCGCCAGCAAGTTGCGCTGTTGCTGCGACCGGCGCTTGAGGACGACCGGATCGTCCGTGTCGCCCTCGGCGCCGCAGTTCCACGACCGGTTGTGCGACTCGCCGTCGGCGTTGCCCTCTCCGTTTGCCTCGTTGTGCTTTTCGTTGTAGGAGACGAGATCGCGCAGCGTGAAGCCGTCGTGCGCGGTCACGAAGTTGATGCTCGCGACGGGGCGTCGCGTGTCGTTCTGGTAGAGGTCTGAGCTGCCGGTCAGGCGGAAGGCAAGCTCGCCGACCGTGGACGGCTCGCCGCGCCAGAAGTCGCGCACCGCGTCCCGATACCTCCCGTTCCATTCCGACCACAGCGCGGGGAAGTTGCCCACCTGATAGCCCCCCTCGCCGATGTCCCACGGCTCGGCGATCAGCTTCACGCGGTTCACGATCGGGTCCTGCTGGATCAGGTCGAAGAACGTCGAGAGCCTGTCGACCTCATGGAACTCGCGCGCCAGTGCCGCCGCCAGGTCGAAGCGAAAACCGTCGACGTGCATCTCCGTGACCCAGTACCGGAGCGAGTCCATGATCAGCTGCAGGGTGTGAGGGTGCCGGACGTTGAGGCTGTTTCCAGTTCCGGTCGTGTCGTAGTAGTACTGCGGCTGCTCTTGTACGAGCCGGTAGTAGGCGGAGTTGTCGATGCCCCTGAAACACAGGGTCGGACCAAGATGGTTTCCCTCCGCCGTGTGGTTGTACACGACATCGAGGATCACCTCGATCCCCGCTGCATGAAGCGTGTGGACCATCCACTTGAACTCGTTGACCTGCTCGCCGCGGTGTCCGCTGCTCGCGTACTCGTTGTGCGGCGCGAAAAAGCCGATCGTGTTGTAGCCCCAGTAATTGCGAAGCCCCTGGTCGACGAGGCGATGGTCGTGGACGAACTGGTGCACCGGCATGAGCTCCACCGCCGTCACGCCAAGCGACAACAGGTGCTGCACGATCGCGGGATGCGCGAGGCCCGCGTAGGTGCCCCGCTGCTCCTCGGGCACGTCAGGGTGGCACTTGGTCATGCCCTTGACGTGCGCCTCGTAGATCACCGTCTCGTGAAGTGGGGTATCGGGTCGCCGGTCGCCTCCCCAGTCGAAATGCGGGTGCTGCACGATGGAACGGAACACGTACGGCGCGCTGTCCATCTCGTTGACTGAGCCCTCGTCACCGAGGTTGTAGCCGTAGCAGGCAGTGTCCCACCGGATCTCGCCCTCGATCGCTCGCGCGTAGGGGTCGAGCAGCAGCTTGCTCGGGTTGCATCTGACGCCATGCTCGGGCGCGTTCGGGCCGTGGACCCGATACCCGTAACGCTGCCCTGGTCCGACGCTGGGCAGGTACGCGTGCCAGGAAAAGGCGTCGACCTCTTCGAGCGGCAGCCTGTGCTCCGCGCCCTCCTCGTCGAAGAGGCAGAGCTCGACCTTCTCGGCGACCTCGCTGAACAGGGCGAAGTTCGTGCCGTTGCCGTCGAACGCCGCGCCGAGGGGATGCGCGCGGCCGGGCCAGCTCTCGGGGAGATTGTCAGCCAATGAAAGGCTCAGTTTCCACGATCGCGACGCTCGAGGGCGGCAGGCACAGTCGAGCGCCTTCCTGAGGGATCGACGGCTCCGAGCGCATCAGCAGCCGATCGTGCTCGCCGAGCTCCAGCACCCAGTCGGTCTGCCCGAGGTTGACCCGCACGACGATCCGGTCGCCCGCCACGGAGATCCGGCTGGCCTGCTCATCCACCTCCACCTCGGTCTGTTCATTCGTCAAGCGTCGCCGGAGCGCGAGAAGGGAGCGATACCACCGGAGCATCTCTTGGTGGGCCGGCATCTCGATTTCGTCCCAGCGCAGCCGCGACCGCTCAAACGTCGCGGGATCTTGCGGGTCAGGCACGTTCTCCGGCCGCCAGCCAAAGGCCGCGAACTCCCGGCGGCGGCCCTCGGAAACCGCCTTTCCGAGCTGGGGATCGGCGTGGTCGGTGAAGTACTGGAACGGCGTGCTCGCGGCCCATTCCTCGCCCTGGAACAGCAGCGGCGTAAAAGGCGAGGTCAAGAGCAGGGCGGCCGCGATCTTCAAGCGAGCCTGGTCGACCTGCGCAGGCAGGCGATCGCCCGCGGCTCGATTTCCGACCTGGTCGTGGTTCTGCAGAGCGATCACGAATGTCTGTGGCTCAAGGCCGGTCGTCGGCCGGCCGTGGAACCTGTTACGGCGGGCGGACCACGTCCCGTCGAACACCCAGGCCTGGCGGAGGGCTTTGGCAAGCTGCGCGAGCGAGCCGAAATCGGCGTAGTACCCGACGTGCTCGCCCGTCAGGGCTACATGAACGGCGTGATGCCAGTCGTCCGCCCAGGCAGCATCGAGCGCATGGCCGCCTGCGTCACGGCTCTGCACGAGGCGCGGCTCATTGAGGTTCGACTCCGCGACGACGACCGTCGAGCGGCGCAGCTCGACGCCCAGCGCATGCACCTTCTCCCCGATCGCCGCCAGGACGTGGACAGGTGAATCGTCCGCGATCGCCTGGATCGCGTCGAGGCGGAGCCCATCCATGTGGTAGCTGCGAATCCACATCTCCGTGTTGTCGAGCACGAAGGCGCGGACTTCCTCGCTGGCCTCGCCGTCGAAGTTCAGCGTCGCGCCCCAGGCCGTACGGTGCCGGTCGCTGAAGTACGGGCCGTACTCCGACAGGAAGTTGCCGGCTGGGCCCAGGTGGTTGTAGACGACGTCCAGGATGACCGCCAGTCCGGCCGCATGACAGGCGTCGACGAGCCGCTTCAAGCCATCCGGTCCGCCATACGCGTGATGCGGCGCAAACAGGTCGACCCCGTCGTAGCCCCACCCGTGAACACCCGAGAACTCGGCCACCGGCATCAGCTCGACGATGTCGACGCCCAGGTCGGCAAGGTACGGCAGCCGCTCGATCGCCCCGGCGAAGGTTCCGTCGGTCGAGAAGGTGCCGATATGCATCTCGTACAGGACTGAGCCCTTGAGCGGCCTGCCAGCCCAGCCTGAGTCCGCCCACCGGTATGCGTGATGATCGACGAGCTCGGACAGACCGAACACCCCATCAGGCTGGGAGGGCGATCGAGGATCGGGGCGGACGTCTCCGCCCTCGAGCGCAAAGCCGTAACGCGATCCGGGCCCGGCAGCGGCGTCCCATGCCGTCCACCAACCGCCATCACCCCGGGTCATCGGGCTGCGGCGTCCGTCGACGAGAAGCTCCACGCGCTTTCTGTCGGGGGCCCACACCTCGAAGCGGTGCGTCAAGCGTCCTCGCGAGTCATCACCACGACGGGAAAGTCCTGGAGAAGGTTGCCCAGTTCCACCGCGCGTCCGCCTTGCTCCCGCTTCCCGGTGAAAATGTTCATCCACGAGCCGCCGGGCAGGTCGATCTCCGTGTCGGCCCACTCCCCGCCGAGACCCGCCACGAGTCGGGGCACCACGACCAGCAGCGACTCGCGCGTGAAGCAGAGGGCATGCCGGGCCTTCGTGCCGGTCGCGTGGATCGGCGTGTAGACGCGGCTTGCAAATGCATCGGGACGTCGCGTGCGTTCGGCAAGAAGCCTCTCGATCAACCACAGCTTGGTCCCGCCGTCATCGATGCGCGCCAGTGCGCCGGCCGCGTCGAGCCGCCGCACGTCGCTCAGCAGGCTCCGCCGCGTCTCGTGGTCGACCGGCGCCCGGTTGTCGGGGTCGACGAGCGTCAGGTTCCAGAGCTCCGACCCCTGGTAGAGATCCGGCACGCCCGGGCAGGTCAGCAGCAAGGTGACCTGGGCCAGCGATGTGACGCGGCCCCGCGCTACGAGCTGGTTGCGGCCCAGGAACGATTCGAGATCGCTGGTGAACTCCGCATCGCCGAGGATGCTGGCGGCGAACCGGTTGACCGCGTCCTCGTACGCCGCCGCTGGATTGACCCAGGACGTGTGCACCTTCGCTTCGCGCGCCGCCTTCTCAAGAAACTGCGCCAGGCGCTCCGCGCTCAAGGGCCAGGCGCCCACCAGCGTCTGGTAGGCGAGGTACTCCAAGTTGCGGTCCGGGTATCCCTGCGTCCGGTAGCGATCGTTGTGTTCGGCCCACCTCCGCACGGAAGCCTCCCACTCGCCCGGGATCTCCGAAAGCACATCGAGACGCGCGCGCACATCACCGCTGCGCTTGGTGTCGTGCGTGGAGAGGGTCAGCATCGTGGCCGGCCATGCATCCGCGACGCTCTCGCACCATGCGTGGAAACGCTCCATCGTGCGGCCGAAGGTTCCCGGGTCGCCCCCGACCTCGTTGAGGGAGACCAGGCGGTGGTAGCGGTAGAACGCCGTGTCCTCCACGCCCTTCGCCATGACGGCCGGTGTGAACTGCTGAAATCTGGCGCTGAACTCTGCGTGGAGACTGCTCGCCGGTTGTGTGAGCAGGAGGTCGCGGATCAAGGCGATGAGATCCGGATCGATGTCCGGCCGTCGCCGGGCCGCTTCTTCGGTCGCCAGGTCGACCTCGCGCACGTCTGCACCGTGAGCGGGCGATTCCGGGCTGACGTAGGTCCTGTAAACGCGAAACGCGGTCGCCACTTCGCGAATCGCGTCGGCGAGCTCGCTGCGCGTGCGGTCGCGATGCCTCCAGTCGGCGTCGCAGATCTCGACCAGGAGGGTGGCTAGCCGTTCGAGGTCAGGAGCGAGCTCGGTGTGTGTGATCTCGAGCTTGCACGTCCGGACCACGTCCGGATACGGCTGAGCTTCGCCGCTGAAGGCGTGATACAGCGCGGTCATCGCGGGCTCATGTTCTGCATCGACGAACAGACCGTCGACCGCCGCGATGAACTCATAGCCTGTGGTGCCTTGAACCTCGAACGACGCCGGGAGCTTTTCGTCGGGCGCGAGGATCTTCTCGATCACGATGTACGCGGCGGGCGCTGCGCGGCGAAGCCGCCGCAAGTAGCCGACTGGATCGCGCAGCCCGTCGATGTGGTCGACGCGAAGTCCGTCGACGAGCCCCTTCGCAACCATCTGCAAAATCAACCGGTGGCTGTCATCGAACACCTGTGGCCGCTCGACGCGGAGACCGATCAGGCTGTCGACTGTGAAAAAGCGCCTGTAGTTCAGCTCCTCCTGCGCGCTGCGCCAGTACTCGAGCCGGTAGTGCTGGCGCTCGAGGAGCACGTCGAAAGCGGGGGGGTCGTGCTGGACCCCGTTGGGGTCAAGATCCTCCAAAGAGTCCGGAGAGATGGGGAAGAGCTCGTCGTGGTAGCGGACAGCGAATCCATCGCCGTGGCGCACGAGGCTCAGCGCGCCGCCGGCGAGCTCGCGACCGTATCGATCGTTGAGCACGCCCAGCACGACCTTGTCCCTGATGTTCGAGGACGAGGGTTTCCAGTCGACGTCGAAATAGCTCGCGTAGACGCTTGACCGGCCGCGGAGAAGGAGGTCCCACCACCAGGGGTTTTCCGGGGTCGCCGTGGCCATGTGGTTGGGCACGATGTCCACGACGATCCCCATCGAGCGCTGCCGCAGCTCCTCGCCGAGCTGCGCGAATCCCGCCTCGCCACCGAGGTCCGCGCTGATCCGGGTCGGATCGACTACGTCATAGCCATGGGGGCTTCCCGGCGCCGCCTGCAGGACGGGCGACGCGTAAAGGTGGGACACGCCAAGCTCGGCGAGGTACCCGCTCAGCCGGGCGGCCGCGCCGAGATCGAAGCTCGCGGACAGCTGGACGCGGTAGGTGGCTCGGGGCGTCAAGGGCTCACCGTCGCCCGCATTGTTGCAGCCGCCCCGGGACGGGCGGCTAAGGCTGCCGCGCCGGAGGGCTCTGGGTCGGGTCGCGAGCCGCGACCAGGAACACGGCCAAGAGCACAAGCGCCATCACCGGCGGGCCGTACTCGGCGATCACGCCGTTGGGAAAGAACAGGCTCACGATGGTGGAAAACGCGACGTAGACCCCGCCGAGGATCAGCACGATGCGAAGCCTTCGCGCGGCAAACCGAAGCTGCCGGCGCAGTCCGCCGGGCCGCAACGAGAGCACCGAAAGGCTCACGGCGACCAGGAGGACGAGACCGAGCAGGAATCCGCGCACAGCGCGAGGTTAGCGCGCGAGAGAAGCGTGGCGGAGGGCCTTCAGCGGGCATCGAAGGCTTTAGAACGCCCCCAGGCGATTCCCAGTCTCGATCGCGATACTCAGTCGAGCATGAGCATGCTGGACCCGATGCTGGCGGCAACCATCTCGCGGCGGCGCATGATCGTCGCCGGATTTGCCGTGGCTTGGGCCTCCTTTGCGGCCGCGTGCTCAGGCGTCGCCCGATCCACCTCGAGCCCGTCCGCCTCCTCGACTACCACCGTAACTCCCTCGGGAATCACGGTTGCCACTCCGGCGTGCGTGGTCACGCCGGCGGAGACGGAGGGCCCGTACTTCGTCGACGAGCGCCTCAACCGCTCTGACATCACCGTCGATCCAAGCGATGGGTCGGTACGCCCCGGCACACCTCTGACGTTGACCCTGACTGTCGCGAAGGCAGGGTCGCCGTGCATGGCACTCGCCGGGGCGCAGGTCGACCTGTGGCACTGCGACGCGCTCGGGCTCTACTCGGACGTTCCCGCGGAAAACTCGAGTGGCCGGCGGTTCCTGCGCGGCTACCAGACGACCGACTCGGGCGGAACGGTGACCTTCTCGACGATCTACCCAGGCTGGTATCGCGGGCGCGCGGTCCATGTCCACTTCAAGGTCCGGACGTTCTCCGGATCCGCCAAGACGCTCGAGTTCACTTCGCAGGTCTTCTTCGACGACGCGATCTCAGACGAGGCCTACACGCAATCCCCCTACAACACGCGAGGCAGCCGCGACACCCGCAACGCGAACGATATGGTGTACACCACCAACGGAAACAGCGGCTCGAAGCTACTCGCGAACGTCAGCCGAACCGCGACTGGCTATCGGGCGAGCTTCGCGGTCGGCCTGAACGTCGCTTAGCTCGCCGCCATAGCAGGCTCTTTTTCCGCGCTCTCCTGCGGCTCGGATAGGCGATAGCCCTCAGCCGGGACAAGCTTGCGCACCATGTTCAGTGCCTTGGCCGCCGCATCGCCCTCCGAGACCGCTGGCAGTCGCGGGATCTCGATGCGCATCTTGCGAGTGCCCTGCAAGGGTTCCACAGAAAAGCCGTTGCCTCGCAAGGCCTCGATGACCTTGGGGTCGCCGGCATTGCCTTCCACCGGTTCGATCGTCAGCGTC
>WNGJ01001356.1_pt1 | contig 24029 bp, 22 predicted proteins | sample 5400611 | NCBI WGS metagenome assembly WNGJ01 (sample SAMN13153375, study PRJNA577476) | soil metagenome | isolation source: 40 cm soil or saprolite under Garry oak tree replicate 1 | place: USA:California | collected 2016-06-15
CGTTCCCCAACCGTCTTTTTTTGACGGCGCTTTGGGGCGCGGGCAGGTGATCGATGCTTGACCTGCACCGCATTTCGCGGAAGTCGTTCGTCCACGTCATCGGCTATGAGGTGTCGAGCCGCGGTGCTATGGCGCGCCCATCCAGACGTTATGCTTCTCCGTCTGTGGTCGGGATGACCGGAATTGCCTTCGGATGGATCGGCCCAACGTCGCGTTTGGCGTTGTCGTGAGGAAGCCGTCGATGGGGTGAGGCTGCCGATCGGCTTCGATCGCCCTTGAGCGGTGATGGCGGAGACGGAGGGATTCGAACCCTCGATAGGGCTTTACAACCCTATAACGGTTTAGCAAACCGCCGCCTTCAGCCACTCGGCCACATCTCCGGTACGGCCGATATGCCCGACGCGGGGGCGAGCCGCAAGCGGCAGATTGCCCGCTTTTGATATTCACAAAGCGGTTGTGAACATGGTTGCAAATGTCCGCCGGGGCTCGGTCCCGGACTTTCGGAACAGAATAAGGTGCGTAGTCGGATTCAAAGTTCCAGGTGCGGCCAAAATCGCCCCGAACTGGCGATCTGGGCGCTCGGGATTTGTCCTTGGTCGTCCCGGAATCGGTTTGGGGCGACCGGGGCATGATCCTGGGGCTCGTCTGGATTCGACGACTCGCGTGCTCGATTCGAGGCGGGCGGCTAGCCTCGAAAGCGAAAGTACGGAGAGCGGCACCCCGCAAGCGACAATCGCGGCTCGCAAAGGGCCTATCCGGAAAGTTCCAGATAAACAAAGACTTGGGCTGAATGCGCGGCGACGGCTGCGTGCTCTTTGTGCAACACCCGTCTAAAAACGCGCCTAGCTCAATCGTTCCAAGCGGTTCCTTTATTGCTTGTGCAGGGTCGTTCGGTAATTGTGAGGGCGCGACGGAGGGGGGCATCCCGAAGTCGTCCTGTTCTGGTCATTCGCTTAAGTCCCTCGCGTTCAGCGGGTGTGTCCGAAGGCGCGACGTGGCTTAGCGACGGGTCGGAGGGACTAGGGGACCAACCCCGGGTGTTTCACCCAGCGGATCCGGAACCTTCCCTGATAGCGCAACTTGGAGGTTTAACATGAAGATGGTTAAGAGCCTTGTCCTCGGCTCCGCGGCGGCTCTCGTCGCTATGTCCGGGGCACAGGCGGCTGATCTTCCCGTCAAGGCCAAAGCGGTCGAGTACGTGAGGATCTGCTCCCTGTATGGTGCCGGATTCTTCTATATGCCTGGCACCGACACCTGCATCAAATTCGGCGGCTATGTGCGTGCTGACACGATCCTCGGCAGTAACAACGACTATGGCTTCGCGGGCGGCGTCACTGGTTCGCGCAACCGTGACAGCAACTACTTCACCAGCCGCGCCCGTATGGACCTCACCGTCGATACGCGCACCGCGACCGAGTACGGCGTGCTCCGTACTTACGCGGACTTGGTCTTCACCTGGACCGGCGGCAGCTACTCGGGTAGCTCTCCGACGATTTACGACAACAGCGGTGCCGGCGTCTCGACCGGCACCAACGCAACGATTGGCGGCGGCCAGCTAGGTCTCTACCACGCGTTCATCCAGTTCGCTGGATTCACGTTTGGCCGGACGGTTTCGATCTTCGATACGCCGTGGCAGAGCTATCCGGCGGGCGGCCCCGATACGCTTCCGGGCGGCAGCAACCATGTCACCGGTGTGAACCAGGTCGCGTACACGGCTGAATTCGGCCAGGGCGTTTCGGCCTCGGTGGCGTTGGAAGATCCCACCCAATATGACCAGTCGAACGTCTGGAACTTGTCGGGTGCGACCGCCGTTGGCATGATCACTGGCGCCTACGGCGTCGGTGATATCGGCGGCACGCGTTCGCCTGACTTCATCGGTTCGGTCCGCGTTGACCAGGCTTGGGGTCTCTTCCAGTTCTCGTTGGTGGGGCATGACAACCATGCGGCCTACTTTGGCCTCACCGAGCCAACGGGTCACCCCGATGACAAGTGGGGCTGGGCAGCTCAGGCGGCGTTGTCGATCAAGAACATCCCGACTGGACCTGGCGACAGCATCAACCTGCAGGCCGTCTATACGGATGGTGCGACTCGCTACAACTTCCAGAGCTTGTTCCCGCAATCGTTCGCGGTCTATGGTGGCACTGGCTTGGCTGGCGCGTACCAGAGCGTCGGACTGTTCGGTCTGGCTGATACTGTGTTCGTGGCCGGCAGTCAGCAGGAGACGGTCAAGACTTGGGGCTTCCGCGGTGGTTATACCCACAACTGGACCCCGAACTGGGCGACCAGCATCTACGGTGCGTATGGTCAGTTGAAGTACGGCACGCTTGGCAAAGCGACGATCTGCGGCAACTTCACCACGCTGCTTGGCTTCGTTGGCTCCTGCAACCCCGACTTCAACATCGGCGTGATCGGTGGCAACATCGTCTGGACCCCGGTGAAGAACTTCGCCCTCACACTCGACGTGAACTGGACGAATTTGGACCAGAAGAACTCGGGTACGATCGTGGCCCCGGTATCTCTGGGGGTTGCTAAGCCGGCAGCTGTGTATGAGCTGAAGGATCAGAACGCGATCAACATGCTGCTCCGCGCTCAGCGCAACTTCTAAAATCTGGTCGTTCGACCTAACAGAGCCCCCGGCCCGAAATGGCCGGGGGTTTTGCGTTGTGTCCGGGGCGCGTTAGATCAGAAGTGCGCGACACCACCGCGCCCCGATGATTGCCCTCAGTTGCCAAGCCGGCGGCTGTGCATGAGCTGAAGGATCGGAAGACCGTCAGCTTGCTGGTCCGCGCTCAGCGCAACTTCTCAGATCCGCTCGTTCGACCTAGAGCATGATGAATCGCCATCGCGCTCTAGGCTTTTGATTGAGCATGATCTCCGCGCAAACGCTTCGCGTTTGTCGCGAGGGAAAAACCGCTGCGCACTTTTCCGGATCACGCTCTAGCAGAGCCCAGTGGAACCGGCGGGGCTTGTTTTCGACGGCATCATAGCGCCCATGCTTTCGACCAACGCCTGTTCTTTTTTGTCGAAGAGAGAGTTATAGAAGGGTGGTGGCCATTTTCAGCGAGGTTACGATGCGCGCGCTTCGATTGATGATCCTGGTAGGCGCGACGATCCTGGGTATCGCGCCGTGCACAGCTCAACGCTATGATCCCGCTTACCCCGTTTGTCTTCAGAAGTGGGAGTGGGGGGGCAGCAGCACGATCTACTGCAGGTATAGATCATGGGAGGAGTGCAGGATGACCGCTTCAGGACTATCGGCCATGTGCTTGGCTAATCCGTATTGGTCGCAGCCACTTCTGAGCAGCGAAGAAGCCTTTGCCGGCCGTAAGGCGAGGACGCGGTGATCGTCCGTACCTGCTCCGCCGAATGGATCATCTGTAACCCGGCCACTCCCGAAAGGCGTAAGTTGGGTTGAGAGCGCAATATGCGAGTGTGCCTGATGCGGTGGCCATACATTGGCCATACGTGGAGAACTGGCAATTGCCCGGGTAGCCCCATATTTTGCCTTGCAAGCAATAGCGATCCTGGATGCTGATGCTAGCCGATGGTGGGCGGTGTCGGGTCTTTCCGACCACGGGGGTGCTGAGTCCAGCCGCGATCGAGATCAGAGCTACGAAAGTTAGCGGGTAGGTCAGGCGGTACATGCTAGGTTTCTCCATTCGCAGGTCTACCTTACTGAATGCGTGTCAGAGTGCATCTAAACTCCGCATCACATAAAAGCGACTACCGCCGAATACCTCAAGATCTGCACATCTTTCGGTAGAAAATTCTACTACGTTCCGGGCATCTGACTCAGGTCGAGCGCTTACCTGCACGTCGAAAGCGCGCCCGGTACGAACACGAAGCTCGTCATGTGCAGCATTCGCCGATTCGCCGACGTACCGCCATCTCACTTTACGAACGCGTCATAGACCAGTTTCTTGAAAGCGGGTGTGATGCGTGAGCGTTCGCGCTGGGTCTGCACCATGAGCAGGTAAACCATGTCGAGCTTCGGATCGACGCCGAAATAAGTGCCGCTGCCGCTGTCCCACTTCAGTTCTCCAATCGAGCCAGGCGGCGGTGGCTTCGCATTTCCCGGATCGGTCCGAACCGCAAGACCATAGCCATACCCGAAGCCATCGCCGGGAAAATAGAAGTAGTCCCTCGCCACGCCGGAGCCAGGGCCGATATGATCGGAGGTCATTTGCCCAAACGCCGCCGGGCTGAGATATGGCTTGCCGTCGAGTTTTCCACCCTGGCGCAGCATCTCCGCAAATCGCGCATAGTCGGTGATGGTCGAGACCAGGCCACCCCCGCCTGATTCCCATTCCGGGTGCGCCCGCCGCTCCTTCTCCGCGCGCCGCAGAATGGCATCATCCGGCAAAGGCTCCGCCATCCGCGCCCATTCCGCCGCGCCATGAAGCACGAACCTGGTGCTGGTCATGCCGAGCGGCTCGAGGATGCGCTCCTGCAAGAACTGAGACAGCGATTTCCCGGACACGATTTCGATGATGCGCCCGAGAACGTCTGTCGAGTGGCCGTAGCGCCAGAGCGTGCCGGGCTGCCTGGCCAGTGGCAGCCCGGCGACGCGTTCGGCAAATTCCCTGTTGTCGAAATGCCCCTTAAAGATGTGGGCGTCCGAATAAGCCTTCTTGATCAGATCGCCGCCAATATAATCGTAGGTGATGCCGGAGGTGTGCCGCAGCAGATCCTCGATGTTCACCGGGCGGTCCGGCGGCACGAGCTTGAGGACAGGGGTGCCATCCTTCGTTTTGGAAGCGACGCCAACCTTCACGCCGGCAAACGCCGGAATGTATTTCGACACTGGATCGGTCAGCGCGAACTTGCCCTCGTCGATCAGCATCATTGCCGCGAGGCTCGTAATCGGCTTCGTCATCGAATGAAGCGCAAAGATCGTGTCCGGCGTCATGGCCTGCTTGGTCGCGACATCCCGGACGCCGAAGCATTTGAAATAGATCAGCACCCCGTGTTGCCGGATCAACACGATCGCGCCGGGAATTTTCCCGGTAGCGACTTCATTGTCGAAGAATTCGGTCAGCCGCTGAAGTCCATCGGCTGAGGGGGCTGTACCGCGGGGCTCGAATTGTGCGTGGGCGAGCAACGTGCTCCCGGCCATGACCATGGTCACCACAGGCAAGACCCGCATGATCGATGGCGGCACCGCAAAAACCCTGGCAGCTCACAATTATTGAACAAACGTCAGCTTACGGCCTGGGCGAAACCCTATCCGAAACGGGGAGGGCAAAAAACAATTATGTAAGATGAACGGAAACGGAAGCCAAGCTGATCCCGCAGGGACGGTCGAAAACACCCCGCCTATTCCACGCTGGCGCCGCGGTGCAGGTCGGCTTCGATCTGCAGCCGCGTGCCGCCGCCGAATCGGGCGCGGTAGACCTGAAGATTTTCCATCACCCGCTGCACATAGTTGCGGGTTTCGGAAAACGGAATCAGCTCCACCCAGTCGACCGCATCGACCTTGGCATCGCGGGGATCGCCATAGCGGTCGATCCATTTCTTGAGGCTGCCACGGCCCGCATTGTAGGCGGCGAACGTCATGATGTAGGAGCCGCGATAATCCTCGAGCAGCCCGCCCAGTTCGGCCGCGCCGAGTGCGGTGTTGTAGGCCGCATCGGTCTTCATGCGGTTGAGGTCGAAGGTGACGCCGGACCGCTTGCAGACGTAACGGCCGGCATCCGGCGTCACCTGCATCAGCCCATAGGCCTGCGCCGGTGAGACATCGCCTTGATTGAAAGCACTTTCCTGTCGCGCAATCGAAAAAATGACGCTCTTCTCGACGTCCGGCCCGATCGCGCTGAAGGACGGAATGCCCGCGACCGGATAGGCGTAGAAATCGAACGGCAATCCGCGATTGAGCGCGGCCTTGCCGACCAGGAGCGTGCCGCGCGCGTAGCCGTAACGCGATGTCAGCTCGCCCAGGCCGACCAGCGCGTCGGGATCGCCGTTTTCACCCATGTCGGCAAGGATCGGAATCGCGATCTCGCGCTCGTCGAGGTCGAACAGCAGTTGCACCGCGCGGACGATCTCCAGCTTTTCGACGCCGCGCGACCTCGGCGCAGGCGCCTCGTTCAGGGCGAGCTGCGGCAGCCCGAGCTTGGCGCGCGCCAATTGGCCGTAATAGCTCGTCGACTGCGCGGCCGCGGCGGTGTAAGCGGTGCGCGCCTCCTGCGTGCGGCCGGCGGCCTCCGCGGCGCGGCCTTGCCAGTAACCGGCGCGCGCGAGCGCGGTGGGATTGACGGTGCCGACGCCGATTCGCGCGAAATGCTGCGCGGCCGCCTGTGGATCGTTCAGGAAACGCAGCGCAATCCAGCCGGCCGTGAACTCCTGCTCGGTCTTGTAGATGTCCCGCGTCGGGAGCGCCGCGTCGCGCGCGATCAAATAGGCGGTCCGGTGCTCGCCGGTGTCGATCATCTTGCGCGCCAGGAGCCGGCGTTCGATCCACCATTCGTCGAGATTGTGGAGGCGGGCAGGGTCCTTCGGCGCGCTCAGCATGAGCTGAGCTGCCTCGGCGAACTTCTCGTCGCGGCGCAAGAGCTGAATCTTGCTGAAGAGATAGCCGGGATCGCCGTGCAGCTCATGCGGAACGGCATCGAGCAGGGCCTTGGCGTTCGCCGCTTTCTTCACCGCCGCAAGCCGCGCCTTCGCGAGCGCGACGTAGCCGGAGCCGAGCCGTTTTGCCGCCCGCATCGCGGCGGCTTCGTTCTCGGTGCTGTAGAGCAGCGTATCCATCCGCGTTTTCTGATCGCCCGGCGCGAGCAGAGCGCCGAACTGATCGAGCGCGGTGTTCTCGGTATCCTCCGACATCGCATCGTTGCGCCAGGCCTCGCGCACCAACCGTTCGGCGTTGGCGCGATCGCCGCGCGCGAGCATCGCCTTGGCCAGGACAAAGCGGCCCTTCGCCGACAGCGGCGATTCATTCTCGAACCATGACCACACCAACGCATTATCGCGATGGTCGTCCCACAGCGCCGCCTCCAGCCGCCTGCGCAGAAATGTCTGCGAAGGCCAGCTTGGATTGGCGGAAATGAAAGCGCGGTAGCGCTCGACGGTCGCGCTGTTGTTGTCGCTGCGCAGGATGATCCATTCCGCAAGTTTCTTCGCGACCGGATCTGAAATCGTTGCTTCGGCCTGGGTCGCATCATCAGGCTGATGCTTGCGGACCTGCTCGATGACGTTCTCGAGCGCGTCCATATCGGCCCGCGAGGTCGATGTCGTCGCAGCCACGGCGGCCGGCGTGACCGGCTTGCGCGCCGGTGTGGGCGCGGTGACGCGCTGCCGGGCTGGGGCCGCCGGTGCTGCGACCGGAGGTGGCAGCGTAACGGGCGCAGCATCCCTCGCCGCGGCGGTCGCGGCCGGAGGCGGGGTCGTCTTCGGTACGACGCTGCGCGCGATCGGCCGTGCCTTGGGTAGCGGAACTTTGGCTAGCGGGACTTTGGATTTGTCTTGCCGATCGGCGGCCTGCGTTGGCATGCTCGCCGCCAGCGTCAGGCTGATCGCCAGCGCCGTCGACAGGGCCTTCGATCGCAATGCGACTGCGCGGGCAAAAGAGGTCACGGCATTCCTTCGCGGCGAATCATTCGACCGACTAGGGGTCGCTGTATTAACTGAATACGCAGACAGATTAACAAAATGCGTGGGAACCGCCGCCGTCTTGCGCCGTCACCGCGGCAAAATCGCGGCCAAGGCGGGGGTGGCCAAGGAGGCGGAGAATCGGGCAACGAATCGGGCGGCGAATTCGGGGTTGGGACAAAGGGCATACCGCCCTTTCGCCGGGCCGCCAGACCCGGTATGAATTGTTTTTAGGCTCAAGACGATGCCTTTTGGGGCTAAAGACGACGCCGCAACCAGCGTTCGGGAGGAGTTTTATGGCAGCCAAGACGAGTTTCCGGGGTTCTTTCACCGCCTTGGTCACCCCCTTCAAGAACGGTTCGCTCGACGAAGCGGCCTTTCGCAACCTGGTGAACTGGCAGATTGCCGAAGGCACAAACGGGCTCGTCCCGGTCGGCACGACCGGCGAAAGCCCGACCTTGAGCCATGACGAGCACAAGCGCGTGGTGGAATGGTGCATCGAAGAGGCCAGGGGTCGCGTGCCCGTGGTCGCCGGTGCCGGTTCCAATTCCACCAAGGAGGCGATCGAGCTCGCCCAACATGCCGAGAAGGCAGGCGCCGACGCGGTGCTGGTGGTGACGCCGTACTACAACAAGCCGACCCAGGAAGGGCTCTACCAGCACTTCAAGGCGATCAACGACGCGATCGCAATTCCGATCATCATCTACAACATTCCGCCGCGCTCGGTGATCGACATGTCGGTCGACACAATGACGCGGCTGTTCGAACTGAAGAACATCGCGGGCGTGAAGGATGCGACCGCGAGCATGGTGCGCGTGTCGCAGCAGCGCGCAGCGATGGGCGAGGACTTCAACCAGTTGTCGGGCGAGGACGCGACCGTGCTCGGCTACATGGCGCATGGCGGCCATGGTTGCATTTCCGTGACCTCCAACGTTGCGCCGCGCCTCTGCTCGGAGTTCCACGTGGCCTGGCGGAAGGGCGACGTGACGACCGCGCTGAGGCTCCATGACAAGCTGATGCCGCTGCATAGCAACCTGTTCATCGAGTCCAATCCCGCGCCGGTCAAATATGCACTTTCATTGCTCGGCAAGATCGACGAGAAGCTTCGGCTGCCGATGGTGCCGGTCACCGAATCCACCCGCACCGCGGTGCGCAGCGCCATGGTGCATGCCGGCTTGATCAACTGAAGTTTGCTGTCTTAGAGCCCATCGCCGGTCACGCTAACGAGATCAATTGCGCGTGACCTATGCTGGACGTGGATGATGTTGAAGGAATTTCGCGAATTCGCATTGAAGGGCAACGTCGTCGACCTCGCGGTCGGCGTGATCATTGGTGCTGCGTTCGGCGGCATCGTCAATTCGCTGGTCGGCGACGTCATCATGCCGATCATCGGATCGATCACCGGCGGCCTCGACTTCTCCAACTACTTCACGCCGCTGTCGAAGGCGGTCACGGCCGGCAATCTGGCTGACGCCAAAAAGCAGGGTGCCGTATTGGCTTGGGGAAGTTTCCTCACTCTGACGTTGAACTTCCTTATCATCGCTTTCGTGCTGTTCATCGTGATCAGGCTCATGAACCAGTTGAAGCGCCGCGAGGAAGCCGCGCCCTCGGCACCGGCGAAACCGACGCGCGAGGTAGAGCTGTTGACCGAAATTCGCGATCTCTTGAAGAAGGCTTGACGTGGCCGAAAAAAACGAACGCGCGATCAAGGTCGTCGCGGAAAATCGCAAGGCCCGCTTCAACTACGCGATCGAGGACACCGTGGAGGCGGGCATCGCGCTGACCGGAACCGAGGTCAAGTCGATCCGCAACGGCAAGACCACGATCGCGGAATCCTACGCCGATTCCAAGAACGGCGAGATATGGCTGATCAACGCCAATATCCCGGAATATCTGCAGGCCAACCGCTTCAACCACGAGCCGAAACGGCCGCGCAAGCTCCTGCTGCACAGAAAGCAGATCAACAAATTGTTGGGCGCGGTCGATCGCGAGGGGATGACGCTGATCCCGCTCAAGCTGTATTTCAACGAGCGCGGCCGTGCCAAGCTGCTGCTCGCCGTCGCCAAGGGCAAGAAGCTGCACGACAAGCGCGAGACCGAGAAGAAGCGCGATTGGGGCCGGGAAAAGGGCCGCCTGATGCGGGCGAGGGGATAAAGCGGGCGAATGGCGAGTAGCGAATGGCAAATGGGGGAAATCTTCCGCGGTGTGCGCCTCTATTCGCCATTCGCCACTGCAAGGAGCGAAAGATGGCTCAATCAAACCTACTGGACGTCGACTGGAGCAAGATTCCGGCGCCGAGCGACGACGGCGCGGCGGCGCATCTGAAGGGCATGACGATCCCGCCCGTCAGCCTGATTGCGACCGACGATACGTCGATCACGCTGTCGGCATTGGCCGGGCGCACCGTGGTGTTCGCCTATCCGCGAACCGGCGAGCCCGGCAAGATTGCGCTGGTTGACGATTGGGACATGATCCCGGGCGCGCGCGGCTGCACGCCGCAGACCTGCGCCTTCCGAGACCTGTTCGCCGAGCTGAGGGCCGCGGGCGCGACGCATGTGTTCGGCCTGTCGACGCAGAGCAACGTTTACCAGACCGAGATGGCGTCGCGGCTGCATCTGCCGTTCCCGGTGTTGTCGGACGAGAAGCTTGCGCTGACGCGCGCGCTCGATCTGCCGACCATGGAGGTGGCTGGATTGACGCTGATCAAGCGGCTGGCGTTGATCATCGACGATGCGCGCATCACGCGCGTGTTCTATCCGGTGTTTCCGCCGGACCGGAACGCCGGCGAGGTGCTGGCATGGCTGAAGGACAATCCGGCCCAGCCGCGATCTGATTAGAAGACATCGATCGTTGGAAAGCGGGGGTCGGCCGTTAGACAATCCCAGAGATAGATCGCAAGGCCCACATCTCCGGTCCAAAGGGAATAGCGGCCTCTGCCGAATTCGCGGTGCGCTTCGCGGCATTGGGCGACGGCGGTCATTGCAAAGGCCCTGGCGCGGTCAAGCCACATCACATCATGCGTACGGCGATAGAGTTTCAGAAAGGCGTAGCCATTGCCGCCGGTGCCATGACAAAGGTTCGAGCCCTTGCTCAGCGGACCTGCGTTCCATGCGAACTCGCCACCCCTGAGCAACAGATGGTCCAATTCTGCCGAGTCAAACGGTGCGTCGGCGAAGGTCGTCACCATGCCTGGAGCGCCGTGACAGTGCTGGCAAAGGTGAGGCGGCTTGCCGTCCTTGACGGCGCGCGGCGGCCAGGTGATTTCCGCCTCGGTCCGCCAGGCGGTGAGGCCGAGTGTTTGCGGGATGGCACGGGCGATTTGCGCGCGCTGTTCGGCCTGCAGCCAGGTCCAGCCGCGAAGCAGCGGGATCATGTTTCCGGCATATCCATGCACCGGGCCCAGCCACTGGAGGTGGCTTCCATAAAGGTCCTGCGTCCAGAGCGGGCCGAGGCTGGTTTCCTCCAGTTCGGACAGAAGTCGCGCCGCCTGTCGGTCAAATAGAGCGCGCCAGCGCGGCTCGGCTGTTATCTCGAGCATGTGGATGCAGGCCAGCATCGAGCCCGGCAGGCCCCACATCAATTCGCGGATCGGAAGCGCGCTGTTCGCGTCGGCCCTTGCGTAGACCGCGTCCGCCAGCGCAGGTTCGCTGCGCAGGCGCATGACGGCAAGCCCCGTTCCGAGATCGCCGAAAAGCAGCGAACCGTGCGCTGAATAGTTCTGGTTCGCAAATTCCGCTCTGTTCTTCTCGATCAAGCGCGACAATACTGGCGAAAAGTCGAAAGATGCCTTGGTCGCCCCAACGCGCCGGAGATAGTCCAGCGCCCAGATGACGCCGGTTGCGCCCATGTAGAAACTGGTGGTGCCGTCCCGCAAGCCGTCTTCGAGGGGGTGCGCGGGCCAGAAGCGCTCGTCATCGAAATGAGCAAGCGCGTCGGCTGCGATGTCCTCGATCGCAGCGGAGACCTCGCCCGCGTTCCAGCCAAGCGGACGTAGCGGCACGTGACGCGCTGTTTCACCCATGGGATGACCTGATCGCGCGGCGGCTCAATTCGCGCAGCGCTCTACTGTCCGCTAGTCTAGCACAAATCCGCTTTGACGCGCGCGAATACCCGGCGAAACATGTCTGGCGTCAGGACGCCCGTATTGGTGTTGTAGCGCGAGCAATGATAGCTGTCGTAAAGCTTGACGGCGCCCGCCCGATGCACCGCGCCGTGGGCAAAGGGTGCCGCCGAGCCGCGAAGCTTCAGCGACTTCACGACGGAATCATGCGCCACGCGGCCCAATGCGACGATCGCGCGCAAGCGCGGCATGCTCTCGATCGTCGCGGTGAGATACGGCCGGCAGGTGTTGATCTCCGCGGGCAGCGGCTTGTTCTGCGGCGGCACGCAACGCACGGCGTTGCTGATCCGGCAATCGGCCAGCCTCAGCCCATCGTCCGGCCGCGCCTGATAGCTGCCTTCGGCAAAACCGTACTCGATCAGCGTCGCATAGAGCAGATCGCCGGCATAGTCGCCGGTGAACGGCCGTCCAGTGCGGTTGGCGCCCTGCAGGCCGGGGGCGAGCCCGGCGATCAGGAGCCTGCCATCAGGGTCGCCAAACGACGGCACCGGCGAATTGAACCATGACGGTTGCCGCGCGCGCGTCGCCTCGCGGAAATCCACAAGCCTTGGACAAAGCGGGCAATTCCGATCGGGTTCGGTTTCGCCTTGGACGGCGGGAGCCGCAGCCAGATCGCTCTTAATCGTCAAAATCGTCGTCATCGCCCCGCGGTGCCATCGTGGTCGCGCGCTGCAGGAATTGCGGCGCATGATGGCGCGGCTCACGTGGCGCCGGGCGCTCGGACGGATCGCGCCCGAGCTTGGATTGCAGCTCCACCAGGTCGGTGAAGACGTCGGCTTGCCGCCGCAACTCGTCGGCGATCATCGGCGGCTGGCTCGAAATGGTCGAGATCACCGTGACCCGGACGCCGCGGCGCTGCACGGCCTCGACCAGCGAACGGAAATCGCCGTCGCCGGAGAACAGAACCATCTGGTCGATGTGTTCGGCGAGCTCCATGGCATCGACCGCGAGTTCGATATCCATGTTGCCTTTCACCTTGCGGCGGCCGCTGGCGTCGATGAACTCCTTGGTCGCCTTGGTGACGACCGTGTAGCCGTTGTAGTCGAGCCAATCGATCAAGGGCCGGATCGAGGAGTATTCCTGATCTTCGATGATCGCGGTGTAATAGAACGCGCGCAGCAGCGTTCCGCGCCCCTGGAATTCCTTTAGCAGGCGCTTGTAGTCGATGTCGAAACCGAGCGTCTTGGCCGTCGCGTAAAGGTTGGCGCCATCGATGAAGAGCGCAATTTTGTTGGAGGAAGGTGACATTCAGTTTCTCGCATTCGTCGTTGGTAACTGTTTTTTGGCGCAGCGGCAGCGGACCGCGCAGTTCTTGAAGTCCTGGCTAGGCCCCGCGGTAGATCAGTCTGATACACGCTACCGCAAATTTGGGGAGGTAGGGGCAACAAAGGTATATCTTTGGTGGCGCAATAAAGCGTTTTCTTGTCCAAAAGCCGCAACTTGTGGCTTTGTGGACCCACCTGTCTGACTGAGGCGGGCGTAGCAGAGGTATTGGCGGCACCCAAATCACAAATGGGTCTTGCGAAAAACCGCTTCGCCCTATAACTAGCCTGCATTATCAGCATATCAAGCCCATCATAACCCACATTAACGGAGCGACATTCGATGGCGCGCGTCACCGTAGAAGACTGCATTGATAAGGTCGACAATCGGTTCGATCTGGTCCTGCTGGCAGCACATCGCGCCCGTATGATCTCGTCGGGATCACAACTTACGATTGATCGGGACAATGACAAGAACCCGGTCGTCTCGCTCCGTGAGATCGCGGAATCGACGGTTTCGCCGGAGGATTTGCGTGAGGAGCTGGTGCATTCCCTGCAGAAGTTCGTCGAGGTCGACGAACCCGAACCTGATACCGTGCCCTTGATCGGATCGGCCGGCGCCAGCGTCGATGCCGACGATACCGAGGTCGCGGTGGAACGCATGACGGAGGAGGAGCTCCTGAAGGGGCTCGAGGGCCTCGCTCCTCCCGAGGAGCAGCCCGAAGAGGACGAGTGAGCGCGTCCTTAGGAAAAGTTAAATTCCAGCTTCGGACTTCCCGAACCCGCCCGCCCCATCGCCAAAGGCCCGGACAGCCTCCGGGCCTTTAGCTTTTGTCCTGGGATTGTCTCGGGATTGTCTTGTCTTGGGATTGTCTTGGCTTGGGATTGTCTTGGCTTTGGATTGTCTTGGCTTTTGGCTTGGGTTTTGTCTTGGGTTTCACGGTTACTTTGGGCTTCTCGCCAGCGCGGACGCACTGAGACCAGCGCACGGTCCGGAAAACCGTGCCCCTCGGGCTACGAGCCGACGGGTGGGTGACTGGTTTTGCAAAAAGATCGTGCTTAAACAACGAGGCCGTCCAGGATTTGATCGGACGGCGGCCGGATTGGCGCTAAACTGCGGGCGAAGCGGATCGGGCCGGAACCAGGCCCCCAAGCGAAGGCAGTGATTCCAGATGGCGTATTGGCGCCAAAGCCCACCCCAGATGCAGGCCGCGGCCGACCAGGCCGCGCTGGTGCCTGCGCCGGTCAGGACAACCAAGCCGCCGCGTTCGCGCATGATGCGGCAATACGATCTGGTCGAACGCGTCAGGTCCTATAACCCAAATACCAACGAGGATCTCCTCAACCGCGCCTACGTCTACGCCATGAAGGCGCACGGCTCGCAGATCCGCGCCTCCGGCGACCCCTATTTCTCGCATCCACTCGAGGTCGCCGCGATCCTGACCGACCTCAAGCTCGATGACGCCACCATCGTCGCCGCACTGTTGCACGATACCATCGAGGATACCGAGGCGACGCGGGCGGAAATCGACCAGATTTTCGGACACGAGATCGGCGCGCTGGTGGAAGGCCTCACCAAGCTGAAACGGCTGGAATTGGTTTCCCGCGAGGCCAAACAGGCCGAGAATTTGCGCAAGCTCCTGCTTGCGATCGCCGATGACGTCCGCGTCCTTCTGGTCAAGCTGGCCGATCGGCTGCACAACATGCGCACGCTGGAGTTCGTGCCGCCGGCGTCGCGCCAGCGGATCGCCGAAGAGACGCTCGACATCTATGCGCCGCTCGCCGGCCGCATGGGCATGCACGAGATGCGGGAGGAGCTCGAGGATCTTTCGTTCCGGACCCTCGATCCGGAAGCCCATACAGTCGTCAAGCATCGGCTGGACGCGCTGGCCGAGCGCAACCGCAACCTGATCAGTGAAATCGAAAGCCAGCTCTCCAAAAATCTTCGTGAGAACGGCTTGACCGCGCGGGTCTACGGTCGCCGCAAGCAGCCATTTTCGATCTGGACCAAGATGGAGCGGAAATCGGTCGGTTTCGAGCAGCTGTCCGATATTTTCGCCTTCCGCGTCGTGATGCCGGACGTCGAATCCTGCTACCGCGCGCTCGGTGTCGTGCACACCACCTGGCCGGTGGTGCCGGGCCGGTTCAAGGACTATATCTCGACGCCGAAGCAGAACGACTATCGCTCGATCCACACCACCGTGATCGGGCCTGGAAACCAGCGCGTCGAACTGCAAATTCGCACCCAGGGAATGCACCAGATCGCCGAGTTCGGTATCGCCGCGCATGCTTTCTACAAAGACGGTGTGGGCTCGCCGACCGAATTGTTGAAGCGCGAGTCCAACGCCTTCGCCTGGCTGCGCCGCACCGTCGGAATATTGTCGGAAAGCACCAATCCGGAAGAGTTCCTCGAGCACACCAAGCTCGAGCTGTTCCACGATCAGGTGTTCTGCTTCACCCCCAAGGGAAAGCTGATCGCGCTGCCGCGCCACGCCAATGTGATCGATTTTGCCTACGCCGTGCACACCGATGTCGGCAACAGTGCCGTGGGGTGCAAGATCAACGGCAAGTTTGCGCCGCTGTCGTCCGAACTGCAGAATGGCGACGAGGTCGAGGTCATGACGTCGGAGGCGCAATCGGCGCCGCCCTCGGCCTGGGAGTCGCTTGCGGTCACCGGCAAGGCTCGCGCCGCGATCCGGCGCGCGACGCGCACCGCGGTGCGCAATCAATATGCGGGCCTCGGCCGGCGCATCGTCGAGCGCCTGTTCGACCGCGCAAAGATCGAATATGCCGACGACAAGCTGAAAGGGGCGCTGCCGCGGCTCGCGCGCGCCTCGATCGACGATGTGATGGCGGCGGTCGGGCGCGGCGAGATGAAGGCGTCCGATGTCGCGCGCGCGATGTATCCCGACTACAAGGAGGAACGGGTCGCGCGCTATGGTGCGAAGAAGAGCCTTGCGGTCAAGCTGAAGCTGAAGTCGCCGCCCGAGTCCGTACGCAGCCGCTCGGCGATCCCGATCCGCGGCATCAATTCGGATTTGCCGATCAAGTTCGCGCCGAACGGCGGCGCGGTGCCGGGCGACCGCATCGTCGGCATCGTGTCGCCAGGCGAGGGGATCACGATCTATCCGATCCAGTCGCCGGCGCTGAAGGATTTCGAGGAGGAGCCGGAGCGCTGGCTGGACGTGCGCTGGGACGTCGACGAAACCACGCCGCAGCGCTTTCCGGCCCGCATCAAGATCGACAACGTCAACGAGCCGGGAAGCCTCGCCCAGGTGGCGACCGTGATCGCCGAGCACGACGGCAATATCGACAACATCAGCATGTCGCGCCGCTCGCCTGATTTCACCGAACTGATCATCGACCTGGAGGTCTACGACCTCAAGCACCTCAGCGCGATCATCAACCAATTGCGCGCCAAGGCCGTTGTCGCCCGGGTCGAACGGGTGAACGGGTAATCTCCCCCTCATCGTGAGGAGGCGCCTTGCGCCGTCGCGACCCCTGAGGCCACAATCGACGCCTCGTCCTTTTAAGACGCGGTGCAATGCCAAATTGATGGATGTTGTGTATGTTCACGTGCGCCGCTCCCTGAGAAAGAGCCGGACTTCGATCGCCAGCTTCTCATGTTCCGTGAGTCCTGCAAATGCCAAACACTCTTCCGCTGCGTCTCGGAATCAATGTCGACCACGTCGCCACCCTGCGCAACGCGCGGGCGGGGCACAGGCCGGATCCGGTTCGCGCCGCGCTGGTCGCGATCGAAGCGGGCGCCGACGGCATCACGGCGCATCTGCGCGAGGATCGCCGGCACATCCGCGACGAGGACATGGCGCGGCTTAGGTCCGAAATCTCAAAACCGCTCAACTTTGAGATGGCCGCGACCGCCGATATGCTGGCGATCGCGCTTCGGACCAAGCCCCACGCGGTGTGCCTGGTGCCCGAGCGGCGCGAGGAACTGACCACTGAGGGCGGCCTTGACGTGGTAGGCCTTCACAACGCGCTTGCCCCGTTCATCGCGCGGTTGAACGACGCCGGCATCAGGGTGTCCCTGTTCATCGCCGCCGAGCCGCGGCAGATCGAAATGGCCGCGAAACTGCGGGCGCCGGTCATTGAGATCCACACCGGCGCCTGGTGCGACGCCATGATCGACGGTCAGACGGCGAAAGCGGAGGCCGAATGGCAGCGGATCGTGGCCGGCGCGGCGCTGGCACGCTCGGCCGGCCTCGAAGTCCATGCCGGCCACGGCCTCGACTACGAGACGGCCGAACGGATCGCGACGTTGCCTGAGATCGCCGAGCTCAACATCGGCTATTACATGATCGGGGAAGCGATTTTCGTCAGCTTAGGCGAGACGGTTCGGAGGATGCGGGCCGCCATGGATCGAGGCCGGAGCCGGGCATGATCATCGGCATCGGTTCCGACCTGATCGACATCCGCCGCGTTGCGAAGGTGATCGAGCGGCATGGCGACCGCTTTCTCGACCGCATCTTCACCGAGGCCGAGCGCGCCCGGGCCGGACGGCGGGCCAAGAACGAGAAACTGGTGGTCGCGACCTACGCCAAGCGATTCGCGGCCAAGGAGGCCTGTTCCAAGGCGCTGGGCACGGGAATCCGCCGCGGCGTCTGGTGGCGCGACATGGGGGTGGTCAACCTGCCGGGTGGCCGGCCGACCATGCAACTCACGGGTGGAGCGCGTGAACGGCTGAAAGCGCTGACGCCGGAAGGCTTTGAGGCGCGGATCGACCTTTCAATAACCGACGATTGGCCGCTGGCGCAGGCCTTCGTCATAATTTCGGCGATCCATCCCGGCAAATCATGAATCACCGCCGCCTCAAAGTGTCAAAACTAAAAATATGATTTCTGTCAGCGAGTTATGAAGTTTTGATGCGGCCATTTATTGCACCACTGCGAACAAACGTCTAAAACTCGCGCGGGACTTAATCTAGCATGGGCAAGTTCGGGGTTGCGCCGGGATTGGCCCTCACTATCAGAATCAGGACCTATTCCTCAGACCGCGAAGCGAAGCGCTGTTCGCGTGAGGAACATGTCTGCCACCGCGCTGCGGTTGCGACGGGGGGATCGGGAAGACGATGAGCGTGACATCCGGAACAAAATTCGAGAGCGGCTCAGGCGAAACCATCCGTGTCGTCATCCATGCGCTGCTGATCGCGCTCGTGATTCGGACCTTCCTGTTTCAGCCGTTCAACATCCCATCAGGATCGATGAAAGCGACGCTGCTGGTGGGCGACTATCTGTTCGTGTCGAAATATTCTTACGGATACAGCCATTACTCGATCCCGCTGTCGCCGCCGATATTCTCCGGCCGCATTTTTGGGTCCGAACCCTCACGGGGCGACGTCGTCGTATTCCGCCTGCCGAAGGATGATACCACCGACTATATCAAGCGCGTCATCGGCTTGCCCGGCGACCACATCCAGATGAGGGATGGGCTGCTTCACATCAACGACAAGCCGGTGCAACGCGAGCGCTTGAGCGATTTCGTCGGCGAAGACCCCTGCGGGTCGGAGGCGACCGCGCGGGTGAAGCGCTGGAAGGAGACGCTGCCGAACGGGGTTTCCTATGAAACGCTCGATTGCGTCGACAACGGCTTCTACGACAATACCAATGTCTACACAGTGCCGCCCGGCCACTTCTTCATGATGGGCGACAACCGGGACAATTCGACCGACAGCCGCGTGCTGTCGGCGGTAGGCTATGTGCCGATCGAAAACGTCGTCGGCCGTGCCCAGATGATCTTCTTCTCCATTGCCGAAGGCGAACACGTCTGGATGTTCTGGCGCTGGCCGACGGCGGTACGCTGGAATCGGTTGTTCAAATTCGTACGATGAACGACGACACCCCTGACATCCGGATCGCATCGATAGCAGGCGGGACAAGCCACGAGCCTCATCCCGGTGGCGAGGACAAGCCGGCAAAAAAGAAACGCGGCACGGGCGGCGCCAAGCCGGCCGGCCACAAGCCGGCTGGCCACAAGCCGGCTGGCGACAAGTCGGTTGGCGACAAGTCGGCTGGCAACAAGGCGGCTGCCAAGTCGGCCGGCAAGTCCGCGACGGCGGCGATCGAGGCGCGCATCGGGCATCAGTTCGCCGACCCCAATCTGCTGACTGCGGCCATTACCCACGTATCCGCGCTCAAGCCCTCACGCAAGCGCGGCGAAAGCTATCAGCGCCTGGAATTCCTCGGCGATCACGTGCTGGGGCTGATTGTGTCCGACATGCTCTATCGCACCTTTCCGAGCGCCGACGAGGGGGAGATGTCGAAGCGGCTCGCCGACCTCGTGCGCAAGGAGAGTTGCGCGGAGGTGGCGAAATCGCTCGGGCTGACCGATGATATCAAGCTTGGCGCGGTCGGCGCCGGTGCCGGCGCGCGCTTGCGCAAATCCGTGCTCGGCGACATCTGCGAGGCGGTGATCGGCGCGGTGTTTCTCGACGGCGGCTACGCTGCCGCGGCGGATTTCGTCGAGCGCAACTGGACCGAGCGCATGCAAAAGCCGCGGCGGCCGCTGCGCGATCCCAAGACCGTGCTGCAGGAATGGGCGCAAGGCAAGGGCCTGCCGACCCCGGTCTATCGCGAGGTCGAACGCACCGGGCCGCATCACGATCCGCAGTTCCGCGTCGCGGTGGACTTGCCGGGGCTCGCGCCGGCCGAAGGCGTCGGCGGCAGCAAGCGCGCTGCCGAGAAGGTTGCGGCCTCCGTGATGATCGAACGCGAAGGCGTCGGCGGCGGTAGCAATGACGGATAGGCTTCGCGCGGATAGCGCGCCCGCCGCCACGCGCTGCGGCTTCGTCGCGCTGATCGGCGCCCCCAATGTCGGCAAGTCCACCCTCGTCAATGCGCTGGTCGGCTCCAAGGTCACCATCGTCTCGCGCAAGGTGCAGACCACCCGCGCCTTGATTCGCGGCATCGTGATCGAGGACAACGCGCAGATCATTCTGGTCGACACGCCCGGCATCTTCCAGCCGAAGCGGCGGCTCGATCGCGCCATGGTGTCGACGGCCTGGAGCGGGGCGCATGACGCCGACCTCGTCTGCGTGCTGCTGGACGCCAAGGCGGGCATCGACGAGGAGGCCGATGCGATCCTGCGGAAGGCCGCGCGTGTCGATCATGAGAAGATCCTGGTCCTGAACAAGATCGATCTGGTGCCGCGCGAAAAACTGCTGGCGCTCGCGAAGGCGGCCAACGACCGGCTTGCGTTCGCAGGCACATTCATGATTTCCGCGCTCTCGGGCGACGGCGTTGGCGATCTGCGCCATGCGCTCGCGGACAGGGTGCCGGCGGGGCCGTTTCATTATCCCGAGGACCAGATGTCGGACGCGCCGATGCGGCAGTTGGCGGCCGAGATCACCCGGGAGAAAATCTACCGGCAGCTCCATCAGGAATTGCCGTACCAATCCACCGTCGAGACCGACAGTTGGACCGAGCGCAAGGACAAGTCGATCCGCATCGAGCAGACGATCTTTGTCGAGCGCGAAAGCCAGCGCAAGATCGTGCTCGGCAAGGGCGGCGCCGCCATCAAGGCGATCGGCGCGGAATCGCGCAAAGAGATCGCCGAGATTACCGGCGTGCCGGTGCATCTTTTCCTGTTTGTCAAAGTGCGCGAGAACTGGGGCGATGATCCCGACCGCTATCGTGAAATGGGACTCGAATTTCCGAAAGAATAGCTGGAGCATGATCCGGAAAAAGCATGCCCCAAAAGCACGCCCTGGGGCTGCCACACGATGGGTGGGGGCCGGCTCTTCCGTAGCTAGCAAACGCGAAGCGTTGGCGCGGAGATCATGCTCAAACGATAAACCAGCGCGCTGGATTTGACATTCGCGTTATTGTACGCGCAGGTCGTCATAGCGTGAGAACCGAGACACTGGAATGAATTTGCCCCAAAACGTGCAACGGTTCGAAATCCTGCTTTACCTGTCGCTGATGCTCGACGCGCTGTCGGTCGCGTTCCAGGACCGCACGCCCGTCGCTGACATGACAGATTCGATGGTCATGGCGGCGGCTGTGTTGTCCGGCTGCATCATCCTCCTGCTGCTTTACTTCGTCTGGCTCGCCGCCCGCCGGCGCAAGAACTGGCCGCGCTGGGTGCTGGCCGCGGCACTTGTGCTGTCCGTCTTCTCGCTGTTTCGGGTCATCGGGGACAACGGCGTGGAGCTCGACAGCGGCATCGAGATCGTCTCCTGCGTGCTCACCGCGGCGGGGCTGTATTTCTCCTATACAGGCGATGCGAAGGGCTGGTTCAACGCGTAACCATCACCCGCTGTCATTCCGGGTTCGATGCTTTCGCATCGCCCGGAATGGCGGCGGTGAGATAGCTGCGCCCATCGACGAAATCCTGTAGACTCGGGGCAATGGAATGGACCGACGACGGCATCGTGCTGGGGGTGCGGCGGCATGGCGAATCGTCCGCCATCGTCGAGCTCCTGACGCGCGCGCATGGCCGGCATTTGGGCCTGGTGCGCGGCGGGGCCGGCTCGCGGATGCGGCCGCTGCTGCAGCCGGGAAACAGCGTGCGCGCGATATGGCGCGCGCGGCTCGACGAGCATCTCGGCACCTATGCGATCGAAGGCACGCGGCTGCGCGCGGCCACGCTGCTCGCTTCCTCCCATGCGGTCTATGGCGTGACCCATCTCGCCGCGCTGGCGCGACTATTGCCGGAGCGCGATCCGCATGAAGACATCTACGACATGCTCGACCGCACGCTGGACGATTTCGACGAGGCCGGCGACGCGGCCGTGCATGTGGTCAAGTTCGAGCTGGCGATGCTGGCGGAGCTTGGCTTCGGGCTCGATCTGGACAATTGCGCCGCGACCGGCGAGACCACCGACTTGATCTATGTGTCGCCGAAATCCGGCGGCGCGGTGTCGCGTTCGGCCGGTGAACCCTGGCGCGATAAGCTCTTGCGGCTGCCGGCGTTCCTGCGCGAAGGCGAGAGCGCCTCGAACGCCTGGTCCGACCAGGATCTGCATGACGGCTTTCAGCTCACCGGCCGGTTCCTGCTGCGCCACGTGCTGGAACCGCGCGGGCAGGGCCATTCGGATGCGCGCGATGGCTTTATCAAGGCGATAATCAGGCGGCGAGCCGGCGCCGCGCAGCCCTAGCGTACTCATCGTTGCAGCGCTCGCGGTAAATGGTTGAAAGCCGGTCGCGCCCGGCTTTCAATCGCCGGATGCTGAGTCCGAGTACGCGCGGGTTCATTCCCCGCATTGAGTCCGTGCGTGGCTGCGCCGCGTTGACGGTCGCGGCAATGCACGTCACGTCGTCATGGGTCGACGGCCCGGATCGCGGTAGCTTCGACGCGGCAGGTTTGTTTCTGATCAAGGCGCTCACCAACGGTTACGGCGCGGTCGTGGCGTTCTTTGTCATCAGCGGGTTTGTGCTCGCGCGCTCTCTGGATGCGAATTTCAACGTCATGCGCTTCCTTCGCGCCCGTATTTTCCGTCTGTTCCCGGCGGCCATCACGACAATCGGTTTGTTCACCGTTGTCTTCTACGCCTTCGGGTTCAACCTCTATCGCGGGGCTTCATATGAGCCGCTGAATATCCTGGCCAACATGTTGATGCTGCGTGTCAACATCGATGTGGCCATGTGGTCGATGAAGGCGGAACTCGCGGCGACGCCTTTGATCATTTTTTGCGTTTGGCTGTGCCGTCAATACGGCGTGAAGCCCGTGATCGCGATCACCATCCTCCTGTTCGGCCTGTCCTTCGTTGGCCAGTTTGGCCACGGCATCGGCGATGACACCAACCTGGCTCCCCTCTATGCATTTCCGGTCGGCGTCCTGCTGCATTTCCGGGGGAGGACGCTTTTCGAAAAAGGAGGACCGCTTGAGGTCACGTTATGCGCGCTGGCGGCCGTCGCCGTTTTCTGCGGTTGCTCGTTCTTCAAGCCGGTCGGAACGTGGACCTTGCTCGTGCAATGCGTGAGCGCAGCAACGTTGATCGGGCTGATTGCATATCGCGGCGAGGCGACGCTGTTCAAATTGCTCGATCGTCCGACCGTCAGGTTCTACGGAAAAATCTCCTACAGCTTCTACCTTTTGCATCCGCTTGCACTTTGGGGCGCGGGATGGCTCGCCCAAGTGCTGTTGAGCCAATTCGATTCACTGCCGGTGACCCTGATCCTCCTGACCGCCTTCGTTTCTTCCGTCGTGGCGATCACGCCCGTGGCCTATGCGTCCTGGCGCTTCGTCGAATGGCCGGCCATGAGCCTGCGATCGCCAGCCGTCCGAACGCACTACGACCGGCCGGCGGCGGTTCTGGATAGGTCCGGGTCGGGCATGACTTGATCGGGCGCGCGACGACCCGCGGCGGCCAAGGATTTGCCGGCGGCCCACGTTTTTCGTGTTGACGCTCGGGGTTGGAGCACAAGCGGCGGCAGCGCCGGATGCCCTGATTCGCGCCTTGCTCCATTCACGATCAGCGTTTAACCCGGTCCCATGGGAAAGACACTGATTCCGCCTGAACCGGCCGACATTCACGAAGTTCCGCTGCGCGATGCGCTGGAAGAGCGCTATCTCAACTACGCGCTCTCGACCATCATGCACCGGGCGTTGCCGGACGCCCGCGACGGTCTGAAGCCGGTGCATCGCCGGATTCTGTACGGCATGCGCCTGCTGCGGCTCGATCCCGGCACGGCCTTCAAGAAATCGGCCAAGATCGTCGGCGACGTGATGGGCTCGTTCCATCCGCATGGCGACCAGGCCATCTACGACGCCATGGTGCGCCTCGCGCAGGATTTTTCCTCGCGCTACCCGCTGGTCGACGGCCAGGGCAATTTTGGCAATGTCGACGGCGACAATGCCGCCGCCTACCGCTACACCGAAGCGCGGATGACTGAGGTCGCCCGGCTTCTCCTCGAGGGCATCGACGAGGACGGTGTCGAGTTCCGCCCTAACTACGACGGCCAGTCGAAAGAGCCGGTGGTGCTGCCCGGCGGGTTCCCGAACCTGCTCGCGAACGGCGCGCAAGGAATCGCGGTCGGCATGGCGACCTCGATCCCGCCGCACAATGCCGCCGAACTGTGCGACGCCGCGCTGCACCTGATCGA